>Ga0207684_10000161_pt1 | contig 114989 bp, 96 predicted proteins | sample KBSK5501metaG_FD_184342 | JGI IMG/M metagenome (GOLD analysis project Ga0207684, IMG submission 184342) | Corn, switchgrass and miscanthus rhizosphere microbial communities from Kellogg Biological Station, Michigan, USA - KBS K5-50-1 metaG... | ecosystem: Host-associated > Plants > Roots >...
AATCACACTCGTCTTTTTTCTTCTGATCGCGCTTAATTGCGAATCTCTCATCGCGCGCCAGATTGTGAAACAGCAATCGCAGGAAGCACAGAAGCCCGAACAGGATTCCGAAACCAAAAAAGAGAAACGCGCTCGAAGGGCCGAACGAAAGAAACAAGCCGCGCCCACAAAGGAAGCGCCTTCGGATCAACCGCCCACCGCCGGCGCCGCCGCCGAAGCCGAAGTCGTCGACGTCATCGCCGACAAACAATCCAAGAACGGCGACATCGTTCTCTATGAAGGCTATGTCAACGCGTCTCAGGGTGAGATCCGGCTGCAGGCCGATCGCGTAACTTTCAACACCGTAACGCACGATATGATCGCCGAAGGCAACGTGATCTTCGATCAGGGCGCCGACCAGCGAGTCACCGCGCGGCGCGCCGAGATCAACGTTGCTTCTAAACGGGGAGTGTTTTGGGATACGACCGGCTTTACCAATCGCACTCAGACCGGCGACTACGTTTTCTTCACCGCCAAGAGAGTCGAAAAGACCGGACCCGACACTTATGAACTTTTCGACGCCGACGTCACCGCTTGTGAAGATGTGATTCCGAAGTGGAGCTTCAAGGCCAAACGCGCGGAGTTAAAGATGGGCGATCGCGTTACGATGCACAACGCCGTCTTTCGGGTTAAGACGCTCCCGGCGTTCGTCCTTCCGTTCATGTGGATACCCGCGACCAGGAAGGAACGCAAATCGGGATTCCTGCTGCCATCAACCGGAAACTCGAATCAAAAAGGACGCACGCTCAAGCTTGCCTACTATCAGACGCTCGGGGATTCGGCGGACATCACGTTTCGCAGCGATGTGTACACCCAGCGCGGGCTGGGCATGGGCGCGGAGTTTCGCGCGCAGACCGATGAGAAGTCTTATCTGAGACTCGGTGTGTTCTCGGTCAAGGACCGATTGTTCGGAACGCCAGGGGATAATCAGGGTGGTACTGCTTTCATAGCCGACGCGGTGCAATACCTGCCGCACGGCTGGCTCGCGGTCGGCAACGTTTCGATTGTGTCGAGTCTGGCGTTTCGCCAGATATTCTCGGATGACATTACACAGGTTATCGATCCACGGCGCGAATCGACATTCTACGGAAACAACAACACGTCGGGTTTCAGTTTCAATTTTCTGGCGTCAAACGAGACCACTACGCTGTTCAGCCCGAGCCGCGATCCTCTGACGCCGAGCGCCGGGAATAATGTTGATATCAAGGTCCGCCAGGCGCCTGAAATCGATATGACGGTTTATCCTCGACGCATCTTCGACAACGTGCCAGTTTATTTTTCGCTCAGCTCGAGCATTGGCGCGCTGAAGCGCGAAGAGTCGATCGACTCTAACGTGACGCTGGTGACGCCCGCGGCGGTTCAGCGATTCGACATTCAACCGAAGATCACGATTCCGCTTGCGACGGTTGCGGGAGTCGCCATCACACCGAGCCTGACCCTGCGTGAAACTTATTACACTAACAGTATCGATCCAGGCGTGCCGCGTTTTGATCCGGCCAAGTTCACATTCGATCCGGCCGACCCTCGCCTCAATCCAACGCGGATTCAATTCAATCCGGGCGTGAAACTGTTCGACCGCAATGCGCTTGATCCGATCAGCTCTGATTCGGTCTCGCGCAGTTATGCGGAGCTTGCGGTGGATATCAGGCCTCCGTCGCTCGAAAAGGATTATCTCGACGCCGAAGGCCAGACTCGATTCAAGCACCTGATCGAACCTTCGATCACCTATCGCGCGATTGGCGGAATTGGCAACGAGGTCAATCGGATAATTCGCTTTGATGAGCGCGACGCCGTAGCAGACACCAACGAAGTCGAATACGCGATCGTCAATCGCGTCTTCACCCGGCAGCTTTCTTCCGAACTGACTCGCAGGCGTGTGAGGGGCAGGCGCGCGCCGTCGCAGATGAAGCCCGTTCGTCCAGGCGAGAAGGAGAAAGGCTCCGGCAAAAAGAAAACCGGGACGGAGCCAGCCGATGCCAAGCCCCCGGAGGCTGCCGGCGACAATCTGACGCAAGAGCAAAAGGCAAAGCAGCAACCCGAGACCCCAAGCCAGGAGAAATCGAAACTCGAAAAAGGTGAGTCGACGGAACTGAACCCGGCAATTCGTCCAGCCGATCCGAAACAGTCGGCGAAGGATCGCCGGAAGAGCGAAGCGCAAGGCCAGCCCGACACAACTGAACCCGATGAAGACGCGGTCTCGCAGGCCTATGAACTACTGACCGTTAAGGTCGCGCAAAAATATTTCTTCGATCGCACCTTCGGCGGCGCATTGATCGAAGGCCAACGAAATCAGTTTTATCCGATCAACACGCTGTCAGGATTCACGATCGGCGGCCACGCGCGAAGCTTCTCGCCGGTGAACGTGGCCGTGCGTTATCGCCCGCTGTCATCAGTCTACGGCGACCTGCGAATGGATATCGGAAGCGAGGACGGGACAGTGCGCAATGTTACGATTGGAGGGGGAGTGCGCGGGGACAAGGTTTCAGTGTCCGCAAGCTACTACCTGTCGCGGAGGATCAAACTCGACTCCAATTCCTTCGAACCGGGGACGTTTGCGGGCGATCAGATCAGCACGACGGTGCAGTACGGAGACGGGCTCCGCGGCGCATACGGCGGCGCGCGCATAAGCTACGATTTCACGAACCGCTTCGTCACCGACTCGACCGTTTCCACGGGGCGGCTGATGAACTCGCGAAGTTATGTTGGCTACTCGTGGGATTGCTGCGGAGTGCAGTTCAACTACAACACATTCAAGGCGGGGTTGCGCAACGAGAGCGCGTGGTCATTCACGTTCAATCTCGCGGGGCTGGGAAGCTATGGCACGGATCAATTGTCGCAAATCGGAGGCGGGCAGGGCGGACGCAAACGAGGCAAGCGAAGAAACCGCAGCGACGATGATTACTACTTGCCGTGAGGGATCAGTGGGCAGTAGGCAGTGGGCAGTTGGCAGTTGGGACTCACCGGTCAACTGCGTACTGCCAACTCCCAACTCCCAACTGCCCACTGCCTACTGCCAACTATTATGAAAGTTAAACGTACCGAAGACGGATTTCTCGTAGTGCTCGACGCAGGTGATGAGATCATTGCGTCTCTCAAGGAGATCGCTGCGAATGAACGCATCGCTCTGGCGTCTTTTACTGGAATCGGCGCCGTGCGCGACGCGATCCTTGGATACCTGGACATCGACCGGAAGGAATATCTCAAGCAACAATTTGGACCCGAATCATTGGAATTGCTCTCGATGATTGGGAACATCGCGCGAATGAACGATGAACCGGTCATTCACTGTCACGTAGTGTTGGGTGATCGCGAAATGCGGACCTTCGGCGGGCACTTGTTCCAGGCTCGAGTGTCGGTGACGGTTGAGATCTTCATGCGCGTCTTCGAAGGAGAAGTGTCCCGCGAGTTCGATCCCGGCTTCGGCGCGAATCTGGTGAAGCTCTAGACTACCCTCTTATTCCTTGATGGGTTTGATAGCCGCACAGGTAGTATTGCCCTACCCCCGTATTGCAAAACACCAGCCTTTATAAGAGAATAACGCCGCTTTCACCTCCAACTAAGTCGCGAAAGGAACATCGATGGCCTCAAGTGACACGCTACTGGTCACGCTCGAAGACGGCGTCAAGCGCATAACATTCAATCGGCCCGAGCGCCGCAACTCGGTCGACACCGAAACTGTCGCGTTGCTTCACGAAGCGATCCAACGCTCGGCGGAAGACGAAAGCAAAGTCGTAATTCTCACCGGCGCAGGCGACTCATTTTGCGCGGGCGCGGATCTGCAGGCGACTTCCGAACGCGATATCAAAAGCATCGACGTCACCGCGTCGCTTCGCGAACACACCAACCCGACCATCCTAGCAATGCGCAAACTGTCGAAGCCCATCATCGCGCGAGTTCACGGGCACGCGGTTGGCGTCGGCTGCAACTACGCGCTTGCTTGCGACATTCTGATCGCATCCGATCAGGCGAAATTCGGACAGGTGTTCGTGAAGATCGGGTTGATGCCCGACGGCGGCTCGACTTTCTTTCTGCCTCGCTCGGTCGGCTACTCAAAGGCATTCGAGTTGATGGCGACCGGTGACATCATCAGCGCGAGTGACGCGCTCGCGCTCGGGTTGGTGAATCGAGTTGTGCCGTTTGAAGAACTCGACACGACCGTTAATGAGATGGCGGCGAGGCTCGCGAGCGCGGCTCCCATTGCGTTACGAAAAATCAAAGAAGGCTTGAACCACGGGCTCACCGCCGATCTCGCTTCCGCTTTGGACTTTGAAGCGGTGAATCAAGGTGTGTGTTTTCAATCAGCCGACTTCGCGGAAGGCGTAAAGGCATTCCTCGAAAAGCGGAAGGCAAGTTTTCAAGGCAATTGAGAGACTCATCACCGCTTGGTGGTTGATTAGGGCCCTCTGCGTACTCGGCGTCCTCTGCGGTTTCGCGTGCTTGATCCTGGGGAATCAACCGCAGAGGACGCCGAGTACGCAGAGGAGCACTGCAACTCCGAGCTGGAAACACACTATGAGCTGAGAGTCAGCTCCATCCGAAAGGCAGTTGCAATGGCAAACCGAAGCAAGTCGACATATGTGCTGTGGGTGCTGTTCGGCATCAACATGATGAACTTCTTTGACCGCCAGATTCTGGCGGCGGTCACTGAGCCGATTCGAATGGAATGGCATCTGAATGACAGCGCGCTCGGCTGGCTGAATACCGCGTTCGTGCTCTTGTACGCGGCCGTCGGTGTGCCGCTGGGCCGGCTCTCGGATCGCTGGTTGCGCACGAGGATTCTCGCCATCGGCGTGAGCGTGTGGAGCGTGTTCACCGCTGCGTCGGGTCTCGCTTGGAATTACTGGTCCTTGTTCGCCGTGCGTCTGGGAGTCGGAGTAGGCGAAGCGAGTTGCGCGCCTGCCGCAAATTCGCTCATCGGAGATATTTTTCCTCCGCAAAAACGCGCGCGCGCGATTTCGATCTTCATGCTGGGGCTTCCCATAGGCATCTTCACCAGCAATCTCTCGAGTGGAATCATCGCAAAGCAGTACGGCTGGCGAGTCACCTTCTTCATCGCCTGCATTCCAGGTTTGATTCTTGCCGCGCTCGCGCTACGAATCAAAGAGCCTCATCGCGGCGGCGCGGAAGAGCACCACGTAGTCGGACACGAGCAGGAGGGCTCGCCTTACTGGCGCGTGCTGAGGATACCGACCATCTGGTGGATCATTCTGTCGGGCGCGTTACACAACTTCAACGCGTATGCGGTCAACGCTTTCTTGCCCGCGTTCCTTGGCCGCTATCACGGAATGGATTTGCGTCAGGCGAACACCATCGCTGCAATCGTGTTGGGTGCCGTAGGAGTCGTCGGGTTGTTGGGCGGAGGGTGGGCCGCCGATAAATTCCGCCAGTCGCGAGCAAACGGCCGGATGCTCCTCGCTACGGCATCGCTGTTTGTTTCGACTCCGTTGGTCTATCTCGCGCTCGACCGGCCGAAGGGTGATCTGGTCGGGTTCATGTTGTTGATGGGTTCCGGTTGGATGCTGATCTACGTTTACTATGCGACGGTGTACGCGGCGATTCAGGACGTGGTCGAGCCGGGTCTGAGAGCCACGGCGATGGCATTGTACTTTTTCGCGATGTATGTGCTGGGTGGAAGCTTTGGGACTTCGATACTGGGAATGCTGAGCGATCATTACGCAAGAAAAGCGATGATCGTGGAAGGCGCTACGGTGTTGACCGAAACAGCGCGGGCCGAGGGACTTCACAGCGCGTTTTATGTTGTGCCTCTGGTGTCGCTGCTTCTTGCGATAGTGCTTTATGCCGGCTCGCGCACGATCGCAAAGGATATGGACAAGCTTCAACGCTGGATGCGTGAGTCGGCCGCGAAGGCCCCGGCGACCGAACCCGCCGAAGCCGCGAATTAGATTGAAGCCGCCCCCGCAACCACACTATGCTTTCACGCTGACCACAGGATGTTGTGATGTCGAGGCGACAAACGATCATTAGACGTACCGCGCTGCACGCAATTCTGGGGATCACCTTCTCACTTGCTGTCGCGTTCGCCAGCTTCCATGCTTCACCGGCACGGTCCGTTGCGCGTCGGACTGATAATAGACCGGGCACCACGCAGGCCCCTGTAATCGGCCTCCAGAGCCTTTTTCAGGGTGGCGCTCGATTGAATGAAACAGAGTCGCGGCCCGGCGTTGAAGAAGACACCGAAGGCCGCAGCGACTGGTTCACTTTTCAACGAAGCTATCCTTCAAACTCGGTACCATCCGACGCGCGGCTGAAGGCGTGGCAACAGACCTCAAAAATTGAAATCGATTCGTTTGTGCCTCAGGCGTCATCAACGTGGCGGCCGATCGGTCCCTCGCCAACCGAATCCGCCTGGTTCGGCGCATGGGGAATGACCAGCGGCCGAGTCAACTCGATTGCGGTCTCGCCCGTGAACGCCAGTCTTGTGGTCATCGGCAGCTCGACCGGCGGAATATGGCGCTCGACGGACGGCGGCGATAGTTTCATTCCCGTCTCGGATGATCAGGTCGATCTGGCCGTCGGATCGATTGCGTTCTCAAAGAGCAATCCTTCAATCGCGTATGCGGGAATGGGAGATACAAAGCTTGGATATCTCGGCAGCGGCGTGCTCAAATCAACCGACGAAGGCGTCACCTGGCTACGCGTCAGCAATAATTCGCTTCCGTCGCCCGCCGCAATTTCGAAGATCGAAATCGATCCGGCTAATCCCAACCGAATCTATGCCGCGCAGTATGCAATGGTAACCGGAAACAAACTCACTTCGAGCGGTGTGTATGTCTCGACCGACGGCGGGGTGAACTGGACACGAACGCTTGCGGGCGCGGCTCGCGATCTGGTTATTCATCCGGGCAGTTCGAACATCATCTACGCCGGGTTGTCTCGAATCGAGAAGGACACCGACCCCGCGTTCGGGCTATATCGCTCGACCAACTCGGGCAGCACGTGGTCGATGCTATTGAGCGCGCAATACGACCTGACCAAGCGGCGCGACATCCGAGTCGCGGTTAGCCCGGCGGATCCGCGGAAGGTGTATGTCTATTACGGTGGGTTTATCAACAATTTCATCGACGCACACATCAAGGCTAGCACCGACGGCGGTGCGACGTGGACCGAAGGCAGCGTGGCCTCGGTTGACCTCGGTCAGTTGGGTTACAACTCTTATTTGTTCGCCGACCCTCGCGATGCGATGACGCTGTATCTCGGCTCTCGCGATCTCTACAGGAGCACTGACGGCGGCCTAAGCTGGACAAACGTGACGTGGAACTTCTATGACAGCGGAGTGGGATTCAGCTACGCGCCCGGAGGCTCGAAGACGCATACCGATCAACACACGCTCGCTTTTTCACCCGGCTCGTCGAACGAGTTTTATTTGGGCAATGACGGTGGCGTATCAAAGACCACCGACGCCGGGATGTCGTTTCGATCGCTTAACGAAACGCTGACGCTCTCTCAATTCGTAGGACTCGCGCTGCATCCAACAAATTCAAAGATCAGCTACGGTGGAACTCAGGACAACGGAGCGCAGCAACGACTGGCTGACTCCTCGCTGTGGCGCGAGATCTCATCCGGAGACGGGGGACGCTCGGTGATCGACGCGGTTGATCCGAGCATCGTGTTCCTGACTTATGTGCGCGGCGACATATTCCGCTTCGTGAGCGACGGCGCCGTGTTTGAGGCAGTGGTCGGATACAACGGAGTCTTCGGTGAACCATTTGACGGCGCGCGCATCGGGTTCTATCCACCGTTCACCGGCAACGGTGTTGATTCGACGCTCTACTTCGGAAGCTGGCGCTTGTTCATGAGCGCCGACCGAGGCAACTCGTGGTTCGCGCCCGCAGGCTTTCTCGACCTGACGAAGGGCATCAACGCAAACGGCTCGGATATCCTGACTGCGATCGCTGTCGCTCGCGGCAACATCAACGTCATCTACACGGGATCGCTTCAGGGGCGCGCGATGATGAGCTCAAACGCGGGCCGTTCGTGGACTGATATCACGAGCGGCTTGCCCAATCGTTCGATCACCGCGATTGCGGTTGACCCTTCTGATTCGAAGACCGCTTACCTGTGCGTTTCGGGATTCAACACGAGCCACGTTTTCAGGACTACGAATTCCGGCGCTTCGTGGACCGATATCAGCAGTGGCCTTCCCGACATTCCGGTGAACGCGCTGCTGATCGATCCGTCCAGTTCGAACACTATCTATGCCGGCTCGGATGTCGGTGTGTTTCGCTCGACTACGCGAGGCGATAGCTGGCGAAGCTTCAACAGAGGAATGCCGCCGGTGGTCATTCATGAGTTTGCCTCGAACTCGAGCGGCGTGATTCAAGCAGCAACCTACGGGCGCGGCGTGTACGAACTGGGCGCCAATACTCCGCCGTCGATCACTTCGGCAAGCTTTGATGGGCGCAAGCGTTTGACAATCACGGGCACCGCGTTCGATGAGTCGCCAACGGTGTTGGTAAACGAACAAGACAAGAGCGATCGAATCAGCAGCAGTTCGGACACCGAAGTAGTGCTTGCGGGTAAGGCCAAGAAGCTCAAGCTCAAATCGGGCGACAACACGATTCAGATTGTGACGTCCGGCGGCTTGCGTTCGAACATCGTCGTCGTGACTCTACAGTGAAAGCGCGAATCCCACCTACGGCAGTAGGTGGATCGTTCAAGTCCAGCCTACAAAGATAGCCGCTGCCAAACTAGCAGTCTCGCGCCGTCCCCTGTAGGTTGAGTCTGAAAAATCCACCCACTGCCGTGGGTGGGATTATCCCAGGTCTTTGCGCTCGTTATCAAAATGGATGTGCGAGAATCTGACGCGCGCACTCTGGGCTCCTCGCGCGTTACCCTCGCCCCGGCTTATAATCCTTAGCGGCTTTAAACATGATGTGTAACCGGATAGTGCGAACGATCCTCGGTGTCTCGCTTGCCGCGTTTCCCGTTTTGGGCAACGCCGGCATTCATACCGCTCGTCAATCACATGCGAACGAGATCCCACCGGACGTGACAATCACACTCGAACGAACGCGATGCTACGGTTTTTGCCCGAGCTATGTGCTTAAGATTTCAGCCACTGGCAAAGTCACCTACGAAGGCCGCGCGAGCGTCAAACTCGTCGGGCAAGCTGAGTCGAGCATCTCACAGGAGAAGCTTCGGGAGCTGATCCTCGCATTCGAGAAGATCAATTACTTCGAGCTTCGAGCTTCGTACGAAACGCCCAACGACGGCTGCAAGGATTGGGTCACCGATGGCCCCACCGCAATCACTTCGTTGACGATCAACGGGCGTTCGAAGTCGGTTCGTCACTATTCGGGTTGCCGAGGCATCGCCGTGCTCGCGGAACTTGAGAAGCTTGAACAGGCCATCGACGACGCAGCGAACAGCCAGCAGTGGATGCGTTAAAGGTCAGGAGTCTTTCATTGCGAGTTCTGACTATTCTCATTCTCTCGCTTCTCGTTACGCCGCTTGCCGCGGATCGCACGGCGTTCGCGTATCAGGAATCGATCGTGTACTCGTGCTCGATGCATCCGGAGGTTCAATCATCGAAACCCGGCAAGTGTCCAAAGTGCAAAATGAAACTCGTCGCCGAGAAACCCGCCGAAAAACCTACTGACAACCCGGCTCCGCAGGGTCAATCCGGCAATCGCACGCTTGAAGTAGTTCGGCAACCCGACGAGTACACCTGCACGATGCACCCCGAAATTCGCACAACCTCGCCGGGTAAGTGTCCCAAGTGCGAGATGACGCTTGTGCCTGTCACGCCGGCAATAGGCGAAGAGTTCAATCTGAAATTCGAGTGTTCGCCGAAGTCTCCAAAACCCAACGAGAAGATTCGACTGCGATTCGCTATCTTCAATCCCAGAACCGGTGAGCAGGTGAAAGACTTCTATGTGACTCACGAGAAGCTGTTTCATTTGTTCATCGTCAGCCAGGACCTCAGCGAGTTCCAGCACATTCACCCGGTGCTCGAGCGGGACGGCAGCTTCACGATCGAAACCGTGCTCCCGCGTGCGGGCAATTACAAAATCTATTCCGACATCTATCCCAACGAAGGCGCGCCGCAGGTCTTACAACAGAACCTGACGACGGCCGGTTACTCAAGTGACCTGGTCGCGACGCGGCCGCACATCACTCCCGATTCATCGCTTGTGAAAACCGTTGATGGAATGAAGATCGAATTGAAGCTGGAACCCGCCAACATCATCGCCGGTCAGCCGGTCGCGTTGAAGTATCATCTGACGGACGCGAAGACCGAACAGCCCATACGCGACCTGATTCCGTATCTCGGCGCGTGGGGCCACACTCTGACTCTCAGCGAAGACCAATCCGACTATGTTCACTCGCATCCTGAAGAGATGGTGCCGGACACTGCCGACAAATCGAAGCTCCGAGGCGGGCCGGACGCAACGTTCAACGCGTTCTTTCCGCGTCCGGGAAATTATCGGATATGGACTCAATTCCAGAGGGGCGATACGTTAACGACCGTTTCATTCACCGTGAGGGCTGAACGATTGCGTTAGCGTTACGTTATCGCAGTAATCCAGTCCGCTCGCGCCAACTACTGTCACCTTTGAGGGGTTCGCGATGTACTTGATGCCGGACTTGATTAACGTCCCAATCGAACGCCTCATCAGGAATCTCGAGGCGCTAGCCGAGAAGGATCCCAAGAGAGTTGAGACGCAGTTCAACCTTGCCCGTGTCCACGCGATCGCCTACGCCTTGAGAACCGAGTCCGCTCAGATATTGCAGCCCCGAGAGGACGATGGCGTGTGGTTCCCTCCCGGGATGGCAAGCATCCCGTCCAGCGTCAAGCCAACCAACGACAAGGGCTTGCTTGAGACAGCTAACAAGCACCTAGCCAAGGCCATCGAACGATACGAAGAAACCGTCAGACTGGCTCCGGACAATCTCACAGCGGCGCTTGGTTACGCATGGTGCGTGGAGCAGTCGGGCCAGAAGAGGAAGGCGGTCGAGGAATACCGAAAGGTCATCGAGGCGGCCTGGGAACAGGAGAAGGATCTAGAGAGTGCCGGCGTCGGCTGGCACTCGGTCACTGCCGAAGCAGTCGGTTATCTGATCCCCCTGCTCGACAAGGATGAGGATCACGAAGAAATCAAGACGCTCAAAAACCGGCACGAGCAGATGGGGATGGTAGTCAGGCCGTACACGCCAATCGTGATTCCCTTGCGCGACAACCTTCGAGCGCGCGACTTAGAAAACCTTTCCACTAATGTTGCCTTCGACGCGGACGGCACAGGCTTGCAGAAGCGCTGGACGTGGATTACTCGAGACGCCGGCTGGCTTGTCAACGATCCGCACAACACGGGCAAGGTCACCTCGGCGCTCCAGTTATTCGGTGGCGTGACGTTCGGGATGTTTTGGGAAAACGGCTACCATGCGCTTGCCGCGCTGGACGACGACCGCGATGGAATGTTGTCGGGCGAAGAACTGAAGGGCCTGGCGATCTGGCAAGACCTCAACGGCAATGGCATCTGCGAGCGCGGTGAAGTAAAGCCGCTGGCGGAATGGGGAATCGTTGGGGTCTCGTGTAGGTACGTGACGGATACGGCGCACTCGGACCGAATCACCTACTCACCGCGAGGGGTCATCTTTCGCGACGGCTCAACTCGTCCAACGTATGACATCATCCTTCACCCGGCGATAGCGACGGTAGATCGAACCATCGCCTTGCAGCCAGCCACTTAGAAACGGAGAGGCTAACGCGTCTTCTTCCACCCTCTTCTGCGATGTATATGAATACTGTTCAGCCAGCGCTGAAACCTGATATCGAAATGATCAAAGAACCCTGTCTGTCCTAAGAGTCCTCCGTCCGGTATTAGGTCAAGCTCTAGAAATCCAATTTCTATGTCTACGCCAGCCTCGCCCTTTAGGAAGAGATGAACCGTGTGAACATAGGCGGGCACTTCCTCCAGTGATAAGGTTTTGATGATGTCCTTTCGACCGCTCTGTAGGTCTATTCCTAGAGCCCTGCCTACCGATGAGTGAAAAAGGCAAAGGTCCGCGCCCGAATCTATCAAAGCTGAAACTACAACCTTTTTGCCGCCATACCCCAAACCCACAGGAATTATTGGCAGAAGCAGAACTTATTCGGGTCTATCTTGCTCCGTACTGGGTGATATTTATATCGCATTGCCGAATTTCAAGGCATAGTGCTGATCCGCCGAACGGACGCGCATCAAGAGCACTTCAAAGTAGCCATTTCTCTCCGCATCTTGCTGGGCCTCATAGGCGTCTACTCCTGCCCCGACAATCCTCTCTTCGGGCTCGAGAATAGCCACCCACTGATTCTCATACTTCATTAACTCGTAAGACAGGTCTTGCTTCTCCATCTTGGTAAACCTCCAAAGACATATTTGCCCGACTGCGGCAGCCGAACCTTGAACCAGAAAAAATCTCATCGATTTCGCTTGATGTGCTCCTTCAAAATGCAGCGATTCATCACCACGTCGAGACTCGCTTCAATCGCACGGCCGGCAGCTTCCTCATCTATCACACCCTCTTGAAGCCACACTCCACCAGCGCCGATGCGAATTGCCTCATCGACGTGCTGACCAGCTTCTTCGCTGCGGCGAAATATGTTCACCAGATCGATCTTTTCCGGCACGTCTTCGAGTCTCGCGTAGGATTTCTCGCCCAATACGGTCGCCTCGTTCGGATTGACCGGGATGATTCGGTATCCCCTTGATTGCATGTATCGCGAGACACTGTTCGACGCCCGCGTTCCGTCCGATGAAAGCCCGACAACGGCGATCGTTTTCGTTTCAGCGAGAATTCTGTCGATAACTTCCGGAGCGTTGATCTGCAAAGTGGCCTCCTCTTGCTCGTACTTTTTCTATTCGATCGTAGCACCGCGAATCAGCTTTTGAAATTCGCGGCTAATCAGCTTCGCGATGCGAGCCTGTTTTCCGGCGTACTCTTTCGCGTCAAAGCTCGACACAATGCTCACCTCGCGCGCCGTCGAAGTCAAAAACACTTCGCGCGCGTCGAGCAATCTCTGAACGGGAAAGCTGCCTTCAACAACGTGAAGCTTCCAGCGAATCGCAAGCTCGCGAACGAAACGGCGAGTTACTCCGGCGATGCATCCGGTCGCGGGCGACGGGGTGAATATCTCATCGCCTTGCACCCAGAAAATGTTCGCCGCAGTCGCCGAAACTATTTCGCCGCGTTCGTTCAGCAAGATCGCTTCGTTGAAGCCGCGAGACCGCGCTTCTTCGAAGGCGAACAGGTTTTCGAGCATCGCGGTTTGCTTGACCCCGGCCAGCAATGCCGTTGAGAGCACTCGATACGGCGATTGAGTGATAGCCAGATCGTTGCGCGCGCGCGGGGCTTCAGACGAAGTGAAAATGAATAGCTCGGAATCGCGGCCGTGCTCGATTTGCCAGGATCCGGCATCGCCTCGCACCAATGTTAGCCGCGCCCTTCCCTGCTCCACCGAATTCGCTTCGATCAACTTCTCGAGCGCGCGCCGCGCCTGCTTCAAGTCCAGCGGCACCGGCACTCGCATTTTTTCGGCGTGGGTTACCAGGCGTTTCCAATGACGATCAAACGCGAATGCATTGCCGTCATAGATTCCGAGCGTCGTGAAAACTCCCCAGCCATATAGAAGCCCCGCCGAGGTTAGATCGATCTTCGCGTCTTCGGCGGCGATGATGTTGTCGTTGTGGAAGATCAGGCGATGCATTGGCAGTGAACATATCGGAGCTTGAAGAATGGGGATATTGAAAATTGAGAATTGAAAAATGCAAATTGAAAATTGTGGCGGCGCGAAATGCTCCGGCGGCCAATTTGCAGTTTGCATTTTTCAATTCTCAATTTTCAATTCTTTCTCCGGCTCTCCTTCGCGAAGCAACATCAAGTATTTATCCGGAAAGCTCGACGGCCGTCCGTCTTTATTGATCAACACGTGCAGCGTTTCGCCCGTAGCCACCGCCGTCCCGTCCTCGCGCGTGATCTCGTACGCGAACCTCAGCGTCCTTCGAGTGAGTTCAATGATCCTCGTTCGAATGATCAACTCATCTTCGTAACGCGCGGGGTTCTTGTAGCGGCAACTCGCTTCGGCGACGATAAGGAACAAACCGGTCTCGCGTTCCATGTCTCGGTAAGAAAAGCCGCAGTCGTTGCAGTACTGGCTTCGTCCGACTTCGAACCACACAAAGTAGTTCGCGTAGTAAGCGACGCCCATCTGATCTGTCTCGGCGTAACGCACCCTCGCGCGCGATTCGGCGATCAGACTTGATAGCGCGGCTTCGTGTTTACCTTTGCTCATCGTTTTAATGCGGACGCGCAGGCTGGCGATTGTAACGGCCCGATGATAAAACACTCAAGGCAAGCGATTGAGAGTGGACCTATTATGTGTCGAGCGCGAATACCACCCCACGGCAGTGGGTGGATTGTTCATGCGTAGCCTACAGGCGGGCACCCGAAAATTACCGTTCCTTTTCTCTCGCGGCGCGAGAAAGGGGGAAACAAAAGAGCCGGGCGCCTCAGTTGTAGGCCGCGCCTTAATAATCCACCCACTGCCGTGGGTGGGATTCCCGTTTACAGTCTCTATGATGATCGAACGCGCTTTCGGACTCACAACCGACCTGTACGAATTGACGATGGCCGCAGCCTACTTTGATAACGGCCTGCACAACACACGCGCCATCTTTGACCTGTTCATTCGCAGGCTCCCACCCGAGCGATGCTATCTGATAACCGCCGGACTCGAACAGGCGCTCGATTATTTATCATCGTTGAGCTTCTCAGCCGATCAGATCGACTATCTCCGCGAGCACCCTTCATTCAAACACGTTTCACGCGAGTTCTTCGAGTACCTTCGCACATTCAAATTCACGGGCGACGTCTGGGCTATACCTGAAGGAACTGCCGCATTCGGGATGGAACCACTGCTGAGAGTCACCGCGCCGATCATCGAAGCGCAAGTGGTCGAAACGTTTCTTCTCTCGACCATCAATCATCAAACGATGATCGCAAGCAAAGCCGCTCGCGTGGTTGCGTCGGCCGACGGACGCGATGTGATTGAATTCGGCACCCGCCGCGCGCACGGCACCGAAGCGGGGCTCTACGGCGCGCGAGCGGCTTACATCGGCGGATGCCTGGGCACGTCGAATGTCGAAGCCGGGCATCTATTCGGCATTCAAACATTCGGCACGCTCGCTCATTCATTTGTGATGCTGTTCGAAAAGGAGGACGACGCGTTTCGAGCTTTTCTGAAAGTGTTTCCTGAAACTGCGACTGTGTTGGTTGATACCTACGACACAATCGCCGCAGTGAAACGATTGGCTCGTGACTTTGCGTCTTCAATTCCAGCGATCAGGCTCGACAGCGGCGACTTGTGCGAGCTGAGCAAGCAAACGCGCGTGATACTCGACGAAGCAGGGATGACCGGCACAAAGATATTCGTGAGCGGCGACCTCAATGAACACAGGATCGCCGATCTGCTCGCTCGCGGCGCCCGAATCGATTCGTTCGGAGTGGGGACCGAGCTCGCAACTTCCTACGATGCGCCGGCGTTGTCGGCCGTATACAAACTCGCGGGCATCGAAGACAGCGGCCGCGTCACGATGAAAATAAAATTGAGCCGCGACAAAGCTACTTACCCGGGCGCCAAACAGGTATGGAGATTCACGAACGAACACGGGCAATATGCCGAAGACCGAATCGCATTGGCGGATGAAGACGCTCCTTCGAGCTTGGGCGGGAATGGCTCGTGGCGCCCGCTGCTCGAGCGAGTGATGACGAATGGGCTGCAAACCGACGCTCGTTCGCATGAGGAATCGTCTCGCGAAGATCGAGACGCGCGGCGAGCGAATCTCGATCGGGCGCGGCAGCGAGCGGTCGGCGAAATGAAACGATTGCCTGATGAGCTTCTCGGATTGAAAAGCACGACGCGGTACCAGACAACCTTCAGTGAGCGCCTCATCGCGGAGCGAGAGGCGCTTGAGAGACGCCTTGTTTGACTCTTCCGATCGTCAGCGGAGATCCAACGAATGATTCAGCCCGATGAACTGAAAAAGAATGAACCTCTGCTGTGGTCCACCGGAACGGGCATCGATGTTTGGGCGCTGTTTTGCGCTTGCATCGCCGGAGACCTCGAGGCAGTCAAGAACCTGGTGAGCAAAGACCCTTCGCTTGTGCGCTCCCATTACGCGTATCGCACACCGATCTATTTCGCGGTTCGCGAGAACCAACTTGAAATCGCTCGCTTCCTGCTCGAGCACGGCGCCGATCCGCTGAGTCTGGCTGTCGGCGACAATCTTCTCGAAATCTGCCGCGATCGCGGCCACTCCGAAATCGAGAAGTTGCTTGAAGCGAATTTTGCGAGCGTGCAGGGCGCTTCACCCAAAGGGGAAGCGATCGCGGCCGCAATACGCGAGCGCGATCTAACAAAAGTGCAAAGCCTGCTCGACTCTTCGCCCGAACTTCTGCATGCCGGCGATGAGCGATCCAATCAGCCGATTCATTGGGCAGTGATGACGCGACAGCTCGACACGATCGACGAGTTGCTCGGGCGCGGCGCGGATATCAACGCGCCGCGCTTCGATGGCGCGCGCCCGATTCATCTCACCAACGGAGATTACACGTATCGCGGGTGGCGAGATGTTCCTAAAGAGGTGACGACCACCCCACGAGAAGTACTCGACCACCTGCGAGCGCGCGGGGCATACATCGACATCAACACTGCGGCCAGCATTGGCGATCTCGAACGTGTGATAGAGCTGCTCGACTGTGACCCGTCGCTTGCGAACCGCGTTTCAGAGTATGTGACTTATTACATCGGCTCGGGCGCGCCGCTCAGGAACGCCGCCGCGCGAGGACATATCGAGATCGTGAAACTCTTGCTCGAGCGCGGTGCCGATCCGGATCTGCCCGAAGAAGGAATCGCTCCGTACGGGCACGCGCTCTATTCAGCGGTCTACAACGGGCAGTATGAAATCGCAAAGCTCCTGCTTGAACGCGGAGCTTATCCGAATCCACCGGTTGAGAGTTCCGCGGACGCGTTGAGCATTGCTTTGATGAACAAGGATGAAAAGATGGCCGAGCTGCTGTGTTCATACGGCGCTGCAAGATCCGTCGACATCCTGTCTTACTACGGCGACGTCGAAACGGCGGCCGCGATCTTTGCAGTCAACCCGGCGCTGGCGGACGATCCGCGCGCGCTCTCGCAAGCCGCAGGGAATGGTCACGAAGCGTTTGTGTTATTGATGCTTCATCATCAACCCGACCTGGCGAAGCGCGTCTCAGGTGACGCAAAGACTCGAGAGCTGTCTGAGTTTCTCTTTGAGCGCGGGGCGAATCCGAATAAAGCAGACTGGCTGGGTATCACGCCGCTTCACCAGTTCGCACGGTCGGGCAACATCGAGAAAGCGGCGCTGTTCCTCGGCCACGGAGCCGACTTTCACGCGCGTGACGAAGACATTTGTTCGACGCCGCTTGGGTGGGCGGCGAAATCCGGCAAGCTTCAGATGGTGGAGTTTTTTCTGGAACGCGGCGCACCGCCGTACCTTCCCGATGATCCGCCGTGGGCAACACCGCTCGCATGGGCGACCAGGCGCGGACATCATGAGATCGCGGAACTGCTTGCGCAAAACGAGAAGCGATTGCCGCCACAAGCGAGTTCGCAGTGAGCGCAGAGCGTGGTGATTCACGGTGAGGCCATCAGATTGTACGTGGCAGTCAAAAGGGCGCATGACCATCGGACACTCTGACGAGCAGGCGCCTTCTTCGTTGCGGCCATCTCAGTAAGCAATCCGCAATTCATTGACGCACTCTACGTCAGCCGGTACCATACTAGGTCAATCCAACCATCTAATAGCACTATGAAGGACCCTAGCCAGACTGCTATCGATAGCCGACGACCGCCGCAAGACCTGAAGTCAGACGACGGAGACGCTGCCGACTCAAACCAACGAATATTCGACACACTCAAACACATCGCTCAAGGCGATCTCAGTGTGCTCGCCAACGGCAAGCATCTCGAATTGGCTGGGCGAGATCGTCAGCTCTTACTGAATCTCGATGGGCTTGCGCGCCGGTTGCGCTACATCGTTGGACGGCTGCAGCGAGCCGCTGACTCGATTGAAACGGTAGTCGGCGAAGTGCTTCGCGGAACTCAGATGTTATCGGCAGGCGTGCTCGACGAAGCAAAATCCGTCGAAGAAACGTCGCGCTCGATCGCCGAGATCAACGCTTCCATGCATTCGGTCGGCGATAGTCTTCAAACATTGTTGAACCTCTCTCAATCGACATCCGGATCAGTCGGGAGCATGGCCACTTCGATCAACCAGGTTTCCGAGAACGCCGACGAGTTGGCGCAATTCGTCGAGGAAACCGCGAAGGCGATTGAAGAGATGGCCAATACCGTGCGCAAGGTCGCCGATTCCACGGAAGCGCTGGCCGAGTCCGCTGAAAAAACCGTGAAGGCCATGGAAGCGATCGACAATTCCACTCGAAGCATAGGCGAGTCCGTCAACGAAACGACTATGCTGGCCGATGAAGTGGCGCGGACCGCTGATTCCGGCAGCGAGCTTGTCGCTGAAACCGCGGCGAGCGTGTCAAAGATCAAAACTGCCATCGACGCGGCTACAGAAACCATCACGCGCCTGGGAAAAAGATCCGATCAGATCGGCGAAGTTACTCGAGTAATCAACGAGATCGCCGACCGCACGCATTTGTTGGCGCTTAACGCCGCGATTCTAGCCGCGCAAGCGGGAACACAAGGGCGCGGATTTCGAATAGTGGCCGACGAGATCAAAGAGTTGAGCGAACGCACTGCCGCTTCGACTCGCGAGATCGAAGATGTGATCAAGGCTGTGCGGGAAGATGTAACCGAAACGATCGAACGCGTCGCAGTCGGCGGGCAGCGCGCGGATGAAGGCGTCGATCTGGCTTCGCGTGCGGCAGCGATGCTTACGGAGATTCGCGACAAGACCAATGCCGCTTCGGATCGAATCCGAGTCATAGCCGATTCGACGGCGATTCAGGCGGCCGAGAGTCACACGGTGCTCGAAGCCGCCGACCTGGTCCGGCAACAAGCGCGAGGCATTGAGCGAGCGACCGGTGAACAGGCGCTCACGTCGCGTCACATCGGCGAACGTGCGCTTCACATGAGCGAGCTTACCGAGCAGGTTCGCCGGGCTACGCGCGAACAGGCTCGAGTGTCGAGGTCGATCGCCGCGGCGATGGAGGAACTCACGACGGCGGTCGAGCAGATTCGCGCCGCTTCGGATGAGCAATCTGCCGGCGCGGATCAGGTAATGCGCGCGGTTGAAACCATCAAGGAAGTAGTCAGCCGAAACCAGGCTTCAATCTCGGGCATCAACAGCGCAGTCGATCTTCTGGTTCGGGAGGCTGAACTGCTGAACCGCGAAGTCGAGTCGTTTCAGTTACCGGTTCCCGAACGCGGCGGCCACCTTCGCTTCGCATTGCGAGCGTCGCAAGTCGCTCTCGATCCGGCTACGGTGTCGTCGCTTTCACGCGTCGACGTGATGTCGAACATCTTCGAGGGCCTGGTGCAGTTCGGCGAACGCGCCGAGATTCGGCCGGCCGTCGCCGAGCGGTGGGAGATATCACCAGACGGCCGAGTGTATACGTTCTATGTGCGCGAGGCGGCGCGCTTTCATAACGGGCGGCGCGTGCGCGCCGACGACGTGAAATATTCCTTTGAACGCCAAATGCGACAAAACGAAGACGCCGCGGCCTGGGCGTTCCGGCCGCTGATTGGCGGTGAGGAATTCATGTCCGGCGAAGCGGAGTCTGTGTCCGGCATTCAAATCATTAGCGAGCAAATCGTAAAGCTCGAACTGATCCAGCCCGTTGCGTTTTTTCTGTCGACCCTCTGCACCGAGTACTGCTACATAGTCCCTCGAGAACAGGTCGAGCGATCTGCCGCGGATTTCGAGTCTCGCCCCGTGGGCTCAGGTCCGTTCCGCGTCATCGAGGCGGTGGATTCAAAGGAAGTGCAGTTGGAGCGGTTCTCGAACTACTGGAATCCCGAGTTGCCTTACGTCGACCGGCTTAGCGTGCACTTCGGTCTGAGCTCCGAGGAGATTTTCGAGATGTTTCTCGGTGGAGAGCTTGATTACGTCACCGATCTGCCGCTGACGAATCTTACCGAGATAAAAGACCGAGCCACGGGCGTGCAAGTGCTCGAGGCCGTCCAATTGCAAACTCGCATGCTTGTGTTTGATTGCGAGCGGCCGCCTCTGTCGGATCGCCGCGTGCGACAAGCGATATGTTTGGGGATCGATCGCCGGCGCTTCCTGCACGAGGTCTACAGCGACATGGCTGAGTTGAGCATAGGGCCGATTCCTCCGGGCGTACTTGGGTACGATCCGGGAGAGCGCGGGTATGATTACGATCCTGACCGCGCGCGAGCGCTGCTTCACGACGCCGGATATGAAAACGGATTTGATACGGAAGTCTGGTGGCCGCAGTCCGTCAGTTCAGCGGTCGAGTGCCTGAAGGACGACCTCGCGGCAATCGGAATCCGCGCCGACTTCCGTTATGTGGATGCAGAGGAACTCGAACGGGGTTTGCGATTGCGCTCGGTTCCAATCGCGGGCCGCGACTGGTACGCCGATTATCCCGATCCCGACAATTTCACATACGTGCTTTTCAACTCGCGCAATCGCGATTTATTCATAAGCACTTATTCGAATGAAGAGGTTGATCGTTTGACGAGCGCAGCTCGTTCGGTGATGAATCGCGAGGAGAGGTCCGCGATCTATAGGGAAATAACAAAGCTGCTGCTCGAGGATGCACCATGCGCGTTTCTCGCGCATCGACGCAGCTTCGTCGCGCACCGGGCTGATCTGGAAGGCGTAACGCTGCACTTGTTGTCGCCCTCGGTCACCCCAAAAGATTTGTGGTTCGCCAAGGGCGGCGACAAGTGAAATGATTTCTACTTGAGATTCTTAAGCTCGTTGATTCGTGCGCGAATCGCTCGAGTATACGTAGCGACATCCGCATCGCTGAACCCGCCCGCTCGGAACGCATCAGAGAGTTGCTTGTCGGAGAGCCTGCCCAAAAGATCACCCATCCATCGCGCGTTCGCAACGGTCACTCCTCCGAGCGCCTTCTTATCCTTGCCCTTGTAGTGAAATACGACCTCTCCGTTTCGCACGCCGTCAACGAGCGGCTGAACGTTGTAGCCCCCGGCGTCTCCCTTTGTGCCGGCGGGCGCGTTGCTGAATCCGGGAAGCTTGGTGAAAAAGGATCCCGTCGAACCCAGCGTTCCGCCCAGGTCAGCGACGTAATAAATTCGCATATCCCGGCTGGCGCCGCTCTTCTTACCCGGTTGGACGATTTTGTTGTTTTCGGTTTTGAGGTCCCAGTTATTGATTAGCGCCATCAAGGTCTTCAGGCCCTGCAGCTCGCGCGTGCCAGTGAACGGATTCTGTGCCCACGGCCAGAGTCCTTCTTCTTTGTAGCCATCGTCGCTTCGTTCAAACCTCACATCGCGAACGTTAAACCCGCCGCGCCCTTCGATGTGAGCAGTTTTGACGAAGTAATCCTGATCGGTGTGATAACCTGCGGCCCACACGATTCGCGACGCCGCGGTTTCCGGCCGCGTTTCGGCGCCGAACTTGACGACCCACTTGCGGCCTTTGTCATCAGTCACGTGAATCTTTTCGGAGGTACCCGATTTCGAGCGGGACTCGAAAGTGAATTTGCCGTTAGGATCGGGCGCTCCCTGCGCACCGCCCGCGCCGTAGAGCAGATCCCGGCTCTCGATATCGGTTGGTTCTTGCCACATAACGGGACGGGGCGTCGCTGAGGCCGCTTCTTGTCCGTCGTCGCTCTTCTTTGCCTCGTTTTTCTTCTTGGTCTTTCCGGCCTTACCTTTTTTTTGTGAGAGAGTGGAAGCGGTGGTCGTGTATGAGCTTGACCAGGTCAATAGTGAAATCAGCGCCAACGCGAAAAATGTTTTTGACTTGAATAGCATCGGTCGAGTCCTCCTGCGTTTTAGACGATCGACATTATAGACACTCAGCTTGCGCGCAGCCAAGCGGCCAAAAGCTGTGTCGGAAATATGAGTTTCAATCGAGAGGTTCTGAGGAAAGGGATTTGATTGCGGGACGCGTTCGAGGCCGCCGGGACCTGATCCAGGCGGCCTCATCAACTCTCATCTGAAGTTTAGTTGGCGGAGCGCTCGACCCTGTCTCCGATTTGGACTTCCGCCGTTGTGCGCGTGATCATGCCCACCGATGTGCCCTTCTCTGTCTTGATTACGATGAGTTCGCCAAGCACTTTTCGAGGCAGGGCTGGGCGGTCGCGCAACACTTGCTCCGTGGGCACTCGCGTGCCCTGGATGGAATATTCGCCGCCGCGATAACGATCGCTGCTGTAATCTTTGTCGCGATCTTTCACAACCTTATCCTGCGGAACATTGGTGAGCCCCTCGCGTCTGCCAACCTCGCGAAAGATGGTGAACGAGTCACCGGGATGAACATCCTGCCGCGTTCCCAGGTCAATGAACACAACCTGATTCGCCGCGAGGTGCTCGTGATAGCCGGGAGACATCACGATCTGACCCGTTGTGCCGCCTGATCCCTCGCCAAACCTGGGTAAGGGTCGTCCTTCACCGGCTGTTGGTCCAGCATACTCTTCATAGGGCTTCAATAGATCGCCGAACTCTATTGTGTCGCACGACACCGCGATTTCGGCCGTCGAGGTTTGGTCGCCCACTTCGATGACTCGAAGGGAACCGAGTTCGCGCACGTAATAGCCCAGTCTTTTCTTGGTGAATGGATGTTTTACTTCGCCGACTGGCCGAATGACGAAATAGACCGCCCCCGGCTGAATGCCCGCGCGGCGCCCGCGGTTCAGGAATACAATGTCACCCTGAGCGAACACTGCCTTCATGTTTTCTTTTTCCGCTCCAACAATCTGGAGTTCGGCGCGTGGTGAAATGTCCGAGATAAAGCCTGTGCAGTAGATGTCGGAACTCCGGGCGACGGGTTGGTTTTCGCTCGAATTCTGCTGCCTGGCCACAACGGAAGTGGAAAACGAACCGACGAGAAACGCGATCAGCGCGATGGCTACGCGAGCGGTGCTATTCATTGGGACTCCTTCGGCGATGTGGGGCGATTCGAGAGATTTGAAGGGGCAACGAATGCTGCGAATCTGCCCGGAACGTAACAAACTCAATGGGTCAAGTCAATAATTAAGATTTCAATCAAGTGGCAGTAACCTGTCCTCGTTCGGCCTCTGCTCAAAGACGGTTAGACGATGTTGTTTGACATCGGACGCACTTCGATGGACGATGTGCGGGAAATCCGAGTGGCATACCGCGAACTGCTGCGAATACTATGACGATGATGGACTCTAACCAGGACACATTGCTCGTCGTCAGCGCGCACGCCGCAGACTTCGTGTGGCGCGCCGGTGGAGCGATCGCGCTCTATTCGTCGCGCGGCTGTCGAGTCAGAGTCCTGTGTCTTTCGTACGGCGAACGCGGGGAATCCGAAAAACTCTGGCGGCAAGCCGGAATGACTATCGACGAAGTGAAACGTGTTCGCCGCGACGAAGCCGAGCGCGCCGCTGAAGTGCTCGGCGCTGAAATACGATTCTTCGACGCGGGCGATTATCCGCTGCGGCCAACCGACGAGCTGTCCGGCGAACTCGTACACGAGTTTCGCCGCGTCCAACCGACCATCGTGCTCGCGCATTCGTCCAATGATCCTCACAACCCGGATCATCCCGAGGCGTCGCGCCTGGCGACGAATGCGCGAGTCTATGCCCAGGCCGCCGGCTACCCAAGCGATGCCCCGAAGCTCGGCGCGCCGCCGGTCTTCATGTTCGAGCCTCATCAACCCGAGATGTGCGACTTCAAACCCGATCTGCTGCTCGATATCACTCCGGTGTTTGATCTCAAACGCAAGGCGATGGAGTGCATGGCCGCGCAGGAACACCTGTGGGAGTACTGTTCCGATCTTGCGAGGCGGCGCGGCACTCAGGCGGTGCGCAATTCTGGAAAGAAGAAAATCAAATACGCGGAAGCTTATCAGCGAGTCTATCCGCAAGTGACCGGCAACTTTTCATGAGCCATCGAATCGTCAGAAAAATCTTGCGCGCCGGTGCCGAAGTGATTAGCGCTCTTGGTGAACTGGGCGTTGCTACGATTCACGAAGCACAGGGACGCACGGGGCTCTTACGGCCATACATGCGCCCGATTTATCCAACGGCGCGCCTAGCGGGTTCGGCGGTGACGGTGTTGTGTCCGGCTGGTGACAACTTGATGATCCACGCGGCGGTTGAGGTCTGCGAGCCGGGCGATGTTTTAGTTGTGACTACAACGTTGGAGTCAACACACGGGATGTTTGGTGAGTTGTTGGCGACCTCGTGCCGCGCGCGCGGCGTCGCCGGACTGGTAATCGATGCAGGTGTGCGAGATGTGGCGGATATTACGGCGATGAATTTTCCAGTATGGTCCAAGGCTATTTCGGCCGAGGGCACGATGAAGTCGGCGGCGGGCTCAGTGAATGTCGAGATCGTGTGCGCGGGTGCCGTTGTGCGTCCGGGCGATGTGATCGTCGGCGATCAGGATGGCGTGGTGATAGTGAAAAGAGAAACGGCGCCGGAAATAGCACGGCTCGGCGTGGAGAGGATCAACAGGGAAGAGAAGTCGCGCGAGCGCCTGCGTGCGGGCGAGTTGGGTCTCGATTTCTACGGACTGCGGCCGACGCTTGCCAAGTTGGGAATTGAGTACGTGGATGAGGAATAATCGTTTGTAGTCCGGCCTTCAGGCGGAAGTTCGTAATGTTATTAACTCGGAAGATACTAACTTCCGCCTGAAGGCCGGACTACGAACTGTGTGCAGCATCACTTCTCGCTCTTCAATTCATTCATTCCCTGGTTCGCTCTCGCAATGACATAGGCAAGAATATCCGCGGCGTCTTTGCGAGTGAGCTCCTTCGCAAACGAAATCATTCCATTCTGTTTCCGCGCTCCGCCGAGCACTACATCAAACCACTTTTCACTCGTCAATGTCTTCGAGTAGCGCAGATCCGGCACCAATCCTCCGCCTACGGCCACGTCACCGTGGCAAGGCGAGCAGTAGCGTTGGAATATACGCTCGCCTCTTTTAACCGTGGCTTCGTCGGCCGTTGCAGCGGGGGGATTGAGCGCGAGCGCCGCTGGTTCAACGAGCGCAGGCAGAGCCGCTTTGCCACCCAGTTTGAAAACGAGCATGCGGCTGATGTTCCGCACTCGGCCCGATTTGAAAGCTATCTCACCGACGACGAGCGGAAACGCGCCGCCCCAACCCGCCGCCACAGCGACGTATTGCTCCCCGTTCACTGCATAGCTAACCGGGCCCGCCATCACTCCGGTCTGAGCTGCGAACGACCAGAGCTTCTCTCCGGTGTCCGCGCGATAAGCTTCGAAGGTCCCGCTCGCGGTCCCTTCGAAAACTAGATTGCCCGCTGTTGCCAACACGCCTCCGTTCCACGGGCCGGGGCGATTCACATTCCAAACCTGCTTCTGTTTCACCGGGTCCCACGCGACGAGCCGGCCCTTCACCGTATCAAGGATCAGCTTCTTGATCTTTGGATCCTGAGGCAGCTCCGCGGCCACCATATCGACGCCGGTGTTGAACGCAAGCGCCTTTGACTGATAGTCGTCCTGTGATTTGTAGAGGAACCCCATATCCTGAACCGGGATGTAAACCAATCCCGTAAGCGGACTGTAGGACATCGGCTGCCAGTTGTGCGCGCCGAGGGGACTCGGCGCTAGAGGCACCCCCTCCTTGCCGGGGTATCGTGCATTGACCGTTTCATTGGGCCGGCCCGTCTTCATATCGATGCCCGCCGCCCAGGTCACGAATGTGTATGGCTTGGCCGAGATCAGCGCGCCGGTCGCGCGATCGAGAACGTAGAAGAATCCGTTCTTCGGCGCGTGCAAAATAACTTTGCGCTGCCGGCCGTCGATTTGAATGTCAGCAAGGATGATCTGTTGAGTGGCGGTGTAATCCCACATCTCGCCGGGAGTTTCCTGATAGTGCCAAACGTATTCCCCGGTTTTGGCTTTGATCGCGACGATCGAAGAAAGGTAAAGATTATCACCGCCGCCGGGGCTTCGAATGCGGCGGTTCCACGGCGACCCGTTGCCGACTCCCAAATAGATCAGATCGAGTTCGGAATCGTAGACGATCGAATCCCAGACCGTCCCGCCGCCTCCCGCCTTCCACCATTCACCCGTCCACGTCTTTGCCGCGCGTTCGAGGGCGGGGCTCTCGAATGGCTTTGAAGGATCGCCGGGCACGGTGTAGAAGCGCCACAGCATCTTGCCGGTCGCGGCATCGTAAGCCGAAACGTATCCGCGCACGCCGAATTCCGCGCCGCCGTTTCCGATGATCACCTTGCCGTCGACGATCCGCGGCGCTCCGGTAATTGTGTAACGAAACTGACGATCTACGGTGAGCGTCTCCCAAGCGGGTTTGCCAGTCGCGGCATCAAGCGCAACGAGTCTTCCGTCGAGCGTCCCGACAAACACCCTGCGCTGCCAGATCGCGACGCCTCGATTGACCACGTCGCAACAGGCGTTGGCGCCCCACTCGGGCGGGACCTTCGGATCGTATGACCACAGCGGCGCGCCGGTCTCGGCATTGACCGCGAAGACTTTGCTCCACGCGCTTGTGAAATACATCACGCCATCGACGACGATGGGAGTCGATTCCTGGCCCCGGTCGGTGTCCATGTCGAAGTACCACGCGAGCCCAAGCTGCGACGCATTGCCGTCATTGACTTGCTTGAGCGGGCTGAATCGCTGTTCGTCATACGTGCGGCCGTGAGTCATCCAGTTGCCGGGTTCTTTATCGGCGTTGACGATTCGAACCCGATCCACGGCGCTTTGTTTTGACGCGCGTTTGTTGGCGGCTGACTTTTGATTAGCGGGCCAGCTCCACGCACCGCCGAGCACGACGGCCAGCATTATCGCGACCAGTTTGATCTGTGACCGAGGCATAAGTTCTCCTGAGGCTCGCTTAGGTGAAATGTTTTTCAATCATACTCGCGAGTGGTGTTGGGTCAAGAGCCAGGCCCGGGCCCAAGGCTAGCGTTCGGCGGAAAGTAAAAGGCAGCCGTGTGTGGCTGCCTTCTTACTAGGTAACTTGGCTCCTGAGGTAGGATTCGAACCTACAACCCTCCGGTTAACAGCCGGATGCTCTACCGTTGAGCTACTCAGGAATGAATTCGTTGTATTAACGAAGAATTGAAATTATCAGAGCCCTCGCGCGGGTGTCAACAACCGGACTTTGCTGTTCGCCGCTCGCGGTTTCAGTTGCGCCGTGAAGAAACGAGTCATCCGCTCGCTGTACTCTTTTTTTGAGTGATGAATCGAACGCGCGTGGCGGGCGCCTTCGACAAGCCAAATCTCTTTGTCCACCGTGAGCGCTTCGTGAATGCATTCCGAGTGCGAAGTCGGAATCAACTGGTCTGCAGTTCCGTGAACCAGGTACACAGGGCATTTGATCTGGCCCGCCAGCGCAAGCGGCTCCACGGAATGAATATCAAAGCTGCCCCGATAATTCGCGACTTGTATCGCCGTCCACAATACCGGGTTCAATACGGCGACCGGCAAACCCGTTGCTTTGATCACAAACTCTTCGGTGATTCGGCGCAAAGACGCAAACGGACTGTCGGCCCATACCGCACGGATGCCCGGATGATGCGCCGCGACCTGAAGCGCGATGGCAGCTCCCATCGACTCGCCCGCTAATCCGATGCGGTCAGGATCGATTCTCTTTTCTTTCACAAGCCATTCGATCGCGGAATCAACATCACGGCGTTCGTAGAACCCATAAGTCACGTACCGGCCTTCACTGTCACCGTGCCCGCGGCCATCGAAGACCAGCACATTGAATCCCGCGCGCCGCAGCACCAGCGCCGAACGCAATACGTCGGTGCGGTTGTGTTTGACTCCATGAAGAACGATAACGGTAGCGGCACTCTTGCGCGCGGGCATCCACCAGCCGTATAACCGGGTACCGTCGAACGAGTGAATAGTGATGTCTTCGAGGCGGATTCCGATGCGTTGAATGAGTCGCCGGAGATGCGGGCTCTTTAGCTGAGTGAGGCGCTTGAGACGCGGTCGGATCAGAAGCCCCGCGAGAGGATAACTGGCCGCTGCGATCGCGAATGCCAGCGAACCCGCGGCGCCCAGTGCGACATACCCGCCGAGTCGCAGCCAATTCGGAATGCGCCGGCCGTGCGACGTGGCAAGATCGCTCGGGTGGTTCGCGAGTGGGTCGATGCCCGGGTCCTCATTCATTTTGCTCACCGTGGCTAACGCGATTATAAGATGGCTCTCGATAGAACGATAGTTGTTCGCCGGGCAACAACCGGCGCCGGATTCTTTTGGCGGAACTCCGAGCGCATTGGGAATATCGTTTAAGGGAAGTCCGGTAGGTTGCGGACACCCTGATCTGTCGCCACTAAGGCACGAGGCCACGAAGTAACACGAAGTATTTATGAACGATCTCGTGCGGCTTCGTGGCTTTGAGTCTTGGTGGCGGACATTTTTTTCAGCGCCTGCGTGCCTCTCGGACAGGAAGACCAACAATTTCAGGAACGTCATTTCGTATGCCAAGAAGAGCCGCCTGTTGTCTCGGTGTTCTCGCACTCATCGCTTCCGCCGTGATGACGCCCGATTCGAGCGGGCAGGTCGGGGGAGCGCAGCCTCAAAACGTCATCTGGACCAATGTAACAAATTGTACGTTGACGGGGAACAGCCTGCGGAAGAGCGCCGGCCGCAGTGACTCGGCGGATGCCGGCGCCCGATCGCAACAGAGCGTTACATCCGGCGATGCGTTCTTCGAGTTCACGGCTGGTAGTTCGAACGCCGTGCTCTTTTGCGGGCTCGCACACGAAGCAATCGGAACCGGTTATGCGGATATAGACTTTGCGGTCAAGCTGACAGAGATCGGAGTCGCGGAAGTCCGCGAGAACAACGTCTATCACGCGGAAACAACTTATCGCGCAGGTGACGTGTTGCGCGTGGCCGTGCAAGCCGGAGCAGCCAAGTATTACAAGAACGGCGCGCTCTTTTATTCGAGTCTGAAGACACCTGCGTATCCGCTGTTTGCCGATGCGGTGTTTCTCACCCTTGGTGGAAGAATTGATAACGCGGTAATCGGAGCGCTCGCGGTCAGCACTTCCGGTGACTGGAAAATGTATCAGCACGACGCGGCGCATTCAGGTTACTCGGCCGAATCTCGGCTCAGCGCTTCAAACGTCTCGACACTTTCGGCGGCCTGGAGTTTCGCAAGCGGCGGCTGGGTGACAGGCACTCCTATAGTTGCAGACGGGACGGTGTACATCGGCTCGTGGGATGGCAAGATGTACGCGCTCCGCGAAAGCGACGGCAGTCAGCGTTGGAGTTTCACCGCGGATACTTCATCCGACAATTGCGGTTTTACTTACGGCATCGACAGCACGGCCGCGGTTGTAGACGGCAAAGTGTACTTCGGTTCGGCGGGCTGTACGTTGTACTCACTGGATGCGGCCAGCGGCAATCTGATCTGGCGCAACCAGCTTGACGATTATTCAAAGGGCTTTCATCTGTGGTCGTCGCCGCTGGTGGTTGACGGCAAGATCTACGTCGGGCTTGCGTCTCACTGCGATCACCCTTGCGTTCGCGGGCGCGTGATTTGTTTGAACGCGGCTGACGGACGAATCTTGTGGACGTTTTTCACTGCCCCGGCGGGCAGCACTGGAGCCGGGGTTTGGTCGTCGTTTGCGATCGACTCAACCCGGCGATTGGTTTATGCCACTTCCGGAAACTTCTGCGAAGGCAACGATACTTATGGAGATTCGATCATCGCTCTAAACGCCGACACCGGGGCGCTGGCCTGGTCCTGGAAAAACGCCGAGCGCGATCGAGACATCGAGAACCTGGACTTTGGAGCATCGCCGGTTCTATTTGATGTGGGAAGCACGCCGATGCTGGCGGCCGGGTCGAAGGACGGGCACTGCTACGCGCTGAACCGGGCGACTGGAGAATTGATCTGGGATGCGGAGGTAACCGATGGCTCTACGACGGGCGGCATTATCGCGTCTCCCGCCGCGGCGTACGGAATGATCTTCATGGGAGCTTCGGTCCAGAGCCGCGCCGGAAAAGTTGTTGCGCTCGACCAACGTGATGGGCGACTCGTTTGGGAAGCACAACAGTCTGGCTCTGTGATCGGAGCATCGGCGGTAACGGGCGGTCTCCTTTTGATAGGCGGGACCGACGGAAACCTGCGTGCTTACGATGTGTCAACTGGCGCGGTATTGTGGAGCGCCGCCAGGGGCCCGATGATGGGTGGTGTTTCAATTTCCCGAGATCACGTCTTCATCGGCTCAACAGATCGTTCGGTCTACTCATTCGCGATACCGAGTCCGCCACCACCTCAGCCTCCCGCGGCAACCGTGACGGTGGCATCGCCGATTACCGGCGAGCAATGGATGAAAGGGCAACGGTACGACATTACCTGGACGGCAAGCGCGACCGTTAGCCGAGTCGACGTGAGCATCTCCCGAGACGGCGGAAGCACGTGGGATTTGTTAGCTGACGACATGGATGCGGCAGCGCGGGTGCTTAACGTGAAAGCCAAAAAGCCGAGATCGGAAACGGTCATCGTGCGAGTGTCCGATGCTTCGAATCCCGCGGTCTTTAGCGAATCCGGAATGTTTTACATACGGTGACAGGGGAAATTATGAACAATGAATGATGAACGATGAATAAAGAGCTGATGGCTGCGCGTTCATCATTCATCATTCATCATTCATCGTTCCCTTCATCATTCATCATTTCTTCCATAGTCTGCCCGAACGTTATGACAACGGTGCTTACGACAACTCTATCTGTGGTGGGCGTGCTGATGCTCGCGGTGTGGCTGCTGAGTCTGGTCAAAAAAGATGCGAGCATCGTTGACGGCTTCTGGGGACTCGGCTTCGTTGCGATTGCCGTGTCGTGCTATCTGGCCGCGGACGGCTACCACTCTCGAAAGATACTGATCACTACGCTCACGGCGGTGTGGGGAATCCGGCTGGCGATTCACATCTTCTGGCGCAACTTTGGCAAGGGCGAAGACTTTCGTTATCAGGCGATGCGCAAACGCTTCGGCAAGCGGTTTCCGATCATCAGCCTCTTCACGGTCTTCGGTCTCCAGGGCGTGCTGATGTGGATCATATCGCTGCCGATCCAGATCGCTGAGATTTCACCGCAGCCCAGACGACTCCTGTGGCTGGACTGGTTGGGCGCTAGTCTGTGGCTGATCGGATTCTTGTTTGAGTCCATCGGTGATTTGCAACTCACGTTGTTCAGGGTGAATCCTTCGAACAAAGGCAAAGTGATGGATCGAGGCCTTTGGCGATACACTCGCCACCCGAACTATTTCGGCGATGCGGTGATGTGGTGGGGACTATTTGTGATCGCGATGGCGGCGCCGGGCGGCTGGTGGACCGTGATCGGCCCGCTGATTATGACCAGACTGTTGATGAAAGTCTCAGGCGTAGCGCTGTTGGAAAAGACCCTGACGAAAACAAAGCCGGAGTACGCGAGCTACATTCAACGAACGAATGCTTTCTTTCCCTGGCTCCCCGCGAAACGGTGACGCGACATTCGACTGATTGTATTATCCACGCCGCATCTTCATTGCGTTCAAAGTGTTTCTCATTAGCATCGCGATAGTCAGGGGACCTACGCCGCCAGGAACCGGAGTGAAATAACCGGCAATCTCCATTGCAGCGCGCGGGTCAACGTCTCCGATCACAGTGTTTCCTCTTTTTTCAAACGCTGCGTGACGCTTCGGGTCGTCGCCGAAGTAGCGAGTCACGTCTTCACGCGCTGTGATTCTGTTCATACCCACGTCCACGACTGCCGCGCCCGGCTTGATGTAGGTTGAATCAACGACCGCGGTCTTGCCGATTGCCGCGATCAATATGTCTGCTTCGCGAGACACGGCCGGCAAGTCTCGCGTGCGCGAGTGACAGATCGTAACCGTCGCGTGTTTGTGCAAAAGCAACAGCGCCATCGGCAGACCGACTATGCGGCTGCGGCCGATGACAACGGCTCGAGCGCCCTTCAACTCGATGTCATAGCGCTCAAGCATCTCGATGATTCCGGCAGGTGTGCATGGCCGCGGCCCTGGCTCATTCAGCGTCAGGCGCCCGATGTTCACGGGATGGAAGCCATCCACGTCTTTTGCCGGATCGACCGCGTTCAACACCAACGCTGAATCGGCGTGGTTGGGCAGCGGCAGTTGAATCAATATGCCGTCAATCTCATCGCGAGCGTTCAGTTGGCGCACAAGGTCCAGCAACTCAGCGGTGGTCGTGGACGCGGGCAGGCCGATCTTCTCGGAGAAAAGGCCGAGCTGGCCACAGGCCTTCACTTTTCCGGAAACGTAGATTTGCGATGCGGGATCTTCGCCAACCAGCACGACCGCCAGGCCGGGCCTCATATCGCGCGTCGAATACTCCGCCACCTCGCGCGCGACTTCTTCTTTTATGGCGGCCGCGACGCTTGCGCCGTCGAGAATCTTCGCTGTCATTCCGCGCCTCAGATCGTTTGAATTCGAAGTCCGAGTATGATGTTCGCGTTCGCGGAGTGTCAATCGGTGCTTCTGACAATCAGCGTTTGTAGTGCGGCCTTCAGGAGTCGGTCGGAAAAATAGTTTTCTCTGCGTAATCTCGGCGCGCTCTGCGTCTCTGCGGTGAATTTGCCCGAAAAACAGCTCACCGCAGAGGCGCCGAGAACGCATAGAACGCGCAGAGTTCTTTTCCCGCCAGACTCCTTCCCGCGGAAGTTGGTATGCTTACAATTCCATACTTTACAAACTTCCCCCTGAAGGCCAGACTACGAACGCGCCAACATCCGGCAGCGAGTATTAGAACATCGCTGACTGTTGAACACTGATGTGCGGTCGTGTACCATTTCGATTGTTCGATACTGGATGCTTATTCCAAACTCTCCCGCTGAAACATATGAAAAGAAGAATTAATGTTACGCTGCTGCTCATTTCAGTAGCGCTGTTCATCATCGCGCTGCCGTCTTTGCTCAATCAGCGGGTAAGAGCCCAAGTGGGCATTCAATTCGGCGCGCAGAGATTCCCGTCAATTGACGTCGACAGGAATGACAAGCTCTATTTGATGATGGCAGTAGCCACGGCTCCCGCGAGCGAGCGCCGGCCTCACAGCCAGATTTTTTTCGTCAGTTCGAATGACGGCGGCACCACCTGGGACAACCTTCCGCATACACGCAATCTTTCCAACTCGCCGGGCGAAGCGTTCGCGCCTGCGCTTGCCGTTTTCAAAAACGGCACTCCGCGAGCCTACGTCACCTATCAGGACAACTCGACTAAGACAACTCAGGCATATTTGATTCGTTCGAAAAAGAAAGCCAAGTTTCGTCAGCCGCTCAACATCACGCCGCACGACGGCGCGGCTTTCTCCCCCCGTGTAGCTATCGACTCCACTGAGGGCGTCAACATCGTTTGGGGTGATGCGAAGGATCCTCAAGGGAAGGTTGCGTTCGTGCGTTCGACGGACCAGGGCGCAAGCTTCACGCCGATCCTTGATGTGTCGAGGTCATCCGGAAACGCGAGCGAGCCGGAGATAGCGGTCGGTCCCGACGACGCAATCAACGTTGTGTGGGAAGACACCGCGCCAGGGCAAAGCGTGATCATGTACGCGCGATCGACCGATGCGGGCGTGACTTTCTCGGAACCGTTGCAAGTCTCAAACAGTTCGGGCCCCGCCCTTGAAGCGGCAATTGCGGTTGATTCACAAGGGCGCGTCAGCGTTGTGTGGGTGGACGATGGCGACGGCAACCCAGATGCGTTTTACGCTCGATCTACCGACCAGGGCCAGACGTTCTCTGAGCCTATGGATGTAAGCGGATTTCGCGAGGGCAACATTCACAAACCCAGCGTCACCACTTTTGAAGACACCGTGTACGTGGCGTTTCAGAACGGCGACTTGTTCGGCGACGACGATATCAGGAACCGGCAGGTGTATCTGACGAAGTCCGGCAACGCCGGCGTCAGCTTCGGCGAGGCAGAGAAAGTGTCCAACGCCAACAACAACGTCGGCCGCGCGCATAGCGCCTCGATGGTTGTAGATAGCCACGGCGTGCTTCACATTGTCTGGATTGATGCCTCGGTGGTTGGCAATGATGAGGGACTGCTTTTCTACAGCAGAACCACAAACGGCCGCGCGTTCACGCCCGAGCGAATGATACTCGCAATCATTTGATCTCGCGCTCGCCTTTGAGCGCATCCGCCAGCCTCCTGTTGATTGATACTTCATCGGCCCGTTGCGCGGCCTCTTTGCTCGACAGAATTCCGTGCTCCGTGACTATTCCAGTGAACAAGGAAAGCGGTGTGGATTCGAAGTAATGGTTTGTGATATTGACCTCCGGCGGCGCATCGGGCCATAACTCGGCGTTTGAGTGTTCGCGCTCGGGCGCCAGACAATCCTCGCAAATGAATTTCGATGTATCGCATACTGAAAACGCTCGGATCCCCTTCTCTCGAGCCGCGAGCGCGATCATTCGAGTGCCTACCTTATTGATCACACTGACCGGCGTGATCGCATCCGCGCCGGCCAACACCAGATCGACTTCTTCGATGGCCAGTGCCGCCGCGGCGTCTACGATCACCGTGACGGGCACGTGTTGCTTGACCAGCGCCTCTGCCAATGTGCGTCCTTCAAACAAAGGGCGGCTCTCGGTTGCGACTATGGAGAAGCTCTTTCCGGCGCGTCGAGCTTGAGCGAATGCCTCAAGTACCGTCGAGCTGCGCGAGTGAGTCAACACTCGCGCGCCCTCGTCGATCAAGCTTGCCGCGTGCGTTGCTGCGGCGCTGGCAGCGCGTGCCGCGTTCTCAACAAAACGCGCGGCGGCATCGGGACTTGATTTGAGCACCTCGTTGGCCAGTCTGATCAAAGGACTCATGTGAGGTTGCGCGCGCGCAAGCTCAACGGAAAGCGAATCGATCGTTTCCCGAGCCGATGCGGAATCGAGCTGCGAATACAGAGCGGCGCCGCGGCGCAGGATTTCAGCGGCGCCGGATCTGTTATCCGAGACAATCTCGTCGAGTGCTCGCAGCACCCGGTCAGGTAAGTTACTCCGATGTTCTCGCACGTTTAAGTTTGCTTGCGTTTGTGATCCTATCACGATGCTAATTTCGTCGTCATTGAATTGACACTGATCGGGTTCACTAGTATTTTTATCGTCGGGAAAACAGCAGCACCCTTCAGCAGCAGGTACGAAACAACTCACAGTCCCCGGCTCCGCTTTGGAGTCTGAGGTGAGCCTGCCGTTGATTCTACTCATCACTCCGCAGGGATATTCAGACGTCGGCTCCCACTCGTCGGTGAAATCTGTGACACGCCCCCGGATGTGAGAGATATCATGCCGCTATCGCCGAAGACTTCCTTGAAGCTAGTCGGGCTGTGCCTCGCGCTGTGGTTTGCATCCAGTGCTCGCGCGTCCACTTTCATAATGGCATCCGATGACGATTTGATCATTGGGGCGAGAGCGATCGTCAAAGGCAAAGTGCTCTCGATTGATTTCCAGGCCGACGAGCAAACCGGGCGAATCTTTACTTATGTGCGAGTTCGCGTTCAGGAGGTGCTCAAAGGCGGAATAACCGAGCGCCACATAGTACTAAAGGAAGAAGGCGGCCAGGTTGGAAATCGAGGCAGCACCATCTTCGGCGGTCCGCGATTCAACTTCGGCGAAAGCGTGTTGCTTTACCTCGATACTCGGCGCGACGGAAGTCTGCGCGTGTACCAAATGTTCATGGGAAAGTTTTCGATTGTCGATGATCCAGCGAGCGGTGAACGCGTCGCTATTCGAGACGCCGCCGATCGCGGCACGTCAGTCATTCAAGCTGAAGGGGCCGTCGGCACGGTGACGACCAATCGAATGCGGCTCGCTGAATATCTGGATATGGTGCGAACCCGCGTGGCGATTAATCGCGGGAGATCCGCGCGGTTCTCTGAAACTTATTACCGCGATGTGCCGATGTTTGCCGAACCGCGCGAGTATAGACAGGCGGGCGAAGGGGACTTTGCCCCGCAATACAGATTTCTAACTTCTCCGCCGGCGCGCTGGTTTGAGCCCGATGATGGGCACTCGGTGGTGTTTGTGGTCAATCCCGATAGCGCTCCGAATCCACAGGTTATGACCGATGTCTCGGCGGCGATGGATGCATGGTCGAGCGTGCCCGGTTGTTCGCTGCGAGTGGCGAACGGCGGCTCATCGTCACTGTGTTACTCGCCGAACACCAACACGATTGTGTTCAACGACTGTGACGGTCAGTTTTCGCCGAGCCCCGGGTGCTCGAGCATTCTGGCTTTGGGAGGCTTGAACTGGGATTCGGGTCAGACGCGAGTAATTAACGGGACAACGTTTGTAAGAGCGTCATCGGGACACATTTCATTCAATCCTTATGCGAGCTGTGACTTCGCGGATCATTGCATAGTCCGTGAGATTGCGACGCACGAACTGGGGCACGCGCTGGGGCTCGGCCACTCACAATTTCCCGATGCGACGATGGCGGGCACCGCACACTTCGATGGACGTTGTGCGTCGATTCGTCAGGACGACAGAGATGGAATCACGTTCATTTATCCTGAAGCCGCTGGCGCGGGGCCGCTAGCGATCGTCACCACGTCTCCGATGGGAACAGGCACCACGGGCTCTGCTTACTCACGCCAGCTCATTGCGTCGGGAGGTTCGACGCCGTACGCATGGAGTCTTGTATCAGGCTCGCTTCCGGATGGATTGACCATGGTTTCGGGCGGAATTATCAGCGGCACGCCGAGTACAACCGGACAGTTCGACTTCACCGTCAGGGTTACCGACTCCAGAAGCGCGACTGTCGACAAGGCGCTTTCACTAACAGTTATTGCTCCGGCATCTGGATACGAATCGCAGTTCGCGTCTCAGAATGTGGCGGCGGCGCTCAAACCCGATCAGACGTTCTTTGTCACAATTCGATGGCTGAACACCGGCTCGAAGCCGTGGGATGGCGCGGGTGGATTCGCCATACGATCTCAGAACCCGGCGGGTAATGCGACGTGGGGCGGCGACACGGTTCCATACTTCGGAGCTTCGATAAATCCGGGTGAGCAGTTGGAACTGCTTTTCCAGGCGAATGCTCCGAGGAACCCGGGAATCTACAGTTTTCAATGGCAATTGCATCAATCGGCGATCGGATACTTCGGCGAGATGTCCGCGAACGTCAGCATCACGGTTGGCGATGGGAGCTTTCCGGCGATCGGCAGTCCGGCTTCGGTGACTGCGATGAAAGGAACATTCTTCACTCACATCCCAACAGCGACAGGCGGAGTGCCGCCGTATGGTTGGCAGGTCGCCGCAGGCACGCTGCCAACAGGAATCAACCTGAATCCGAATTCGGGAGCGCTGGTTGGTACGCCCACTTCCGCGGGCACTTCCGCGGTAACGCTGCAGTTGAGCGATTCGAAGTCTCAAGTCGCGCAAAAAGCGTTGACTATTGTCGTGAACGAACCGCCGCTCGGAGTGACTACATCGATGCTGCCAGGCGCTACAAAAGGAGTCAGCTTCAGCCAGCAATTGAATGCGGCCGGGGGAAATCCTCCCTACACCTGGGCCGTCACGGCGGGTGCTTTGCCTGGGGGGCTGACGCTGGCCCCGTCAACCGGTGTAATTTCGGGCACACCGGCGGCGGCCGGAGCGTTCAGCTTTACGGTTAAGGCGACCGATGCCTCGTCTCAAACAGCGAGCCGGGAGCTTTCGATAAACGTAGCGCCGCCGCCGTTGTCAGCCACTTCGGTTCCGTTGCTTGAAACGCTGTTGCGATCATCCTTCAGTTATCAGGTGACCGCAAACGGCGGAACGCCTCCATACACGTGGTCTGTCACAACGGGAGCGTTACCTGCCGGGCTGACTCTGAGTTCTTCGGGATTGATCACGGGTGCTTCGACGGCGGCGGGAGTGTTTACGCTTGGCGCGACAGTGCGCGATCAGGGGACGCTCAGCGCAAACGTATCGATTCAGATAAAGGTGATTGATCCTGACACGATCCCGTCGATTCGAAAAGTTAAGTACAAAGGTCACAAGAAGCTGATCGTGATTGGTGATCGAATAAACGCCGCGGCGATTCTGATGGTAGATGGAAATCAAACGTCAGCGGTGGCGGATGCCGGTTCGTTCCTGATCAAGATGCAACTCGCGGCGGGGGCTCATGAGATCAAGATTGTGAACCCGGGCGCGGTCTCTTCGCGGCCGTTTGTGATAACGGTTGACTAAGGGAGGACGTCAACAGTCAGAAACATTTGAGATAAAGGGTAGTGTCCTATTCTGGGTTTGATCAAGGAGGCTTGCTCTCATTTGCGCGATGCTGCGGCGATCTTTAAGGGAGCAATGCCTCACACACTTTGGACCAATTATACCTATGGCTCGATATTAGCCCATTAACCAAGTACAGAATCTCATGCCGCTCTATCTTCTCGGGAGCGGAGTCCGGGGGTAAGCCCAGTCTGAATCGCTAAAATACTCTAGAGTTGTCTACGGAAAGCTCGGGTTTCACGAGAGGCAGTGTTAAAGCCGTTGGGCTTCACTAAGAGCTCCGTGGACAGTTGTCTACACTTGACTTAATATCGCAACGCCTATCAACTTAGGTATTCCAATTCGGATCTCTGAGGAGTCAGGCATGAAAAGAGTCTTTCTTGTTGTCATCACGCTGTCGCTTGTTATTCCGTTCGCCGCGTCGTCAAACACGACGGCCGCCAACGACGAAGCCACGATCTATCGCGATGAGTATGGGATTCCGCACGTCTATGCGCAGTCGCTTGAAGCTGCGTCGTTCGCGATCGGCTATGCCCAAGCCGAGGATCGCCTCGAAGAGCTGCTGAAAAACTATCGCAAGGCGAACGGCACGATGTCCGAAGTCTTCGGGCCGGATTTTTATCGCAGCGATTTGATCCAGCGTATGTGGCGCCACGCGGAAATCAGCCGCGAGTTATACAAAGAGGTCAGCCCGAAGATGCGCGCCTGCATGGAAGCGTTTCAGGACGGGATCAAGCTGTTCATGAAAGAACATCCCGAGCAGGTGCCGAAGTGGGCGCAGGAGATTCACCCGTGGGATGTGATCGCACTCGGGCGCTACATCATCTGGGGATGGCCGCTTGGCGAGGCGGGCGGCGACTTGCAGCGCTGCGGCATTCAACCCGATCCGGCTGCTTATCGCGGGTCGAATGAAATGCTGATCGCACCCAGCCGAACGGCCATGAACTCCGCGATTGCCGTGATCGATCCTCACTTGAGCTGGTACGGCGAGTTCCGGTTCTATCAGATCAGGATCTACGCGGGCGATTACAACGTATCGGGTGTCTCGATTCTCGGCGTGCCGTTTCCGAGTCTCGGACACAGCAGGTATTGCTCGGTTGCGATGACCACGGGCGGTCCGGACACTTCGGACATTTTCGAAGAAGAACTGAATCCAGCGAACGCTCGCCAGTATCGCTACGACGGCCAGTGGCGAGACATGACTGTGCGAAAGGAAAAGATTGGAGTGAAGAAAGGCGACGCGGTTGATTGGCGCGAGATCGAAATCGAATACACCCATCACGGCCCGATCGTGGCGCACAAGGGTGGCAAGGCTTATTCGATGGCCATTTCTTATTCGAAAGAGATCGGATTGACGGATCAGGTTCACGAAATGATGACCGCAAAGAACCTTGATGAGATGAAACGCGCGCTTGCGCATCTTCAGTTGATGTCTCAGAACGTGATGGTTGGAACAGTGCAGGGAGATATTTACTACTTGCGCAACGGACGAGTCCCGATTCGCGCGAAGGGAACCGATCCAAACAAGCCGATTCCTGGCAACACATCCGCGACCGAATGGCAGGGCATTCATCCGATGAGCGATCTGGTTCAGATCACGAATCCGCCGTCGGGCTACATGCACAACTGCAACGTGAGCCCGTTTGGGATGATGAAGGACAGCCCGCTCGTTCCTGAGAAATACGTGTCTTACATCTACAACGCGACGCGCACCGCGCCTCGTCATCAGCGCGCCGAGATGATGACTGACTTGCTTGATGCGGCGAACAAGGTGACGCTCGATCAGGCGATTGACATCGCGTTCAGCCCGCAGGTTTATCACGCGGAGTTGTGGCAGTCTCGATTGAAGCAGGCGTGGCCGGCGGCAAATGGAAGCGGACCGAGCGTGTCATCCGGCATTACGCCGGAAGCCTCTGAGGTATTCGATTTGATACAGAAATGGAATCGCCGCAGCGATGCCGATTCCGAAGGCGCGCTTGCCTACTACGCGTTCAAGAAATCGCTCGACCCGGCACTCGGCAGACAAGTCGATGTGCCTTCCGAGGCGACCGACGAGCAATTGCTGGCCGCTGTGCAGAAAGCGAGCGAGTGGCTCAAGACGAACTTCGGATCGGTTCGAGTTGCGTACGGGAGATACTTTCGCGTCGGCAGAAAAGACGGCGATCGAACATTTCCAGTTGGCGGCGGGTCATTGAACGGCGGAGCCAACAACGTCGCGATGGCCACGCCTCGCGCGATCAGCTTCGGGCCGGTTGGAAAAGAAATGGTCGGGGCCGGCGGACAAACTTCTACGCAGATCGTTGTGATGAGCAACCCACCGAAGTCTTATTCGATCATACCTCTTGGAGAGAGCGATCATAAGGAAAGCGGCCATTGGGACGATCAGGCGGAGAAGCTCTTCAGCAAGAGCATAGCAGCGCCGACGTATTTTATGGATCGCAATGAGCTGATGAAGCACGTGACCGCGAAGAAAGTATTGAGGCGGCCGGCGGCGGCACAGGCCGGGCGCTGACGCTGAGTACACAGGAGGCAGGGAAGTATGAGGATGGGCATTTTCGCGGCTCCGCTTTTGGCATTGATGCTTATGGGGTTTGCTCACGATCCGCGGAGTTCGCATAACGTCGCCCTGGGGCAAGAGTTCAAGATCAAGAATGGCAAAGAGGCAGTTGTGCGTGGAGAAAAGCTCAGCATAAAGGTTCAATCAGTTTCTGACTCACGTTGCCCGACCGGAGCCACTTGTATCTGGGCAGGAAACGGCGAAGTGGTGATCAAAGTCGCCAAAAAGAATAAGAAACAAGTCGTGGCCACGCTGAATACGTCGACCGAGCCAAAAGAAATCGCGTACCGGGGATTCAGGATAAAGCTGATCGCGCTAAGTCCCTACCCAAAGATCAACCAGTCGATCGATCCAAAGAACTATGAGGCGACCATGCTGGTTACGAAGAACGAATGATCCGCGCCGCCGGCACGCATCCGAATTTCAATCACGCCCGTAATCAGCCATGAATTCCTAAAGCATCGAGGAGAGAGCATGACTGTTTTCGTAGTAAAGTTGCGTCGCTCGGAGCAAGTCGCCGAGGGTACTACAGCGTTTCACTTTGAAAAGCCGCCCGGCTTCGAGTTCAAGGCTGGCCAGTACATTCGCATGACCTTGATCGACCCGCCCGAGACTGATGCCGAGGGCGACAGCCGCACGTTCACCATCTCAAGCGCCCCTTACGAAGAAGACCTGATCATTGCGACTCGCATTCGCGATACTGCATTCAAGCGAATTCTCAAATCGCTCGAGCCCGGCAGTGAAGTACAGCTCAAAGGTCCGTTTGGATCACTGACGCTTCACGATGATCAGAGTCGCCCCGCGGTTTTCCTGGCCGGCGGAATCGGGATCACTCCTTTTCGAAGCATTGCGCTTCAGGCGGCAAATCTCGGATTACCTCACCATCTGTTTCTCTTTTATACCAATCGCCGGCCCGAGGACACTGCCTTTCTCGACGAGCTTGATGGGCTCGAATCCACGAATCCGAACTACCACTTCATCCCAACGATGACAAAGCCCGGTGATTCCAAACAGAGTTGGCAAGGTGAAACGGGGTACGTCAACAAGGAGATGATTGCGCGCGTCGTGGGCGATCTGAAGCCGCCTATTTACTATTCCGCCGGCCCACCGGCTTTGGTGGAAGCGATGAAAACCTTGCTGCTGGATGCTGGAGTTGACGGCGGCAATATTCACGCGGAAGGATTCTCGGGTTATTGAGAAACGACAATAGTCATGTGGTGAGTGCGGTTGCCAAAATGCCGGATAACGATATGGCATTCGGGTAACGCATCAGCCTCTTTCACTCGTTTGTTTCTTCATCTCTTACGATCTCTCGCCCGCCTCACTGAATCTCGAAAGAACGCTCCAAGACATTGAAGTCGATTCGTATCAGTGGGAAGTAGTCGAGCGCCCGTCGCGTGATACAATCCCGATGATCGAACGATGGCAACTTTCACCATACTCGAACCGATGTCGACCGGCGATGTGATCGATCGCGCGGTGCGGCTCTACCGCCGCAACTTTGTTCCAGTGGTCTCGATAGTCGCCGTTCCAACGCTGATCGGCTATGTTGTATCGCTGATGATCTCGTACGGCTACACAAGTCTGTTGATGTCAACGACCGGCTCCCGAGCGCTGCCGATTTCGGCGCTGTCGATGCTGCTCGTGGGCCTCGTTGGTTATCCCGTTTGGGGCTTCGCGACATTGTTGACGATATGCGGGCTGTCGAGGTTGGTTGGCGATCACGTGATGCTTGGCGAGCCCATCACGTTTCGCGGATGCGTTGCGGCGATCCGGCGAAGGCTCGGCGCAATCACGTTGATGGCGTTCCTGTTGATGGCTCTCCTGCTGGCGGCTTATATCGTGCTGTCGATCGTACTGTTCATCCTTATCCTGGGAGTCGGATTGTTAGTTGGAGTGATCGCCGCCGCTGGGCTTCCTCCGTGGATAACCACAACTGCGTGGGTGATCACAGTGATTCTGGGAGTTGCGCTCGGCTTGTTTTTGATCTGTTCGGTTGTAGCCCGCGTTGCGTTTCTGCCGCAATCGGTGATGATCGAGGGCGAGTCGGCGGGCAACGCTTTGGGTCGCGCGATTCGGTTGGGCAAAGGCAACTGGTATCGCGTCGGCGCGATAATGATTTTCGCCTATTTTGTTTCGTTCTCACTCCAGGCCGCCTTGATGATTCCAGTCGTTATCGGATTGTACTTTTACGGAGCGCTGACCCCCGAGTTTTTTGTCAGTCCCGCGTGGAGCGTCCTGTACACGTCGTTTCGTGATGTGTCTAACCTGTTGACCTTCCCGATTTCGATTGTGTCGTTCACGCTTTTGTACTTTGACAGCCGCGTGCGAAAGGAAGCTTACGATGTTGATCTGCTGGCCCGCGAAATCAACCCCGGATTCTTTTGGCAGCCGCGAGTGCAAACGTCGGCTTTCGGATACCCGATGACATTGCCGCCAGGCGCCGGACGTGAGTATGTTCAAACGAGTCCGTTGGGGCTCGCGGGCTATCGACCTTCTCAACAAATGGCGCCTGTTTCGGCCGAGCCCGATGCTGCGCGGAGCGAAGCGGATGACTTGCGCGCGCGATTCGAGCGCGCGGCTGAGGACTTAAGTGCCCGCGAGCACCAGACTGATCGTCTGGTCGAAACCGGTGCGGAGCGCTCGATCAGCGATTCTCCGTCAACCTGTAAGAATTGCGGTGCAACGCTCGTAAGCGGAGCGCGGTTCTGCATGACTTGCGGAAGCACGGTCGAATCGGACGAGCCACGTTGACCGAAGCTCCGCCGGCCAAGCAAACTGCGATGAACCCGTGAAGAGTTACTCGACAAAGCTTTGCACCGCACTTCTTGCAACGGTCTTGGCCGCTCACTCAGCGGCCGCAGCCAGTCTGCTCAATTATGAGCACCGCGTCGTGCGGGCCGCTGAGCAAATCGACCGAATAAAATCCGATAAGGAATACGGCGAAGAAGGTATCAGTTATATAAAGCGGTTACTGCCTCGATCGGAGCTTGTGGAATGGGACCGCCGCGAGATCACGGTCGATAACAAGTGGCTGCATGACTTGTTTGATTCGTATGACGCGGAACAGGATCCGCAGCAACGCGTCGCGAAGCTAAACGAGGCCGCGGGCAGGTTGCGAGCTCTGGATGAACACCTGAGGCGAGTGCAGGAAGGAACCGATGGAGAGAATCCGCGAGAACGCATTCGAGAAGTCCTGAGCCGGCGCGCATATCAACCCGAGCAGGACACAGTGATCGGGAAGTTTATCAAGGGTGTGCTCAAAAAAGTGCGCGGATTCCTGGGCGACGCGTATTTGGCCGTGCAACGGCTGCTTGAGAAAATTCTCGGAGCCGGGGCAAACAGCGGATGGGTTTCGAAGCTGTTTCTTCTGGTGTTACTTGCCGCGGCGGTGATCTTTGTCGTTCAGTTGGCCAGGAAGCGCCGGACGCCTCGCGCAAAGCGGAAGAAGACCAGGCTGATCCTCGGAGAAGAGATCGCGGCCGACGGCACGTCTCGGGAGCTTGCCGAGGCCGGGCTTGCGGCTGCCAAAGCCGGCGATTTCCGCACCGCGATTCGAAAGCTCTACATTTCATTTCTGTACGAGCTGGGTGATCGCGGGCTGATCGAGCTTGAAGACAGCGCGACGAATCACGAATACATGCGAAAGGTTTCGCGATTCAATGTGCTTGCCGCCCCGATGAGTTACATGACCGATCGATTCGATTACGTGTGGTATGGAATGTTCCCGTCATCCGAAGAGGACTTCGCCGTGTATCGCTCGCGTTATGACGAAGCGATGGCAAGAGCAAGCACCATCAATGATCCTGCCTCCACTGCCAATTGAGCCTTTGCTTGTTTTGGCGGAAGCGCGGATGTTACACTTTCAAATGTCAGGGGGTGCCAGGTTTCGACGGGGGTACTCCGAGGTGAAAGATGCATACCGCGGCCCATGCCCCGCGTTATCAAGCTTGGAAAAACACAATCGCGAATAGCGACTTAGCATTGGCTGCCTAACATCGGCCACGTTTCCCCCGGCATCGCCTGTGTGCCGGGAAGAAGCGTAACTTAAGCAGGCTGCCCCGATCGGACCCGTGCTCAGGGGTCCAGAGGGAAAGACCAATCTGAGCTAGCTTGCCGCGGTGCTTCGTTGCTTCCACTGTCGCGGCGAGCAAAACAAAAGGAAGCAACTAAGTATGTAGGTTCTTTCGCTGAGGGCTTCCGGACGAGAGTTCGATTCTCTCCACCTCCATTGAGAATTGTGAGCGACAACATCTAATCTCTCAGGGCGGACGTTCCCCTGAAACGAGGGCGGGGAGTCCGCCCGTGGTTTATGTGATCGAATGCACCACGATCGACCAGACCGAACTTCAAGACTCGCGCGATTCCTCGGCGAGATAGACGAGCTCGAACGGAGCCGGACCTCTTTGCTGGCACGAGTCGAGCGGCTTCGCGAGAAACTACTGGCCGCGGGCGATCGAACCACTGCCATGCGCGCATCCGTCGATCTGCTTTGCGATCACATCTCCGAAATGGAAGCGTCGGAGATGGAAGGGTCGATGTTCGAACTCGAGATCCCGGACCTGCAGCAGAACCTGGAAGAGGCAGTAGCGGACGCGGCCGGTCTTGGCTTTGAAGCTGAGAGTTTGCACGAGACGCTCAATGAAACCGATCACGACCTCGAGCGCCTGGCTTCGATATTGGTGGAGCGGCGCGGAAAACACACACGGGGACATTAGGGATTGAGGATTTTCGATTGTCGATTGCCGATTTCCGATTGTCGATTTGGGAAGTTTCGATAAGGATATGAGCAGAGATGGAAAGCGGTGACATCGGCAATCGGCAATCGGCAATCGGCAATCGCAAATCCGAAACCGGTGACATCGGCAATCGGCAATCGCGAATCGGCAATCCGCAATCCGAAGCTCCAATCGGCATATTCGATTCCGGCGTTGGCGGTCTGACGGTCTTTCGAGCGATCGAACGGCGGCTGCCTAATGAAAGTCTGATATACCTCGGCGATACAGCGCGAATTCCGTATGGCGTTCGGTCCGAGTCCACCGTTCAACGTTACGCGCTCGAGTGTGCAAACTTTGTTCGATCCAAGGGCGTGAAAGCGATTGTCATCGCTTGTAACACAGCCTCGGCGCTTGCCGCCGATTATTTGAGAAGCAAGCTTTCGCTGCCGGTGATGGGCGTCATTCGCGCGGGTGCCAGGCGCGCCGTCAAAGCGACTAAGAACGGGCGCATAGGCGTAATCGCAACCGAAGCAACCGTATTGAACGGAGCGTATGAGCGAGCGATACTCGAGATTCGGAATGGGCTTGAGATTACATCGCGGCCCTGCCCTCTGTTCGTGCCGCTCGCGGAAGAAGGCTGGTTGGATCATCAGGTCACACGTAGTGTCGCCGAAGAGTATCTCGCGGAGTTGAGGAGTAAAGTAGACACGCTGGTCCTCGGATGTACTCACTATCCGATTCTTCGGCCGGTTATCGAGCAGGTTATGGGCGACAACGTAACGTACATTGATTCCGGGGAGGCGGTGGCTGACAGGCTTGCGGCGATGCTCGAAAGCGAAGGACTGGTGTTCGCGGGTGAACGGCCTGCGACCGAAGAGTTTTACGTGACTGATTCCGCTTCCAGGTTTCGGCGCGTTGCTGAATTGTTCTTGGGACGGCCGCTAGAGGCTGTCGAAACCGTGGAACTGGGTTCATTCTAATGCCATACAAAAGAGCGGGACGCGCTCACGATCAACTTAGACAAGTGCGAATCACACCGGGGTTCACTCGATACGCCGAAGGCTCGGTGCTTATCGAGATGGGCCAAACTCGCGTGATCTGCACTGCGTCGATTGACGATCGCGTACCGATGTTCAAGCGCGGACGAGGAGAAGGATGGGTCACCGCCGAATACTCCATGCTGCCGCGCGCCACTGAAACGCGAACGCAGCGTGAAGCGGGCCGCGTTCAGCTTTCGGGCCGCACACAGGAGATTCAGCGGCTCATCGGCCGTTCGCTGAGAGCTGTTGTCCAAACCAATCGCATCGGCGAACGCACAATCTATCTCGACTGCGACGTCATCCAGGCGGATGGAGGAACGCGCACCGCGTCGATAACGGGCGCCTTTGTTTCGCTGGTGCTGGCTCTGAGAAAGCTCTACAACGACGGAAAGCTCGCCGCCCCGCTCCCGGTTACGGACTATGTCGCGGCGGTTTCGGTCGGAGTGATCGGCGGCGAGGTGCTGCTCGACCTCGACTACGCAGAGGACTCGCGCGCCGAAGTCGATATGAATATCGTTCGTACGGGCTCCGGTCATTATATCGAGATTCAGGGCACGGCGGAATCACGGCCCTTCACTCACGAGCAGATGACCGAGATGACCGAACTCGCGAGCCGCGGCATCGAACACCTCGTGGAAGAACAAAAACGCGTTCTCGGCGATTTGCGTTGAGGGCCGGCCTCCGCATAAACAAGTTTTAGCATCTTACCTCAAGCCTTGTGATATGCTTTTTCGTCGACAAGGACAATCCGGGCAGCCAGCAGTTGGAGGCACTATGAAGCACGTAGTTTTGGTCTTAGCCGCAATGGCATTGATGACCGGAGCAGCCGGCGCGCAGAACGGCCAGGAGTACACGGATTCAGCAGGGAAGTATAAGCTCACGTTGATGGGTGATTGGAAAGCGGTGACTTATAGCGATGCCGTCGGGCGGCAGAAGACAGAATTTGTCTATCGAGATCGCAGCGAAGGATTGCTCAAGATAACCCGAGAGCCGATTGCCGGATCACTGGCCGATGCCATTCGCCAGGAAGAAGAGACGCTCAAGATCTATCGCGCGGGAATCGAAGGTCTTTCCACTGAGTCGTTCGGCGGCGGTTCGCTCAACGGAGTTCGCATGTCGTTCTTTCACACCGAAGGCGGCCGAAGGATGGCGAACACCTTTTACTATTTCCAGGACAAGAACGCGATGTGGGCGCTCCGGTTTACCGGCAAGCGAGGCGGGTTGGATACCATTCGCAATATCACCGATCAAATCGCTCGAAGCTTCAAAGCGCTGTGAAGCCGGCTTTGCTTATCTCATATTGCCCTTCGGGAAAAGCACGCGATCGGGCTCTGCATTTAGTTTCGCAAGCAGGCTTTGAATGAGTCGCGTCTTGACTCTGCCGGCCATCTTTGGATGCACCAGGTAACGCACGATTGCTTCGAGCCACGTGTTATCGCTCACGCGAAACAAAACGGACGGGCGCTCCCTTACCTCCAATTGATCGACTGGCGTTTGCGCCAACAGGTCACGATAGATTCGCACTCGTTCCATCATAGCCTCGCCGACTTCTTCCTCGGCTACTTCCTGCATAGTCTTCGAGACAAATTCCAGATCGCTGTCGTACGCGATGTGGAATTTGATCTCGTTCCACACATAAGGAAACAGCGGGGATGTGTAGTTATAAACCGCCGCGCTTAGAATCCGGGAGTTGGGAATCTTTATGATTCGGCCGCTTGGATGATCGGTCGAGAGGTATTGCCCGCCGAATTCCCATAGAGTCGTATCCAGATAGCTGACATCAATCACGTCACCGGTAGCGTCTTCAATTTTTATTCTGTCTCCTATGCGGTAAGGAGTCCTCGCCATGATGTAAATCCATCCGATGAAGCTCGTGATAGGAGTCTGCAGCGCGAAGCCGAGTATCAGCGAGATCAATCCCAACGACACCACTGCCGTGTACCAGTTTACGAACAGCACGGATATGACGACGAAAGCCAGTATCAAGCCGACGATCAGCTTTTGAATTCGTTTAAGGTTGTAACGCGAAACCGGATCAACCATGCGCCCGATCAGATAGACCTCGGAGGCCTTTGCGAATCCCAGAATCAATACGAGCAACATCCCGCCGCGCGTGATCCTGCGCAGCAGCGCGGCGGTTTCATCACCAAGACCGAAAAACCCAAGCGTGAATAAGTAGTGAACTGCACCGAGGCCGACTAAAAGTAACAGGTAGCTGCCAAACCACACCTTGTCGCCAGTCTTAGCCGCAGGCTCAGGCGGCGGAGACTTTGTAGGAACCTGCTGGAGAGCCTGTCTCACGCGCTCCTGTTGTTTGATCTGTATCGGCTCGGCTTCAATTGTTTCTATGTTTGCCATGTCAAACTTTTCGTCAAACCTTTTCTTCAATCGAATGCGACCCGCTGAATTCCTTCCTGTTCTTTAGCACACGGCCGAGTTGTTGATAATGATCGTGAAGATGCTGCACTTCGTCTTCGCTGAGGTCCTCAATGTCGATGAGTCGATTGCTTGCTCCCTCCAGCGCCGCAATGATCTCGTTGAGCTTCACCTGAAGCGCGAGCGCTTCCTTGTTCTGCGCTCGCTGAATCAGGAAGACCATAAGGAAAGTCACGATCGTAGTGCCGGTGTTAATGACGAGCTGCCACGTATCCGAAAATCCAAAGACCGGCCCGGTGATGCCCCACACCACGATCGTGCCCAACGCAATGACGAACGCCCAGGAGCTTCCCGACCACGTCGTGACCGCAAGCGAGAACGTTTCCAGCGCGTGTCCGAGACCGCTCTTGCGTTTTTCCTCTGCCATTCTTCCCTCGTCTTCAATCATTAGACGAAATCTTGAAGCTCACTTCGCAGCCTGGGCTGCCGCCAAGGTCTTCTTTGCTTCCGCGAGTCGATTGCCGAGGTCATCGATCTGTTCTTTGCTCAGCGCCTTTTTGGCTTTCTTGAACATCTCGCCTTCTTCTTCCTCGACGTGATGCTCAACGCTTTCCTTGAGCACCGTAAGTTTCGCCGTCCATTTCTCGGTGCCTTTTTGCGCCACGTCCAGTTCCTTGAGAAGCCGCTTAACGATTCGGTGTTCTTCGACTGCCTCATTGGTGATGTCGCGCGTCTCTTGGATATCTTTTAGCGCGGGATACAGGATCTGCTCTTCGATGCGAGCGTGCAGGTCAAGCTCGGCGTTGAGCCGCGCGAACAATTCGTCTCTGGTCTTGAGGGCCCGCTCGGTTGTCTCGGAAAGCTGTTCGAGTAACCCGGCGACTTTCTTGTGATCCTGTTTCAACAGTTCGAACGCATTCACGTCCGATCCTTTTGCGCTTCCCGGCTCATCGCTTTCGCGGTTCAATAACTTTGAGAAGCGGCTATCGCCTCCCTCGGCGGTTTCTTCCTGGTACAGAAAAGCGAGACGCTCGCGTTCGAACTTATCGAAGAATTCCTTCCAGGTAATCTGAACGAGCGACTCGTCTCCGGAGTACCCGGGAAAATCGATTCGAAGAACGCCGGGGTCATTTCCGGTGCCCGTGCCCTTCACAGCGGCCGGCTTGCCACCGCGCTCTTCCGCCCAGCGTCGAATTTTTTCGTGATCGGTTGTAGATTTTGCATCAGACATTGGAGATCACCTCGTCGTTTTGAATTGTCGCGCCCAGCATCTCTTCATACTTCGTTGCGTTTGGCTTCGCCTTTGAGTCATAGGCGAACGGCTAGCATTAAATAGAATGGCAATTGAAGTGCCAGTAGGATTCTGAACTGATGAGGGCTTTTTCTTCAGAGTGGAGCGCGGCTCTACGTATGCTTTCTGAACACGATGTTCGTCCACGCTGCGTCGACTCACGCAGAGTGTTTGGGGAAATCCTAGTCACCGTTCGAAGAAGCCGCGAGCGCGCGACTCAATCGCGGCAGAACTTCCTGTTCATAAAACTTGAAGAACCCGTTCTGGTCCGGTCCCGCCTGATGAATCCACACGTGATCGTATCCGGCATCGGCATATTTCTTGATCGCGTCGATATGACGTTGCGGATCAGGTCCGCAGACGATCGCCTCCGCGACGTCATCTTCGCTCAGCATCTCGGCGGCTTGCTCAAAATGAGCGGGAACGGGAAGCTCCTGCGTTAGTTCTCCGGTGATGGCGGCCGTAGGCCAGAATGATCGCGCCGTTCGGACAGCCTCCAGTTCATCCTTCGCCCAGCAAACGGTCACCTCGCCGAACCGAGGCTTGCCTTTCCCACCGCTCGACTGAAACTTCTCCAGGAGATTTTTTTTCGGCGCCGTACCGATGAGCCCATCGCCGATGCGCCCCGCAAGCTCCGCTGACTTGGATCCGCCGCCCGCAATCAAGATGGGCGGCAACTCGTCCGGCAGCGTGTAGATTCGCGCGTTCTCAAGCGAATAATGTTTCCCGTAGTGGCTTTGTTGTCCGCCACGCCACAACAATCGAATCACATCTACGGCCTCTTCAAGCATCTCGAGCCGCGCGTCTGCAGGCGGCCAGTGATTACCCAGAATGTGCTCGTTGAGATTTTCACCCGAACCCAGCCCAAGCATGAACCTCCCCGGCATCATCGAGGCAACGGTTGCCGCCGCCTGCGCAATGATCGCGGGATGAATCCTGATTGTCGGACACGTAACACCCGTGCCTATTTTCAACGTGCTGGTCACCTCCGCTATCGCGCCCAGAACGCTCCACACAAAAGCACTCTGACCCTGGCGGTCAGTCCACGGGTGAAAGTGATCGGAGATCATTGCGAATGAAAATCCGACGTCCTCGGCTCGCTTCGCGTATTGGACAAGGTCTTGAGGTCCGTGTTCCTCGCTACAAAGTTTGTATCCAATTTCAATCATGCTGTTCTCTTTCTTCACGCGGCACGCCGAACGGCCGACGATACGACTTCTTCAAGCTCTGCCAGCGAAGCGGATTTCGAAAGCACCGCCGAAAAACCAACGGACTCAGCGCAGTCGGCGACTTCCGCGGGGTTCCATCCTGTAAACAAAACGGCCGGCACTTGCCCGAGCGAAGTGTCCTTTAGCCGCCTTATGACTCCAAAGCCATCGATGCGAGGCATCGTCAGATCGACGATGATAGCCACCGGCGGTTCATCGAGCGCGGCCTGGACGGCGTTGGCCGCGTCATTGGCGACGTTGACTCGATACTTGGTTGAGAAGTACGCGCTGAGCAGGTCGGTCCACTCAGGGTTGTCATCGACAATGAGAATAGTCCCCCCAGGTCTTTGATTGTTGATATGTGCCACGTTGTTCTCCTCTTCGATTTGCGGAGCAGGCCGCAGCTATTTTTTTCCGCCCTTCTTGCCGCCTTTCCGACTCGACGCGTGGCTTTCTTTCTTACCACGGCCGCTTCCCGACTTCTTGCCGCCTCCTGAGTCCTTATTCACGGTAGCCCAGGCTCGGCTCTTCGCTTCCTTCTTCGACACGCCTTTGTCTTCATATCCGTCGGCGATGTGCTCCGCTTTGCGCTTTTGCTTGTCTGTGTATTTCGATTTCTCTCCTGTCGGCATTAGGTCTCCTTTGTGAGGGTCAGTTCGTTGGCGTAGACCGGTAATAGCCCTCGACCTGGCTACCATTGGCTCGAGTGTAACCACCAACCCAGATTCTCTCTCTCGATCCAGGATCGGGTTTTCGATCCGCGTCTGATGCTGAGTATTTGTTCGATCGCGGGCGAGGTCCTTTTCCGTTCACGCTTGCGCGCTCCAGCTTCCAGGCCCTTCCTGATTTGTTTGCCATGTGTCGTCCTCCGTTTCGATTGAGTGCATACGGCACTCATTATCTGAACCCATATCGATCACTTACTATGGCTTCGAACCGCGAAAACTGTTATCCGCAATCAAAGTGCCAAGCGATCGACCCACGTTCCGAATCGGGAGGAACACTTGTTGCGAATAAACAACCATCAGATTCAATGTGGCGCTACGTGAGTGGATAGAAGATCGGAGGGATTGGAAATGCCGAGAGGAGACAAATCGAAGTACACCAACAAGCAGAAGCGCCAGGCCGAACACATCGAAGAAGGCTACGAGGAGCGAGGCGTTCCTGAGAAAGAAGCAGAGCGGCGCGCTTGGGCTACGGTCAACGACATGACAGGCGGAGGCAAGAAGAGCGGCTCGGGGCGCGGCAAGCCGGTGGATCTTTCCGCCGCGAAAAAGGGTGGACGGAAGGGCGGGGCAGCTTCGGCAGCGCGTCCGTCCGCCGAAAGAAGTGCATCGGCCAAAAAAGCTGCGAGGACGCGCGCACGCCGCGCGGCATAAGCCGACTCCGTCTTCGCGTTATGAGGTGTGGTTATGATCAGGAAGCTGAAGTCAGGAAAATACCGGTTGTACTCAGCCAAAAAAGATGGGAAGACCGGGAAGCGGAGGAACCTCGGTACGTTCGACACTCGCGCACAAGCGGAGAAGCATGAGCGGGCCGTTCAATACTTCAAGCACCAGGGATGATCGCAACTTCAAGCACCAGGGATGATCGCAACCAAGAAAATACCGCTGCTCGATTCGTCATCGACGGCGAGCAGCGGTTTGACTATTGCCGCGACTGGCTAGCAATCAGAGTTTCGCGGCTTGTTGAGTTGTGTACTGCTGGGGATTCTGGTCAAACTGTTGTTTGCAGGTCTCCGAACAAAAGTAGAAGGTCTTGCCTTGATAATCACTTTTTCCTGCGGCCTTCTGCTCGTCAACCTGCATTCGGCATACGGGGTCAGTTTGCATTTCGCCCTACCTCCTTTCGTATTGTTTTGATTTAGCCGGGCTGCCAGCGAAAGTGCTGGCAGCGTGATTGGGTTGGCTGCCAATTGGAAATCCTGCATCGCTCGCCTCGTGTCGGTTTTCCGCCGGATTAGTCAAAGCGGGCTGATGCGCTCCGGCAGAATTAATCGCTTTCGGTAAGGTCCCGCGCGATGATGCCTCGAAGCGGCTCGACTCATTCAACGCATCAATGTGATTGTAGGAATCACCAACCCAATAACATTCTCGCTTCCCGGTTGAATTAAGTTTGAACTTAGATTCGCCTCACGCGATAGGGAAACAAAAAGAGACGGCCGCAAGGCAAGGCACGCGGCCGTCATCGAGCAATTAGCGCTGTCCGCCCTTTTGTTGCTCGCCCCCTCGGTTGCCCTGCTGGCCGAACTGATCGTCTTTCTGCTGGGGCTGTCCCTGCTGCTGATTCGGTTCACGGGACTCACCCGGCATGTTGTTCTTCGTCGGATCCTCGACGTTTTCATTGTTGTATCGTTCTTTATTTGGCTTCGATGACATAGTGCTGTCTCCTTTCATCTCTCTGTTTTTGACTTTGAACGTTATGCAACTTCACCGAGAACAGAGCCATGCATTCTGCGGCCGAATTGCATGGCCGTATGTTGTGCAAGAAACGTGCCCTCAACCGCGCATTCGATGAGCTTAAAATATTGGCGAATCTCGGCGGCTGTGACCTGCTGCCGCCCAGGGTTCGAAAGGAAAATCAGACAGCGCGTGAATTCTATTGGAACAGCGGTGAGATGACTCGCGCCCGATTGCGGCGCTCCAAAAATGAAGACGCCAGGACTCGAATGAATCCTGGCGCCTTTAGCTCTCAACGAGCACTCGGATCAATCAATGATCCACGTGTCGCCGCTATTGATCAGTTTCTCCAAATCCCCGGGCCCGCTCTTCTCGGTTGCCATCCTTATCTGGCCCGCGAGCATGTCTTCATAGGTGGCCTTAGTCACGTCGCGGAACACGCCAATCGGGACCGGGTAGTCGGGATACTCCATGCGCGCCAGCATGTATGCAAGGTACGAATCGGGCGCCTTCTCATCGTGCACAATCAGGCCGGCTTCGGTTGTGCCGTTGCCAAGCTCGACTACTTCCAGGTGCATATCGCTGTTGCGCATTCGGATTCCGCGATTGTGCTCCTTGCCAAACACGAGCGGTTTTCCGTGTTCGATTTCAACCATCGCGTCGTCGCGCACGCCGCGCTCAGTGAACATATCGAAGGCATGATCATTGAAGATGTTGCAGTTCTGATAGACCTCGACGAATGAGATGCCTTTGTGATGCATCGCCCGCTCGACGACCATCTGAAGGTGCGATGTAAAAGTGTCAACCGAACGCCCAACGAAGGTGGCTTCCGCCGCGAGCGCGACCGACAGCGGATTCAGCGGGTAGTCGATCACGCCATACGGTGTCGATTTGGTCTTCTTTCCGAACTCGGAAGTCGGAGAGTACTGGCCCTTGGTGAGACCGTAGATTCGATTGTTGAACAGGATGATGTTGATATCCAGATTGCGGCGGATAGCGTGAATCAAGTGATTGCCGCCGATCGAAAGCGCGTCGCCGTCGCCGGTGATGACCCACACCGACAGCTCAGGGTTCGAAGCTTTTATCCCCGTCGCGATCGCGGGGGCGCGCCCGTGGATGCTGTGAAACCCGTAGGTGTTCATGTAATAGGGGAAACGGCTCGAGCAGCCGATTCCCGATACGAACACCGTGTTCTCGCGCTTGATGCCAAGCTCGGGCATCACCTTTTGAATCTGCGCCAGTATCGAGTAGTCTCCGCAGCCGGGACACCATCGGACTTCCTGGTCAGAGACGAAGTCTTTTCGCGTTAGCTTTACTACTGGAGGGGCGGCTGAACCGCCTCCGTTCGTTGGAATGTTTGGGTCTGTGCTCATAGTGTCCTTATAAGGTGAATTGCGTCTTTCTATTTCCCGTTTCCTTCGTAGGAGCGTTGCACTGCCTTGGCCAGGTCAGCGATTCGCTCACCAGCTTCCTTGCCATGCTCTATCAGTTCGGCGATTCCCACATCATTCTGCAGGCCGTGCTCGATCAGCTCGGCGATTCGCACATCCAGTCCCAGGCTGTGCTCAATCAAAGCGGCGATCCCTCGTTCGTTTGCGGCAATCTGTTTTTCGTTAGCGGCGATCTGTCGGTCGTGAGCGGCGATTTGCCGTCCTGAGCTGCGATTTTTTCGTCTTGATCCTCGTTGTAGTTCGCGAGACTCAATATGATTTCACCCAGCTTGCCAATGTTCGCGGTGTTCTCACCTGACTGTTCCGCCGTCCTTGCCAGGTTGTCTTCGAGTTTGGCAATGGCCACTTCGAACTTGGCTTGCTGCTCGAGAATAAAATCCATCTGACGCTGGTTGTGATCGCTGCTCATCAATCAATCCTCGTACAACTCATTCATCTTCGCCGTGAGCTCGCTGATCTTGAAAGGCTTGCCCTTAACCTTCGGGAACGAGACGGCCGGCACAAGGAATCGCGCGCGCAATAACATCGCGAGTTGTCCGAGATTCAACTCGGGCACAAGCACGCGATCGAATCGTCCCAACAGCTCGCCAAGGTTGCTCGGGAACGGATTCAGATAACGCAGATGAATACTCGAAACCGACTTGCCTCGACTCTGCATTTCCTCGACCGCTGACGTGATCGCGCCGTAGGTCGAACCCCATCCGATTACCAACACGCGTCCCTCCGGCTCTCCAAACACTTCGATGTCCGGAATGTCGTACGCGATTCGGGCAACTTTATCCGCGCGAGTCAAGACCATGTGCATGTGGTTTTCGGGATCGTATGAGACGTTACCGGTAATGTCTTCTTTCTCGATCCCGCCGATTCGATGTTCGAGACCCGGCGTGCCGGGCACGGCCCAGCCGCGGGCGAGCGTTTCAGGGTTGCGATTGTAAGGATGAAAGCCTTCAGCCTCTTTGGTGAACTGGACCTCGAAACGCGGAAGCTCGTGCATTGCCGGCAACCGCCACGGCTCGGCGCCGTTGGCAAGATAACCGTCAGACAAATAGATAACTGGCACCATATGTTTGGTAGCGATGCGGAACGCTTCAACGGCCATCTGAAAACAATCAGCCGGAGTCGCGGGCGCCACGATCGCAACCGGGCACTCGCCGTTTCTGCCGAACATCGCCTGCAGCAAATCGGCTTGCTCGGTCTTGGTCGGGAGCCCCGTGGAGGGACCGCCTCGTTGAACGTTGATGATCACCACCGGAAGTTCGGTCATCACTGCAAGACCGATGGCCTCGCTCTTCAATGCGAGACCCGGCCCGCTCGTGCCGGTCAATCCGAGGTTGCCTGCGAATGATGCGCCTACTGCTGCGCACATCGCTGCAATTTCATCCTCCGCTTGAAAGGTCTTCACTCCGAAATTCTTGTGGATCGAAAGTTCGTGCAAAATGTCCGAGGCCGGCGTAATGGGATAGCTGGCATAGAACAATGGCCGCTTCGCAAGCACCGAAGCCGCGACGCATCCGAGCGCGGTCGCTTCGTTGCCCGTGATGTTGCGATACTTGCCCGGAGCGATATTGGCGCGCCTCACGCTGTAATGAGTAGTGAATATCTCAGCGGCTTCGGCGTACGCGAAGCCGGCTTTCAACGCTGTCAGATTCGCCGTCTGGACCTCGGCCTTCTTGAACTTGGTTGCAATCCAGCGCTCGGTGGGCTCGAGCGGGCGATCATAAAGCCAGTACATCAACCCGAGCGCCCAGAAGTTTTTGCACCGGTCGATCTCTTTTGGCGGAAGCTTGACGGCATCGCGCAACGCCGCGCGATTGAGCGTCGTGATTGGCAGCTTGAACAGCCGATACGCGCTCAGACTTGCGTCATCAAGCGGGTTCGACCCGTAGCCTGCCTTCTTCAGGTTGTTCTCATTGAAGGCATCGGTGTTGACGATCAGGATCCCGCCCGGTTCCAGATCCGCCAGATTGACCTTTAACGCGGCCGGGTTCATCGCGACAAGCACGGTTGGCTCGTCGCCCGGCGTGCGAATGTCGTGATTCGAGAAGTTCAACTGGAATCCGGACACCCCCGGCAAGGACCCGGCGGGTGCCCGAATCTCGGCGGGGTAATCAGGCAGCGTCGAGATGTCGTTGCCGACGACCGCGGTCGTATTCGTGAACTGTGTTCCCGTGAGCTGCATGCCGTCGCCGGAATCGCCCGCGAACCGAATGGTCACTGTCTCGATTTCTTCGACGTGTTTGTCTTCGATGTTGTTAAGAATTGTTGTTGATTCCATTGTCACTCTACCCGTGTGAGAGGCGATGATTCTGTTCTACCCTCGGCCATAATTGTCTGATTTCTTCAGGGCGTTAGAAGTGAAAATTCTACACAACAAGATACTGCAAAGCAAAGCTATGAGCTAAAGCAATCACAAACCCTGGTCGGTGATAGCGAAACAACCGCCCCGTTCTCAGCAAATCTCGATCTATGTGCATCACTCGTGCCATACCCGAGTACTCTCTTTTCAGCGAATCTTGTGTCGCTCGCGTGCCGCGTTCGGGGGTTTTCCCGCGATTCGGGCACGTTTTCCCCAAGTGTATCGGCGGTATCAACAGACCCGGATTGATGTTCTCAGCCAGGATCCTGGGTTATATTGGAACTCCAGTCGCGAAAAGTACGAATAGAGAGAAAGGTCGAAGAGTGCACCGTGCCCGGTTTGTCGTTACAACGCTCTTAAGGAAGGGAAGGGAATCTAATGAAAGCCAAGCGATTGATTTGTATTCTGATGGTCGTAGTTGCGATGTTGTTGAGTCAGCGCACAGGGCGCGCTCAGGATGGGCGAGAGCAGCCCGATCTCACAATTGACGCCGGCGCGCGCACGGCCGTAATCGAGGGCGCGCTTAAACACCTGAACAGCTCGTACGTCTTTCCTGAAACCGCGAAGAAGATGGAGCAAGCGCTTCGGGACCGCGTCGCGCGCAAAGAGTATGATCAGATCACGAGCGCCAAGACGCTTGCCTCGACGCTTCAAGCACATCTGCAGGAAGTCAGCCACGACAAACATCTTCGCATGCACTACAGCGCCGAGCCCATTCCCGTGGATCGCGATCGCGAGCCCGAACCGGCAGAATTGGCCAGGCAACTCGAATTCATGCGCACCGTCAATTTCGGTTTCGAGAAGGTCGAACGATTGCCGGGAAACATCGGGTATATCGACCTGCGTGGTTTTCAACCCGCCCAGTTTGGAGCTGAGACGGTTGTTGCCGCGATGAATTTTCTTGCCAACACCGACGCGATGATCATCGATCTGCGTCGCAACGGCGGAGGCGATCCGGCGATGGTTGCCCTGATTTCAAGCTATCTGTTTGACTCGGAGCCGGTGCATTTGAACGATCTTTATTTCCGTCCAAACGACAGCACTCGCCAATGGTGGACGCTGCCTTACGTGCCCGGCAAACGCTACGGCGACAAGAAGGCCGTGTACGTTCTGACCAGCAAGCGCACCTTCTCAGCGGCGGAAGAGTTCACCTACAATCTGAAAAACCTGAAGCGCGCGACGATAGTCGGCGAAACAACCGGCGGCGGAGCGCACCCGGGCGGCCCGCGTCGAATCAACGAGCACTTTGCGATCTGGGTGCCAAGCGGCCGCGCCATCAATCCGATCAGCAAGACGAACTGGGAAGGCACCGGCGTTAAGCCCGACATGGACGTTCCCGCTGATCAGGCGCTCAAGGTTTCGCACATCGCGGCTATGACCAAAGTGCTCGAGACGGTGCGCGAAGATGAACGCCAGCACGCGATCAAACAGGCAATCGAGAATGTTCAGAGGGAACTCGATGAGATGAAAGCGGGTCCGAAGCGCAATCCTTAACGACTTGTTCGGAGGCTACGTCGAATACTCAAGACTGAACCTGTAAATCTCTTGGCAGGCTGACTATGAACTCGGTGTATTTGTTTTCTTCGGTCTCGAAAGTAAGTTCGCCGCCGTGAGCCTTGACGATGATGTCGTAGCTTAGCGAGAGCCCCAGACCAGTGCCCTCGCCGGCCGCCTTGGTTGTAAAGAACGGATTGAATACCTGCTCTCGCGTGTGTTCGGGGATGCCGTTTCCGTTATCTCGAATTCGGACCTCGACGCGCTCGCCGAGATTTGTGGTTCGCACCGAGAGCGCGGGCGCGAAGTGATTGCCCGCCTCGGCGCGCTTCTTTTCGCAATTCATAGAAGCTGTTTGCGATGATGTTTAGAAAGACACGGCTCACATCCTGAGGCACGATGGTTATGTATCCCACTGATTGATCGTAGTTCTTTTCGATCGACACGTTGAACTCGGGATCTTGCGCGTATAGTAAGCCAGGCTCAACCGCCGCGCGGGACATTTATACATACGAGCCCGGTCTGTCAACGAGAAACGCGAGGCCAGGGACTGGATTAACCTACGAGGGCTTATGCAAAGGCGTTTTCCTTGACAGTGTCGAAGCCGCGTCATCATAATCCGGAAACAATCCAAAGAGGAGAAATCACCGATAGAATGGCTGAGAAAGATCCGCTCTACAACCGCCTGGACTCTTACATCAAAGACTCACGAACTGAATTCGAAGACAAGCTCGCTCAGATAGTCGAGGTCCCAACGATCAGCATGGAGCCCGAACGAACGGCCGATTGCCGCCGCGGCGCGGAGCTCGTCCGTGAATATCTGGAGGGGATCGGCGCCGAGGCCGAACTGGTCGAGACGCCGGGAAACCCGGTGGTGCTTGGGCGGATTCGAGCGGGTGCGACTTATCCTACGCTGACGATTTACAACCATATCGATGTGCAGCCGGCAGATCCCGAAGAGTGGCATAAGGATCCGTTCACGTTTTTCAAACAGGACGGCCGATATGAGGGCCGTGGCACAACCGACGACAAAGGTCCGGCGCTTACCGCGATGATGGCTGCGCGCTACGCCGCCGAGAACAACTTCCCGCTGAACATCAATATTGTATGGGAACTCGAAGAGGAGATCGGCAGTCCGAACTTCGAACATTTCGTCAAGAACAAGGCCAGTGAGCTTCAATGTGATTCGATGTTGGTAAGCGACACGATATGGATCTCGCGCAACAAACCGGCAATTCCCTACGGCCTTCGCGGTGCGGTCATGATGACGATGACGCTCGAAACCGGCGCGAAAGATGTTCATTCGGGACTCACCGGCGGGCCCGCGCGGAATCCAATCGGCGAAATTTGCAAAGTCATTTCCGAATGTCATAACGCCGACACCGGCCGAGTAAAGATTAAGGGCTTCTATGATGATGTTCAGCCGGCAACACAAAAGGAACTCAAGAGCTTTCTGGATTCGGGATTCACGACGGCAAAATTCAAAGCCGCGCACGAGTTGAAGAAGCTGCGCTTCGACGATGCATCGCGAGTTCTGAAAGCGATAATGGCGGAACCGACATTTGAAGTTCACGGCATCACCGGCGGATACCAGGGGCCTGGAGTGAAGACGGTGGTTCCTTACCGGGCGCAGGCCCGAATCAGTTGCCGGTTGGTTCCCAATCAGCAGCCGAAAAGAATATTTAATCTCATTCGCGATTTCGTGCGGCAAAAGAATCCCGACGTAAAAGTGGAATTCATTTCGGCGCTCGCGCCTTACATCGGCTCGTTCGACGGGCCTTACGCCGAAGCCGCCGCCGAGGCGACGCGCTTTGCGTTCGGGCGCCAGCCCGCATTCACTCGCGAGGGTGGATCGATAGGCGCGGTTGTGACGATGAAGAAATATCTGAAGTCGCCGATCGTGTTTCTCGGCTTATCGCTGCCCGAGCACGGCTATCACGCAAAGAACGAGAACTTCGATTGGGGGATGGCCTCAGGTGGAATAAAGATGTTTGTCAGGTACTTCGATCAGATAAGCCGCCTTCCACGTTGAACGTGATGAACGAACAGACCAGAACGAACCGGGCGTGGGCTCTGCTGTTCGCGCGAGGCGTTCTTGGATTCATCTTCTTCATGGCCGGGGTGTACAAGACCTTTCAGATGACGCCGCTCGGTCACGCACGCAAGTTTTTCGCCGAGCCGTACGCCGATACGTTCTTGCCGATGTGGTCGCTGTGGGCAGTAGGCACCATCATCCCGATCATTGAGCTTCTCGCGGGTGCGTTGGTCATCCTCGGATTGAGGACTCGCGAAGCTCTTGTATCGCTTGGCTGCGTTCTTGTCATCGTCACGTTTGGCCATTTGCTCAAGGAACCGCTTTACGAGTTTCACACTCACGTTATCCCGAGGCTCGCCCTCGTGTTGTTCATTCTGATGCTTCCGCGCGAGGCCGATCGATTCTCGCTGGATTATTTGATCGGCCGCAGAACCGCTAAACGTGAATCGTGATGCGCAGAATCGTCGTTGCTCTTCTGATACTCATCTTACCTACGGCCGCGGCGATCATTGTTTATCTGATCGTAAACAAGAAAATCCCCACCAATCGAGAAGCAGTCGGACGTGTGACATTGATCGCGGGAACCGGCCAGCCGGGCGTCGATAATCGCGCCGGGCTGTCGGCCGCGTTATCAACGACGTTCAGCGATCCGTTTGGCGTTGCCGTGGACAAACGAGGCAATCTGTTTATCTCGGACGCCGGGCAGAGCAATCGAATCAGAGAAATTCATACCGATGGCAAGGTGGAAACAATCGCCGGCTCGACGGAGCGGTTCGCCGATGGAACCGCCGCCGAGGCCGGGTTCAACACGCCGTCAGGTATCGTCATCGACACCTCTGGCAATATTTTCGTCGCGGATACTTCGAACAACCGCATACGAAAGATCGACAACGAACGCAAGGTGACGACCCTGGCCGGAAGCGGAAACGCCGGGTTCAAAGATGGGATTGGCAGCGAAGCGGATTTTGACGGGCCTATCGGAATCGCGATTGATAAGCGCGGCGTCGTGATTGTCGCCGATGCGTACAATGACCGCATACGCAGGATCACTGAAGACGGCAGGGTCACGACTATCGCGGGATCGGGCTCTCCGGGTTTTAGTGACGGTGATCCATCGACCGCTCGGTTAAACACGCCGAGTGGCGTTGCCATCGACGATGCCGGAAACATATTCGTGGCCGACACCGGCAATTCTTCGATTCGCAAGATAACTCCTCAGGGTGAAGTATCGACTATTGTTCGCAATCGACAGGACGTAGATGGGAATTCATTGTCGCTCCGGCATCCCGTCGGTATTGCGATTACCCACGACGGATTCCTGTTTGTGACGCACGATCACGGCGTGCTGAAAATTACACCCGACGGCGTCGCGTCGGCGTATGCGGGGGGCGCGATGGGATTCGCGGACGGCCTGGGTAGCCGCGCACGATTCAACGGGCCCGCCGGAATCGCGATCGACAGAGAAGGGCACTTGCTCGTCGCGGACACGCACAACTACTTGATCAGAGAAATCGCGCCAGAAGCAGGACCGGTTCAACCAACGACATCCGGCGAGCCTTCACTATTTATTCAGCCCGGCGGCGAAGCCGGTGACTCAGCCGCGGCGCCGCCAATCCCCAAACTCGATGCATCAGTCCTCGACAGCGGATCAGTGTTTCCGTGGCCGCTAAAGCCGCAGGGCGAAGCTCATGAAGTGACGGGAGTCATCGGCGAGGCTCGTGGTGCGACAGGAGGCATCGCGCTCGATCATCTGCACAGCGGCTTGGACGTTCGCGGCGATCAAGGCGATCCGGTGCTGTCCGTGCTTGATGAGAAGGTCAGCTCGCCGATTGCGAACTGGGATTATGGAGGCTCGGGCGAAGGTATTCAGATCGGTGCGATGAGCTACATTCACGTGCGCATCGGCCGCAACGTGAAGGATGAGATACAGTCGCCCGATACGTTCAGATTGATCAAAGAGGATGATGCAATCTCCGCTGTACGCCTGCGCCGCGGGACAAGGTTCAAAGTTGGTGACTTCATTGGCAGCGTGAACCGGCTGTATCACGTTCATCTGAATCTCGGTCCGTGGAACGCTCAGACTAACCCGCTGGTGTTGCCGTTCGTGAACCTCAAGGACACTACACCGCCGGCAATCGAGCCCAATGGAATACAATTCGTAAGCGCAGACGGAAAGCCATTCACGCGTAAGGTCGATGGGCGGCTGCAAATCTCCGGTGACGTGCGAATACTGGTCAGCGCGTACGATCGAGTCGATGGCAACGCGGCGAAGCGGAAGCTCGGACTGTTTCGACTCGGATATCAAGTGCTCAACCTGGACGGCACTCCGGCCACTGGATTCGATCAGCCGCTCATCAATATTCAATTTGATCGCCTGCCTCCCGACGATTCCTCAGTGCTGGAGGTGTACGCCGCGGGAAGCGGAGTCAGTGCTTATGGCACACCGACCGAGTTCAAATACATAGTCACGAACCGGGTTCGAGACGGTGAGGCGCGCGAGGGTTTGTTGCGAACTTCAAAGCTTCAACCGGGCAACTATCTGATCAAAATCATTGCCGATGATTATGCGGGAAATCGGGCGGCGGGTGCGTCTAGCGAGACCTCGGTGTCGGTCGTCCGTTGATCGACCGGGTTTGATTACATAGTTCTCGACAAAGCAAAGCAATGCTGGTAGGATTCCGCGTGTTCCACGTGGCGGCGAACGCAGCCGCCGCAAAGTTTGGTTTGGGAGCGCGTCTTCTCTGTTCGGAAATGTCTGCTAGTTACTACTGCTCGACTTTCTGCCGGATAGCCAAAACGAGTTCCTTCTAACAAATGTTTCGGTAGAAACTCAGGAGATACAATGAGAATATTCGTCGGAAATCTGTCGTATCAGACGACGGAAGATCAGCTCACAGATCTGTTTTCAGAGGTGGGACAGGTTGAGTCGGCGACGATCGTGACAGACCGCGACACTGGCCGCTCGCGCGGTTTTGCCTTCGTCGAGATGGACAAGGACGCGGCAGCTCAGGCTATCGAGAAGTTCAACGGTGTTGAACTCAACGGCCGCGCGATCAACGTAAATGAAGCCAGGCCGAGACCCGAGCGAAGCTTTGGCAGCGGTGGTGGCGCCGGTGGGCGGGGCGGCTACGGTGGCGGCGGCGGTGGCGGCCGCGGTCAAAGACGCGAACCACGCTGGTAGTGTCACACAAGCACGAAAGGCCGGGTTGCCCCGGCCTTCCGTTCGGCGAACTACAACCACTTCACATATTCACGTACTTCATCATCTCCTCGGGATATCTGTCCCCAGCCGCGATTCCCCTGGGAGACAATTCGTCCAGCCGAGACAAATCAGCGGCACTCAACTCAAGCTCAGACGCCGCGGCATTCTCTTCCAGATACGTTCGGCGCTTCGTCCCCGGTATCGGCACGATGTCGCCGCCTTGAGCTAAGACCCAGGCGAGCGCGAGTTGTCCCGGCGTCACTCCCTTCTCGCGAGCAACTTCGTTTACTCGCTCAACCAGCTCGAGATTCTTCGCAAAGTTCTCGCCCCTGAACCTCGGCGAATAACGGCGGTAATCATCAGCCGCGAGATCATCGAAGCTCTTGATCTGACCTGTCAGGAATCCGCGGCCGAGCGGACTGTAGGCAACAAAGCCAATCCCAAGTTCGCGGACGGTTGCCAGAATTTCATCTTCGGGATCGCGGCTCCACAACGAATACTCGGTTTGAAGCGCGCTGATCGGATGCACCGCGTGCGCTCGTCGAATCGTTTCCGGCGCGGCCTCGCTCAAACCGAGGTATCGCACCTTGCCCGCGTGAACCAATTCCGCCATCGCGCCAACAGTATCTTCGATCGGAACGCTCGTATCGACACGATGCTGATAATAGAGATCGATACATTCGATGCCGAGTCTGCCAAGCGACGCGTCGCAAGCTTCGCGCACGTATTCGGGGCGGCCATCAATCGAGCGTTTCGCCGGATCACTGGGATCGCGGCGAATGGCAAACTTCGTCGCGATGATCACCTCATCGCGTCTTGTTTTAAACGCCTTTCCAAGCAACTGCTCATTCTTATAAGGACCGTATGCATCGGATGTATCGAAGAAATCGATGCCGAGCTCAATCGCGCGGTCGAGCGTAGCGAGCGACTCGGTTTCATCGGTAGCTCCGTAGAACTCAGACATTCCCATGCATCCGAGACCCTGCTCGGAAACTTCCAAGCCCTGCGTTCCCAGTTTACGTTTCTTCACAGATTCTCCTCATACGCGTTTGTAGTCCGGCCTTCAGGCGGAAGTTCGTATCGTTCGAATGTTCGACCAACGGCAGCGATACAAACTTCCGCCTGAAGGCCGGACTACAAACATCCTCTACTTTGACATCTCGGCCTTGCGCATCATCTCGTCGCGCTTCGCTTTGAACTCGTTGCCGGGCTTCCACTCCGGATACTTGTCCGTGTTCGCGACGCGGTAACCAACCGTCATCAGCAACTTCAGATCTTCGGCTGCGCCTGACAAATTCCAATCCGGTTTTATCTCATCCGAAGGCTTGTGGTAGTCGTGCTCGGTGTATTCATCGCGCTTCTTTCGGCCCCAGTCCGCGGGCTTGCCAATAAAGGCGATTCCGTCATTCGGGTCAAGCGCGGGAACGCCTACCTTTGCAAAGTTGAAATGATCCGAACGATAGTAGAAACCCTTCTCGGGTTCGGGATCTGGACGCAAGACTCGATTCTTTTCCGCCGCCGCCTGCCGCAGCACGTCGTCGAGCGTCGAATTGCCAAGACCAACCACGGTCAAATCGCGCGTCGGTCCCCACTGATTCAAGCCGTCCATGTTTATCGCAGCGACTGTTTTGTCGAGCGGATAGATCGGATTCTCGGCGTAGTACTTCGAGCCAATCAGGCCTTTCTCCTCGGCGGTGACCGAGACGAAAAGAATCGACCGGCGCGGCGGCTTGGGCAATGCTTTAAACGCGTGAGCCACCTCGATCAAACCCGCGCACCCCGAGGCGTTGTCGAGAGCGCCGTTGTATATCTTATCGCCCTTATCGTTTGGGATTCCGATTCCGTAATGATCCCAGTGCGCTGTGTAGATTATGTACTGGTCTTTCAGTTTTGGATCCGAGCCTTCGAGCTTGCCGACGACATTGTGCGAGTTGATGAAGCGTGTCTTCTGCGACATCTCGAGTTTCGCGTGCGCCTTCAGGTTGACCGGCTTGAAGTCTTTTCGAGTTGCCGCTTTCTTCATCGCCTCGAAATCCATTCCACCAGCACTGAAGATCTCGCGGGTCTTGCCTTCCGTGATCCAGCCCTCGACGTTCACTCGTGACATGTTGTTGTCTTTGGCAACCAGATCGAAGTTCTCGACGGTCATCATTCCACGAGCCACTTCCCACGGATAACCCGCCGGGCCTGAATTCGTTTTGTTGTCCCACTGGTGAATGACAAAGATCCCGGCCGCGCCCTTCTGAGCCGCGATCTCAAACTTGTAGGTCCATCGGCCGTAGTAGGTCATCGCGCGGCCCTTGAACATTTTTTCATCGAGCTTTGCCGGGTTCTTCGGATCAGGAACCGCCGGATCGTTGACCAGCATCAACAGAACCTTGCCGCGCACGTCCACGTCCTTGTAATCATCCCAACCGTATTCGGGCGCGACTACGCCGTAACCAACGAAGACCATATCGGCATCGAAGCCTGCTTTCTCGACTATGCGAACGCTGCGGCCAACGAAGTCTTCTCGATAGCGAAGGTTCATATCCTTGCCCGACGCTTTGACGTGCATCACCGCGTCCTGCTGAGTGGAGATGCCGACGAGCGGAACCTTTTGAAAATAAGTGCCGTCGGTGTTGCCCGGTTCGAGCCCTAGCTTTTTGAACTGATCGGCGATGTAGTTGATCGACAAGTCTTCGCCGCGCGTTCCCGGTCCGCGCCCTTCGTACTCATCGGATGCCAGAACCTTGATGTGACTCATCACGCCGCCGGCGGTGATCACGTCCGTCGCCGACTTCGGAGGGCCGCTTGCCGCGGATTTCCTTGCGCTTTTCTGCGCAGCGCCGGCCAACGCGAGAAGAGAAATGATTAGAGTTGCGGAAAGCAATAGGACCAATCGCTTCATGGGATGATTACTCCTTTTCGTGTTTGATGGCGAAGGGAGATTATAGCGCGCCGCTGGGGTCGTGCGGAAACTCACGGTGTGATCAGCGCGAGGCAGCGCTGGTTTGAATGGCATTGAACAGAAATGGCAGAGTCGCGATGCTCTGGCCGCGATATTGAGGACGGAAGGCGAACATTATTATTCGACCCTTGCCTCGTTTTACTTCGACGATCGCGGCTTTGCCCGCCATCTTTTCTCCGCCGAGCAGCCAGCCTGACAGTAGTAGCTCCTTGGCGTCGGCAAAACGAGCGATGACGCGAGCGTCTTCGCTGGTGGGTTCAAACGCGAGCGAGCCTTCGACCCACGCGATGCTCTCGTCCTTCGAAGACTCGAGCATCGGCGCGTCTCGGGTGATCGAACTGTTGATATCAACCTTGATCTTGAGAATCGAACCGGGACAGTAGAAGTCCTTCGCGGGCACGCCTTCGAGAACGTTCTTCACCGGTACTCCGAGATGGTCGATCGCAAACTGCGAAGCTTCGTTGAGCGTGATGATCGTGCCGCCGTCCTCGACAAACCTTTTCAATGCATCGACTCCGGCTTGTCCGAGTCCGCCACTGATCTCTGCCGGATAGCGATCCTTCGATAGGCCGTTGAGAATCTGCTGCGAGGTCTGAGCCGGGATGACAATTACATCGTACTTCACATGCAGGTTGCCACCGCTAAGCTCATCGTCCAGCAACGGCCGATAGGTCAGCTTGAACCAGTTGATCCACGAACCGAATCGATCGAAGATCCATCGAGTCCAGCCTTCATCCATGGAAGCAGCATAGCTCCTGTACAGTCCAACGCGTGGGCCCACCTTCTTCCCCTCCGCGGGGGCGGGGGCACGATCGAGGAAAGAACTCGGCTCTTTGGGCAGCCTAAAGGCGGTCTGCACCCGACTCACATTGACGCCCATCAGTAAGGGCAAAGTGTGCGCAGTCACGTCATAGGGGCGGCGCGGTGGGCCGCCCGGATACTCTCGGAGATCAGGATACTTCTGACTCTCAAGTAACGTTTTGGCGAATCGCCCATAGGGCTGTCGCATCAGAATGATCTTTGTCCCAGCCGAGTACCGCTTTCCATCCGCTTCAAATGACTCGCCTGTTTCTTTTATCTCTACAGCGCCGCGAATCAGAATGGACTCGAGCGCGCGCAGCCCTTGTTCTCTCCAGAAAGTCGGCGGCGAAAGAGGAGCGATCAGAAACGCAAACGGCTCGCCGGGCCTCGGTTCGCGCACAGCGTCTTTGCCAACCAAGTAGAAATCTCGCAGCCAGCGTTCACGATAGCGCGCCGCGTTGCGCATCAACGCGAATGCGCCCGCTTGCATGTAATCAACGATGTTCGCGAGCTTCCATTCTCCTCCCGGCCACACCAAAGGAAAATTCCAGCTTCGCACTTTTGGATCGACGTTGACTTGAGGCGTTAGCTTGTCGAATGGAACCGTCGTCGGCGAAGCGATTCTCGCTGAAGCCGTCTCGCTCAGAATTCTGATCCCGCCGTGATAGTGTTGATAAGCTCGCGCCGGCGTCCACGCGTCATACACGCCGTTGATAACCACCCCGGCCTTGCCTTCGCCAGCGAGTTCCCACGCCATCGTCGAGCCCATGAAATTCACGCCCGCTTGAATAATCGGCGGCACGTTTGGTTCCCACGGCTCAACGTAAGGCGGAAGAAAAAATCGCGAGCCGGTCTCGCCTTGTTGATGAATGTCGTGGACGATCTGCGGATGCCAGACGTTGTGGACCTTGTCGACGGTCAGTTGAGTTTCGACCTGCGTGAACGCGTACCAATCGCGATTGTTATCGTGGCCGGTGTAGTGATGATAAAGCCCGGGCGGGTTTGTTCCTTCCGCCGGCGTGCCGAGAGTCTTGTCGTACCAGTTCTTGACGATGTCGTTGCCGTCCGGATTGAGCGATGGGACAAGAAGGACAATACACCTCTCCAATATCTCACGCGTCTCCGGCGAATCATCCGAAGCTAGGCGGTGCGCGATGTTCATTGACACGAGATTGCCGCCGACTTCGGTTGAATGAATCCCGCACGTGATCATCACAATCGTCTTGCCTTCGGCGATCAGCTTTTCGGCTTCGGCGTCGTTGCTGTTGAAGGTTCGAGGATCGGCGAGCTTGCGTTGAATCTCTTTGAAGCGTTCAAGGTTTGCGAGATTGGCGGGAGACGAGATGATCGCGAGCACGAAGGGCCGTCCCAACGTTGTCTTGCCCAGTTCCAGAAACTTGACTCGATTGCTCGCGCGCTCGAGGCGTTTGAAGTAGTCGACGATCTGCGCCCACGACGCGAGCTTGCGATCATCGCCCGGAGTGAACCCGATTACATCGCGCGGCGAAGGCACAGTCGCGCTTGCGGGACGAGAAGACGAGCGCCGCGGTTTTTGAGTCCGGTTTGTCTGCGCGAATGAGGACGTTGTCAGGAGAATGGTGAGAAGAAGCGACAGGAATTTGAGCGAGAGGATCGGTCGCATTGGATCTCCTGACGAGGCATTCATTCCATCACTCGATGGAAGATCGCGCCGCCGCCGACCGCCCATAAATGAGACGCATCAGTGCCGCCCAGGCGCGCAAGCGTCACGTCCTGGTCGAAGATTCTTGGCTCGCTCAACCACGAGCGGCCTCCGTCGATTGTGTGGTAGAGATACTGGGCCTTGGTCGTCACTGCCCAGCCTTCTGTTGGGCTGACGAAAAAGATATCGCGCACACCCGCGTCGCCCACGAGCCACACTCTGCGCCACGCCGCTCCGCCGTTCGTTGTGGTGATCAACCGTCCGGCCTCTTCTTCGGTTGAGAACGCGGCGGCGAATCCGTGATCCTTGTCGAGAAATTGAATCCCGCGAATCGCGAAATGTTTTCCGGCTTCGCTGGCAGGGTCGCTCGGGAGATCGCCGGCTTCAATCTCTGTTCGCTGAGTGTTCCAGGTGCGCCCGCCATCGACTGTGTTGTAGATGACGCCCTTCGAGCCCGAAGCCCAGCCGTTCATATTGTCTATGAAGGCGAGATCGTATATCGAAACCGGAAGGTTGTATTGCGAGCCCCACGTCTGGCCGCCGTCGGTTGTGCCGAGTATCGCGCTTGGTCCGCCCACGCCCTCTTCCTCGCCTGGAAGAGGAGTCGCGCCGCCGATCCATCCCGTGTTTGCATCGATAAAGAAGACGGTAGTTGGAATTTGCTTATGCCCGAAACGCGATGAAGTCCACGAGACGCCGCCATCGGTGGTTCTCAGCACTACGCCGAGTTGCCCGGAATCGGCTCCCACGGCCCATCCTGCGTCGGGGCTGATGAAATGGATCGAGTTCAGTGTCGGAACCAGCATTCGAGGAATGTTGATCGGTATCTCGGTCCAGTTCTGCCCTCCGTCGATTGTTTTCAGGACTACCCCGACTCTTTCATCTTCGGCTTTCGGCCCAGGCACGTCGCCACACACAAACACCACGTCCGGGGAAACGACTGAAATGCCGCTGTAAAAGAACACCGACAGATTGACGCCCGGCGTCTTCAGTGAAGCAGGCGGCTGATACTGCGCGACCCATCGGCCGGGCTTTGCGGTTGTCGTTGGTGCGGTTGATCGATTCGCATCGGGTTGCGAACCGTTGCAGCCAACGGCGGAGATCACTGTGATTGAAAGCAAAAGGGAGACGGCCGCGCGTGGAACAAATTTCATCCCGAACCCTCGTGGATTGACCTTCAAGATTGAGAGCGAGATATTAAAGGATCGCGCCCGAGAGTGACAAGGCAGCATCTAAACGCGCAGCGCGAAAAGTTTTCTGCCCTCAGGAAAGCCTGGATGAGGTTTCTCAAAAAGTACGTCGACTTTGCGATACTCGCGTTTGTTATCGGTGGATTCGTGTCGGTCGCCGCCGAACGTCTCGCGACGACTCCGCTTCCTGATACCGATGAATCGATGATGCTTCAGATCTCATACGAGATGCTGAATCACGGGAAGCTCGCGTTTCCGATGAAGCGGTTCTACGGCGGCAACATCGAAAACGCGTGGCACTCGCTGACGCCGATTGCGTTTGTTACGTTGAGTGGATTCCTGAAACTGTTTGGCTGGGGTCTGACCCAGGGACGAGTCTATAACCTGATCACGGCAGTTCTGATGCTCGTGATGCTTTACCTGCTTGCTCGCAAGCTGTTCTCGTGGCAACTCGGTTTGACCGCCGTTGTTTTGATAGTTTCCGATCCACTTTTCATGGCTCGAAGCCGGTTGCTGCGTTACGACCTTATCGCGGCGGCGTTCGCGTTGCTGGCGTTTTATCTCTACGAAAAAGCTGAAGAGAGTAGCGGCAAGTGGTACTACGTCGCATCCGGCCTGGCCGCCGGCGCAGGCGTAATGTCACACACGAACGTCCTTTACATCTTCGCGGTGATAGCCGCACTCATGCTCCTCAAGGATCGATGGAAGCTATTCAGAAAGGGAAAGCTGTACGCATTCGCGGCGGGAGCGCTTGCGTCGATGGCTTACGAGATTGTGTTTGCGCTTGTTGATTACAAGAACTTCCTGCTTCAGACACGAAAGGACGACGTTCATTTTCGCGTGCTCGAGCCAATGGGATGGCTAAACAACCTGATCACGGAGCCGGCCCGTTATGTGCTGTGGTTCGAGGCTCGCGGAGTGAGGATCGGCAGCTCGACGTTGCTGCTTCACGTCTTCCTGTTGGCGACGATAGTAGCGATCGTTTACCTGGTGGCACGCGCCGCCATTCAAGTAAGGCGCGGCAAAACGTGGGCAGACCCTCGCGTGCGTATCGTCATCGCAACTGTGATCATCGTGCTGTTCTTTGCGGTTGTTACTCAGAGGAAGGTCACTCAATACGTCGTTCACCTCGCTCCGTGGTTTGCGTTATGCGTGGCCATACTGCTCAGAGACGTGACGGCCCAGATTCTCCGGCTGCGAATTGCGCGATGGAGATGGGCGAAGCCTGTGTACGCCGCGGCGCTGGTTGTCGTTGCGATTGTGATCGCGAGTTATGGTTACGAGTTGATAAGGCAGAACAGGAATTATTTGACTCATGTGCGGAATCCGGATCAGGCGAGCTTTGAGGACTTGAAGGTTGCTTTGAGAAGCGTTGTTCCCGATGGCGTTTGTCCAGCTTCGATTGCGAGCGGTTATCTTTGGCTGGCGTTTCCGGAGAAGGACGACTGTTACTTCGCGTACATGGAAGCGAGCCTCGACGAACCCTTGGAACTTGAAGGCAAGGACTACGCGCTTATCGTCAAGCCAAAGTTCGAAGGCCGCGTATCGAAGCTGACCGGCGCGGGATTCGAAAGATTTCATTTGCTGGGCGAGCTGAACAGGACGCCCTATGGCACCTTGCTCGTGTATTACACCGGCAACGATCCGCGCTTCACTACGCTCGCGGTGAGACGTTATTACTTCTTCGGTCACCAGCGAGGGTACGTGAGCGACGAGCAACTAACGCGTTCCCGCGAAGTCTGGCCGGCGAGCAGTGCGGAATTTACCTGGAACCCGGCCGTTACGAGCGAGTCAGTTCGCTCTGATGACGATGATGAAGCGTCGCCAGAGAACGGTCACCGGAAGGGCCGTTGGATGGAAATCTGTTCGGTCGATCTCGATGCCAACTCAATCTATCAAGTCGCGGCAGACATCGTCGATCAACAGGATTTCGATCTCGGCGTTATCGACGGCCAGACACTGTTCCCGGTCGAGCGCATTTCAGAATCCGCGGATGCGCCTCGGCGTTTCGAGGGGCTTTTCAAGACCAGGGAAAACGGGCATTTGAAAATCGCCGTTCGGGTGCCGCCAGCAAGAGTCGCCGCCGGTTCGCCGATTTCTCACATCATCATTCGAGCGATTCCCTAACGCGCAGAAGCGATCAAAGTTCGCGAGGTCACTTTGTGTTGATGGTAATAATTCATTTTTGCCACAAAGCACGAGGACACCAAGCCGCACTAAGAACTACCTTTGTGCTTCTTTGTGCCTTGGCGTCTTGGTGGCAGACTGCTTAAACAATGCACTGTGACCCCATTACCAGACCAAAGCGCGACTTGACGCCCACACCAGTGAAAGCGATACAGTACAAACTTATCGAACTCAATCAAGATTCAGAAAGTTGAATGATCAAACAATCGATAGCGGCTGGATTGACAGCGGCTCTGATGTTGAGCCTCTCGGCTTGCGGGCCTCAAGATAAACCCTCGGCGGCGTCACGCCGGTTTTCAAAGTGCGCTGAAGAACTCAACGCCATTCCTGCGTTGGCCGAGTTGCGTAAGTCGCGCAACAAGCCCGATCAGGAGAATCAAAAGCCATTCGAAGGAATGGAACTCTCGTTGACCATCAACGAGATGGTGACGAGTCAGGTGGATGAAAAAAATGTCGATGATCTTTGCTATGCCCAGGACACACGCGAGAATTTCGACAAGCTGATAAAGGCGCTGAGCGAAAACAGCATGCCGCCAACGGTAAGTTTTATCGAGGGTATGTGGCTGGACCCGGCGCTTCAAACGGATTGGTTGAAGAGCGGCAACCTGATTGGCAATCTCACTTTCGATCGGCGGAAGGCTAAGAAGAGCCACGGCCAGGAATTCGTCGATAACATCGCTCGGAACGATCATCTCCTGGCTTCACTCTGGAAGTCGTTTCCACCGAGGAAAAGGTTTTTTCGGTATCCGCATTTCAAAACCGCCGATGATCGCGATCGCGAGCTGACCAATGAGTACCTGAAGAAGAACGGTTACATCGAGGTCCCGGTTACGATCGAATCTCCTGAAGAAGTGTTTGGACAAATGTATTGTGGCGCGCTGTCAAAAGGGAACCTCGAATGCGCGAAACTAATTAAGGCAAACTTTTTCTCTCTGCTGCTCGAGGTTGCATCGAAGGCCCGCGCCGAAGCTCGAGAAAAGGCCGGCCGCGAGATCAAACACGTCCTCTCGGTCCGCGCCAGTCAACTGACGTGTGACACGCTCGGCGAAATGTTGGCTTGGTTCAAAGGACTGGGAGCCCGGTTCGTATCAATTGATGAGGCATTGAGCGATCCCTACTATGACACCAAACAGGCTCGAGCTGCCTCCGAATCGTCGATGCGACATTGACCGCAATCCGCTCATCTCAACGAAGCGGCGCACCCAGGATGCACTCGGCGGAAATAACAACAACATCCTCATTGCTGAAGCTGGAGCATTGCGTCATAAGTTTCGCGAGCGCCGGTTCTGAGCCCGCCTTGAGCCGCTTGATGGCGTCGCTGGTCACCGGTTCATACAGTCTGAACCATCTGTCTCTCTTTAGATAATCCGAGTCAAACGCCCGCTGGTCTACTACGACGAAATCAACTTGATACTTGCGAACGAAGTCCTGCAACTCAACAAGGTCAGCGCCGTACTGGGCGTTGATCAAGTCGATGGCGCGCTGTCGAATCTGCGAATAGTATCCCTTGTGAAACGGAATGCTGCATTCCCAGGAAACCAGATTCGTTCGTTTGGCAAAGAGGGGAATCCGGTCTGCTTCGCGCGACAGCGATGCGATTACAACGTTGCTCGGCTGTTGAGAGAAGAACTCGTACAGTTGCGGCTCCCGGCCGGGCCGGTAACTGGTCTGCATGAAATCGCGAGGGCGGCCCGGAGATACGATCAACGCGATCGCCACCAACAGCAATACGCTGATGCGCGCAACGTTCCGCGCGATGGCCGGCGCTTTGGCCCACCTATCAATGAATTGAAAAGCGCCGTCCAGGATGATGACAAAGGTAATGCCGGCCGCGATTGAAAGGATCACTCGAAAAGTATGTTGGGTGTAGCGGCTTGGCAGGTAGAGTTTGAACATCACCGCGTGGGCCGCGAGGAACATCAGAATAGAGGCAATGGCGAGCTGAGCGAGAAGCTTGAGGTTTGGTGAGATGTTTTTGACCAACGGAAAACGTTCTGGAAATCGCATCAACGCCGGAAGCAACAGCGACGAACATATCGTGAACGGCATGAGCGATGTCAGCGGGACCATGCCGCTGTTCTGACCGCTGATCCAAAACTCCCAGAGAGTTTCGTGAAAGACACGCATTCGACCATCAGCCGCGAACTCGGGCATAAGCCGGGCTTCGCTCGCGGTGACAACAGGGCCAAACCCTGACGACTTCCACGCGTAGGCGATCATCACTACGGCCGTTACCGCCAAACCCATCACGAAGACAAGATGGAAATTTCGCTCTTGAAATAGTTTGGGACGCCCGCCTCGCCAATCGATCAACCGCAGTGCCAGAATTCCCAGTGAGATAAATACAACAGACGGATAGAACAATCCCTGAAGAGCAAGGGCCGTAAGCGCCGGCACCCAGGAACGCCTCGATACATAATAGAGAAATGCCAGCAGCAACGGATAAAGAAATGCCCGCGGCGTAGCCGAAATCAAGTCGTCTTGCATCCACAGGCTTTGATTGAGAAGCAGCGAGCTGATGAAAGCGGCGCTTGGCACGCGCAGAAGTTGAAAGCAGAGCAGAAAACAAAATGCCGTCATGAAAAGTCCAAGTGCCAACGGCAACAGCTTGTTCAAAAGAAGAGGATCGATTCGAACCATCGCTCCGAGCGCATACAATGCCGTGTATCCGTGCGGGGCCATCGCCTGGAAGTAGTCGGCCGTCAGATCGTTGGGGAGCAATCCACTGCCGCCCAGTCTTGCCATCCAGAAGATGTGTTGCCGCGCATCATCCGGCGCAATGAAAGGCCCCCTGAAAGCCTGACGAAGTCCCTCGCTCGCGTAGTAAGCCGAAATCGCGAGGCTCAAACAGAACCACAGAATAGTCTGAGGGCTGAAAGCCCGCGCCGTTGTGGCGATCAGCGCGGGGCTGACGCGATTTGAGAGTCTTTGGCTTGAAGAGTCGGCCACTTTGTTATTTCGCCAGATCGTACAGGTAAGCGGAGGCGCCGGCGCGTCTTATCTCATCCACTCTCGATCCAGTTCGATCGAGGTATCGCACGACGTACTCCTCTTCGTTCACGCCGGCGATGGTGCGCACGTATGAAAACACAAACCAAACTCGGCGCCCGCGAAGCTGATCGAGATCTCTCGCATAAGCCTCATTCTCCGCGTTGTTCCAATGCTCTCTTTCGTCTTCGCCGAGCACATAGTCGTCCGGTGTGAACCCGTACTTCGGAGCGTAGTAAAGAAACGAGGCTCGGTGATGATGATAAACGTAAATGAGATCGCCCGGCTGTCTGTGGTCCTTTAAGTATGCGAGCACGGGCCGCACGTCTTCGCGAACAGGAGGATTGAGTGCGCTGCGCGTTGCGCCACCCACTGGTTGGAGGAGCAAACAAAAAAGGATGACGGCCCCAAGCGAGCGAGCGTAAAGCGTGGGCTTGCGAGTTATATAAGAGAAGGCGGCAACAGCAATCATCACGACTGAGATTGCGATGAATGATACCGGCCGCCTGGATGATGGAATCGCAAATACGTTCGCTGCGATTTGAAAGAGCAGGACTTCGACTATTATGAAACCGATGACCCAGGCAACGGGCCGGGCTCTTTCGACGATGAACTCGATACCCGAGACAAGGATGATCAACAGCAACGGAGCTGCGAATAGCAGTAGCCGCCTGCCAAATGGATACTTGTGCAGACCCGATGCCAGAAGCGTAAACAGCAGCGGCGACGCGAGCATCAGAAGATGAGTCTTGCGTTTCAGGTACAACGCAACGCAGCCGGCCGCGAACACCAGGCCCGCCGCGAGGGGAAAGGGAAGATCAGCAGGATTCGAGAACATTCCGAAGTATGTTTTGAGGAACCAGCCAAGATCGGACCACGACGTTGGAGGCAGAGGCATGAACGTGCCTTTGTTCATCCACGACACATCGAGCCGCTGGTTGGCGCTCAATTGACGGAGTGATACGGCATAAAAAACCGCGAAGCTCGCCAGCCAGAACGCGCCGCAGAATGCAGTCTTTCCCAATCTCACCCATTGCTTTTTTCTTAAAGCCACCAATGCCAGAGTCGTGCCCACGCCCGCTAAGGTGAACACCGACGGATGAGAAATCCACACTACAATGCCGCCGGTCAACGACAGAAGCGCGATGCGGCGCGCGGTCAGCTCCTTTGATTCAACATGCAGGCCGATCAGAACGATGAGCAATGTTAACGCGACGTCGCCCGAGTATTGCTTTATCTGGGCGCTGAAATAAATCACCTGCTCGGATACGGCGAAGAAGAGCGACGCGACGGGAACCGCCCACGCCGCCAGAACTCGACGCGCTGTTTGATAGAACAAAACGATTGCGGCAAGAGAAAACAAGAACGGAAACAAACGAAGCGAGTACTCGCCGGTTCCCAACGCGGCCACGGCGATCCTTTCGAGCGCGAGAAATCCCGGAGGCGCCGCTTGATTCAAATCGAGCGGCCGCAGGAATCCGCCGAAACCACGATTGATAACGTTCAGCGCGAGCGCGCCTTCGTCAACGTACAGCGCCGAGTTCGAAAAGTACTGAACCGCCCGCAGCGCGGCGGCGAAAGCCATGATCAGCCAGGCGAGCCGACGCGGCGTAACGAAGTCCAGTGCTTTCTCAAGCGTTTGATTCATCGGATGCGCCAAGGCAGCGGCTGCTGCCCAACGCGCTTTGCTCCAACTAGAATTTCCGTTCGAGAATCAACGGCTGTCCCGGCCCGAGTTTTCTAACTTCCTCGGTCAGGTCGAGCCACGGTTGCAACTGACGCGATTGAAAAGTCCTGCTCATCACGACGTATATCGAAGTCTGATCGCAGCCGATTCCTGCCGCCTCGACCTTGTCCCACGAATCGCCGCGAATCTCGTCACTGACAATCCAACCGCGTTCCCATCTGAACGTGCGAGTGAATTCAAACGGCGCGGGCTGCTTGCCGGTGATCAGCATGCTTTGAAGCAGCTTGCGAATGAGATTCGGAAAGAAGCGGCCAACCGTCATCATCACCAGCCGCAGCAAAACGAGTCTCGGCGTCGTCATCTGAGTTTGCTTGGCCCAGCCAAACGTGCCGCGGATCGTGATCTCGCTGTCGCCCACCTTCGTCTGATAATCGTCGATCAGATGAGCGACTGCGTTGCGACTTTTGCCACCGGAGCGAACGCCGAGTGATGCCTGTGTATCCGAGACGACGAGTTTGCCGTCCCGAAAAAGTTTGAATACTCCGCCCTTGTTGAGAGAGATGTAGATCTCGGTGTTTTGGCGGCGATCAATCAGGATTCCTGCTTCCTTTAAGTCCATGCGGCCGCGCGGGCGATCGGTGAGCAAAGGGCGTTCTTCAACGAAGTCTCGCCAGGCGAGAAAGTAATTCCACGCGTGATGACCGATGATGTGATCGTCGTCATAGCAGGCGCCGAGTCCGTTCGCCAAGCCAACGAGAAACCGATCGTTGATCGCAAGCGCTTCCGGTATCCATTTGCCCGCGAGCTCGAACCCGTGCGGAAAAAAGTTGTAGGTGTTTCGGCTCCCGTACTCTCCTCCAAAACTTCCATCCGGATGAATGAACTCGCCCGCGAGCTTGACCGCGCGAGTCAACGCGTCTTTTAACTTTTCAGTTAGTGTTAATTCGTGCAGTCGCGCAAGACACGACAGCGTGAGCGTGTGATAACCGGGATCGCAGCCTTCGTATTCCTGAAACCAGCCTTCGGCGCTTTGCCACGAGAGCACGCGCTCGATGCGTTCATCACGCGCTTGATTCCATTCGTCAGTATTAAGCAGACGCCCGAGCAGTTCCAGACACAGCGCGATCAACGCCTGATGATTACTCAAGCGCCCGCTCTCGTAATGACGCGCGAGCCAATTTGCTCTGCGTTTGAAAAAGCGCAGCGCTTCTTCATTCTCAATCCCGAGCAGCGAATAGCTGTCCACGCACGCGAGCAGCGAGAACGCGGCAGCGCCGCCGGCTCGCTCATAAGGAAAGTAATCGTCGCACGAACCATCGCGATGCGCGCTTCGAGCGGCAAACAAGATTCCTGCTTCGACCCAGTTCTTGATTGCCGGCTGGCGATAATAGGGATTGTCTGGAATATTCAACTCATAGGCGAGAGCAAGCGGCAACACAAACTCCTGAGCCATGCCGCTCGGAAAGTCGATCATTCGATAGTGCCAATAGTTTCTATCAAAGCACCCGTAGGTCGGGCTGTGAGGATTGCGGTCGAGCAGGGTGAGTATTTTTGGTATCTGCCGAAGCGCCGCATCTGCAAATATCTCTCTACTCATCGGCGAGCGTTTTCCTGATCCAGTAACTTGCCACCAGGTCACAAAGCCACAAAGCTTCACAAAGGCAGCCTTCGTGCTCCTTCGTGACCTTGGGTCCTTGTGGCGGCCATCCTAGGCATTCTTCTTTCCCGAAAGATCCACGCCTGAATAGCTGGCGGAATACTCGTTCTCTTTGCGCTCTTCAAACTCGACGCGTCGAATCCGAAGCTGAACATCTTCGAGCATCTTGCGATTCACCGAAAGTAAGTCGGCGACCAGGCCGAAGATCCATAACTGCACGCCGATCAGCATCAATAGCGATGCGAGTATCAAGCTCGGCAGGTGAGTCCGCGTAGTCCCGCCCAAATACAAAACCAGCCAGCGCACGCCCAACAGGAACCCCGCCGTGAACGGCGCGCTGCCCAAAATCATGAAGAACCTAAGCGGCTGATAAGTCATGAAGATTCTGAGAATGGTAAACAGCGACGACTTGACATAAGACGGCGTGCCTTTTATCAATCGCGAAGGCCGCAGGTAAGGATTGGTTCTTACCGGAACCGAGGTGATCGCCAGCCCATTTTGTCCCGCTTGAATGATCGTTTCGAGCGTGTAGGTGTATTCGTTGAAAACGTTGAGGCGCATTGCAGCGTTGCGGCTGATCGCACGAAAGCCGCTCGGGGCGTCGTCGATGTTGGTATTACTCGCCATTCGCACGACGCGGCTGCCCAGTTTTTGCAGCGCCTTTTTCATCCCCGAGAAATGTTTGATCTCGTCAATGGGTCTAGCACCGATTACAATTTCAGCCTTTCCCGCCAGGATCGGTTCGATCAACGCAGGAATGTCGGCTGCGCAATACTGATTATCAGCATCGGTGTTGACGATGATGTCGGCGCCGGCTCGGAGACTTGCTTCAAGCCCGGCCATGAATGCTTTCGCCAATCCCTGATTGTGGGGAAAGCTCACAATGTGATCCACGCCGAATCTGCGCGCGACATCGACGGTAGAATCGCTGCTGCCGTCATTAACGATCAGCCACTCGACCTGATCGATGCCGGGAAGCTGGCGGGGCAAAGCGGACAGCGTGATGCCCAGCGATTCTTCTTCGTTGTAGCAGGGGATTTGGATTATCAGCTTCGTCATCGTGATTGAAACGCCGAGATTGCAGGCTAGAAGTTAGCAGATTAGGCGATCATTTGCGACGAGGAAGGAGGCGTCTGCAACGAGGCGTCGATAGCGCTTCAAATGCTCGCGTGGGTGGGTAACTTGCGCGCGAGAGATGATGTGATCGAGATGACGTGATAGAGCCTTCCGCGGGATTTCGATTCTTGGTTTCCGGCGCATTGTGGCCGTACTTATTGCAGTCGCGCGTCAAGTGTCCACGAGGTCAAGCCAGACCCTCCGCGACGCTTTTCTGTTTGTAGTCGCGCGTCGAATGTCAACGAACTCAAGCCAGACCCCTTTGGTACGCCGTCAGACCCCGTCGGGGACGCCGTTAGATGAAAAAAGGAAGGTGACCCGCCTTCCAAGCCTGCCTACTTTCGTATCACCGGTCCAGCGGTGGGAACCGATGGCTTCTTGATCTCGTCAGCCGACACTGGCACAAACTCTACGCTGACGGCCTCATCCACAAGGTCAGACCCCGCTCCGCCACCTCCGCGCATAATCGTTTTCAGGGGAATCGTTCCAACTTCGGTGGCGTACCAAACCTCGGTGTTCACATCGCCGAGCACAAAAGCGCGATAATTGCATATCGTATCTTCGCGCAAGAATTGTTTACTCTGGCGAAACCCGTTCGCTGATGGGTGGCCCAGATGGGGCTTTCCGTCCGCATGTTTGGATACTTCATAAAGGGTGTTGTCCTTTGACTGAGCGAACACTCCCTCATTGTCAGAATACATCGCGGAGCCCGGACGCCCGTACGGGTCAATTTTGATGAGCTTCCACGCGCCAGTGTCCGTGACCAACCGAATGTTTACCGAACGGATGATAGAGGAGCCATCGGCGTTCACGAGTTTTTCGAGAGACACAATTCGCATCGACCTCGCCTGAAAGGGCTCCGGTGAACCGCGAAGCCGGGCGCTCACAACCAAACCAACCGATGCTAGAACAACAGCCGCTGTGATGATCCTTAATACTTTCATCTTTCACCTCACTTGTTTCGCGTTATTTCGTAGGGTTTCCTCTAATTGCAAAACCCGGGTATCCACGTGCATGTTCCGGTATAGCAAAATGCGATGCAGGTATCGACGTCGGAGCACGACCCAACCATCTGAGTGCAGCACGGGGGAGATGGACATTCGGAACACGTTCGGTTATTGCAGTACAGATTGATATTCACATGCTCCGCAATAGCAGTTCCCGCTTGTCTCACATGTTCCCTGAGCCCTCACCTGGGTATTTGCTGCTACACACAGCGCGATAAGGAGGAGCAGGGTGCAAAACAGCACTTCAAGGCGTTTTCGAGGGCGGTTCATGTTGCCGTTCCTTTCCCGGGGCCGACGCCCTAGATGATATGCCAAGTTTCTGGGCGATCAACGCTACAGTTGGTCAACGGTTACTGCTGTGTCGAGAGTATGTGCTTCTAATTGCTGAGAGTCAAGAAATATTACTCTGACTGGGCGTATTGTAGTCGCGCGTCAAATGTCAACGAACTCAAGCCAGACACCTCCGGGCGGTTTCTACCCGCAAAAGGAAGAAGGTTGTAGAAAAGCAAGCCGGAGCAGAGCATCCGCAGTATGACCCGCGACAAGACTCGCCCCCTCTGGTGCCTGACGTTTGCAATGTTGAAGAGGCGAGACTTCTAAAAGACTCCTATTCTTTCACCCGCGCTTTCTCTCTCAGCCGGCGAATGCTGGTGTCCAGAGCATCAGCCTGTTCGTGGTTGCCGGCTGAGCGGAATTGCTCGACGGAGCGCTCGGCATCATCAAAGCGCACAGGCAGGTGCGGTAATGAAACCTCTTGCTCAGAGACGTCTCGAAATTGCACCGAGACCGCTTCTGTAATTCTCTCACTCACTGTGTCGTGGACGACCAACTTCAGGACGAGGCCGCCAGTCTTTGGCGAGTAGTATTGCTCAAACCAGAAACCGTCGTTTTCCCTCGACCGCAGGACGAACGTCGTGAGCCCCGCTACCGTCTCCGTCCGCACGAACTCCGGATTGTTTCTGAGCGCGACTTCGGAGTTGAACTGACCTGTGAAAGTGTTATCTTCTTGCTGATACTGCAGGCTGTCACCTGCTACTTTGAAGCAAGACTCACCGTCCGACCCGTCTTCCGTTCGAGCGCCGCCGACATAGAACGTAACCTCCCGCCAGGCGCGTTCAGCGTTGACAACCTTCACGGTCATCCCGGTGGGCGTCATTGAGTCTTGTGTACGCCTGTAGTGCTGATAGGTGACCACAAAAGGCACGGGCTTTTCGGGTTTCGAGCGCTCCCGCTTGATCAGCGCCCCGGCGAAAACGGCCACACCCAATATCAACAGCAGCACACTGCACAATTGCATCAGTTTTGTTAATTGCGGTCTGGGCATATACTCTCCTTACTCTTTACAGGCCAGGGTTTGGGCATGCACCGGGGTTTGTGCAGAATTCGAGCGTACACGCAGTTTGATTGGCACTTCACTTGCCGATCCGCCAATAACATCGATTCCCGTCCCGAGAGCAGGGCAGATCATCGCGGCAACCGGTGTTGTAAGGACCGGGGACCGGGTTGCAGGTTCCCGAACCAGGCGTACAATTCGCGTTGCTACAGGTTGCTTGGGTGCTCAACGTGAAACTCAACGCAATGAGCAGCGTGCCGATTGCTGCAGCTACTAGCGAAATGATTTTTCTCACGTTTCCTACTTCCGGTCTTGAAGACCAAGGATGTTTGCTACGTTACTAACATTGATCTTGGATGTCAAGAAAAATCGCGAGGAAGGAGGCGTCGATCGCGCTTCAGGTTTTCGCGTGGTTGGGTAGTTTGCTCGCGAGAGATGATGTGATAAAGGCTTCCGCGGAATTTCGATTCTTGGTTTCCAGGGCATTGTGACCGTAGCTTATGCACTTGGGGTTGGGGCATTGAGTTGCAGTTCGGCTAATCAGTTGGCCACAGTCCATGCAAGGAATCAAGTTAGTCATGGCTTTAGTTTCGAGAGCCTGATTGCCTCTGTGTTGGGTTCGCTGTCTGTTTCAGCAGGACGAAAACAACCGTGACATGCTGTCCAAAGTCTAACGCGAGGCGCGGCCCAGCGCCTCCCCCATCTCGGCTAGTAGTCAGTCACATTGGAGTCGATGTTCGTAGTCCCGCCTTTCTTTAGGCGAATGACCGCACGGATTCACCCTAACTAAAGGCGGGACTACGAACATCACCTTCAATGTGACTAACTCCCAGTGCGCCGGGTCGATTCTCAACGATTGACAGGCTCTGCAAGACAGGTTACTTGGGCGGCGCAGTTCGCCCCCGTGCAACGGGTTTGACCGCAACCTTATACTCGCTCGCCCAACTGCCCTGCTGGTTCACATTTTTCACATTGAAAAAGTTCTGCAAGGCGATTGCCACCTGAAATGAAAAATCCGTCGAGTAGGTTTGCGGGTTCATTGACGTGGCGCATTCAATGTTCTGGAACCACTGCATCCAAGTGTCCGTTCCTCCCTGGGCTGGGGGCAACAAGCCGCCATCGGGCACCGCGCCGTCAGGAACAAGCGAAGTCGCCTGAGGATATTGCGCGGTGATATGACACGACATGCATGAAACTGTGTTCAGGTCGGCCGGGCCGTTCAACCTGCCATTCCAGCCAAGATGTTGCGGCGGCAGCATCTTGTTGTCGCTGAAAATCACGCTCTCCTTGAGGTCCTTGTTCACGACGGTCTTAGTAGGCGGGAAAGGGTTTGTCTTGTTCACCCTGTTATCGGGATCATTGCCCCACGTGAGTCCAACCGCGACGAGGTTCATGAATTTGTTCTTGTTATTCACCTTGCCGTTATAGCAAAAGGTCCCAAATACCCAACCGGTTCCCAGCGGGTTCGACGGACTTCGGTCCGCACGCGGATCACGCACGGCAATGTCCATTTGCAATAAGTTCACGGTGCCTACGTAGCGTGTCGAAGAAAGCCAGAAGTTTTGGGTAATGTAGGCCTTCCATTGCAGAGGGTTCTCGAGGTAATCCACTTTATCAATCCCTTGCGGCGCGTCAGTGAACAACAATTTCGCGAAGACGGTTCCTTTTGGAAAGCCGCCATCGGGATACCGTTTGTCCAGGACTCTGGGGTCTGGATTCCTGGGGTCTTTCCACATCCTGCCCATCGCGTAGCCGGCCATATCGTTGACCAGAGTAATTGCATAGACGGAGTAATCGCCCGAGATTCCCAAAAGATTCGGCCCCAACTGGCCCGCCGAAATCGGCGCCTCCTTGATGAGACCGTGAAAGCCTTCGGTTCCGCCGTTCGGAGGATAAGCGTTCGCCCCGGCCGCCGTGGGGTGCAGCCAGGGAATGTGGTACCACTCGCGAATCTTGTTCTTGTATGGATCCCAATCCGGCAGATTCCCTTCGAAGGCGTATTCACGAACCGCCTCGAGATACTTCAAAGGTTCTTTCTTGAAGTCGATGTTGAGGAAGGCTGGCAAAGCTGTCGGTTTTTCGGTGGGGAAGTTTGCTTTCAAACGAAAGATCGGCTGGTCGGAATACATCGTAACGTAATCCGAGGAACTCACCATGAATCCAAAATCGGGAAAGCCGTTCTTCTCGAAGTTCTGTTTGTGGACCTCCTGCGCCGACACTTCACGGTTTCCCGCGCCCGAATAAATCAAAAGCGCCGACAGGACGTAGCCGATAAGAGCTAACAGGGCAAGACTCTTTTTCATGTGCATTCCTCCATCTGTGTTTGTCTCGATCTCTCAGGCTTAAGCGTTCCCTGACTAATCGCTAGTGAAGCCGTATTCCCCGTGCAAAACCCGTCAAATCAGCGTCATCCGCGGTATATTCGGCGACAATAAGGATTAATTCGAACCATAGACCGCGGATGACGCTGATTTGATGGATTCGCACGGATTCTTGCGCCAGCGAAATGCATGTTACAAGCAACTACTCATCTTTTATTTGCCTTTCCGGCGGATGAGCCGTTGCCCAAATGATCCTCCGTCACCTCACAGGCGCGTTGCACTTCCTGAACAGTTGCCGGCGCGTCAAAGCGAAAGAGCGGAGCGAGCCCACGCTCGATCCGGGAGGCGCGGATGGCCGACTTGACGGCGAAGAAAACACTGTTTGCGAGCACCAATGGCGGCTCGCCCACTTCCTTCGCGGAGAAGATATCGTTCGGATCTTCGGGGATATTCTCCACCGCCTTTTCATTCCTCGGGAAGAGATAGGTGTTCATCCTTAGTGGAATGGTGGTAATCGCGGGGATCTTGTACGTCCACGTGTTCGTGGTATTGAGCCGGCCTGAATCATCGCCGTCGGGTTGGAACACCAGCTTCTCGGTGAAAAGGTAGCCGATGCCCTGGACGAATGCCCCCTCTACCTGGCCAATGTCGAGTGCCGGGTTCATGCTCCAACCCATGTCGTAGATGATGTCGGAGCTGAGGATCTTCACTTCGCCGGTCAATACGTCGATCTCCGCAACTGAGCACGCCGCTGAATAAGTGAAGCCAACGAACGAATCCACTCCGCCACTGAGTTGGCCCTCCTTAAGCGGGATTCGCTCGATGCCGGGAATGTTCGGCTCGTCCGCCTCGGATTTGAAAGTCATCGCCGGCACCTGAACCTCACCACCTCTGATTTTCGCGGTGTATGTGGCGACCAGGTTGACGCGTTTCTGGTATGCCAACTGGACCAGGAACTGCCAGATCATTCCCGCGGGCTTGTTGGGGGGCGTCACCTTAGCAGCCCAGCCACCCTGAGCCGCGTTGTAGTTCCAGAAGTCGATGCCTTGCCCTTTGCACCAATCGTCTCCCATGTCCTTCAGCATCTCGTAGCCGAACTCCATCAGCCGCGCCCGCAGCACCTGGCATGTCTGCTTCACTGCCTCGCAAGAATAGGGCGTGCCGGTTGACCCACCGGTGCTTGTCGGATTCGGTGTGATGCCCGTCTTCACGTTGTCGATGAAGATCATTTCCATCGGCACGCCCATGACATACGCGGCAACCTGCTGCGCCTGCGTGTTGAGGCCTTGCCCCATCTCGACGCCACTCTGATGGATGACGATCGTACCGTCGGCCTGATTGACGACGACGATCGCCGCAGACTGCTCGAGCTGGAGCAAGTTGTAGCCCGAGCCGTACTTCACCGGGATAATGGAGACCCCACGCTTGCGCCACTTGTTTTCCTTGTTGAATTTGTCGACTTCCTTACACTTCTCTTCGAACTTGGAAACGTCCTTCACATAATCCCAGACCTGCTTCATGTAGCAGTAAGACAGAGCCTGGCCAAACGGAGTAACGTCGCCACGGTCGTAGAGATTCTTCTCGCGCAAGTCCTCGGGCCGCATCTCGAGAGCAACCGCGGCGTCGTCGATCGCGTTCTCGACAATGTTCTTGCCCTGAACATCGCCGAACGCGCGCATTGCCGTGCTCGGGGCGGTGTTCGTACGGCACACGTCGATCTGGGTCTGGAAGTTCGCGACGTAATACGCGTTGTCCGTCCGCAACTGGATACAGTTCGAGACGATGAATGAGCAGTCGTAGAACGCTCCGCCCTCGCCCCACATTTTTGCGTGGAAGCCGTGGATGATTCCCCTGTCGTCCTTCCGATTAGCGCCGGTATCAACGGCGATTTGGTATTGGCCGTAGTAAGCGTGGCGCTTGCCGATCATCGCGGTGTCCTCGTCGCGCGGAACGGCGATGCGCACGGGGCCCTTGATGGCTTTCGCGGCGACGGCGGTCGGGCCGGCGATGAAGCGCGCCTGTTCGGTCTTGCCCCCGAAGCCTCCACCTACGGGAGCCACATCTACCTCCACCTGATTGTATTGCAGGGCAAGCGCCATCGCGATCGTCTGGTGCATCTCCATCGGGCTCTGTGTTGAAGGCCGCACAGTGATCCGGCCATCGTCGTGGGGAATGGCAATACACGCTTGCGTCTCCATGTAGAAGTGCGCCTGTCCGCCGTTGAGCTGCGAGGACTCGACCACGACGCACGGAGCCGAACCCACGGTTGCTTCTCGCGTGCGGATCCCTCGATCAACCGGCTTTTTATTCGCGACCCAGTCGAACTGGCTGCCGGGCCGAATGATCTTCCAGATGTGCGAAACCCAGGGCGCCGACGCCGGTACATCCGGGAAAATGCTGTCCATCTCGACCGCGTCGAGGAGATTGACTATTGGTTTGCTCCACTTTCCGATCCACGGTTTCCCAGGCTTTGTGTATGCGACGCAGTGCGTCGACACGTAATCCGCAATCCCGATCGCCTCCTGTTCGCTGGTGGCGAGCACCATAGCGATCGACTGGCCGACGTAGCTGACCAAGTCCACTGCGAAGAGGGGCTGGTCCAGAGCCATGCCCTGCAGATTGATGCCGCCATTCTTGATGTTCTCGTGCGTAATGATGTCGATGAACGAGGGCGAGTAGCTCTTCAGATGCTTGCGCAGGGCCAACGCCGTAACTCCCTTATCGCTTCCCGGAATTACGAAGCGGTAGTTCGCGAGCGCGCGACGGCTCTGCACGAACGCGCCGTTCGCAGTAAGCGGAGGAACCGGGAGTTCTTGCGTATAGTGGAGCTGACCCGATGTCTGATACATCGCACCGGTCTTCATGTAGGGTTGCGCGACCGGCGCCTTGAAATCCTGCGTTTGGTATTCCTGCGTGCCTGTGCTCTCCGGCCAGTTGCCCCACATGTCCTCGCCGATGGATTTCACATTGGCTGGCACCGCGACGCCCTTGCCAACCAGCGCGTTGACGACCGCCTTGTAGAAGAAGGAAACGGCGAGCTGGGTGCGGTATTCCGCGGTGAAGCCTTCGTCTGGCACTTCCTTCATTCGCTTTTCCCAGAACTTCAGTTCGCTCTCGACTTCATTCGCGAGGATCTTCGAGAGTGCGGGGACGCTTGCAAGCGTCAGTTCCTTTCCGGCCATCGCAGCTTCGGTCTTGCTCGCGTGCCACGGATAGGGCGCGATTCCTCCGAACACGAGCGCGGCGGTATGAACCGTCAGCTTGTCGACGAACGTAAAACGCGTGGTCGCGTTGACGATACTGTGCGCGTTTACTTCTCGGAGCGCGACCTTCTGTGCGAATACCGCGTCCTTCGGGTCTCCCACCGGCAAAGCGTAGGAGGTAATCACTATCCGGTCGGCAAGCGCCGGATCATGCAACACGGCGGCGACGAGGCCGCCGGCGGTAGCGGTACGCTTGTCGAAGGCACCGCTGTCCTCGAGCAAAAGAAAAGTAATCTTTGCCTCAACCGCGACTAATGCGGTGAACAGATCAGACGGGAACGGTTCGCCGCTGCCGATTTGGATATGCTGCAGTACGAGCATTGTGTTGCCGGCAAGCGACGCGGCGTTGCGGACTATGCGGCCGGCGGTGCGGCGCGCCATAAGGTCCAGCGCATCAAGCGTCGTCGTCTCCAGACTCCGTCTCTTCTGTGCGGCGATCAGGTCGATGAGTTCGCTGTAGGACGTGCCCGCGGCGACGACGATCTCATTGCTCTTCTTGCTCGGCGCTCCAATCGGGAAGTTCAGTTCGGGTATCAGCCGGATGTCTACGAAGAGTGTCGTGTCGAGGTACTCGTGCTTGTAAATGCCGAACGAGGTGTTGCCGTGGACTAGCCTGATCTTCTGGCCACGTTCGTTATGCAGAATCTCCGCAAGTTCGTTTAGCGAGGTGGGCGTGCGCCATTGCTGGCGGCCCACGTTTGTCGAAACTGGTTCGGCGGGGCCTTGCGCCCCTTTTGGAAAAGGAATCGCGACGGTGCCCGGAAGCTGCGCTGCTCCAACGTGGTCCTCGATGCATTTGATCTGGTCAGTCACGTCAGCTTCTTTCCAGTCCGACGCGAATGTCTTCATACCGGTGAGGATCGCCCGATAGCCGGTGCAGCGGCAGAGATTCCCGTCGAACGCATCCTCGATTTCCTTTTTCGTAGCCCTGGGATGGTTGATGATGAATTCGGACATGTTCATCACAAAGCCAACGCTGCAGTACCCGCACTGGCTCCCGTTGTACAACGCGAGTTGGTGGGCGACGGGATTCATGCCCTCGTGCTTGTGTTCCGACGGAGTAGCGGCGACTTTCTCGACAATCTTCAAGAGCGCGGAATCGTCTTTGCCTTTAAGCTTCGCCATTTTCCCCGGCTTCGCCATACTTGCAAGCTTCTCCGATACGGCTTCAAGAACCGACGTGCGTTTCTTTTCGGCAGCATGACTCGCTTCGATGAACACGGGCGAGTGCTGCTCGCCGATCGGAGCGGCGGAACGCGACGCGGTGAGCGTGTGCTGCAAAAACAGCGGATCGGGTTTGCGCACCGCGCCGGTGCCCTCGACCGTCGTGACTACGAGTCCGCCCAGCGCGCATACCGGCCGCAGGCACGAGTTGATCGCGCGATGCTCGGGCTTGTTTTCCTTTTCGTCCCACCTTGAAAGAATGACGGTGCAGCCGCCGCAGCCTCCCTGGCCGCACGGCTTCTTGGGGCCCGATAGCGCCACGTCCGGCGAGCGCAGGTAATCGATCAGCAGCAGATCGGGCGATGGGTTCTCGATCGTTACGACTTTGCCATTAAGGTAAAAGGAGACTTTGTTGTTCATCTTAACCTCACCGGAATTGGTTTCTTTACACGCCGCAAAAAAGTATCAAACTGAGGAACTATCGGACCGGAGAAAGCCAGTTGCGAATCAAAAGCGGGCCGATTCTTACACAAGTGTAAGGTAAACTGCAAGGATTAACCGCAAAGCATGTTGCCTCTGAATCAGAATGCACTCAGGTTCGAAGAATGATGACGTCGATGAGTAGGCATAGTCTCGCAGCGGCACGTCCGCGCATTGTGATCACACTGACATTAGAATCAACAACCCAATTGTGTTTCTAGTGCTCGGTGGATGCCGGCTTCTCCTCGCCTTTCTTCTCCGATTCCTTTGCGGGTTTCGGCTCAGGAACTTCGACGCCAAGCACGTGCTTCGAGAACCACGCGTACTCGCGGCGCATCTTGTCCAATCGATGACGCGGCTCCTGCAAACCATGAGGCTCGCGCGGGAAGAACACCAGCTCCACCGGAACGTTGTTCTTGCGAAGCCCCATGTACAATTCCTGAGCCTGACTCGGCGGCACGCGAGTGTCCGAACCGCCGTGAAGTATCAACGTCGGCGTCTTTGCTTGCTTGATGAAGGTCATCGCCGAGGCGCGTCGATAACTCTCGAGTTCATTCCACGGCTCACCCCCGAGATAGGCTTCCAGTATGCGTTGCAGGTCATTGGTCGAATACATCGAAAACATGTTAGTCAGTCCCGCGCCGACCATCACCGCCTTGAACCGATTCGTCTGCGTAAGCGTCCACGCGGTCATGTAACCGCCGTAGCTCCAGCCCGATTGCGCCAGCTTGTCGGGATCGGTGATGCCTTTCGCGATCAAATGATCGAGTCCGCTTTGAATGTCCTGATAATCGCCGCCGCCCCAATCGCGAACATTCGAGAGAAGAAACTTCTCGGTATATGACGACGAGCCGCGCACGTTCGGATAAAACGACACCCATCCTTTGCCCGCCCATACGTGGCCGAAGTTACCCCACGAGCTTGGGAAGCTTTGCGTCCACACTCCGGACGGGCCGCCGTGTATGAACGCGACTGTCGGGTAGCGTTTGCCCGGTTCGTAGCCGGCGGGATAGATCAGCACGCCTTCGATCTCCACCCCGTCTTTGCTCTTCCAACGAATCACTTCGCTCGATCCGAGCGCGAGGTCGCGAACTTGTGGATTGTGATCCGTGAGCTTGAGGGGTTCGCCGATAGGCAGAGTCTTTACGGCGTATACGTCATCGGGATGTTGCGCGTCTGATTTCGTGAACGCAGCGACCGATCCGTCTCGCGAGAAGGAAACCTGACCGATCACACCCGAGATGTTGGACAGTTGTTTCGCATTGCCGCCCGTCGCCGGAACCTCGAACAACTGCGAAGTCGTTCGAACGCCTGCATTGAAATAAATCGTTCGGCCATCGGCGGACCATTTCGCTGGGCCGGGCTGATACTCGAGGCTTTGAGCAATTTCTCTTCGTGCTCCGCCGTCGAGGGATATCACGGTGAGTCGTTGCTGTCCGATCTCGCCGCCTTTCGAATCGCGGCTGAGATAAGCGATTTGTTTACCATCGCGAGACCAACGCGGCGCACTGTCCGGGCCGTCGTTCTCGGTGAGCTTGCGCAGCCCGCGCTTTTGATCGAGTTCTCGCTGGACCGATGTAATCTGGCTCCGGACTTCCATGACTCGAAAATAGTTGCGGTCGCCGTCAGTCATCAGCCGGTTGAGCGACTCACCAAGATCGGTCACTTTCTTCTGAAGATCATTCACCGCGCTGCTTGAGCTTGACGCGTTGATAACCCAGATATCAGACGAGCTGCCGTCATCGGCCTTCGGCGTTGGGTTCGCGACGAAAGCGATCGATTGGCCGTCAGGTGACCACTGCGGATCGCTCGCGGTGAACTCGCCCCTGACCAGTTCGGTAGCCTTCCTGGTCTTCACGTCGATGATCCAGATGCGCGCGAACTTGAAATTGTGATCGACCACTTGCGCGTCATCTTTGTCTTTTTGCTTTTTCTCTTCGTCGGGGGTCGGTTCTTGAAGTGCGACGTAAGCGATGCGCGTTCCATCGGGTGACCACTGAAATGACTGCACTCCCGATTTCGAGTCGGTGAGTTTTTCGGCTTCGCCTCCGAAGGGTGAGATCAGAAAGATCTGAGGTTTCTCTTCGCGAGCCGAGATGAACGCGATGCTCTTTCCGTCGGAAGACCAGCGAGGCTGAGTATCGTTCTTCTTGTTCGTCGTGAGCCTGATCGGTTCGCCACCGGCAGTCGAGACAAGCCAGACATCCGCATCGTTCGCGTTTTCTTTCATGTCCGCGGAAGTGACAACGTAGGCGACCCACTTGCCGTCGGGCGACACCTGCGCATCTGAGACGTTCTTGATTGCCATCACGTCTTCGAAAGTCATCGCTCGTTTCTGCTGCGCCAGAGCCGTTGAAATCGAGATCAGTAGGCTGACGACTAGTACGACAGTGCGTTTCATGGTTCACCCCTTCAGCAAAAGTTATCTAAGAATTGTCTCGCAAGAGCCGCGAGCACGGCGATTACATCACGCCCCCCGAGCGTGAGTCAATCTGCCGCAACGCGCCGCGATTGACGTTCCCGCGATCGCATTGTTAGGCTCATTTCGCGAGGCGGTGGAGTCCGCCCTTAACCACTGCGGCCGGCAGTCAATGACTCCTACTGAAGCTCAAAGGATGAGGCAAAGTAGGAGCTCTCGAATCTCACCTTTGAGCTATTTCGAATCATTACAGGAGCAGAGAAAGTATGATCAGATACCTTTCGGTGCTTGCCGGCGGGGCTTTGGGTACGGGGCTTCGCTATTCGTTATCAACTTTGATCTATTCGACAATCAAGGAACCGACTTTCCCTTATGCGAATCTCGTGATCAACGTATCCGGCAGTTTGATGATCGGCATTCTTGCCGAACTGTTCGATACACGGCTGCTGATCTCGCCGACTATTCGAATTGCTTTGCTGACCGGAGTGCTGGGTGGATACACGACGTTCTCGAGTTTCTCATATGAGACGTACTCGTTGTTGCGAGACGGTGAAGTCTGGCGTGGTATTGTGAACGCCGCGGGCAGCGTGGTGCTGGGATTGGCCGCGGTTTGGCTCGGAGTGCGAATCGCGCAATTGATCTGACCACTCGTGAAGGAGCAGATATGAAAATCTCTGAAGACGGCCAACTGCTTCGGATCTTCATCGGCGAATCCGATCGCTGGCACGGCAAGCCGTTGTACGAAGCGATCATTTTGAAGGCTCGTGAGATGGGAATCGCCGGCGCGACGATGATGCGCGGATTGATGGGCTTCGGCGCCGCGAGCCGGATTCACACCGCGAAGATATTGCGCCTCTCGGAAGACTTGCCGATTGTCGTCGAGATCGTGGACAGCGCCGATAAGATCGACGCATTGGTACCCGTGATCGAGGAGATGGTTGAGGAAGGATTGATCACACTCGAAAAGGTGCGCGTGATTCAATATCGGCACAAGTCGACCAGCTAATCTGAGGACAGAGCGGCGCAGATCAGCGTCACGTGAATCAGCGGCTTATCTGTCTTCGCCTTGACCCTTCCGCTGTCGCGCCAATACTCTTTGCCTTCGAATCTAAGGCTAGAAATCGCGGAGACAAACAAATGCGCTCTCGTACTATTACCGCTGTTGCTTTGAGTCTGACGTTGTCGTTGTCGTCGCTTGCGGGGCAAAAGCCGGCTCGCGATCAACAAATCGCGCAAGCCGCCGAAGCCATGCGCGCCAAGCTCGTCGAACAACGACGCGACTTTCACATCCACCCGGAGCTATCGAATCGGGAAGAGCGAACATCGCGCATAGTCGCTGAACGGTTGCGCGCGCTCGGGCTCGATGAGGTGAAGACTGGCGTCGGCAAGTACGGAGTCGTGGCGTTGCTCAAAGGTTCAAAGCCAGGGCCCGTTGTGGCCGTGCGGGCCGATATGGACGCGTTGCCGATCCAGGAGACGATTGATGTGCCGTATAAGTCGCAGACGCCCGGCGTGAAACACGCTTGCGGGCACGACGCGCACACGACGATTGAGCTTGGCGTCGCCGAAGTGCTTTCGAAAATGCGCGACCAGATTTCGGGATCGATCAAGTTCATCTTTCAACCTGCCGAAGAGGGCGCTCCTCAAGGTGAAGAAGGCGGCGCCAGCTTTATGATCAAGGAAGGCGCGCTCGAAAATCCGCGCCCGTCCGTGATCTTCGGTCTGCATACCACAGGCGCGGATGCCGGACAGATCGAATACCATTCGGGTCCGGCGATGGCCTCTTCGGATCGAATCCTCATCACCATTCGCGGAAAGAAATCGCACGGCGCTCAGCCGCACATGGGTATCGACGCGATCGTTGTTGCCTCGGAGTGCGTGACCGCGCTTCAGAATATTCGCAGCAGGCGCATCGATCCGCTCGAGCCGAGCGTGCTGACAATCGGAAAGATCAACGGCGGCGACCGCTTCAACATCATCGCCGGTGAAGTAAAAATGGAAGGCACGCTGCGAACGATGAACGACGACGTTCGCAAGCGGATTCAGGAAATGATGCGGCAGACGCTGGCGAGCGTGACTTCGGCTTACGGTGCGTCGTTCGATCTGGAGTTTGACGATTCGAATCCGGTGACCTACAACGATCCGAAGCTGGTCGAGGAAACGCTACCGACTCTCGTGCGAGTCCTTGGCGAGAAGAACCTGCTGAAGCCGAAGCCGTTCATGCCTGCCGAAGACTTTTCTTACTACCAGAAAGTAGTTCCGGGCTTCTTCTTTTTCCTCGGCGTAGGCAACAGCGCAAAAGGGCTCAAGCCGATGTGGCACACCGCTGAATTTGATATCGACGAAGAGAGCCTGGTCGTTGGCGTCAAAGTGATGTCAAACGTTCTGCTCGATTATCTGGATCATCACGCGGCCAGGCAATGATTCGCGGGCTACACATGACAACTTCGAGCGACTCCAACAAATCATTGGTAACAGGCGGGAGCGGATTCGTCGGCAGTCATCTGGTCGATCTGTTGGTCGAGCGGGGATCGCGAGTTCGATGCCTCGTGAGACAATCGAGCAAACTTCGATACCTGGACCAGAACAATATAGAACTCGCTTACGGCGGTTTGGATGATTCAACTGAGTGGGATGAAGCGCTCGCTGATGTCGATATGATCTATCACGTCGCGGGGACGACATTCGCGCGAAGACCGAGCGACTACTTCGCGACAAATCACAAAGGAACCGAGACCATACTCGCCGCGGCGCTCAAGAGGCGCGATCAGATCAAACGATTCGTTTATGTCAGTTCGCTTGCGGCGGTTGGCCCGGGGGTTGACGGACGACCGGTCAACGAGGACGCCTCGCCTGCTCCGATCACGCCTTACGGCCGCAGCAAGCTCGCGGCGGAAGAAGCCGTTCGCGCAGTGTCAGATGTGTTACCAGTCACGATCGTCAGGCCGCCGGCCGTCTACGGTCCACGCGATTACGGAATCTTCGAATTCTTCAAAGCGGTAAAGGGCGGAATGTTTCCAATGATCGGGCGCCGCGACAAACGCGTCAGCCTTGTGCACGCTCGCGATCTGTGCGAAGGAATAATTCTCGCAGGCGAAAGCGAAGCTGCGATCGGACGAACCTACTTTATTTCGAGCGAAGACGATTACTCGATGCGCGCGGTGGCTGATTTGATGGCGGCGTTGATGCACAAGCGTGCACGCGAAATCGCAATTCCGAAGTCACTCGCATACGTCGTTGCGATCATAGCGGAGGGGGCCGCCGCGATTTTGCGCAAGCCGCCGGTGATCAATCGCGATAAAGTGACCGACCTCTCACAGACCAGTTGGTCCTGCTCGATCGAGCGCGCCAAGAGCGAGCTTGGCTACATGCCGAAAGTACAACTCGAAGACGGCTTGCGCGAGACAATCGAGTGGTACAAACGCGAGGGCTGGCTGTGAGGAGCGAGGGGCGACGCGGCGACGCGGCGAAGGGGCGATGCGGCGACCCGAAATCAGCCGAGATACTCGACGCCGGTTCAACTTCTTCAGGACTTAATCCAGGCGACATCGTAGTGATCGCTTATCTGGCGATCATCGCGTTGCTGATTCTGATCTTCAGCCGCCGGATCGATTATTGGGCATGGCTGTGCGCGGCGCATATCGTCGTTGCAGCCCTGGTGACTGTGCTTGCGAAACTCGGTTCTCCTCCCCGCGTCGCCGCGTCTCCCCGTCTCCGTGTCTTCTTTCTCCTCAGGGGTTGGTATCCGCTGCTCCTCATCGGTCTCACCTACAAAGAGCTGACTTATCTGATACCCCGAATCCACCCGCGCGACTTCGATGCGGCGCTTGCAGCAATCGACTATCGAATGTTCGGCATCAATCCGACTGTGTGGATTGAACGATTCACATGGCCGCCGTTGACTGAGGTGTTTCAGCTTACCTACTCGACTTACTACCTGCTGCCTGTGATTCTTGGCGTGGTGCTGTGGCGAAAGAAAAGGTTCGACAGCTTTTTCTTTTGGGTCTTCGTGCTGATGCTTGGATTCTACTTGTCGTATCTCGGCTACATCGCGGTTCCGGCAATCGGTCCGCGTTTTCTGACATCGATTGTTGAAGCGCAAACGAAACCGTTAACCGGCGTGTGGCTCTTTCTGCCGGTGCGTCAGATGCTCGACCGCGCCGAAGGCATTACCCGCGATTGCTTTCCCAGCGGACACACCGAGCTAACGCTGGTCGTGATCTTCTATGCTTACAAACTCCATCGCAGATCGTTTTGGTTTTTCCTGCCGTTTGGAATCGGAATAATTTTGTCGACGGTGTACTTGCGATACCACTACGTGATTGATGTCGTGGCCGGAGCGTTATTAGCGGTCGCGGTGGTTGTCGTCGCGAAGCCGCTCTTTGGCGTGCTTGGCGGAAAAGCGCCTCGCGAAGCGTAATCGAGCGCAGTAGGTTTTTAATCTTCCTCTCGCACACGTTCGGTTCATTCACTTCGCTACGCAACGAAGCGCGGTAGGGGTATAATCCCGACGTCGAGAAGATCGGCGCGCGTGGATCGGAAGAGGTTGGTGATGATCACAAAAGCTGAGGCGACAATCGAAGACCTTTACCAAATTCCTGGGGGCGGTAAGGCGGAAATCGTAGACGGGGAGATCATCCTCATGAGTCCCACGGGAGATTTGCCGAGCAGCGCTGCTTTTGAAATCGCGGTGAGCCTGCGCCAGTATTCAAGGCGAACGAAGCTTGGCCGCGCATATACCGACAACGCCGCCTTCATTGTCAATTTACAACATCGTCGCTCATTCAGCCCTGATGCCGCCTTTTACATTGGTCCGAGGACCGGAGCCAAATTTCTCGAGGGCGCTCCGATCTTCGCGGTCGAAGTCAGAAGCGCAGGCGACTATGGGCGCAAAGCAGAATCCAACATGGCGAGAAAGCGCGCTGATTATTTTGCGGCGGGGACGCTCGTTGTGTGGGATGTCGACGTGCTCGTCGAGGAAGTAGTCAGAAGTTATCGAGCAGACGACTCTGACCATCCAACAGTTTTTCATCGCGGCGACGTAGCCAATGCAGAACCCGCGTTGCCAGGATGGTCGATGCCGGTTGATGATCTTTTTGCGTGATTTGACAAGGTGCTGCTGGTGCGTGATACCCCATCCGGTCACGCATCACGCTTCACGATTCATTCTTTCGGGGGAGCTGCGCGAGCGGCTGAGAGTCCCAGGCTTTGGGAGACCCCTTGAACCTGATACGGATAATGCCGTCGAAGGGAGGCCAACATGAGCAACTCAAATTCTTCCGATCACTCCGCCAGTGAGTTTCAGTTTCCTAATTCCACGCGAGTCTATGTTGAGGCTGGCTCGAATCTGCGCGTGCCGATGCGCGAGATTCGACTCAATCAAACTCGCAGCCTGAACGGCGCACTTGAAGACAATTCGCCGGTGCGGCTATACGACTCCAGCGGGCCGTGGGGCGATCCCGAGGTCACTTGCAGCGTGCACGACGGACTTTCGCCGTTGCGCCGCGAGTGGATAACCGCGCGCGGCGACGTCGAAGAGTACGAAGGCCGCGATGTCTTGCCGCAAGACGACGGTTACCTGACCGACGGCGCTCGTGAGTACGCATTGACGAAAGAGAAAGGACGGCTTGATCCGTTCCCGGGCGTGCGGCGGCGTCCGCTTCGCGCAAAGCCCGGCCGCGCAGTCACGCAGATGCACTATGCGAAGAAGGGCATCGTCACTCCGGAGATGGAATTCATCGCGCTTCGCGAGAACATGGGCCGCCAACGGGCATTCGATAACGAGACGAGTGACCGAAGCGCGTTGAACTTTCAGCATTCCGGGCAATCATTCGGAGCGAAGCTGCCCGCTTTCATCACGCCCGAATTTGTTCGCGATGAAGTCGCTCGGGGACGCGCGATCATTCCCGCGAACATCAATCATCCCGAAAGCGAGCCGATGATCATCGGGCGAAATTTCCTCGTTAAGATCAATGCCAATATAGGCAACTCCGCCGTCGCTTCTTCGATTGAGGAAGAAGTCGAGAAGATGCGTTGGTCGATCAAGTGGGGCTCGGACACAGTGATGGATCTCTCAACCGGGCGCAACATCCACACGACTCGCGAGTGGATCATTCGCAACTCACCGGTGCCCATCGGAACCGTGCCGATCTATCAGGCTCTCGAAAAAGTGAACGGCAAAGCCGAAGAGTTGACGTGGGAGATCTATCGCGACACGTTGATCGAGCAAGCCGAGCAGGGCGTCGATTACTTCACGATCCACGCGGGCGTGTTGCTGCGATACATTCCGATGACCGCCCGGCGAACGACCGGGATCGTATCGCGCGGCGGGTCGATCATGGCAAAGTGGTGTCTCGCGCATCACGAGGAAAGTTTCCTGTACACGCATTTCCGCGACATCTGCGAAATCATGCGCGCGTACGATGTTTCATTCAGCCTTGGAGACGGATTGCGGCCCGGCTCGATCGCGGATGCGAACGATGAAGCTCAATTCGCGGAGCTCGACACGCTTGGTGAGTTGACGAAAATCGCGTGGGACATGGATTGCCAGGTGATGATCGAAGGACCCGGCCACGTTCCGATGCACTTGATCAAGGAGAACGTCGATCGCCAATTGGAAGTCTGCAGCGAGGCCCCGTTTTACACGCTTGGTCCTTTAGTTACCGATATCGCGCCGGGTTACGATCACATCACGTCGGCGATCGGCGCGGCGATGATTGGATGGTTCGGGACGGCGATGCTTTGTTATGTAACTCCGAAAGAGCATCTCGGATTGCCCGACAAGCAAGACGTGAAGGACGGAGTGATAGCTTACAAAATTGCGGCTCACGCGGCTGATCTGGCTAAGGGGCATCCGGGCGCGCAGTACTGGGACAACGCGTTGTCGAAGGCTCGATTCGAGTTTCGCTGGGAAGATCAGTTCAATTTGGCGCTTGATCCCGAACTCGCCCAGCAGTATCACGACGAGACGTTGCCTCAAGAGGGAGCAAAGCTCGCGCACTTCTGTTCTATGTGCGGCCCGCATTTTTGCTCGATGAAAATCACTCAGGAGGTTCGTGAATATGCGGCCGAGCACAACATGAACGAAGTGGTTGCGATCGAGAGCGGGTTGAAGGAGAAGTCTGAAGAATTCAAGCAAGCGGGCGCCGAGCTCTATTCCAAGGCTTGAGCCAACGTGTTAGATTACCGACTCTTCAGGGATAGAATGTGACGATCATTGAGACTATCCGAGAGAAGGTGCGAGCCCACGCGTACGAATTCACCCTCCCGCACTTCTTCGAGGAGATGGCAAATGACGATCTCATTTTTGCTGATATTGAAATGGTCATTGCCTGTGGACGAATCCGCCGACGCTTCACACGCGACCCCCGCGGCGCGCGCTATGAAGTTGTCGGCCCAACAACGGACGGACGAGAAGCTGCGGTTATCTGCAGGCCGAAGGAAACCGGCAAGCTCCTCTTCATTACAACCTACGTTCTTGAGTGACGCGATGAAGAAGCTGACTAAAGAGTACGAATATGGAAACTGTCACACCTGTGGTGAGCGGATGACAGAACGGCTAGTGAAGCAAGACTTCTGGATCAAAGGAAAGCTCATCGTTCTAGACGGCGTTCCCGCTGGCGTTTGTCCGAGATGCGGTGAAAGAGTAGTAAAGTCAGACGTCGGGCGAACCGTTGCGGAATTGCTGACCAGTCAGCGACGCAAACGCAGGAGCAGAACCCTGAGCGTTCCGGTTATCCTCTTTGAAGAGCGAGTCGCGTAACAGCCTCGTTGTTTCTATCGCGGACGACGACCCGCCCATTTGAGGAAGATCGCCAAGGAGGTGCGGGACTACGCGGCTCGGGTCAACTTGACAGAAGTGGCCGCGGCTGAGCACGGTTTGAAGGAAAGGCGGAGGAGTTCAAAGCAGGCGGGCGTGGGCGGTAGGCGTGTAGGAAGACATGATTGCGACAAGATCGCCGCTGACGGTTGCCCTTCATGTTCGACGTAATCTCTAGTACGTTATCCATCGACAGAGTTACCTTGCGCGACACTAAAGAATGAAAGCAATTATGGATGTCTTAGTTAGTTGTGAGTACTGCGGTCATTCCTACTCAGAATCGTACTACAGAATTCACATCGCGAGGAGATGCCCTAAAAATCCTGCTAACCCGGATAACATCGAGTGTCTCTTTTGCAAAACCGTAATCAGGCGCTCACAGCTTGAAGAACATCACGCGAGTTGTTCTGGGAACCCTAACCGTATGGCTCGCCCGTCGTCAGTGCAAGGCGAGAGCGTGTCAAAGGCGAGAGCGCAGAGGTTGGGCTTCCGAGAATGAGCGCACATCGAATGTATCGCCGATGTGAGTACTGCGGAGTCCGTATCAAGGATAAGGGCTATTCATCCCACACCGAGACCAAAGTGTCCGAAGCGTCCGGTCAAACAGAATATGTCTGCCACCCGCTCAAGCCCACTGAAGAGACACGTGGTCCGTAATGAACGACAATGTCCGTACTGTTTTGAAGGTCAGAACGTACGAGTCTATGAAGATCATCTGAAGAAATGTCCGGCTCGCAAAATCTGCAAGTTTTGTGGCTCCGTGATCAGTAAGGCAGAGTTGGATGCTCATCTCAAGGCGGTTCATGGGGGCGATAAGTGTAAGTGGCCATATTGTGGGGACGCCTATTTCCGAATACAAAGATCACATACGGACGAAATGCCCATCTGTGGTAACAGATCCATGTCCGCTATGTGGCGACGCAATCGTGCGCGCCTATCTGCCGCACCACATTCAATGGCATGAGGCTCATAGCTCAAGACGAAATGAGCCTGTTCCAAGGCGTGACAGCTCGACCGCTAAACCCAAAGCCGCGCCGACTCACAGCTCGAGCCGAAATGAGCTTGTTCCAAGAGCGGCGAAACCTGTTGCTCAAAGAACTTCCCCTCGCAACGGCTACTCTAAGAAGAGCGGGCGGCTGCATGAGATTTGTCGCCATTGCGGTGCTATAGCAATTCCGGGAAACGATGTTTGTTATGGATGCGGTTATGAATAGAAGGCGCAATCGTAGCGCCTAACCCAGTTTCACTTGTGAAGACCGGCATTGCGCATGGCAGGACGAAACACGCATCTCTGCCGAGCTAAGAGCTGTCGTTCGCTCGGCACCAAGAGAGGTATCCTTCGCACATGGCAACAATAGTTGAAATAGAGAAACTCACACTCAGCCTGCCCGAAGAGGAACGAGCGGTTCTGGCGGCGAATCTTCTCGAATCTCTTCCCGGCGTTTTGTTCGACGAAGATGAAGGCGTTGCCGAAGCGCTCCGCCGAGATTCGGAGATTGATGCAAATCCCGATCAGATTATTTTTCTGGCGCAATTGGATGCTCAAATCCAGAGCCGGCGAAGCTGATGCGCCTGGAGTTCCACAAGCAAGTCGCTTCGGACATCTCGGGCATCACGGACTATTACGAGAATGGAACTACGCTCGAATCTCGCCGCTAAGGGCCGATAGCATTCGCGAGTCGGCTTGAACTTTCTCGTCGAGCTTTTCTCGATACGGATGCGCAAGCCATTCTGCATCAGCCTTGGCGCCGGCGCGAACCAACAGCGCGACCACTTCGTAATAGTCGCCGCGAGAGCCGGGAGCCGGTTCGCCCCAACCGTACAGCGCCCACTCTAACGGAGTCCCTTCGTAGCTTTCATCTCGGATGTCGATCGATGCCCCGCGTTCCAGCAGCAACTTCACGGTCTGTGAATGGCCGGTATACGCAGCCCAATGCATGCCGGTCTGTCCGTCGTGCCGAAGCCGTGAGTTTATGTCGATTCCATTCTTCAGCAGGAAATCGACGACGTTCTTTTGGCCAAACTCGCACGCCCATGCGAAGCCTGACTTCATCTGATCGTGAGTCGCGGTCTCTTTCAATATACCGGCCTCATCGAAGAAGCTCTTGACCACATCAAGCCTTCCAACGCCCGCCGCGCCTTCGAGATCCAATCGCGCGCCTCGCTCGGCGAGAAACGCGGCAGCCTCACCGCGTCCGTTCGCAAGGCAACCGTTGACGGCGCTTTGTCCGGGGTCATCGATTCTTGCTCCGTGCTCAAGCAAGGTCTCCAGCAAAGGGATTTGCACGCCCGCCACCATCGGATGGACACTCGTGGCAACCAATCCCAGCGTCGTCGATCCGCGATACATATCCGCCATTGAATTCACATCGGCGCCGGCGTCCAAAAGAATCTTCGCGACGTCGACTGCGTTTTTAGGAGTCTTCTGCCGATAGTCCTCGACGCCGTTTGCTCCTACGTAATGCAGGAGTGTTGCGTGATGAGAACGCATTGAACGCGCGCTGATCAGTTGCGGGTCTTCGCGAAGCAAGGATCCGAGCGTCGGCAAATCGCCCGTGATCACCGCCTCCACCGCTGCTTCAAATCGCGAAACAGAAGAGCGCGGTTGATTCATCGCGTCGATGTATTCCGCAAGCTTCAACCAACTCTCGAATCCGTGCGAGTGCGCGACAAGCAATCGAGCATCGTCAACGGAGATCTCGGTTCCAGGATGCTCAGTGCCCGACAGCCTGCTCAGTTGTTGTCGAGTTCTTTCGCGCAGTTCGTCCGCGGTCAACGGGTGCCCAGGTTTGTAGTAATCTTCGAGCTGGCGCAATGCCTCGGCCGAACCCGAGTTGTTTGCGCTTGCGACGTCTTCCGCCAACTTCTCGTATTGATTGAGAGTCGGTTGAGGGGCCAATTCCGTTGCGTCCACTTAGGGCTCCAATCCGGGCGTGCACTGCCGATGATCAGGCGCTAAACCTCTCGGCTGCGCGAGCCTTTGCCTTTGCGGCTTCTTCCTCGCGGTTCTTTGGCTTTGCGGTAGATTCGAGCGACATCAGAAGCTGACGCGAGACCCGTGCGATGTCAGCAACCGCGGAGTGAAATGCGGCCTCGTTTGCCTTCGATGGTTTATTGAAGCCGCTGATCTTTCGGACGAACTGAATTGACGCGGCCCGAATCTCTTCGTCGGTCACCGGTGGTTCGAAGTTGAATAGCGTTCTTATGTTTCGACACATGATGCTGATCCTGTCTAAGTCTGCCGTTCACCGAGACAATAACAAAGCCCGTCCGGCGCGACGACAAAGAAGACTTTGTATGATTTCTCGCCGTAATGATCGATTCGAAATCCGGCCATTTCTCTTTTCTCGGGCGGCTTGCGTTCAGTCCATACGGGTTGCCTCGTCAAGCCATTCGCTTTCAATTCCTCGAAGGCTGCCTCGGCGTCATCGACCTCGAAGAAACATCCTTCCTGTTCCGGGTCGCCTCCGTTCTCGGCGAGGCCTATCTGGATGTTGTCTCGCGCGAGTATGGCGGACTTATGCGGCGAATCATTCCGCGACACCAGTTTAAACCCCATTATCTCTTCGTAGAAGGGAATGGAAGCCTCAAGATCGGCGACGGGCAGATTCAACGCGTCCTTGGCATAGGGCGATGCGGTCTTGAACACTGCTTTCATGGTCTTCCCTCGAATCGACCCCGTTTGTCATCGCGTCCACCGGTTGCTGAATCAATGACAAATGATAAATCACAAATGGAAAATGGGAAATCGCTTACAAGTGGCCCAGGGCGCGTTGCGAACAACTGTCTATTTTCCACCATCCATATGCCAACCGGGATTAACCCATTGTCCTTTGCGCATCACGAATATTTCGGTGACGCGGCCCGATTGCTGCGATCGTTGACCGCCCATCTCGAGCTCGTAGGAATAATTGGAGTAGACGACAGCGGTGTAGCCATAAACTTGAATCTCGGTTTTTGGAAACTCCAGCTTGATCAGCTTGCCGCCGCTCTTTGCGAACCGCTCCGCCCCGTCGAGCACCGCTTTACGATTACCCCAGGTGTTGTCGCTTGCCTCGATAGTCAGTGTCTCTTCCGGAATCAGTTTTTCGAGCGCCGCGCGATCGTTCGAAAAGTACGCGCGCCAGACTGCTTCTCGCGCATCGAGTAAACGCTTCTTCATTTGAGGGCCGAGCGACCTCGGCGTCTGGTATTGCTCCTCCGCGGATTCAGGATGAAGCGCGGTATCGCTGCCCGTCTGAATCCACTTTCCATCCTGCTTTGTGTAGAAGTCCGAGATTCGCAGAGCGCGCTTCGACGGGCCGTTCGGTGTGTTCGATTCGACATCGGCTACGAAGCACACAAACGCGGCGTCTCCCTTAAAGATCATGTCGAACTCGCGCATCGTGTAGCTCTTCATCCCGTATGGACTCTTCGGATCGACGTAGTTGTAGTTCATATACCCGTCGACCCCGCGAATCATCGTCGTCGAGCCTTCAAGATAACCAAGCCAGTTCTGATGATGTGTCTCACGCAGCTTCGCGGCGTCCTTATTTATGAACGCCTGAAAAATGCTGTCGATGTGAGCGCGAATGGCCTCGCGGTCGGCCTTGCGATCATCCTGCGGCGCTGCTTGGATCGTTGCCGCAAGGATGAGAAGCATTACAAGAGTACGAAGTCTCATCGCTGTCCTCCAATAAGCCCGCCTCAAATGCAAGAGAGTCGCCCGCAACGAAAAGCGAGCGGCGTCATACTACGCCGCTTCAATTTGGCGGGCAAGCGATCGCGGTTTTTATCGGGCGGACCGAAAGACGTACTTCAAGATGAAGCGGTTTTTTCGCAGTTGATCATCCACGGGATTCCGAATCGATCCACAAGCATTCCAAAACCGGCGGACCAGAAGGTCGCCTGCAGCGGCATCGTCACTGTTCCGCCATCTGATAACTCGCGAAATACTCGCTCTCCCTCAGCCGCGTCCTTGGTCTGGATGGCTACGTGGAAACCTTTCGGTTGTTGATACTGATCCGCTGGAGAGTCACCGCCCATTAGCGACGACTCTCCAACGATCAGGGTCGCGTGAATGATTTTATCTCGCAACTCCGGCGCGACGTGTTCAGCCATCGGCGAATCACCCCACGTCATCAATGTCTGAATCTTGCCGCGCAAACATTGCTCGTAGAACTTGAATGCTTCCTCGCATTGCCCGTTGAAAGTTACAACTGGGTTCAATTGCATGCGTTTCTCCCGAAAGTGTTTGTTCGTAGTCCGGCCTTCAGGCGGAAGTTGGTATCCTGGATCGGGTTGAAAAATACAGATACAAACTTCCGCCTGAAGGCCGGACTACGAACATTGATCTTAGCCGCCGGCTATCGCACCCAACACAACCAGAGGTTCCGCGCCCGTCGCGACTGCATCGGGCAGCGGTGTATCGGGTGATTGATGCGACAGATCCTCTTCGCAGGCAAAGAAGCGCAGGAACGGCCTGCGCTCCCCGGTAACGTGATCGCGAATCGTTCCGCGTAACATTGGATACTGTGTCTCCAATGCGTCGAGAACGGAGCGCAACGTTACCTCGCCCTGTACATCGACCGTCACCTCGTCCTCGACCCTGGCCAAAGTTCGCAGATGATACGGGAGCGTGACTCGGATCATTTCAGCACCTGTACCTCGACCGACAAGACGGGCGGAAGATCCCGCACGATTGGAGCCCAGTTATCGCCAGCGTCCGCCGACGCGTATACCTGGCCGCCGCTCGTGCCAAAGTAGATCCCGCACGAGTCGAGGGAATCGACAGCCATCGCGTCGCGCAGCACGTTCACGTAACAGTTGCTTTGCGGGAGCCCATTCGTCAGCGCCTCCCACTCGTTTCCGCCGGTGCGGCTGCGATAGACTCGCAGCTTTCCATCGGCGACGTAGTGCTCGGAGTCGCTCTTGATCGGAACAACGTAGATTGTTTCCGGCTCGTGCGCGTGAACGTCGATCACAAATCCGAAGTCCGTCGGCAGGTTTCCGCTGACCTCATGCCAATTCTCACCCGCGTCATCGGTGCGCAGCACATCCCAATGTTTCTGCATGAACAGAACATTCGGACGCGACGGACTCATCGCGATGTGATGAACGCAGTGGCCGACCTCCGCGGTCGGGTCAGGGATGTACAACGAATGCAGTCCGCGGTTGATTGGTTTCCAGGTCTTGCCGGCGTCGTCGGTTCGAAACGCGCCCGCCGCGGAGATTGCGATAAAGATTCGCCCGGGATCGCTCGGATCGAGAATGACCGAGTGCAAACACATTCCGCCGGCCCCCGGCTGCCACGAAGGCCCGGTGCCGTGGCCGCGCAAACCCGAGAGTTCATGCCACGTCTTGCCGCCGTCGGTGGATTGGAACAACGCGGCGTCTTCAACGCCGGCATACACTGTGTCGGGATCGCTCAACGACGGTTCCAGGTGCCACACTCGTTTGAACACCCACGGCTTTTGAGTTCCATCGTAGAACTGATGCGTGGTCAGCGGAGCGCCTGTTTCCTCCGATGTGTCGTAAACGAACTTGTTGCTCTCGGCCAAAGGCATGCCTTCAGGCGTTGTGGTGGGTTCGCCGGGCGGTGTTCCCGGTTGGAACCACGTCTTTCCGCCGTCGTCCGAGCGCTGAATGATTTGTCCGAACCAACCGCTGCTTTGTGACACATACAACCGATCCGGATCAACCGGAGATCCCTTGGCGTGATAGATCTCCCATCCGGCAAAGTGAGGACCACTGACGTCCCACTTCTCACGCTTAGCATCCGAAGTCAGAATGAACGCGCCCTTGCGCGTCCCAACGAGTACTCGTACTCCGCTCATGTAGGTCAGCTCCTTTCTTGCAGGTGGTTGCTGGTTTCTGGTCTCTGGTCTCTGGTTTTCCTTTTGTTCCTCATCACCAGAAACCAGAAACCAAAAACCACAAACCGCCTATTCCCCTTCATACGCTTGCTTCAATGTCTTGATATCCAGTTTAGTCATTTGAAGCATTGCGTGCATGACTCTTTTTGCTTTTTCCGGATCTTTGTCGCCGAGCATTTCGAGCAAAACAGTCGGAACGATCTGCCATGACAAGCCATACTTGTCCTTCAGCCAGCCGCACTCCACTTTTTGTCCGCCCTCGGACAGCTTTTCCCAGAACTTGTCCACTTCGTCCTGCGTTTCGCAGTTCACCACGAGTGAAATCGCCTCGGTGAATTTGAAGAGCGGCCCGCCGTTCAACGCGACGAACTCCTGTCCATCGAGTTGGAAGCTCTCGGTCATGACGCTTCCCTTCGGGCCCGGTCCTTCGTCTCCGTATCGGGTAACGCTCAGGACTTTTGAGTTATTGAAGATCGAACAGTAAAAATTCACCGCCTCCTCGGCGTTGTCATCGAACCACAGAAACGTCGTGATCTTCTGCATTGTGGTCTCTCCCTTGTGTTGGCTTTTGAGCATCTATCTATAGGTCGAACGACGGGACGCCGAATCGACAGGCCCTCGCGTTTCAAAAGAAATATTTCAGAGGTAACGACCTCAGCTCTTCTTTCGTTTTGGCTTTTCGGGTCGAATCTCGTGCGCGAAGTACCACTGATGGCCTTCGGGATCTTCCGCGCCGTAGCGCCGGTGACCGTAAGCCGTGTCCGCAGGCTTCTCGATTATTGTCGCGCCTGCTTTTCTGGCGCGCTCGTAGTGTTTGTCTACATCTTCCACGTTGACGTACAGACTTTGCGTCGCCTGCCCGAGCCGTTTCGGGTTCCGATAAGTTGAACCCGGACATCCCATCATAAACATGTCCTCGCCAAGCTTCATCGACGCGTGATTGATCTTGCCGTCCGCGGCCTTCATCTCCGGACCGTCCTTCTGGAAGCCGAATGCCTTGGCTAAGAATTTCAAAGCGCCGCCGACATCTTCGTACAAAAGATACGGTGTGATGGCCATAGCTTGCTCCTTTGTTTTAATCATCAGCCGTCATTGCCCGCGCGCAACTGCACCACGCGCAGCCTTCCACCTACCCACGCGCACGGCAACGCGATCGCGATGATCGCGAGGGAATACCACCCGGGCCCGGCGTCCCACATCACCGCGGCGCCAGCAATACTCAAGACAAGTCCGATGAGTCCGAGAATCAGCGCATGTTTCATTGGACGATCGGGCGCAAGCCGAGCCGCGATGTAGCATCCCCCTACACCGTAAGCAATGCGATAGCCCGTCGCAAGCAGAAATAGCGGGTCGGCCATCCGCTCATTCAAGGGCGGATAAATTCCGGTCGCGTGGAGCGCCATGTCAGTACCGGTTGAGAGAACGACGATCGCGAGAAACCCCGCGAGCACGGCGATGACGCTTCGAAGCAAGCGGCGCGGCTGCGGAGCCTCGTTCATCACATCCGTACCCACTCCCATTGCCTTAGCGTCGTTCATTGATCATTTCCTCTTGATTCATTCGCTTCTTCGCACCGGATGGAAGCAGACCCCAGGCAGCTCATCAACTTCGAAAGGGAATAAGCGCGCGCATTCGAACATCGCGCAAATAGAGTCCTCCCCATAACAACACACCCAAAAAGATCGGAAACATCGGTTCAAAGGGGCCCTGGCCAACCCGAACGTGTGTAGCAACCGCGCCCCCGAGATAGCCCGTCAACAGGATCGCGCCAAGCACCGACGTACGCGGAATCAAATAAAGGACGGTGCAACTGAGCAGCACGATCCCGAGCGGGATAATAACGCTTTCGGGATATCCGAGCCTGACGGTTCCTTCCACGACCGGCGCGGGTTTCAGCAGCTTCAACACCGAGTCGAAAACCAGGAACAGAGCGGACAGGGCACTCGCGATGCGTCCGCCCCAGAGCGCCTTCGTCGAAACAGGGAATTGAGTCGATTCCATGAGTCTCTCCTTCAAAGGTTTTTGGCTACGCTCGAAAGGCGAACATCATTTGGTGTCCTGAACTATTGAGAGAATGTTGCCGTCCGGGTCTTTGAACCAGGCTGCTTTGTTTTTCCCGGAAACATGAACATCTCCCTCGTGAATGATGTTCGGAAAATCGTAATGCTCGAACTCAACACCGTTCCTCTTGAGAGATTGCGCTACTTCGTGAACATCATCGACCACCCAGGTGGCGGACGTCGCCTTATTAGTCCCGGCGAATTGCGACTCATAGACGAAGATCAGTGAGTTTCCGCTCTTGTACACAAGGACTTGTCGCTCTTCGGAAGGCTCTGGCTTCAGGCCGAGCTTTCCTTCGTAGAACTTTTTGGCGACCTCGATGTCCTTGACTGCGATTGTTGCAATAGCATCTCTGTTTCCCAACATAACAACCTCCTCGACCATCTCTTTTTTCGCGCACCGGGTGCAAAACCAGCGCGAGCCTCACTGCGCCACTATTCTTAGGCTAATCTGGTAAGCCGGGTATCTCCAGCAGCGGCCGGATCTCGATTGTGCCCACTGTCGCTACGGGAATCCGTTCGGCAATAGCCATCGCCTCATCCAGATCCTTTGCCTCGATCACATAATAGCCGCCGAGTTGTTCGCGAGTTTCGGCAAACGGACCGTCAGTTACCATTCGTTTGCCGTCACGCACTCGAACGCTTGTCGCCATGGACGTCGGGTGCAACGGACCGGCAGCAACATAATTCCCGCTGGCATTGAGGTCCTGTGTAAGCGCCGCGGATTTCACATAACACTCGGCACGCTCCTGCTCGCTCAGAACTTGTTCGTCGAGATAAACCAGCAACATGTATTTCATAGCGTATGCCTCCACCCGTAGGTCGAACGGCGAGTGTCCGGATCGACACTACTTCGAAAGTTTTATTATGATAGGGCGTGGTCTCGGACGCCAACGCCGCCGTTGATGCAGTTTATCGCTCCGATTGGGGCCGGATCGTCGCCAGTTTGATCGGGCACTTTGGCGACTTCGACGTGGCCGAAGACGCGGCGCAGGAAGCATTCGCCGCCGCGGTTGATCAGTGGCCCGCCACCGGCGTACCCGACGTCCCGCGCGCGTGGATCATCCAGACAGCCAAGCATAAAGCCATCGACCGGCTTCGACGGCGCACACGATTCGAAAAGAAGATCGAGTCGCACGTGAAGGCCGGTCTGATTCCTGCCATCACTGAGCCGGATTACGACATCGATGAGATTTCCGATGACCGGCTCCGGCTGATCTTCACTTGCTGTCACCCCGCGCTTGCGCCCGAGGCTCAGGTCGCACTGACGCTTCGAACGTTGGGCGGTCTCGAAACCGGCGAGATCGCCCGTGCGTTCCTGGTTCCACCGGCGACGATGGCGCAGCGGCTCGTCCGTGCCAAGCGAAAGATACGCGATGCCGGCATTCCGTATGTGGTGCCGGATACGAACGAATTGCCAGCGCGCCTCGATGCGGTGTTGACGGTAATCTATCTCATCTTCAACGAAGGTTATGTGGCGACGCGAGGCGAGCCGCTTGTGAGAGCCGATCTTTGCTCCGAGGCCATTCGTCTCTGTCGTTTAGTGAGATTGTTGATGGCCCCGCGAACGCCCTCGGAAGCGACCGGTCTTTTGGCGCTGATGCTGCTGCACGATTCGCGGCGCGATGCCCGATTGGATGAAGCCGGCGATCTGGTCACTCTCGAAGAACAGGATCGAAGCCGCTGGGACGCGAAACAAATCGCGGAGGCTCTGCCATTGGTCGCCGAGGCATTTCGCGGCGAGCCCGGTTCCTTCGCTGTGCAAGCGGCAATCGCGGCCGAGCATTGCCGCGCGGCGACCGCAGATGAGACAGACTGGTCAGAAATAGTCAGGCTGTATGATGCGCTCGAGCGGGCTCAGCCTTCGCCGATCGTGTCGCTCAACCGGGCTGTGGCGGTCGCGATGGCTGATGGACCTCGGCAGGGGCTTGCGCTCATCGATGCGCTCGCGGCTTCGGGCGATCTCGATAGCTATCATCTCTTGCACGCCGCGCGCGCCGACTTGCTGCGCCGTCTCGGGTCTGGTGTGGAAGCGGGGAAGAGCTACAGGCGAGCACTTGAGTTGGTCACGAATGACAGCGAACGCCGATTCCTAGAGCGGCGAATGCGCGAAGTACAGGCGAACTAAGCTATTCATCAAGGCGTGTAGTCGAATGCACATTGTGGCGTGACTCGATCTGAGCAGACGATGAGCATTCCATTGATTGTCCCGGGATCAAACTGATTACTGCTTAGACCGTCCGAGACGAAGGGAGAACCACACGCCGCCACTCGTTGGAGAACGACGTAGCTGGCCATCAGCAAAATGGCAGTCAGAAGCACTAAGACACGGCTCCCTCTGAAGAGTTTCTTCGATCTTGAGTTCGCCATCCTTCTCATCTTCGAAGTTACCAACAAGCTGGATTCGAGCAGGTGGACCGAATCGGCTTTCTTCACTCCGGATCATAAATCCATGCACCGGCGCTCGAGTGATAATAATCCACTGGCCTGATCCCGCTGTAGCCGCCAATGATCACCACCTGCCCGTTAGGCAGCAGCGTTGCCGTCGAGTAGTAGCGCATCATCGTTAGGCCATCCGTCTTCAAACTGAATTCACCCGTAACCGGATCGTACACCTCATAGCCCCAGCTCCCTCCGACAATCAGCACTTTGCCGCTTCCGAGCAGCACGGAAGCATTCTTGACCTTGAACCGATCCAGAATCATGTCTCCGGTCTTGATAAAGCTATTCTTCGCGGGGTCGTACAGCTCCGCCGTTGTATAACGATGCCGCGCTCCGGGTTCAGGTATGATGCCTCCGGCGATGAGTACCCTTCCATCGTTCAGCAATACAGCGGAGTGCTTGTAACGGCGAAAACTCATGCCGCCCACGACCGTGAAAACACCTCTTGCAGGGTCGAAGATCTCGGCGCTTGATGTAACTTTGGCCGCCGAGCCTGCTACGCTGAGACCTCCAGCAACCAGAACTGTGCCGTTGCCGAGCAGCGTAGTGCTGTGGTCGACTCTCCGCTCGTGCATGCTGCCGGTTGTAGTAAAAGTTCCTGTGCCGGGATCGTATATCTCAGCGCTTGCAAGCTCCGTGGGGCCAGCGCCCGATCCCAACCCGCCTGTGATAAGGACTCTTCCATCAGCAAGGAGAGTCGCTTCGTGGCCAACCCGCGCTACTTGAAGATCGCCCGTCGCAGTGAAACGGCTAGTGTCGGGATCGTATAGCTCCGCGCTCGCAAGAGCCTCCGGATCTGTGCTGGCGCATCCGCCCGCAATCAACACCTTTCCATTTGGCAGCATAGTTGCGCTGTGAGTGGCGCGCCTCGAAGTCATGTTACCGGCATCAACAAACTGACCCGTCGATGGATCATAGATCTCAGCGCTCGAAAGGGCATTGCCGTAACTGTCGAAGCCGCCGGTGACAAGAACCCTCCCGTCTCGCAACAGAGTCGCCCTATGCCATGACCGGTCAACCTCCATATTCCCGGTGAGCCTCACCGAGCCGGGAGCGAGCCTGGAATGACGGCCAGCCCTGACCTCGCCGAGCTTTCGAAGCCACAGCCCAAGCATCTGCTGATCGAGCCCGAGTATTCCGTCTCGGGTCACCTCTGTCGGAGGAGATACGATCGCCGCGAGCTTCGCATAAACGTGATCGCGGTCCACGCCCTCGACTCGGGTCAACAGACTCCAGAGCGTGTGAGCATCGGACGCGCGTGCTTCGGCGAGGATCACCTTGAGAGCTTGCGATCCGCCGTTTTCAAAATCAAATCTCCGAAGCGCTTCCTGCAAACGTTTCGATGCGCTCTCGAAGTAAGGAGTGCCCGGTCCACTCCCGGGCTTCGAGAGGCAAATCGCATCGGTGGGAACAATGATCTCGCGCCCGCGGTCCGCCAGGGCCACCGATCCCGAAGCGACATACAAAGCGCTCTCCCCGGCATCATCAACCTCAAGAGAGTATGAGCAACCCAGGTCAACGGCGACGGCCGATGGTGTTTCAACGGTGAACACTCGCGGCGGAGCCATGATCGTTGCGAAGATGCGCCCTCGCGTCATTGCCAGCTTCTGTTCATCAGGGCGCAACGTCACCAACCCGATTCGCGTATCGGGATCGACTTCAATCTGCCCCATGATTCCGAGATTGAGCATCGCTCTCGAGTTCTTATCAGTCTCGAGCCAGTCATCCGGTTTGAGCTCGCTGGTCCTGCCGATTCGGTCCGAGTTGATCGACGGCGCGCCGGACAAGCGCACCACTCCCCAGGAAGCATCGGGGGCGCGCTCTGGGCTGACTGGTTGCTGGTGTATGCGATGCCACACAAATAGTCCGCTCGCCACCAATAATATTGCCGCTGTCACCGGCGCCAATATTCTCCACGCTCGCCGCCCATCAGATTGTGAAGCTGCCGGCACTGACCATGAATTCTTTCCGGCGGGTGATTGATCCGGCAACTCCAGGAGAGACACCATGCGAGAAGCGAACAACAAGCGATCGTGTTCCGCCCGGCATCGAACGCATCGCTCGAGGTGCTTCTGAAGTCGCTGGCGGTCAGACTCCTCGAGCTCGCCGTCAATGTGCGGCGTGAGCATGTTTCGTAGGCGGCAGCTTAGGCACACGCCGGCAAACTTTTCTCTATTGGGCATCATCAAGGGGTCCCTCGCACATCCAGATGCTCCAGTTTTCGCGCGAGCAACGTTCTGGCTCGTTTGAGCTGAGCCGCCAGCGTGCCCATTGAGCAATTCATTCGGTCGGCGATTTCCTGATAGCTCAATCCTTCAATGTCACGCAGGATCACGATCATTCTCATTCGCGGCTTAAGGCTGAGCAGCGCCCGGTGAACCTCAGTCTGGAGTTCTTTTCGCAAGACTCGGTCTTCCATCTGTTTCGCCGGGAAAGCCGCGGGCGTCGGGACTAGATCGGTCGTCTGCAACCGGAGCCGTTTGCGTTCCGATTTGCAATGATTCAGACAGTGATTGAGCGCGAGACGATAAAACCATGTCGCGAAGCTCGATTGTCCGGCGAACAGCTTTAGTTTTTGATAGGCTCTTACGAAAACATCCTGCACGAGGTCTTCGGCAGCCTGGTGCTGTCCCGTCATACCGTAAGCCATGCGATAGACCCGGGCGTAGAAGCGCTCATATAGCCCGGCAAACACGTCGACCTGGCCGGCGACCACTAGGCTCACCAACTCTTCATCAGTCGCGGTTGCTTCGGGGTCCGAACGCTCGCCCACTTTGTTACTCACTGGTTTAGACAGTTGCAACACCAAATATATTTCAAAAGGTACTACAGACAGATCGATCTTCCGCAAAGAAACTCCGAACGTTTTTAATTCTCCGATATGGTCGCTGCTGGAAAGAGTGAGGCTAGCCCACGAAGTGGGCGCTGGAGTTTGGACATTTCGTTGTCAAGTATCAGCATACAGAACAAGGTTTTTAGCGAAGTTCTGAGGAAGCAAGTGCGAAACAGACGCTTCGTCTATCTCGCTGCGCAGTTTGGTCACGATGTCGAG
>Ga0207684_10000162_pt1 | contig 114838 bp, 123 predicted proteins | sample KBSK5501metaG_FD_184342 | JGI IMG/M metagenome (GOLD analysis project Ga0207684, IMG submission 184342) | Corn, switchgrass and miscanthus rhizosphere microbial communities from Kellogg Biological Station, Michigan, USA - KBS K5-50-1 metaG... | ecosystem: Host-associated > Plants > Roots >...
GGGTTGGCCATCGTCGTGGTCCTCCTCGTGGTGGGTTGAAGCACTCACTTGGAACCACGCGGTGGCCGCCTACGTCAAGACGGCCCCGGATTTACACCACGACTCGCGACGCAACTTGCTGAAGCTGTTACTCGTCCTCGATCTGGTTGTACATTACTGTGTCCCGTCGACCGGTACTCATACGTACATTTGAACTTGCGTAGTTGATCTAAGTATGTGATCGCTGTCCTGTTGATAGACTGATAGCCGGTCTCGGAGTTCGCCAGAATGCGGTTGCATGAAAGTCGAATCTGTCGCCGCGGCGGCTGGTGCGATTCTCTCTGCCCGCATCGCCGCGCGTCTGTCACTGGCAACACGGACGGACCAGTCGGGGAGGCCAAGCCGTAAGGCTGCTATCAGGCTCGCTCGTCGGAACAGTCCTGCGGGCGATGCGGCTGGGAGCATGGGGCAGCGTGATTGGTGACCGGGCTGCCGTCCGCGACCTCGACCTGAGACCGGTGACCGAGCGCCGGTCCCTACACCTTAAGGAAATACGGAGCACGAGCCCGGGACCTGGTGTTTACCCGCCGCGCTCGGGCGTCGGCATGCGAAGTCAGAGCTCGCGCGCCAGTCGCGAGTAGTCCGGTCCAACGGTCGTCGGATCGATTGCTCGTGTAGATCAAATCACGACATCATTACCAAGTTAGGCTGACAACCATGGCGCGGCGCGACGAACACGCCCCCGGTTGGGATGCGATCACGGAACGAGTCGAATCGATCTATCCCGGCGTGGAGCCGGCCCACCGCGGCATGAATCCAGGCCTCGCGTTCGGCAGCCCGCTGGAAGGCCTCAGCGCCTACCGCGGACCAAACTGGTGGCACTTTGTGACGTACGGCTTGACCGAGTTGTACGCGAAGGAGAGCGACAACCCAGCGCTGAGCGGATGGGGTTATGAACTCTCGATGCGAGCACCGGTTTCCGAAGTAGCGCCCGAGTGGCCCTTCGGAGTCTTGGCGTCCCTGGCCGGCCTCACGCAGTCCAAAGGCATTGTTTTCGGATCGGGTCACCGCCTTGAGACAGGCCACCCCTTGGCCGGATTGCCAACCAAGCTCATGGCGGTGGCATTCACCCTTGACCCGCAGCTCGGCTCCATTGATCGCCCTCACGGCAAGGTTGACTTCCTTCTCGTGGTCGGCATAACCACCGATGAGCTAGCCCGCATGAAGGCAACGACAACGGCCGCCATCCTCGAAGACCTGCAGCGCTCCTCTGCGCTCGTCACCGATCCCAGCCGAGCCCCAGCGTAGGCGCGTCCAAGTGGCTGTAGCTGTGCTCTGGTCAGCTCGCGTACCCGGCCACTCGGGTCATATGCTTGCAATGAACCCCGAAGGGGACCGCGTTTTCGTCGGTGATGGCTATGGCGTCGCATATGCGAGTCTCAGCCTGCGAACGTTGCGCGCCAGGGACGGAGCCGAAGCGGCTCGCGTCCGCACTAGGCATCAGCAGCCCAGGGCGCTGACACACCGAGGGCCCAGCGTCCTGATGGCGACCGACTCACGCCTCTTCGAGCTCAATGGATCAGATCTGGCGATTCAAGAGACCTGGGATCACCGCGTGCCCAGGTACACCGATGCGATGGAACTTCAGGACGGGAAGGTGCTGATGACGAACTGGCTTAAGCCCGGAGCCGCTGTCTTCGATCTTGGCAGTGGCGGAGTGTCGAGATGGACATTGGAACCCGGCCTCCGGCAACTGCGGATCGGAGCGGACCTCGCGATCTACTCGCTCCACAGCGGGTTGCTCAGGCGCGTCGACGCTCGGTCGAGGACAGGCGAGCCAATCCTGCGCGGGGAAAGGGGCCGCTGGGTTGCGCTCGCCGCCAACCGCTGGCTGGCGGTGCTGGTGGCCCGCTGGGAGGTCGATCCCGGCGGGGTCGAGCAGCCTGCTGCGTCCTCAAGGGAGCTCGTCATCCACGACCTGCAGGCGGGCACCGCACGCCGGGTCCGGCTGTCGCGGGACACGGTCGCGGTAGAGGCAGGACAAAGCGCGGAGCTATGGCTCATGCAGCGCGGACAAGGACCGAGAGTCCTTCCGTCAATCGTGGAGAGGCTGGACGCTGCAAGCGGCGAGGCTTTCGACCGCTTTACATCCCCCCCTGGCACCGATGTTGTCGGGGCCGTCCCTCGTCATTCGGTGCTTCTCTTCGGGGTGCCCGCGTACAGCGAAAACAAGTGCACCATCAGGTGCGCGATCGTGACCTAACCCGGACCACACCCCTGTCCGGGGCTCACACATGTCGTGAACGCCATTGGACGCGTTCGATTTCGTACACCTTAAGGAAATACGGGGCACCCGACTCCGATCTAGGCCAGACGGCCTAGAATCGCTGGCGAGATGAGCGAGGAGTGGGTGGAGATCGTCCCAGACCAAAGACGTTTGACTGGAGAGGCGGCCTACGAACGCTGGCTTGGTCTTCACCGGTTAGGACATGCACAGGTCGCGGACGATTTGAGCTTATAGATCGGCCGAATGATAGGGGGCAGCGACTTCGTGCGGTACTCGATACGAGCGAGCCGCGCGGCCGAGTTGGGCTTGAAGCCCCGAGGCTGACGCGAGCACAGACTGACCCGCGTTGCCTACCTGAACTCAAAGGGCGGAAGCTGGCCATGCCGCTGCGTGGGAAACATGACGCGCAATTCAGCGTTCCTACGAAGGCTGCCAAACCCGACGTTTAGATATCTCAGCGTGGGCTGAGCGAGAAAACATCGGAAGTTCTGAGGCTCGAGGTGGCGCATCGCCACAGCCGAAAATTCCTCCAGCGCCGGTGCTCTCGCAATAGGGCAAACGTCCATGAGCTCGTTCAGCGTTTCAATCCACACACGGCGCAAGTTGATCATGGAGTCCAGAGGCGGGACGGTTCGGACGCGGCTCAGATCCTGAAGAAACAGAAATTGCAGCGAGGTTGTCGACGCGATCGGAGTCAAATCAGTGAGACCTCTCACTCCCCAGAGCTCCAGATATTTAAGGGACTCCAGCCGCGGGAGCAAAGCCAGATTTCTGGTGCCACCAAGCTTGATGTCAAGTGACCACAGACGCTTCAGGCCGGTAAGCAGGCTCAGATCGGGCAGGGTAATCGACCGCAGGGTCAGATCCTCAAGAGTCCCGAGTTCGGCGAGGACCGAGATGTCCTTGCGTTGGCCTTCCAGAGATAGCTTTCGCAGGTTGCGGAAGCGGCCGATGATGGATAGCGACAGCGTCCTCTTAGTCGCACCGAGTGAAAGCTCTTCGGCTTCCGCCGGCAGGTGCGCAAGTCCAGTCCAACTCTCGAGGTGCGGAGTGGCGGCATCGAAACGGCGCAAACCTGGAAAGTGGCGCAGAAAATCGAGGCTGGTCTGATCGCTCTGAACCCGCAACGTGACGGCCGGGTGGTCTTCCAATAGCCGGGCCACACGACCGTATTCGTTGTCGGCGAGCTCGCCGCCGACAACCACGAGGTCACAACCGGATTCGATAGGCGCCAGCATCTCTTCGGCGAGTGGCGACCTAACCAGCCTCGGTTCCAGCATGTCGGAAGCTAGAGCCTAACCTCCAGCCAGATCGGACACAGTCCCTGTTGAGGGGGCCCCATCCGAGGCACGGGCACTATCGCCTCCCGGACATTGCCGGGTTGATTGCGAAGCTAGGCGCGACTCCTTGACCGTGGGCCGCAGTTTCCGTAACGCGAGCCAGCTCACGATCGCCGGACCGCGGATCTCAATCTGAACGCCCCGCTTGGCGGACTGCAACTTTTATGCTGCGAGCGTAGTGACTGAGCCGACTGACCGGAAAACACCACGTCCGAATCGAGCAAGGCGACTAAAGATCGACACACTCCTCGAGTACCTTGCTGAGGTGCTTGAGGCCGAGAAGAACCGAGCCCTACTTTCGCAGGTCAGGCGCCTCGGCGCCATCGCTGACGATGGAGATCTTGATGACGAGAGATGCATGCTCGAGCTTCTACGAGCGTGGGATGCTTGGGCCAAGAGTCCCCTTCACGATGCGCCGTTTGTGTGGCGAGAGGATTTCGACGACCGCGCCCGCGCGATGGCCCTGCCCGAGGCGGCCCTAAGTGAGGTCGGTCGATTGCTTGAGGAATACGCGCGTCTGCCGTGATAGCGCGGGGACCGAGTCGTCTCGCCAGCCCCTTTGCATGTCCGACCTCACCAGGTCAGGGATCGGTGCATCCACGGCAGTCAAATCGTAGATCGGGGCCTTGGTGCGGCCTTGGGTTAGCACGCCGCTGAAAAACACCCCCGGACTGGACCCACCGAGTCGCTGGGAGGATCATCACCGTGTGGGAGAGGCAGGGTCATCCGCTGAGAGGCGCATGTACACGCCATCCGAGCCGGGCTACCGGATCGCGCGTCTCAAGGACGCCATCAACTTTGCGGCTTGCCAAAGGGACCACGTTCCATGTGCTTGGTGCGGCGAGCAGCTCGACAGGCATGTCTTCGATACCTATTGCCCCGGCTCCCCTCGTAAGGATCTCGGCCTTAGTCCTTACTAGAAGCCCAGCGCGGAAGAGGCAGTCCGCGATGCGATGCTCAACGGCACGCCCAGTCAGCGCAAGGGCCTACTGAAAGAGCTCATCGTCCAAGTTAGAGTCGAGAGCCGCGACAGCATCATCCCGACCTTCCGTCTTCCCGCGACCTCGGTCCACTCATCGTTGGCGAGCGAATTACCCTCACGCCAAACGTGTAGCCAAAGGGTCGTCTGGTCATAGGATGCGGTGGTGATGTTCGCGGCCCACGGCAAGCCACTGGGCGTATACAGGCGCGGCTGGTTCGCCTGGCTCGTTTCTGGTTGTTTTGTCCTTATGGGGCTCGTGTTTGGTGCGGGTCTTTCCGATCCGCACCTCGGATGGAAGGTGTTTGGCGCGGTAATGGCGCTCCTTTGCATCGGATACGCGTTCGTCATGTGGCGTGCTGCGACTGTCGTGTTGTACATGAACGGGGCGCTCGTTGGAACTCCCGTCCGGCCCCGATGGATCCCATGGGATGAGGTGCGCGAAGTTTCCCTGCAACCTGACCGAAACCTCTGGGCCCGTCGCGGGCATGTGCCAGTGATTCAATTTAAATCCGGCCGTTCCCTGAAATTGGGCTCCTTCTTCGTACCCGAAGGCAGCGGCTCCAGAGGCGACATCGCGCAACGTGTCGCTGATGCCTTGAGGGCGCAAATGAACCCCGCCCGTGGCTAGTGGGCGGGGCGGGGCCTCAGCGGACTCGAACCAGAAGCCTCCCGCGTGCCCGGTGTTCGCTAAAGGTGCACGATCCAGGAGCGGCGACTAGATCGAGCGAAAGTACGCAAAGCGTCCCCCGGCCGCTTCGATCTCCGGCTGCGATGTGAACCGGAGCGCGAACGAGGGAACCGCTGTCTTAGGAAAGCCATTTGCCTGGAGGCCCTTTCGGAGGCGGCTCATGACACCCGAGGCGATGTCCGGCATGGCGGCCATCTTGGCTTCCTCCCGATCCGCGAAGATCAGCCAGCCCGCCATCCCATCAGGCTTTCCATCGAGGCTCGGCAGTACCTCGGCATCAGCCACATGCAGCCCGAGGTCCTCAAGCTTCATGGCCCGCAGCGTCTGGTGAGCTATCAAGCCGTACCGAAAGCGTTCTTTGGCCTCTGCGCTCGCTTCAGCTTGTCGAGCCCGCTTGCGGGACCGTTTGTTCTCGTGCGCCATCCGTTCCGATTCTCCTCCTGACTTGCCCGACACGGACCAACGCTGGGTGGCCGGGGTTCCGTCAAGGTGCACGGACTCTCGTGCCTAGTTAGGCCAGCCGAAGTCTCCTATGGAGCTTGCAGGACAAGCGCGCGTGCAGCGCAGGACCCCGAGTTGGTAGTGGCGCAGCGCGCCGATGGCGAGTTCCCGGAATTTGCGCGCGTCGCCGTTCGCGAGCTCCTCGGAACCGTACGGGGCGGACACCTTGTGCGGCTCCAGAGGCTCAGCGCTGTTGGGGTCAGGTATGGCCATCACGATGTGCCAATGCTCGGACCCCCCAACCGCAAGGTGCTGAGTCGCGGCCGACAACGCCTCCTGAAGCATTGGTGCCGGGTGCATGGGTGAATTCTGAAGGGTTCCACCCGATCGGCCAAGGCCGACGTCGAGCATCGGCCCGGTCGATGCCGCCTGCCCGGTGTTCATCCCGTCGAGGGCCGCGCTGTTGACCCCAGGCGCCCACTGCGCCTGGTCCAGGCGCACCGAGGTGAAGTTGGTCTGCCTGGCTGACAGGCCGGGGGATCGTCGGAATGGCGGCTGGTTGGTGATTAACCGCCTTCCGAGACGGAGGAATCCACCTTGAAGTCGCGCCTTAGTTGAGCTGAATAGCGCTCCCAGAGGTCTGGTCGATTTTCGCGGAGCAGCTCCTGCCACATGAGCGCTTCCAGAAGGAGGCGGTCGGCTTCGTCAGAGGCTCTTCGATAAGACTCCTGGCTCCCTTCGACCTCGAGCCGTTCAACCTTCCATCCCTTTCCGGCACGGACCATCCTGGCGCGGTATATCAAATGTCCGGTCCAGCTTCGGCGAAATTCGAGCAACGTCCCGTCGACGATGACGTCCCACTTGTCGTCCATGTCGGCTGACTTGTGTCCCAGACGCATTCGAGCCCATTGCTCGTCTGTCCAGATGGTCTCCGGAGGCAGAATCTCCTGAGGCTTCGCCATCGGCGGTGTCCTATTGGCCACAGAGGTCACCCTGCTTGCCGCCGTGCGCTCCCCAGCCTTCAACCGCGCGTCGTGCCGTCATCGCCAGATGACCTTATCTTGCTCAATCCTTTCGCCCGGTTGTGTGACCCGCTGGGTCACGGGTTCCAAAGCCGTAGGTGAGGAGATAGTTGAGGGCTTCGCTGGCGAGTCCGCCAGCTCGAATGGCCTCCAGCTCCTCCGCGCTCAAACCCGCCACCCGTAACTGCCTGACCTGCTCCAGCGACAAGCGCCGATGCAGCACGCCGATACGCCGCGGCCAGGCGGCGACGACCTCCGCCCTGCCAAGCCCTGTGTAGCCAGCCGCGCGAAGCCGTTCTTCGATGGCCTGGAGCCATGGGCGCGGCTGGCGCCGAGCTCGGTTGAGGCGGCGCTGGCGGTCCCAGATCAGCTCCACCCTGAGGGCTATCTCTAGGTCGCGATGGGCCAGGCGCCTCACGTGGCGCTCGCTCAGGCTCAGGCGCGATGCGATCGCAGCGAATCCCATGCCACTGATCCGCAGCCTCTGCACCTCCACAAGCCGCGCTAGGCGCGGCCGGCTGCCCGCTCCGCTGCGGACCTCCTCGAGGAGCGCCAGGACGTCGGCCTGAGTTCGCTCGTAGCGATGGACCAGCCCCGCCAGCGCCGCCCAGGAGGCATCGTCGTAAAGCCGCGGCGGCCTGTCCGGTCGCGGCTGCACCCACGTACGCTCCAGATCCGCATCCCTGACCAGGTATCGCCCGTGAGGGCCGCGAATGGCAGGCAGCTCGCCTGATCGGATCCGCCGCCGGATGGTTTCCGGGTGGCAGGCGAACCGGCCGGCAGCCTCCGCCACCGTCCACCGGCCGTCGCTTCTCGGTCGCTTCTCGCCAGCTTCTACGAGCTCGGACATCCGTCGTTGCCCTGGAAGGATAGGTGAGAGGGATATGCGCCCTCAGGGCGGCTGCCCGGCCTGGCGCCGGTGAATGGGAGGGTCGACTGACGAGCACGCAACGCCGCCACCCGCACGCGCTACACCTGCGGCTGGATGAGCATCAACACGAGTCGGCGCGGGACTTCGCCCAACGGCGAGGTCTGACGCTGACCGCGGCCGTTCGGCTTCTGCTGGAGCGTGGGGTCGCAGGGCGGCCCAGCCCAGCGGACGGCGACCTGGCAGCTGTGGAGCTGCAGCTCCGGAGCCTGAACCGCGCCGTGATCGCCAGCCTGATCGCCTCCGAGAGCGCCCGCCTGGCGGTCGAAGCGGTCTTCCGGCACGACAGCGAGCGGTTGCTCGGACTGGCTGATCGAGCGGCCAGGGCCGCCCGGGCTCGGCTGAGCGAGCTGGAGGAGGCGGAGAGCGAGGTATGAGGAGCACGCGGGCGATCCTGTCCGTCAAGTACACGGTGGTCGGCCCCGCCGCGCGCCGCGCGGTGGCCGGCTTCCTCCACTACATCCAGTACCGCGACCACCGGCAGGTGGTCGAGGGCGGGACCTCGATCGAGCAGCTGACCCGCTATGTGGCCTACCGCGACGCCGCCTCACCGCAAGGCCGCTTGTTCAACGAAGGAGACACAGTCGGCGACGCAGAGCGGAAGGCCTTGGCCGCTTACGTCCGGCGCTCAACGGCCGGCGTCAAGCCTGGAGCCGGGCGCTCGCCGAGGGCCGTTTACCGCCTGGTCCTGTCGCCGGAGGACGCCCGTGGCCTCGACTTGCGTGCGGTTGCGCGAGCCAGCATGGATCAGCTTGCGCGTGACGCAGGCGGCCTCCCGCATTGGATTGCGGCCGAGCACCGCAACACGGCGCATCCCCACGTCCACGTCGTGCTGCCCGCCTGGCGGGAGACGGCGCCCGGCCGCTACCGGCAGCTGCTGATCACCAAGCCACGGCTGGCATCCATGAAAGCGGCGATGTCACAAGAGATCGCTCGCCAGCGAGGGCTGGTTCTGATTGGGGAGCCTGCCAACCTGCGCAGGCGCCAGCCTCCGGCACAGCAGTGGCACCACGGACCTCGCCGCCGCCGGCACCGTCCCATCCATCTGCACCTGGGTGGCTACGGCCTGGGCCGCCTTATCCATAGGCTCGCCGACCACTACCGCCGGCAGGCCGAGCGAGAGGCGGCCGAGCTGGAGCGCCTGCGCGAACGCGAGCGGCGCCAGGGTCGGGACCGTGGCGACTGAGGTGGTTTCCAAGTCACAACCGGCCCCGTCGTCGCATTCCTGGAAAGGGGCCGGTTGCCCGTCCGATTCAGGGCCGACCGGCGATGGTCCGGCGGATCACAGGCAAGGAGGGATTGGTTTGAGTGGAACCAGGATCCGGGTCGAGGTCCTTCAGCTGGAGCTCGGCAAGCGAGGCTGGAACTTCGTCGACCTGGCCCGGGCGGCCGGCATCAGCCCGGCCACGCTGAGCGCGGCCAACCACGGCGCCCGGATTTCGCCGCGCACGCTGCGCCGGATCGCCGAGGCCCTCAACCGCCAGCCGGTCATCCCGGCGGCCGAGGACCTGATCGCCTCTTGAGCAGCCTCAGTCGGCTGCCAGCACTCGCATCAGAGCCTCGTAGGCGTCGCCGCTGCTGAGATGGCTGTAGACGCTGTAGATCATGCGCAGCGAGGAGTGGCCCAGGATCTGGGCCAGCTGGATGGGGTTCATGCCCCGGGTCAGGGCCCAGGTCGCGAAGGAATGGCGGAGCAGGTGGGGGTGGACCGGCTGCTCCAGCCCCGCCAGCTCGCCCAGGTTGGCCAGCATCTGGCCCAGGCCGGCCTGGCTCAGGGGCTGGTACTCACCCCCGGCCTGGCGGCGCAGGGTGAGGAAGACCCGCTCGTCCAGGCTGCGGCCCCGGACCAGGCGGAGCAGGCGCCGGAAGACGGCCGGCGGCACCGGTACCAGGCGCTCGCGGCTGCCCTTGCCGCTGACGTGGAGCAGGTACTGGCGGTCGCGCTGGATCAGGTCGCGCACGCGCAGCCCCAGCAGCTCGGAGGCGCGCAGCCCGGTGTCGGCCAGCACGCGGACGATCAGCTTGTCGCGCTCGGCCGGAGCCGCGTCCTCCAGACGCTCGAGCTCCTCCCGGCTGAGCACCGCCACCACCCGCCGGGGCAGCCGCGGGGGCTGGGCGCGGACCTTGGGCATCTCGCCCTCGCGGGCCGCCCAGGCCAGGAAGAGGTTGATGGCGTTGAGGTAGCTGTTGACCGAGAAGCGGGAGAGCGGCTTGCCGCTGGGGCCCCGCTCCAGGAGCTCGACCGAGAGCCGGTTCAGGGCCCGCTGGTCGAGCTGGGCCGGCTCGCTGATAGCGGCTCGCTCAGTGAAGGGCAGCAGCACCCGCTCCAGGGGCCAGCGGTAGTTGTCCTTCATGGTCTTGGGGGAGAGCCCGCGGGCCTGGCAGTCCAGCAAGTAGTCCTCGATCAGGGCGGCCAGGCGGCCGGTCTCTGGCGATCTGGTGCTTCCTGTTGAACCGGCCAAAACGTGATGCACTATACCATCTGATAGCTGCAATTTTTATGTTGGAGTACCAGAAGAAGAAGAAGCCCGATTCGTATTCGAATCGGGCTTCAGTAAACCTTCAAAAAGGTCAAAAGACGGTTATTCGTCCTCGATCTGGTTGTACATGAGGCTGTCCTGGATCTCGTACAGGAGGTCCATGGCCGTGACCACGGTGTCGGGCCGGACCTCGCTCTCCACCTCGGAGTCCTCCAGGAGCTGGTCGACGGCGACCACCAGGGGCCCCGGGATCTCGACCTGTTCGGCCAGGTTCAGCATCTCGAGCTCATTCAGGAGGCGGTCGATGTAGCGCATCTTGTTGCGGCGGGCGTACTTGAGCTCGCGGTGTTTGCGCTCTCTCTCGGACAGGTCATCAATCGCTACGCACGCTTCTTCGATCATCTGGAGCTCCCCTTTGCTAAACGGGACGATGCCATTTTAAAACCACTCGGGAATTTGTCAAGGATGGACTTGAAAAAATCCTCGAGAGCCCGTCTTCCCTGTGCTAAGCTCGCCCCGAGCAGGCCCAGATGTCCTCCCTGATCGCCGGCCGCTCGACCCGTATGGAGATCCTGGAGCTCCTGCGGCGGCGGCAGGCGGCCAGCGCCGAGGAGATCAGCGGCGAGATGGGGATCACCCCCAACGCGGTCCGCCAGCACCTCACCAACCTCGAGCGCGACGGCTATGTGCGCTCCGAGCCGGTGCGCCACAAGCGGGGACGGCCTTCCCTTCTCTTCTCGCTCACCGACCGCGCCGACGCCGCCTTTCCCAAGCGCTACGGGCAGCTGGCCACCATGGTCCTGACCGAGCTCCAGGAGATGGGCGGGCCCGAGGTCCTGGACGAGGTCTTCCGGCGCGTGGCGCTGCGCCACGCCACCGCCGTCGAGCCAGACCTCGAGGGACTCGACTTCGACCGCAAGCTGGAGCGGGTGGTGTCCTGGATCGCCCGCGCCGGCACGCTGGCCGACCACGAGGACCTGGAGGACGGCACCGTCCGGGTGACGATCCACAACTGCCCCTTCCGCAACACCGCCCTCAAGTTCCCGCAGGTGTGCACGATCACGCCCCACCTGCTCAACAACCTACTCGGGGGCTCGGTCTCCCAGGCCAACAGCATCCACCGGCGCGATCCTCATTGCTCCTTCGTCGTCGAGCGTCCCCACGCCCCCACGCCGCCACGCCCTGCCCAGCCTGACTAGCGCGCAGGCGCGCGCGGTCGACGCTCTCTGCGCCGAGCGCTTCGGGGTGCCCGTCGAGTGGCTGATGGAGGCCGCGGGCTGGCAGCTGGCCCGCCATTGCCCCGGTCGCACGGCCGTGCTCTGCGGCGCCGGCAACAACGGCGGCGACGGCCTGGCCGCGGCCCGGCACCTGCATCGCTGGGGACGGCTGCACGCGGTCGCCTGCGTCGACCGTTCACGGCTCCGCGACACCGCCGCCGCCGAAGCCGAAGCCCTGGAACGAATGGGCGTCCAGATCCAGGAGGAGCCGCGCCTGGACGGCGCCCAGCTCGTCCTCGACGCGCTCCTTGGGACCGGCCTCAGCCGGGCGCCCGAAGGCCGTTTCGCCGACTGGATCCGGCTGGTCAACGGCTCCGGGATCCCGGTCGTCGCCGTCGACGTGCCCTCGGGACTGGGTGCCGACTCCGGGCGGGCCTACGATCCCTGCATCAGAGCCCACACCACCCTCACCCTCGGCCTCCCCAAGCCCGGACTCCTGGAGGGGGATGGCCCGGCCCACACCGGCGAGCTCTGGGTCGCCGACATCGGGATCCCCAACCAGGCTTTCGCGGCCATCGGCGTCGAGGTTCCCCCCGACACCTTCGCCCTGGACGACCGCGTAATGGTGGCTGCGCCGCGCCTGTGACCCATCACGTCACCTGGGACCGGGGGATCTCGCTGGTCGGCCACGACATGTGGCTCGACCCCCAGACCGTGCGTGATGTGGCCTTCGTCTCCCACGCGCATTCGGACCACGCCCGGCGCCACAAGCAGGCGCTCCTGACCAGGGAGACGCTGGAGCTCTCGCCGGGGCCGCGCAAGCCCCACGGCGCCCGGCTGCTCGCCCTGGGCGAGGCGGCGCCGCTAGGCGGCGCCACGGTCACGCTCCACGACGCCGGCCACATGCTGGGCTCGGCCCAGGTCCTCTTCGAGCACTCGGGGATCCGGCTCCTATACACCGGCGACATCAAGCTCCGCCGCGGTTGGGGCAAGCCGGAGACGCCGGTTCCCCGAGCCGAGGTGCTGGTGCTGGAGAGCACGTACGGCAAGCCCCACTTCCGCTTTCCAGATCCGGACTCGGTGGTGGAAGCCCTCGCCACCTTCTGCCGCCGGGCGCTGGACGCCAACGTGGTTCCGGTCCTGCTCACGCACGCGCTGGGCAAGGCCCAGGAGGTCATGCTGGCCCTGGCGCCCTACGGTTTCGAGTTCGCGCTCGAGGAGCGCTGCGTGGAACCGGCCCTCGCCTATCAGCGGGCCGGGGCCTCCCTCCCGACCTGGAGCGTGCTCGATTCGGAGAGCCCGGGCCGCCGCGTGGTGGTGGCGCCGCCGACCGGCAAGGATGCGATCCGCAGGCTGCCGCGGCACCGCACCGCGCTGGTCTCCGGATGGGCCCAGGACCCCAGCTTCTGGCGCATCTTCGGGGCCGACTTCGCGTTCCCCTACTCCGACCACTGCGACTTCGACGAGCTGCTGGCCGTGATCGAACGCTCGGGCGCCGAGAAGGTGTACACGGTCCACGGCTTCACCGAGGAGCTGGCCCGGCACCTGCGCAAGCGCGGCGTGCGCGCCCACGCCCTGGCCGCCAGCGAGCAGCTGGCGCTCGCCCTCTGACGCGGACGCTGAGCGACCGGGCGCTCAACCGCGCCCTCCTCGCCCGCCAGGGCCTGCTCGAGCCCCTCACCGGAACGCCGGCCGAGGTCCTGGAATTGATCGGCGCGGTGCAGGCCCAGAACTGGGCAGCGCCCCCGGTTGGCCTCTGGGCACGCACCGGTTCGGCGGTCGGCCTGGGGCCGGCCCTCGAGGCGCAACAGCTGATCTACGGCGTCCTCTTGCGCGGCACCCTGCACCTGGTCAGCGCTCGTCAGTACCCGAGCTATGCGGCCGTGGCCGAAGCCTCGGGCGCGACCACCCCCCTCCTTGAACTGGGCGCTCTGCGCCGGGAGCTGCTCGTCTTCGCGTCTACACCCAAGCCGGGTTCGGAGCTGGTCGATTTCATCGAGGAGTGGCTGGCCAGGCGGAAGCCTGGGCTCGACCCGGGCGAGCTGGAACGGCAGCGCATCTACCGCTGGCGTCCGCTCCTGCGGTGGACCGCGCTGGTACGCGCGCCCGAGGACGGCCGCTGGGGGCGCCGGGCGCCGCTGGCACAGGTGGCGGCCCCGGTCTCGCCCGAGGCGTGGCCGGCGCCCGAGCAGGCCCTGGCTGACGTGATCACCTGGCATCTGCGCGCCTTCGGACCGGCGGCCCCGGACGACGTGGCGCAGTGGATCGGCTGGAAGACGCCCCCGGTGCGGGCGGCCATGGCGGCCCTGGAGCTGGAGCGCTTCCAGGATGAGCGGGGGCGGACGCTATACGACCTGGCCGGCGCTCCCCGGCCCGACCCGGAGGTCGCGGCGCCGCCACGACTGCTGCCCTGGTTCGACAACGCCATCCTCGCCTACGCTCCCGCCCACCGGGCGCGGATCCTGCCGCCCGAGCACCGGGAGCGCGTGTACCAGCGCGCCAATCTGCAGTGGCTGCCCACGATCCTGGTGGATGGCATGGTCGCCGGCACCTGGACGCCGAAGTCGGGCCTCAACCCGTTCGGCGGCCTTCCGCGGCCGGTGCTCGCCGAGCTGGAGGAGCTGCTAGCGCAGTGCCCAGCCTGAACGGCTGACCGCGCGCCTCACCTCGGCATCGGCGGCCGCCTCGCGGCTGAGGGCGGCCAGCAGCCGCTCGGTCCAGGCCGCCGGCGCCAGCAGTGGCGCCAGCACCAGCTCACCCCTGCGGAAGCGCGCCCGGAAGCTCTGGCCGCCCGCCTGGAGCTCGAAGCGCTGGACCGGGCCGCGGCCGAGTAGGCCGGACCGGTGCGCCCGAGCCTGAGGCAGGTGAAGGGCGAGGTAGTCGAGGAGCCCGACCACGGTCGGAGCCGTGAAGGAGCGGTGCGGCGTGCCGCAGAAGACGCAGGAGCGCGCCAGGGGCGGCGCGCCGCAAACGGTGCAGGCAGGCACTCAGTCGGTGTAGCGCGCGATGATCCCGTCCTCCCGCTGCTTCTCCGACCGGTAGAGCGGGCAGTCCTCGAAGTTGCGCAGGCAGATGGGCGGGCTGTCGCGCAGTGCCAGCTTGCGCTTGGAGCGGTGGTCGACGTGGCAGTCGAAGTGGTAAACCCGCAGCGGGCCGTGGCGGTCCAGCCAGTGTTCCTCGAGGTAGGGGCAGCGTCGCACCGCATCTAAAGTAACTCCGTGCTGGACTTCGCCCGGACCGCCTCGGCGATCCGGGGGACGACCTCCACGCTCGAGAAGTCGCGCCTGCTGGCCGAATACCTGGCGAAGCTGGACGACCACGACCTGCGGCGCGCCGCGAACTGGTTCTCCGGCCTCGCCTACGGCCGCTCCGAGCGCAAGACCCTCAACCTGGGCTGGTCGGCGATCGGCAAGGCCGTCGACGCGCTGAGCCTCTACGAGCCGGAGCAGCTGAGCGCGCTCTTCTTGAAACACTCCGACCTCGGCGACTGGGCGGGTGACGCTCTGGCCGGGGGAACCGCACCTCGGCCCTCCAGCCTCGGCGACGTGGCCCGGGCCTTCGAGGAGATCCGCACCGCCAGGGGCGTGGCGGCCAAGCAGCAGCGCCTGCGCGAGCTCCTGGGATCGCTGGACCCCGAAGCCGCCCGCTACGTGGTCAAGATCCTGGCCGCCGAGATGCGGATCGGCCTCCAGGAGGGCATTGTCGAGGCGGCGGTGGCGCGGGCGTTCGAGGCGCCGCTGGAAGCCGTCAAGCGCGTGCACATGCTGACTGGGGACATCGGCGAGACGGCCGTCCGGGTCCGCCAGGGACGCCTCGCCGAGACCCAGGTGGAGCTCTTTCAGCCGATCCGCTTCATGCTCGCCAGCGCCGTCGAGACGCCGGCCGAGGCGATGCAGCGGGCCCCGTCCGAGACCGTCTGGACAGAGGAGAAGTACGACGGCGTGCGCTGCCAGCTGCACCGCGCCGGCAGCCGAGTGGAGCTCTTCTCGCGGGACCTCAAGGAGACCACCGCGGCCTTCCCCGAGATCGCCGAGGCGGCCCTAGAGCTCGCCCACGACCTCCTGCTCGACGGCGAGATCCTGGCCCACTCGGGCGATCAGGTGCTGCCCTTCTTCGATCTCCAGAAACGGCTCGGGCGGAAGGTCGTGAGCGTCGCGCTGCGCCGCGAGGTGCCGCTCGTGTTCGTGGCCTTCGACCTCCTCTGGGCGGACGGCGAGGCCCTCCTGGAACGGCCCCTGAGCGAACGCCGGGCGCGGTTGGAGGGGCTTGGGCTGGAGCACCCCTTCCTGCTGGCGCGGGTGGAGTCGGCGGCCGGGCCGGACGACCTGGAGCGGATCTTCGCGGAGACCCGCGAGCGCGGCAACGAAGGCCTCATGCTCAAGGACCCGGGCAGCGCGTACACACCGGGACGCCGGGGGATGGCCTGGCTCAAGCTCAAGCGCCCCCTGGCCACGCTGGACTGCGTGGTCACGGCCGTCGAGTGGGGGCACGGGAAGCGCCGGGGTGTGCTCTCCGACTACACCTTCGCGGTGCGCGACGAGGAGGAGGGAGGCCGCCTGCTCAACGTGGGCAAGGCCTACACCGGGCTCACCGACAGCGAGATCGCGACCATGACCAGGCACTTCCTCGACCACACGGTGGCGGACCATGGCCGGGTCCGCCTGGTCGAGCCCGACACGGTGGTCGAGATCGCGTTCGACTCCATCCAGCGCTCGGCCCGCCATCGTTCCGGCTTCGCGCTCCGCTTCCCCCGCATCGTCCGGCTGCGCGACGACAAGCCCCCGGCCGAGGCCGACACCCTGGACCGGGTGCGCGAGCTGTACGACCGCTACTTCGGCCGCACCGTCCCGCTGGCGAGCGTCGCGGAGGTCGAGCGCTGAAGCTCACCTTCATGGGCACCGCCGGCGCCCGCTTCATGGTCGCCAAGCAGCTGGCGGCGTCGGGCGGGCTGTACGTGGAGGAGGGCTCCACCAGGCTGGCCTGCGACCCGGGACCCGGCGCGGTCGTCCAATACGCCAAGCGCAAGGTCGACCTCGCCCGTCTCGACGGCATCCTGGTGAGCCACCGCCATCTCGACCATGCCGGGGACGTCAACGTGATGATCGAGGCGATGACGGAGGGCGGCTTCCGCCCGCGGGGGACGCTCTTCTGCCCGGGGGACGCTCTCGACGATGACCCCGTCGTGCTGCGCTATCTGCGCTCCTTCCCGCGGGAGGTGGTGCGCCTGCAACCCTGCACCGAGTACACGCTCAAGGACATCGAGTTCACGACCACCCGCCGCCACCCGCACGGCGCGGAAACCTACGGCTTCCGGTTCGGCGACCGGCTCGGGTGGCTCACCGATTCGGACTGGTACGAGGGCATCGTCGAGGACCACAAGGCCGAGGTGATGGTGCTGCACACGGTGCTGATCGAAGCCCGCCCCGATCTGCCCCACCTGAGCATCCCCGAGGCCGCGCGGATCATCGCGGAGGCCAGGCCGCGGCTGGCGATCATCACCCACTTCGGGATGAGCGTCTGGCGCGCCCATCCCTGGGAGCTGGCCGAGCAGATGACGCAGGCCACCGGCATCCAGGTCAAAGCCGCGCGGGACGGGATGTCGATCGAGATCTAGGGTGTCAGCCGCTCAGGGCTTCCTCTTCTTCCTGATCCTGCTGGGGATCCTGGCGGCGGTACTCCGGCTGTTCTCCCAGCGGGCGCCGGTGGTGCCCTACCAGGTGATCCTGGCGGCCGCCGGCATCCTGCTCGGCCTGGTCCCAGGTCTGCCCCTGCCCCGGGTCGGGCCCGAGCTCCTGCTCCTGGCCTTCGTACCCGGGCTGGTCTTTGAAGCCTCGCTCTCACTCGATCTCAAGGAGCTCCGGCGGCAGGCGCTGGCGATCGGTTTGCTGGCCACGTTCGGGGTCTTCATCGGCGTCGTGCTGCTGGCCGCCGCCGCCCACTACCTGTTCGGCATGGACTTGGCGGCCTCGGCTGTGCTGGCCGGCATCGTGGCCACCACCGACCCGGTGGCCGTGATCAGCGTGCTGCGCCGGCTTCGGGTGGCGCCGGGATTGACCGCCATCCTGGAAGGCGAGTCCCTGTTCAACGACGGCACTGGGGTTGCTGTTTTCGCGGCGGTCCTGGCGTCGATCTCGGCGGGCGCTTTCTCAGTCGGCGACGCCGGCGGCCGTTTCCTCCTGATCACGTTGGGCGGCACGGCCGTCGGCTTGATCGCCGGCACGGCCGCGGTCCTGCTGCTCCGGCGCTCGGAAGAGGCCGAGCTCGAAATCCTGGTGACGCTGGTCACGGCCTACGGCGCGTACCTGCTGGCCGACCTGCTCCACTTCTCGGGGGTGGTGGCGGTGGTGGTCGCCGGGCTCGAGGTGGCCCGCTACGGGCACCGCTCGGGGCGCATGAAGGGCACTCAGCTGATCGGTTTCTGGCGCCTCCTGGCTTTCGTGCTGAACGCCGTCCTCTTCGTGCTGGTCGGCTCCCGGCTGCCCACGCCCTTGCTGCTCCGCATGCTGCCGCTGGCCGCGGGCCTCTACCTGGCCATGCTGCTGGTGCGCGCGGTCCCGGTCTACGGCCTGCTCGCGATCTGCGACCCGCGAGCGGCGCAGATCAAGTGGTCCTGGCGGGTGCTCACCTTCTGGGGAGGGATGCGCGGTGCGCTGTCGGTGGCGCTGGCGCTGGTGGTGGCGGCCACGCCCGGTATCGACCAGCGGGTCAGCACGGTCGCCTACGGCATGGTCGTGCTCTCGCTCCTGGTCCAGGGCGGGCTGATGGGACCGCTGGCCCATGCCCTCGGCTTGTCGCATCCCGACACCCGGCCGCGCCGGCGGCTAGCGACCGGCGGCCAGGCCCGAGGCCACGAAGGCCGCGTACGAGCCCAGGATCACCAATCCGCCAGCCCGGCCGACCCCGCGCCGAAGGAGGGGGACGGCAACCGCCAGCACGGTCAGGGCCAGCAGCCAGGTCATGTCGGTGAGGCCCGTGCGCACGGCGGCTGCGCCCAGGAGCAAGGCCGGGACCATGAGCCCCGCCAGTAGGTTGATGCTATTGCTGTTCATGGCCGCTGACAGCAGCGCGGTCCCGCGCTCGCTGCGCGCGAAGTGGAGCGCCACGTAGAGGTTGGGCAGGCTGGTCAGGGCGGCCAGGATCACCGATCCCAGCAGCCACCCGCTCACGTGCAGTCCCGGCGCCAGCTGCAGCGCGGACCTGACCATGGCGAGGCTCCCCAGCACCACGGCGGCGACCGCTGGCGGCATGAGCCACACCGGCTTCCACGAGTGGCTGCGCGCGGGCAGGTCGCGGTCCTCATCGTGCGCGACCTCGCCCGCCCGCGGCAGGAAGGCGGGCCGCAACGCGCGCAGGCGTCCGGCCAGCGCCAGCACATAGAGCGCGAACAGCATGGCGGCCAGCAGTAAGGCGGGCGCCGGTTGCAGCAATCCGCCGACCAGCGCCGCGGCCACCAGCAGCACCGTCATGCCGGCGGTGGCGTCCAGCACCAGGGGCTGGGTCCGGATCCGTATCCTGCCCGCCACCAGCGAGCTGAAGCCGAGCAGCGCGGCCAGGTTGAAGAGGTTCGAGCCAAAGATCACCCCGACGCCGACGTCGCGAGCGCCCGACGCCAGCGCGGTCACGGCCGACGACAGCTCGGGCGCGTCGGCGCCCAGCGCGGCCAGCAGGCCGATCAAGGCTTCCCCGAGGCCGACCTTCACGCCAAGGCGCGTGAGGCCGCGCGCCAGGAACTCGCTGGCGGCCAACGTGAGCAGCAGCCCGGCCGCGAAAACGCCGCCGGCAACCCAGGGCTGGCTGCCTACCGCTTCGAGGCCATCGCCAGCTCGGCCACCGCCTCCGGGTGCTGGATCACGCCGTCTATGAGCCCGTACTCGATGGCTTCCTCGGGGGACAGGTAGAAGTCGCGGTCGGTGTCCTTCTCGACCCGCGCCAGCGGCTGCCCGGTGTGGATGGCGATGAGCTCGTCCAGCACCTTGCGCAGGCGCAGGATCTCGCGGGCGTGGATGTCGAGGTCGGTGGCCTGACCCTGCAGCCCGCGCCCGGCGATCAGCGGCTGGTGGAGGTGGATGCGGGCATTGGGCAGCGCGTAGCGGCGGCCCTTGGTGCCGCCCATCAGGATGATCGTGCCGAAGGAGGCCGCCCGCCCCACCGCCACCGTGGAGATCGGCGGCTTGACGTACTGCATGGTGTCGAAGATCGAGAACCCGGAGGCCACGCTGCCGCCCGGGCTGTTGATGTACATCTGGATCTCCTTCTCGGGGTCGTCCGCGGCGAGAAAGATGAGCTGGGCGACAACCAGGTTGGCGATGGTGTCGTCGATGGGGCGGCCGAGGATGATGATCCGGTCGCGGAGCAGGCGCGAGTAGATGTCGAAGGAGCGTTCGCGGTTGCCCCCCTCGTTCTCGATGACGGTCGGAATCACTGCCATGGCGGTCTAGCGACCGATCGTATATTGCTGACCGTGGTCGCGATCACCGCCATGGCGCCGGGGACGTTCTTCTCGGCGCTGCCGGTGGCGCTGGCGCCCCTGCTGCCCGCCGAGCTGCGGGCGTTCGACCACAAGCGCGGCTTCGGACGGCTGCTGAAGTTCGACTACGGAGACCCGGGCACCCACTACGAGGCCTGGCACCACACCGCCACCGGCCGCATGGAGGTCGGCCTCCACCTGGAGGGCCCGCCGGCGGCCAACCGGGCAGGTTACGAGCTCCTGCGCGGGCGGCTGCTCGAGATCAAGCACAGCCTGCCCCGTGCCGAGCTGGAGCCCTGGGACAAGGGCTGGTACCGGTTGTACGAGACCTTCGCCGCGCGAGCGCTGAGCTCGGCCGCCCTCCATGAGACGGCCGAGCGCCTGGCAGCCTACATAAAGACCCTGCAGCCGATTTTGGGAGAACGCTGAATGGATCCACTCGAAGCCCGAGACCTCTACCCGATCACGCGCCAGTACATATTCATGAACCACGCCGGAGTCTCCCCGATGTCGGAGCGCGCCCGAGCCGCCGTGGAGGCGATGGCCGGCCACCTCACCGCCAAGCCGCTCACCTCGCCCCTGGCGACGGAGGAGGCCGACCGCCTGCGCGCGTCGCTGGCTCGGCTCTTCAACTGCGGCGCCGAGCACGTCGCGCTCACCCGCTCCACCGCCCATGGCATCAGCCTGCTGGCGGCCGGCCTCGACTGGCAGGCTGGCGACAACGTGGTCGGCGCTCGGGGCGAATACCCGGCCAACGTCTACCCCTGGGTGGCGCTGGGACCGCGCGGCGTCGAGTTTCGGGCGGCCGACAACGCTGGCGGCCGGGTGACGCCGGAGTCGGTCTTGAAGCTGGTCGACGGCCGGACTCGCGTGGTCGCTCTCAGCCACGTCGAGTTCTGGAACGGCTATCGGGTCGACATCGAGACCATCGGCCGGGAGTGCCGGAACCGCGGCGTCATCCTGGCCGTCGACGCCATCCAGAGCGCCGGCGCCCTCGAGCTCGACTTCGCCCGGCTGCCGGTCGACTACGTGGCAGCCGGCTCCTACAAGTGGCTGCTGGGCACGCAGGGCATCGGCTTTGCCTGGTGTCATCCCGACCTGCTGCCGCGCATCCGGCCGGTCCTGGTGGGCACCTCCTCGGTCAAGGACCCAATTAACTACTTCACCTACGCCACCGACCACGTCGACTTCGAGAGCACGGCGCGCCGCCTCGAGGAGGGCCATTCCTCGCTGCTCGACATGGCGGCCTTCGGCGCCGCCGTCGACCTCTTCCTGGAGGTTGGGCCGGCGGTCGTGGAGCGGCGCGTCCTCGACCTCGCCCAGCGCCTGGCGGAAGGGCTCGACCGGCAGGGCTACGAGGTGATCGGTCCCTGGCCACGCGACGAGAAGGAGCGCTCGGGCATCGTATCCTTCCGGAAGGCGGGCTCGCCGCCCCAGGAGATCCTGCGCGACCTCCAGGCCTCCCGCATCGTCGGCCGGATCCACGCCGACTTCATCCGCCTTTCGCCGCACTTCTACAACACGGAGGACGAGGTCGACCGCGTCATCGAAGTGCTGGCCCCGCAGTCGGTGCGGCCATGATCACCCCGCAAAATCTGCGATTTTGCGGGGACCCCGAATGACGCGCCTGGCAGGAGTAGCCGTGACCACGGCGCTCGAGGACTATATGGAGTCGCTGCTCCCCGAGCGCGACGCGGTCTTGACGCGCATGGAGCGCGACTACGAGACCAACAACGTGCCCGCGGTCGGACCCTTCGTGGGGGCCCTGCTGGTGCTGCTGGCGCGCACCGCGGGCGCCCGCCGGATGCTGGAGCTGGGAACCGCCACCGGCTACAGCGGGGCCTGGCTCCTGCGGTCCTCGGCGGAAGCCCGGCTGGTCACGCTCGAGCTCGACCCGGCGCGAGCGGCGGAGGCGCGCCGCAACCTCGCGGACGCGGGGCTCGCCGAGCGGGCCGAGGTGCTGGAGAGAGATGCGCTCGAGTACCTGCGCGAAAGTGGCGACACCTTCGACCTGGTCTTCAACGACCTCTTGAACTCGCTCCCCTCCGAGGAGGCGGTGCGCGAGTGCTTCGAGCTCTCATTGGCGCGCCTGGGTCCGGGCGGCCTGCTGATCGCGGACAACGCGCTGCGCAGGGGTGAGGTTCTGAACCCCCAGGGCCAGGGTGCCAGGAACGTGGTGCTCTGGAACCGGTTGGTGGCCGGCGAGCCGCGCCTCGACTCCACGCTGATCCCGCTGCGGGACGGCGTGTCCGTGGCAAGGTTGCGGGAGTAGGAAGGACCCCCTCCCCAACGGGGAGGGTTGGGGTGGGGAAACCAAGACCCGTCCCCTCTGGGGAGGGTTGGGTGGGGAACCAAGACCCCCTCCCCTCTGGGGAGGGTTGGGGTGGGGAAATTAACAGGCTGGGTTTGTTCGCGACCCCTCAAACGCCCAAGCTGAGCGGGTGGTTGAGCTGGCACGCAAACTCCGCCACGAGCGGACGGGCGTCGAGCGCATCCTGTGGACGCGTCTGCGCTTGTTCAAGGGCATCGGATTTCACTTCCGCAGACAGCATCCGATCGGCCCGTTCGTTGTGGACTTCGCCTGCATGTCGGCAATGCTGGTGATCGAGGTCGACGGACCCGCGCACGACCCTCAGGTCGATGCGCCGCGCCAGGCGTATATCGAGGGCCAAGGCTGGACCGTACTGCGATTCACGGCGGACGAGGTCTTGGGCGACGTGGACGCGGTGGCCGAAGGTATCTACGGCCATCTCACGCAAGCCCCCACCCCGACCCTCCCCTAAGGGGAGGGGGAGAGGAGCTTCGGCCCCCACCCCTACCCTCCCCTAAGGGGAGGGGGACAGGAGCTTCGGCCCCCACCCCTACCCTCCCCTAAGGGGAGGGGGACTCGGGGTTAGGGCCTTCGATCCAGACTGCACCGCCTTCAGCGAACTCCTTCTTCCAGATCGGCACGGACTCCTTGAGGCGGTCGATGCCGTGCTTGCAGGCGGCGATCGCCTCGGCCCGGTGCGGGCAGGAGACGCTGACCACGACCGACGCCTCGCCGATCTCCAGGGGGCCGGTGCGGTGGGCCATAGCGACCCGTGCCTCCGGCCAGCGCTCCCCAATCTCGGCCGCGATCTCCCGCATCTGCCTCTCGGCCATGCCCGCGTAGGCCTCGTACTCGAGCCGCTGCACCCTCTCGCCGCGCGAGTTGTCGCGCACGACCCCCGTGAAGGTGCAGATGGCGCCGGCGCCCGGATGGGCGACCGCCGCCTCCAGACGCCTGGCATCGAGCACGTCGGTTGTCAGCTCGAAGAAGACGCCGGCCGCCGAACCCCCGCTCACGGGCGGGATGAAGGCCAGCTCATCGCCCGGCGCCAGCGCCGCGTCCCAGTCCACGAAGTCCTGGTTGCGGGCGGCCCGGATCGCACCGGGGTCCGCGGGGAGGTTCGGGAAGCGCGAGCGCAATGATTCCCAGGCCTCGCGAACCGTGGCCCCGGAGGCCTCGGCAGAGTCGGTGCCCGCCAGGTCGCGCAGGCGCGCGAAGAGCAGCGCCCTCATTTAGCGATGAACACATGGACTTCGCGGCCGCTGGCCAGCGCCCGGTCGACGGTGGCGCGGGTCCCCTTAGAAGCGCCGTCCCAGAAGGCCACCAGCACGTCGCACTGGTCGATCAGGCGCTGGTTGCGGGCGGCGGCGACCGATTGGTCGCGCGCCTCCTCGAAAGAGGCGCCCAGCACCTGGATCGAGAGCCCGTGCCGGCGGGCGGCCCGGGTGGCCGCCGCATCCACGCCGCTGGCGCTGCCGGTCACCACCCGCGCATCACGGGGCAGGTTCTCGACGTAGGACTCCACCCGGGCGAGGTCGGCGAAGTGACGGCTGCCGACGATCCCGAACTTCATCTACTTGAGGTGGGTGTCCCACCAGTCGAGGACGTACCGCATGTGCTCCACGCGGTTCCAGGGCTTGCCGGCGACGACCAACGCGTGGGGCTCGCCGTTGAACACCACCAGGTCGACCTCCCGGCCCATCTTGAGCAGCCGGTGATACACCTGCTCTGCCTGCTCGAGGGGGGTGCGCAGATCGCCGGTGCTGGCGATGATGCGAACCGGCGTCAGCATCTTGTCCGCATAGGTGACCGGCGACAGGCGGCGGAAGAGGTCAGGATCCTCCCACGGCTCGGCCCCGAAGGAGCGGGCGCCAAAGTCCCAACCGATGTCCGATGAGCCGTAGAAGCCACTGAGATCGGTGACCGGCCGCATGGCGACCGCGGCCTTGAAGCGCTGGGTGTGGCCGATGACCCACAGCGTCGAGAAGCCCCCGTAGCTGGCGCCGCCCACGCCCAGGTTCTGGACGTCGGCAAAGCCCGCGTCCAGCGCCTTGTCGACCAGGGCCATGAGGTACGGGAAGTCGGTCTCGCCCCAGTGCCCGGTCAGGCGACCGGCGAACTCCTCCTCGTAGGTCTGGCTGCCCGGCGGGTTGCAGAAGACGACCGCGTAGCCGGCCCCGGCCAGGATGTTGAACACGAACGGGAAGCTCCAGCCGTAGGCGGCGTGGGGGCCGCCGTGGATGTAGAGCAGCGTGGGCACCTTCGTGTCCGGGCGATAGCCGGGCGGCAGGATCCGCCAGGCGTCGACGGTGCGCCCCTCGAACTCGAAGTCGAAGGGCGCGATCTCGCCGAGCGCCCGCTCCTTGACCCAGGGATTGGGCTCGAAAAGGGTCCGCTCCCGAGAGCCGTCGGCGGCGGCCGCGTTCACCAGCAGCGGCTCGTCCTGGGCGGTCGAGACCAGGGCCAGCGTGTCCCCGCCCAGCGACCAGAAGGAGACCACCCGGTGGCCGCCGGCCACGGGCTGGGGCTCGCCGCCGTCCGCCGGAACCCGGCAGACGCCCAGCGTGCCGCGGTCCGTCATGGGCACGTAGACCCACTTGCCATCCGCCGACCAGGCCGGATCCGCGCACTCGGCCGCGGGATGGGTGTCGGCCAGGACCCCTGCCCACAGGCTGCGGTCGACTCCGCAGGTGACGCACTCGCCGTCCACGTACAGCCGCTGGTGGCGCGCGTAGATGGAGCCCTCGCCCTCGCTGCCGGCGATCACGGCCACCCGGCCCTGGGGGCTGATGGCGAAGGCGTTGGCCGCCGTGCAGAGACCTGTCAAGCGCTCGGGTCGGGAATCGCCGTCGGCGGAGATCGCGTACACCGCGGCCTGCTGGCTGCGCCAGTGGTCAGGCTCCTGGTTGGACAGGAACGCAATCCGGCCGTCCGGCGTCCAGCGGACGCGGGCGATCGGAAAGTCGCCCTGGGTCAGCTGCCTCAGCCCGGCGCCGTCGGCGCCGCAGACCCAGACCTGCGGCTGCTCGTCATCGAGAGGCCCCGCGCCATCGAGTCGGTAGCGGAAGCTCTTGAGGTGGCGGACCCGCTCCAGGTAGCGCTGCCGGGCCTGGTCCTCGTCCTTGGGCGGCTTGCGGTCGGGGTTCTCAGGCCAATCGGGTCGGGCCAGGATCGCAAAGCGCGTGCCGTCGGGCGACCAGGCGAAGTCGGCGATCCCGCGCGGGGTCTTGAGCACCTGGCGCGGCTCGCCGCCAGCCAGATCGACGACGTGGAGATCCTGCCGCCATTCCTGCTCACGGTTGGAGGTGAACGCCAGGCGCGCGGCGTCGGGCGAGAAGCGGGGGCGGAGGTCGCGGCGCGTGCCGGCGGTTAGCCGGCGCGCGGGCGTCGAGCCGTCGGCCGGCGCCAGCCAGATGTTGGATCTCTGCTGGTTCTCGTCCGCATCCTGGGTGAACACCGTGAAGGCGACCTGGCGCCCGTCCGGCGAGGCCTCCACACCACCCACCATCCTGAACTGGAGGATGTCCCCGGCGACCAGCGGGTCAGGCATCAGAGGCCGCGCGCTTGGTGCAAGGCCCGACCCGTCTAACCGGCGTCCGAGCCCTCTTCGATGCGCCCGTAGTTGTCGTCGAACATGCCGCGCAGCTTGGCCGCCTGGCGGTCGTAGTCCCCGGCGTTGGGCCACGCGCTCCGGGGATCCAGGACCTGGCTCGGCACGCCCGGCACCTGGTCGGGGATCTCGACGCCAAAGACGGGGTCGCGGTGGGTCGAAACCTCGCGCAGCTTGCCTTCCACGACCGCGCTGACGATCGCCCGGGTGTGCGCAATCGAGATCCGCTCGCCGACACCATAGGGTCCGCCGACCCAGCCGGTGTTCAGCATCCAGACCTGGGCCCCGTGGTTCTCGACCCGCTCGATCAGCATGTCGGCGTAGGTGTGGGGCGAGAGCACCAGGAAGGGCGCCGCGAAGCAGGTGCTGAAGGTCGGCTCGGGCTCGGTCACCCCGCGCTCGGTGCCCGCCACCTTGGCCGTGTAGCCGGAGAGGAAGAAGAAGCGGATCTGCTCGGCGTTGAGGCGGGCCACCGGCGGCAGCACCCCGAAGGCGTCCGCCGACAGGAACAGCACGTTGGAGGGGTGGCCGCCCTGCCCCGAGAGCTCGGCGTTGGGGATCAGATCGACCGGGTAGGCGGAGCGCGTGTTCTCGGTCTTGGTGTCGTCGTCATAGTCGGGGACCCGGGTGTCGGGGTCGATGACCACGTTCTCGAGCACGGTGCCGAAGCTCCCGGTGGCGGAGTAGATCTCGGGCTCGGCCTGCTGGGAGATGCGGATGGTTTTGGCGTAGCACCCGCCCTCGAAGTTGAACACCCCCCGATCCGACCAGCCGTGCTCGTCGTCGCCGATCAGGCGCCGGCCCGGTTCCGAGGAGAGGGTGGTCTTCCCGGTTCCGGAAAGGCCGAAGAAGAGCGCGACATCGCCGTCCTCGCCGAGGTTGGCCGAGCAGTGCATGGGCATCGCCCCGGACTCGGGCATCAGGAAGTTGAGCGCGGTGAAGATCGACTTCTTGATCTCGCCCGCGTAGCGGGTGCCGCCGATGATCACCATCCGGCGCTGGAAGTTGACCAGGATGAAGGTCTCGCCCGGGGTCCCATCCGCCTTGGGGTCGGCCTTGACCGAGGGCAGCGACATCACGGTGAAGTCGGGCGTGAATCCCTCCCGCTGCTCCGGCTGGGGCCGGATGAACAGGTTGCGCGCGAACAGGCTGTGCCATGCGTACTCGGTGACCACGCGCACCTTGAGGCGGTAGCGCTCGTCGGCGCAGGCGAAGACGTCCTGCACGTAGATCTCGTTCTCGGAGACGAAGTCGACCATCTTCTGGAGCAGGCGGTCGAACTTCTCGGGCGGGATCGGGCGGTTGCCGCCCCACCAGATCTTGGAGTCGGTGGTCGGCTCCTTGACGAAGAACTTGTCCTTGGGCGAGCGGCCGGTGTGCTGGCCGGTCTCGGCGTCGAGGGCTCCCGTGGAGACGATCAAGGCTTCTCCGCGCCGGACCGCGTGCTCGTAGAGCTCGGCCGGGCTGAGGTTGTGCCAGGCCTGCGCCAGCGAACGGACGCCGACGTGCTCGAGGACCCGCCGTTGCTGCAGCTCCACTGCGAACAGGATACGAGGGGCCGGGTGCGGAGGCCCGGTTCTTAGGGGGCTAGGCGCGATTCGAGCTGGTCGACCCGTTCCTCGAGGATGAGCAGCTTGTCGGCCAGCCTGTCGGCCCCGCGGGGCGCCGGCGCCGCCAGCTCGTCGGCGCCCTCGGCCGCCGCCCGCATCAGGCCGTCGAGTGAGACATCGGCCAGCTGGGCGGCCGCACAGAGGGCGACCGCGGGGATTCGGGTCGACCCCGCCTCCCAGGCGTAGACCGCGGCGACCGAGAGGGTCGGCCAGCCCATGGCCACGCGGAGGTCGGCCGCGAACTTGCGCATGGTGCCGTAGCGCTTGCGCGCAAGCTTCATCGCCCGCGCCACCTGAATGTCCAGGGCGCGGGGGCCGGCCCCCGGCGCAGCCTCCATGACCTGTACTTAACGACCCTTTGCTGGCGAGGAAAAGAGCCGCCACTCATATTGAGTTAACACAACATTCTGGAAATGCCGGTATCGGGCCTATAGGATCGGTCCGTGCTCAGGCCCCGAGTCGAGCCGGTCATTCGATTCGGCGGCTACCTCGAGACCGATGAGAAGGGGCGGCTCTTCGACCGCCGGGTCCGGGAGCAGCTGCTCCGGGTGCCCCTCTTCGAGCAGCGCGAGGGCCTGGTCGCGGTCGAGGCACTGCGCGCGGTCACCCTGGTCGCCCGCAATCTCCGATACACGGGCGAGAAGTGGGCCGAGGCCCACAACCTCAGCCAGGTCCGCTTCGAGCTCCTCACCCTGCTGCGCCACCACCCGGACGAGCAGCTGACCCTGGGCCAGCTGGCCACCGGTCTCGACCTCAGCCCCCGGACGGTCACCTCGCTGGCCGATCTGCTGGAGCGGGACGGGCTGATCCGCCGGGTCCCTCACGCCACCGACCGTCGCGCCGTGCTCGCTCGCATCACGCCGGAGGGACGTGCGCGCGTGGACGCTCTCTGGACGGAGGCCTTCCAGCGCCACTTCCCGATGCTCGCGGGCTTCACCGAGGACGAGGTGGCCCAGCTCCGCCACCTCTGCCTGAAGCTGCTGGCCAACCTGAGCCTCGAAGCGGACTAGCGGTCCGGGCGCGCCGAAACAGGCGAGCGCCGGCGCTCGGTCAGATGCAGCCGGCCGCCCTGATTCGGTGTCCCCTCCACGACTATCCTGAGGGTCAAAGGTAATGGCCCCGGGGTGGCCCTGGTATGAGCATAGAGGGACGAGGATGAGCAAGGTACGGCTGCTGGTCGGCACCCGGAAGGGTGCCTTCGTGATGACCTCCGACGGCAAGCGGGAGAGCTGGGACGTCCAGGGGCCCCACTTCGCGGGCTGGGAGATCTATCACATGAACGCCTCGCCCGCGGACCCCAACCGGCTCTATGCCTCCCAGTCGAGCAGCTGGTTCGGGCAGGTCATGCAGCGCTCCGACGATGGCGGGCAGACCTGGGCCGCGGTGGGCAACCAGTTCCAGTACGAAGGAGAGGCCGGCACCCACAAGTGGTATGACGGCTCGCCCCACCCATGGGCATTCGCAAGGGTCTGGCACCTGGAGCCCTCGCTGAGCGATCCGGACACCGTCTACGCCGGCGTCGAGGACGCGGCTCTCTTCCGCACCGTCGACGGCGGCCAGTCCTGGCAGGAGCTGCCCGGCGTGCGGACGCACGCCACGGGACCCTCGTGGCAGCCTGGCGCGGGCGGCCTCTGCCTGCACACCATCCTCATCGACCCCGGTAATCCCGACCGGCTCTTCATCGCCATCTCGGCGGCCGGCGCGTTCCGGTCCGAGGACGCCGGCCAGACCTGGCGGCCGATCAACCGCGGCCTCAAGTCGGAAGGGATCCCGGACCCCAACGCGGAGGTCGGGCACTGCGTCCACCGCCTGGCGGCCCATCCGTCGCGTCCCGAGGTGCTCTTCATGCAGAAGCACTGGGATGTCATGCGCAGCGACGACGCCGGCGACAGCTGGCAGGAGATCAGCGGCAACCTGCCTACGGACTTCGGTTTTGCCATCGACGTGCACGCGCACGAGCCCGAGACCATCTACGTGGTTCCGATCACGAGCGACTCCCACCACTTCGTGCCCGACGGCAAGCTGCGCGTCTACCGCAGCCGGAGCGGGGGCAACGAATGGGAGCCGCTCACCAAGGGCCTTCCCCAGAGCGACTGCTACGTCAACGTGCTGCGCGACGCCATGGCCGTCGACGACCTCGATTCCTGCGGCGTGTACTTCGGCACCAGCGGCGGCCAGGTCTACGCTTCGGCCGACGCCGGCGACAGCTGGTCGGCGATCGTCCACGACCTGCCGCCCGTGGTCTCGGTGGAGGTGCAGACCCTGCCGTGATTCGCGTCGTGCTTCCCTCCAACCTGCGCACCCTGGCCGGCGCCGGCAAGGAGATCGAGCTGGAGGTCCCCGGCCAGGCCACCCAGCGCTCGGTCCTCGATGCCCTGGAGGAGCGCTATCCGGCGCTGCGGGGGACGATCCGCGATCAAACCACCAAGCTGAGGCGGCCGATGCTGAGGTTCTTCGCCTGCGAGGAGGACCTCTCGGACGAGGCGCCGGAGGCACCGCTGCCCGAGGCCGTGGCCACCGGGGCCGAGCCCTACCTGGTGGTGGGAGCGATGTCCGGGGGCTAGGAGCTCTCTTGTAACGTTCGGCGGCCCGCCGACACTGTTCCAGGGTGGGGACGCCCATTACGACCACGGATCCAGAGGTCGACGCGCTCAAGGCGGGTGACGAGCAGACCTTCGAAGCGCTGACTCGACGCCATTCGGCCGCCATGCTGCGGCTGGCGATGGCGTACGTCCGCGACCGCGAAACGGCCGAGGACGTCGTCCAGGAGACGTGGATAACGTTCCTGCGCACACTCGGCCGCTTCGAGGGGCGGTCCTCGCTGCGCACCTGGCTCTTCGGGATCCTCGCCAATGTCGCCCGCGCCCGCCGCCGACGCGAGTCACGGCTGGTCACGTTCACCTCGTTGCTGGGCCTGGGCGGCACCGATTCGCGGCGGCCGACAGTCGACCCAGCACGCTTCGCGAGCGACGGGAGCTGGCGCACCCCACCGCCCAGCTGGTCGGCGCTTCCCGAGCAGGTCCTGGAGAGCCGTGAGACGCTGGCCGAGGTGCAGTCGGCAATCGACGGCCTGCCGGCCAGGCTGCGCGAGGTGATAGTGCTCCGCGACGTCGCGGGCTGGGAGGCGGACGAGGTCTGCGACCTGCTCCGGATCTCGGCCGGAAACCAGCGCATCCGGCTCCACCGCGCGCGCTCGGCCGTCCGCCAGAAGCTGGAGGATCGGTTGCGATGAACTGCCGCCAGGTCGTGGAACTGATGACCGATTACCTCGAGGGTGCCCTGGCGCCCGCCGACCGCCAGCGCTTCGAGGCGCACCTCTCGGGCTGCGACGGCTGCACGGAGTACCTGCGCCAGCTGCGAACCTCCATGGCCCTGGCCCACAGGCTGGGCGAGGAGCCCATCCCAGCCGCGCTGGAGGCCGAGCTGCTCGAGGCCTTCCGGCACTGGAAGACGGGCTGACCCGACCCGGCCTGTAACGCCGCGTCGGGGTCTGGCGACTGTACCTAAGCCGCGGCTTACCAGTACATCCGGAACAGCGAGGAGACCAGTACATGCATCTGATGACACGCTTCACGGCGGCGGTCGGGCTTGCCCTGCTCACAGTGGCAGGGGCAGCCGGCACCGCCCCCATCGCCCTGGCCGCCGACGTGGCCGGCCACGTCTACGTGAACGACAACACCGCCGGGATCAACACGATCGCGGCCTTCGACCGGCACAGCGATGGCTCGCTCACGCCCCTGCCCGGCTCGCCGTACGCGGCGGGAGGGGCGGGGACCGGAGCCATTGTCGGCTCCCAGGGAGCGCTCCAGCTCAGCTCGGACGGTCGCTACCTGCTGGCCGTCGACGCCGGCAGTAGCCAGATCTCGGTGCTGGCGATCCAGCCCGACGGCAGCCTGCGCCCGGTAGAGGGCAGCCCGGTCTGGTCCGGAGGCATCGAGCCCATCAGCATCGCGGTGCACGGGCAGCTCGTCTACGTGGCCAACGAAGGCAACGGAACCACCGGCAGCAACTACTCGGGGTTCAGGCTCAGCCCGGACGGCCGGCTGCATCCGATCGAGGGCAGCGCCGTGCCGCTCACCAGCACGGCCAACCCCGGCGACATCCTCTTCGACCCCACCGGCGACCACGTGATCGGGGTCGAGGTCGGCACCACCGATCCCAGCACCTTTCGCATCGACAGCTTCCTGGTCGACCCCAACGGGCGCCTGACAGCGACGAGCGGGTCGCCCTTCGCGGCCCAAGCTCCCGGCCCCTTCGGCAGCGAGTTCTCACCCATCGCCCCGAACCACCTCTACGTCTCCAACGCTCATGGCGGCGCGGGCAATGGCTCGGTCTCCGCCTTCAATGTGGCCGGGAGCGGCGCCCTCTCATCCATTGGCGCGTCCCCTTACGCGGACGGACAGACCGCTCCCTGCTGGGTCGAGATCTCCCACGACGGCCGCTACCTGTGGACCGTGGACACTGGCAGCACCGACATCTCCACCTACCGGATCGAGGCTGACGGGTCCCTGAGCTACCTGTTCAGCACACCCTTCAAGAGCGGCAAGGGGATCCGGCCCTTCGACGCGCGCCTTGACCCCAGCGGCCAAGTCCTCTACGTGGTCGACTCCGCGCTCCGCGCGGTCAGCGCTTTCGCCGTCAATGGCGGCATTCTGACCGAGCTCGCGGGCTCGCCGTTCTCGCTGCCCGGAGCCGCCACCCCCTTTGGAATCGTCACGACCTGATCGAAACGTTGGGCTGGGAGCAGCGCGCTCCCAGCCCACTACCCCGCCTTGCTGCGCTGCCGGCGAGCCTTTCCGGACACGTAATCGACGAGGACGTACTCCCCGAGCCTTTCGGGCGACACGAAGAAGGCGCGGCCCTTGTTGATGCGCGTCATCTGGTTGATGAACTCGGTCAGGTAGGGACCCCGCTCCAGCATGAAGGTGTTGATAACGATCCGGTCGCGGGTGCACCGGCGCACTTCCTTGAGCGTCTCCTGGATGGTGCGGAAAGTCGGCGGGTAGGCGAAGTACACGCGTCCGTTGTCGAGGTGAGCGGTCGGCTCGCCGTCTGTGACCATGATGATCTGGCGATTGCCGCGGTGCTTGGCCAGCAGTGACCTCGCGAGCTGGAAGCCGTGCTGCATGTTGGTCCCGTACACGTAGTCGTTGAGCGCGATCTGCGGCAGCGACTGGGGCTTGAGCTCGACCGCGTGGTTGCTGAAGCCGACCACGTAGAGGGAGTCGCGCGGGAACTGGCTGCGGATCAGCGCGTCGAGGGCGATGGCCACCTTCTTGGCGGCCAGGAAGCAGCCGCGCAGGAACATGGAGCGGCTCATGTCGATCATCAGCACGGTCGAGGCCTGGGTCGAATGCTCGGTGCGGTGCACGACGAAATCCTGGGGGGCGATCGAGACCGGGACGCCGCGCCCCTCCCGCTGCAGTGAGTTGAAGAGCGTCTCCCGCATGTCGAGCAGGAAGGGGTCGCCGAACTCGTAGTCCTTGAGCTCCTCGGCCGACTCGGTGCCGAGCCCGGCGCCGATCATCTGGTGCTGGCCGAGCCGGCTTTTCTTGAGCTGCTCGAAGATGTCCTTGAGCGCGGACTGGCCGATCCGGCGCATGCCGCGCGGAGTGAGCTCCAGGCGCCGGTCCCGGCGCTCGACGTAGCCGGCCTTCTCCAGGACCTCGGTCATCTGCCGGAGCTGGTCCAGCGAATGGCGAGCCTGGGGGCCCAGCACCTGCTCGGCCAGCGAGCGGTCGACGTCGTCGAGGCGGAACGAACCGCGCTCGAGCTGGGATTCCAGGCGGTCCATCTGCTGCAGGCGCTCCATCAGGCCCATCGCCTCCTGCAGAGAGAGCGGATCGTCGCCGAAGAACGGATAGCGCTCGGTCAGCTCCCCGGGCGGCATCAGGCCCTGCATGTGGCCGGCCAGGCGGGCCAGCTCCAGGCGCAGGGAGTCGTCCTGCAGCAGCTCGTCCATCATCCGGCGCAGCTCGTCGCGGGCCTCGGGCGAGAGCGACTGCAGCAGCGAGTTCATCTGCGCCATCTGCTGCTGCAGGTGCTCCAGCAGCTGGTCCAGCGTGTCGATGCCGGGCGGGAACATGTCGCCGTACTTCTGCATGAAGCCCTGGAAATCGGGCTGCAGCCCCTGCTCGCGCTGCTCCAGCATCTGGTTGAGGTCGCGGACCATCTCCCGAACGCGGCCGACGTCCTGCTGCGTCATCGACTGGAGGCCCTGCTTCATGCCCTGGAACATCTGGTCCAGGATTTGCTGCTGCAGCTTCTGGAGCAGCTCGTTGAACATCTGCTCCGCCTCGGGGTCCATGAACTCGTAGTTGCGCAGCGCCTTGACCCTTCCGCCCAGGTCATCCGGGATGCGGTCGAGCTGGTCCTTGCGCTGCTTGGCCATCCGCTCCAGCACGCGCCGCGCACTGTCGTCCTTCTGCTCCTCGAGCTTGCGGTCGATGCCCTTGCGCTCGGTGTCGACCACCTCCTGGAGCTGCTCGCGCAGCTGTTCGACCGTGGAGTCGAGGTCGTAGCGCGAGAGCTCACGCTCGCGCTGCTCCCGGATCTGCTTGAGCAGCTGCTCCAGGCCGGGGACCTGGTCGGAGCCCCAGCGGTACAGGCGCTGCAGGGCGGCCGAGAGGTCGCCGTAGGACATCAGGTCCTCGGAGAGCGCGTCCAGCACCTCGTCGGCGTCCAGAGCGTCGAGCTTCTGGGTGCCGTCCCAGCGCGAATAGCGGTAGCTCATGAGCCTGCTGCGACCTTACACCCGCAGCTAAAGAGCCCGGCCTTCGCCTCCGGCGCGCTCGGCGGTGAAAAGCCGGTGCTGCCAGACGCCGATGCCGAAGATGCCGAGTGCGCCCGCCGTCCAGAGGTTGGGCACCGGCAGGTCGCAGGGAGGGCGCAGAAGCAGCAGCAGGGCCGGCGCCAGCGCCACCAGCGGCGCCGCCGTGCCCGCCCTCACCGCCAGCCCCACCACCAGCAGGAGCAGGGGCAGCAGCGGCAGCACCTGGTACGGGTAGACCTCGCCGGGCAGGAGGGCGCCCAGGCCCAGGCCCAGGGCCAGGCCGTAGGCCGGGTGCCAGCCCGAGCGGCGAGCGGCCCAGACCGTAGCCGCGACCAGCGCCAGATCGGTGGCCAGGTAGCCCGCGGTCGCGACTCCCGGCAGCTGCACGGGCGAGCGCAGGAATTGGGGCCCTCCGGGCGGCAGCCACTCCCAGCTGCTGCCCCCGACCCAGCGCATCCAAAGCCCGCGCGTGGACACGATCGCGCAGTCGGGATCGTTGGGCGCCAGCGCCGGCAGCAGCACCCGCCGCAGGTAGTCCAGCACACCCCCGAGCGGGATGAAGGCGGCCACGGTGACGGCTGCAAAGGTGGCGGCCAGCGCCGAGACGAAGGCGGCCCGCGGCCGGCCCAGCGCCATCGCCAGCGGGTAGTACTTGAGCGAGGCCGCGCCGCCGGCCAGGGTGCCGGCCAGCAGCGGGCGTGCGGCAACCACGGCCATGGCGCCCACCGACAGCAGCACGATGGCCCCACCGCGCTGGCCGGCGGCCAGCTCCGCCCACACCGGCGTGAAGAGGGCGCCGGCGGCCGCGGCCACCGCCCTGGGGAGGGGCGGCAGGCGCCGGATCAGCAGCCAGGCCGCGACGGCGAGGCAGGCGGCGTCGAGCGCGATCCAGAGGTAGACGCCCCAGGTCTCTGGCAGAAGGCCGAAGGGCGCGGCCAGGAAGGCCTGAGGCGCCGGGCCCAGGAGACCCTCCTCGGGCAGCGGCAGGCGCCCTCGGGCCTCGGCGGCGGCCACCAGGTCGTAGAAGCCGGCGGTCTGGCCCGTGACCAGGCGGTGCCCCGCAACCCAGAAGGAGCGCCCGTCACGGTGATCGCCGAGCAGGCCGCCGAGCAGGAGGGCCCGGGCGCCGAAGAGGGCGGCCAGCACCCACCAGAAGGCCGGGCGGCCGAAGACGGCGGCCGCCGCCTGGCGCACCCGGGGTCCCCGCGAAATCGCGAGATTTCGTGGGGTGGGGAGTCTCAGCCGGCCGCTTCCCTGGCGGCCCGAGGCAGCCAGCGCCCCGCTTTCAGGAAGGTCACGAACTCGCGCACCGCGCTCGGCAGCCGCCGGCGCCGGAGGTGGACGATGGTCCACTCCCGCCGCACCGGGAAGCCGGAGACGTCGAGCACGACCAGGTCGCCGGAGGCGCTCTCGAGACCGATCGCGTAGCGCGACAGCACCGCCACCCCGAGGCCGCCCTCCACGGCGTGCTTGATGGCACCGTTGCTGCCGAGCTCCATGCCGACCGTCAGCGTCACCCCTGCCCGCTTGGCGGCCTTCTCCACGGCCCAGCGGGTGCCCGACCCCTGCTCCCGCATCAGGAAGGGCTCGTCCTTCAAGTCCCGCAGGGACAGACCGCGGCGCCCGGCGAGGGCATGGCCGGCGGGCGCCACCACCACCAGCTCGTCCTTCATGAAGGGCAGGCTGACCAGGTCGGAGTCTTTGAGCGGCGGCCCCACGACCGCCAGGTCGAGCTCGTTGCGCAGCACCTTCTCCTGGACCACTCCCCGGCTGCCGATCTCCAGCGAGATCGCCAGGTCTGGATGCTCGCGCTTGAAAGCGCCCAGGGCGGCGGGGATCAGGTAGATGCCGACGGTGGTGCTGGCGCCGACCTTGAGCGTTCCGCGCCGGATCCCACGTATGTCCTCCAGCCCCACCGCGGCCTCGTCGAGCAGGTTGAGCATGCGGCGCACGTATCCGTACAACATGCCGCCGGCCTCGGTCAGCTGGACCCGTTTGCCCAGCCGGTCGAGCAGCGAGAGGCCGAGCGCGCTCTCCAGCTCCTTCACCTGGTAGGACACGGAGGGCTGGCTGAGGTTGAGGTGCTGGGCGGCCACCGAGAAGCTGAGGTGGTCGGCGACGGCGCGGAAGACGCGGAGCTGGTGGAGCGTGATCGACCGGTCCAGCTCCAGGGGCGCCGGGGCTGGACCGGGCCTCTGCGGCATCGGCACTACCATAGGCGACGATGGCGAGCCGGAAGCCGAGGGGGTTCTCGCCGGTACGCCGCACCAAGCCGTCGGTCGCCCCCGCCCCGGCCCCTGACCTGACGCCGGCCACGGTCTCCGAGCAGAAGCTCAACGCCTATCGCAAGAAGCGGTACGGGGTCCTCCACCCCGGCGGGCCGGCGATAGCGAAGCGGCGCGCCGAGGGCAAGCTGACCGCGCGCGAACGCATCGACGCGCTGCTCGACGAGGGCAGCTTCGTCGAGCTCGACATCTTCGCCACCCACCGCGCCCATGGGTTCGGGATGGAGGAGCGCCGAATCGCAGGCGACGGCGTGGTCAGCGGCTTCGGCCAGGTCGGAGGCCGCGACGTGGCCGTCTACGCGTATGACGCAACCGTGCTCGGCGGCTCGTTGGGCGAGGTCACGGCCGAGAAGATCATCAAGGTCCAGGACCTGGCGCTCCGCAACCGGATCCCGATCGTGGGCATCAACGACTCCGGCGGCGCGCGGATCCAGGAAGGCGTGGTCGCGCTGGCCGGCTACGCGGAGATCTTCTTCCGCAACGTGCGCTCGTCAGGCGTGATCCCCCAGCTCTCGGTGATCGCCGGCCCCTGCACCGGCGGCGCTGTGTACTCGCCCGCCATCACCGACTTCATCTTCATCGTCGCCGACCAGGGCTACATGTTCATCACCGGGCCCGAGGTGGTGCGCGTCACCACCGGCGAGGACGTCACCTTCGACGAGCTCGGCGGCGGCGACGTGCACAACATGCGCTCCGGAGTCGCGCACTTCCTGCCCGCCGATGAGGCGGAGAGCGCCGAGATGGTGCGGCGCCTGCTCTCCTACCTGCCGTCGAGCAACGAGGAGCAGCCGCCCTTCAAGCCCACCGCCGACGACTTCGAGCGGGCCGACGAAGAGCTGCAGACGCTGGTCCCCGAGAGCCCCAACCTGCCCTACGACATGCGGGAGGTGATCGTCCGCCTGCTCGACGACCGCCAGTTCATGGAGGTCCAGCCCTTCTTCGCGCAGAACATCGTGGTCGGGCTGGGCCGCCTGGGCGGCCACACCGTCGGCCTGGTCGGCAACCAGCCCAAGGTGCTGGCAGGCGCCATCGACATCAAGGCCTCGGTCAAGGCGGCGCGATTCATACGCTTCTGCGACGCCTTCAACATCCCCGTCATCTCGCTGGTCGACGTGCCGGGCTACCTGCCCGGCACCGCGCAGGAGCACGAGGGGATCATCCGGCACGGCGCCAAGCTGCTGTACGCGTACGCCGAGGCCACGGTGCCCAAGCTGACCGTGATCACGCGCAAGGACTACGGCGGCGCCTACTGCGTCATGGGGCCCAAGCAGATGGGGGCCGACCTCAACCTGGCCTGGCCGACCGCGGAGATCGCGGTCATGGGCCCGGAGGCCGCCGTCAACATCATCTACAAGCGCGAGCTGCTCGCCAGCGCCGATCCCGACTCGAAGCGGAAGCAGCTGGTGGCCGAGTACACGGAGCGCTTCGCGAATCCGTACGTGGCCGCCGAGCGCGGCTATGTGGATGACGTGATCGAGCCCCGCGAGACGCGTCGAGAGCTGATCAGGGGACTCCAGCTGTGCCTGCGCAAGACGGTCGAGCGGCCGCCGCGAAAGCACGGCAACATCCCGCTCTGAGAACGAGCTGACGAGACTCCTCCCCGCCGAACGGCGAGGAGTCCTCTACCTCAGGTAGATCCCGCGCGCGATCTCGAGGTTGACGTAGGCCTCGGGCAGGCTCCAGGAGACCGGCGTGCCCGCCCAGTTCACATAGATCGTGACCTCGCGGAGCGGTGCGAACTTGCCGCCCGCCAGCTGGTCCATGTGCTGGTCGGGCCCGATCCCGGCGGCGAACTGGGCGGTGCCGCTCACGCTCCAGCCGGCGCCTTCGAACAGCGCGTGGCGGCCGGTCATGGGCGGCGCGTCAGGGTCGTGGGGCTCGCCGCTGACCAGCGTGCAGGTGATGATGTGCTGGCGGTGCAGCAGTCCCTCGGGCACGCCGTGCAGCTGCGGCATCGAGGGGTCGGACGCAATCGTGGTGGCGTTCTGGATGCGCAGCGTCGGCTCGGTGTCGAGCAGCCGCTCGCGCAGCCGGCCGCGCAGCTTCATCTCGCAGGAGAGCCGCTGCTCGCCGGTGAAGACCTCGACCGGGGTCCACGCCAGCCCGGATCCGAACGCGGATCCCTGGGGCGCCCCGTTGGCGATCATCTCGGCGCGCATAACGACGCGCGGCGGGAATCTTGCGCTTCAGGCGTTCGCGCGCGCTGGAGGCGGCGGCATGGCCGCCGCCAGGGCGGCAGCCCGGCGCGCGGCGGGCTTGCGCGCCTGGAGCTTCTGAGCGCGCGCCACGTACTCGTCCACCGTGAGCACCAGCTCGGCATGGCTCCAGGTCAGCGGCGAGACCGAGAGCGCGGCGCCGGTGACGGGGTCGACCTGCTCCGAGAGCAGGCCCCCGGGGATCTGGTGCTGGACGACCCAGTCGATGATGTCGCGCGCGGGCTTCAGAGCGGCCAGCGTGTGCGCGGTGGCCAGGTACCACTGCGCCATCCACAGCGTGCAGATGAACCAGGGGTTGCCTGGGCAGCTGCCCACGTCGTGGGAGACCTGGAAGTAGTAGTCGTTGGCGTAGCGCGCCTGGCCACCGGTGGACAGCTTGTTGGAGAGCTCGCCGGCGATCGCCTGCATGGTGGCGGTGATGCGCGGCTCGTCCGGCTCGTACATGCCGAAGCGCCACAGGCCGTAGATCGCGCTGTCGATGACCCCGTCGACATCGACGCCGCCATCGGAACGGCAGTTGACGCGGCGGGCGAAGCGGTTGAGCTCGGGCCGGTAGAGGTGCTCGTCGGCGGCCTTGCGCAGCGACTGGATGGCCGGGGTCAGGCGGTCGATGGCGGCCTCGTCGTCGAACAGCTCGGCGAAGTTGAGCGCGGCCTGGAGGCCGCCGTGCACGGCGCCGACCGTGAACGCGTGCACCCCCCAGCGCTCCTCCCAGAGGTCCCAGGAGGGGAGCGGCAGGCCCGTCTTCTCGTCCTTGTAGGCGGTCATCCAGTCCGCCGCCGGGAGGACCAACCTTGAATACAGGTCGACCACGAAGTCCAGGTTGCGGTGGATCCGGTAGTGCTCCCACAGAGCCCAGAGCACGAGGCCGGTCTCATCCTCCTGGATGGGCAGCAGGCGGTGTCCGTCGTGGTCGGCCCACGGGTGCCAGGAGCTCCCGATCTTGCCGTTCGGGGTGTACTTGTGCAGGAAGTAACCCTCTTCGACCAGCGCGTCCTCGCAGAAGAGGAAGAACTTGCGCGTGATGTCCTCGTGGCCCGCGCGGTCGAGCGCGTTCGCCACCAGCGCGCCGTCGCGCGGCCACACGTAGGCGTAGGTGTCGCGAGCGAACTTGGTGATGTCGAAGTCGGTGGCGGCGACGATGCCGCCGCCGTTGTCCACGTGGCAGCGCGCGGTCAGCGCGCTGCGCCGGTAGAGGTCGCGGGCCTGCCAGCCCAGCGCGTCCTCGATCCGCTTGTGGTCCTTGTCCGACCAAACCGACCAGTAGGTGCGCGTGCGCGTGCGGTAGGTGTCCTCGCCGCGCGCCAGGATGAGGTCCTGGCCGAAGCTGGAGACGTCCTGGAAGCGCGCGCCCATGCACAGCCAGTGCGTCACCTCGCGCGCCTCGCCGGCAGCTGCGGCGGGGACGTCGAACTCGACGACGCAGTCGACTGACCCCTGCTCGATCGGGTTGCGGCCGAGCACGCCGTCCTCGGCGTCGATCCACGTCCCCTGGTTGGCGCCGCCCTTCTTGCCGCAGGCCCAGGAGCTGATCCCGGCCGCGTCCTCCACCTCCCCGCCGAGCAGGAAATAGGCGGCGTCCTTGTAGGCGACGACGGCCTTGTGCTTGGGGTCGTAGAGCACGGTGTTCCCGATGTCGCTGCCGCCGATGAACCAGTCGTAGTGGTAGAAGACGCGCGCCGCCTGGAACCCGGCCACGCTGGTGAGCGTGAGCCGGCGCACGAAATAGTCGCGGGCCATGTCGACGTAGTCGCTGAAAGCCGCTTCGATGCCCAGGCCGGCGTGGCGCAGGGTCACGTCGGTGACCATGGTGTTCTCCTGGTAGCCGAGCCGGCGCTCCCAGCCGCTGTCGCTGACCCAGGCGAAGCGGCCGTCCACCCAGAAACCGGTCCGGCACAGGTTGCCCATGGTCTGATTGTCCTGGCCGACCCGGGGGAAATACAGGTCTCGGACAGCGTAGTTGGCGTCGTAGTTGACCAGGACCCGGCCGTTCCCGATCACGATGCTGCGGGGCATACCGGGCGGCATGGTAGGCCTAAACTTCTGCCGATCGCCACCGCCAATCCACTCCACGACGAACCCTGGCAGCCGTCGATCCGGGTCGTGAGCTCCCGGCGCCGCCGCCGCACGGTCAGTGCCCGCCTGGTCGGCGGCGTGCTCGAGATCCGGGTCCCGCACTGGATGCCGGACCGGGAGCGTGAGCAGTGGGTGGAGCGGATGCGCGTCCGCATCGAGCGCCAGCTGCGCCGGGCCCAGCCCTCAGACGACCGTCTGGAGGACCGCGCCCGCCGCCTCAACTCCCGCCACTTCGGGGGGCGCCTGCGCTGGACGTCGATCGCCTTCAGCGACCGCCAGGAGAGCCGCTGGGGCTCCTGCAGCTACCTGGCCGGGGTGATCCGGGTGGCGGAGCGCGCCTCGCGGCTGCCTGAATGGGTGTTGGACTACATCGTCGTCCACGAGCTCGCCCACCTGGAGGTGGCGGAGCATTCGGCGGAGTTCTGGGACCTGGTCAACCGCTACCCGCTCACCGAGCGGGCCCGGGGCTACCTGACCGCGCTCGACCACCAGGCGGGCCGGGCGGCGGAGGCGTTCTAGAGCCCTGCCGGACCGCCGCCCGATTACGCCCTCAGGTCAGGAGAACTCGAGGATCGGATGTACCTCGACCGTGCCCTCGACCGCTGCCGGGTTCTTGGCCGCCCAGGCGATCGCCTCGTCGCGGTCCTTGCACTCGAGCACGAAGTAGCCGTTCAGCCACGGTGACTGGGGGTGCATGGGCCCTTCGGTCGTCTCGGTCCGGCCGTCTCGGACCTGGACGCTGAAACCCGCCGCCGAGGGCTGGCAGGCGTCGCCGCCGCGCATCACGTTGGCGGCCTGCGCTGCCTCGAGAAGCTTGGCGTAGGCATCGATCTGGGCCTCCAGCTCGGGCGTCCCCGGTCGCGGCGCCTTGGACTCGTCGACGTACTGCAACATCATGAATTTGGGCATCTCACCCCATACGACGAACCGCGAGCACCGGAATCGACAGAGACTCCTCCCCGCTTGGCGGGGAGGTCCCGCCCGCAGGGCGGGGGAGGGGGACGGGGTCAGCCGTGAGCCTTCTCAGCTCGCGCCCGGCCTGCGGCGCAGGCACCTACCGCGTACGATCTGGCTCGTGGCTGTCGCCGCACTGGTGTTGCTCCTGGTCGATCTCGCGCTGGCTTGGGGCAACCTGCATGCCGCCGACGACGTCCAGCCGGTGGTCGCGCTGCTCCTGCTGGCAAGCTTCGGGTTCGGCTTCTACCGGCCCCGGTGGAGCTGGCTCTTCGCGCTCCTGCTCTTCGCCGCCATCCCCACCTCGACCGCCTGGGCGTACGCCACCCACTACCCGGTCTACGGCGGTCACCACCCCCTTTACGAGGAGCTGATAGCCCTCATCCCGGTCGCGATCGGCGCCGCGGCGGGTGCAGGAGCGCGCCTCGCGATGCTCTCGCCTCGAGAGAACACCTCTCGAGATTAGGCGACACCCGGATCATTTCCGGGACGTGTTAAGACCGTACGTTTGTTCGTCGCTGTGGTAAAATTGCGTCATGTTGAATGGGGGTTGGGGGGAGGTCTCCACCGCCTCAGCGCACGAACTTCGCAACGCGTTGTTGGAGGAGCTCGAGGCGGTCGACGTGGAGTCCCTGGCGCCTGAGCACCTGGGCGCCGAGCTCAAGTTCATCCGCTCCACCGTCGACCTGCTCGAGCTCCAGGCCGCCCGCCGGCTGGCCGTCTTCGACAGCCGCCAGGCGTTCTATGACCTGGGCGAGCACTCTTCAGTCGATTGGATCCGCACCCACACTCACATCTCGGCCGCCAGCGCCGACAACCAGGTCACGCTGGCCCGCCAGCTGCAAACGCTGGAGCCCACCGTCGAGGCGGTGCAGCAGGGCGAGATCTCCTTCGAGCACGCGCTGCTGATCGCGCGCCAGGTCAGCGATCTACCTGAAGCCACCGCGGTGCAGGCTCAGGCCGAGCTGCTGCCGGTTGCTGCCAAGAGCGATCCCCGCGAGCTGCGCAAGCTGGGCCTGGAGATCCGGCATCGCGAGGATCCCGAACGCGCCGCCCGCCAGGCCTACCGCCAGCACGAGAAGCGGCGGCTGCGGCTCTTCGACCACGCGGACGGCATGTTGGGCCTGGAAGGCGCGCTGCCGGCGCCCGAAGGCATGAAGCTGCGCACCTGCCTGGAGTCCCTGATCGGCATCCCGGTCAAAGGTGATGCGCGCAGCCAGGACCAGCGCCAGGCCGACGCCCTGATCGAGCTCTGCTCAGGGGCGATCGGGTCGGGCAAGCTGCCGCGGCAGGCCGGGCGCCGGCCGCAGCTGTCGGTGATCGTGCGCACCCAGGCCGGTGCCGAGGTGTCGGCCGAGTTGGAAGGCGTCGGCCCCATCAGCCTGGGCACCCTGGCCCGGCTCCGCGGACAGGACCACGTCGAGCGCCGACAGACGGTGGATGGTGGTGGAGTGACGCTCAACTTCGGTCGGGCGCGGCGCTGCCACAGCGAACCGCAGCGCCAGGAGATCTCCACTCGCTTCTCGCACTGCGTCGCGGGCCGCTGCACGGTGCCCATCCGAGACTGCGAGATCCATCATGTGGTGCCGGTTGCGGTGGGCGGCCAGACCGACGTCCGGGAAGCTGTGCCGCTCTGCCGCCGCAGGCACCACCCGCAGGTGACGGAGGGTGGCTACCGGCTCGAACGCGCGGCGGACGGTGGCTTCGATCTGGTCGCGCCGCCGGGCGCCGAGTTTCGGCCGGATCGCCGGCAACGGCATTCCACCCGCAGCGGCCCCTGACGCACGCCTGAGCTCATACCGGCGATGAGGTGTCGCCTTCGCCTGAACTCAAGCGCTGTTCAGCCTAGAGCGTGAGGACGATCTTGGTGGCCTCGCGGGCGTCGAAGATCCGGTATGCCTCCGGCGCCTCCTCCAGCCTCATGCGGTGGGAGATGATGCGGTCAGGCTGCAGCTTGCCCGCGGCGATCAGGTCGAGCAGCGGCCGCATGTATGCCTGCACGTTGCACCAACCGGCGCGGAAGGTGAGGTCCTTCGACCAGCTGTGCCAGAGCGGGAAGGGCCACTCGGTCTCGCTCGGCACGCCGACCATCGAGATCGTCCCCCCGCCGCGCACGCAGTGGATCGCGGTCTCCACCGCCGAGACGTGGCCCACGCACTCGATCGAGCGGTCCACGCCGTGCCCTTCGGTCACGCGCTGCAGGAACTCCACCGGGTGCACCTGCTGGGCGTTGACCGGGATGGCGCCCAGCTCCTGGGCGACCTCGAGGCGGGCGTCCACCATGTCGACCGCGTAGACGCGAGCCGGGCCGAAGAGGTTCGCGGCCATGACCGCCATCAGGCCCACCGGCCCGGCGCCGATCACCGCCACGGTGTCGCCGGGGTGGATCTCGGCCCGTTCGGCGCCGAAGTAGGCGGTCGAGAGGATGTCTCCGACGAAGATCGCCTGCTCGTCGGTCATGCCCTCGGGGATGGGCTCCAGGGTGTGATCGGCCAGAGGCACCACCACCCACTCGGCCTGGCCGCCGCCGAGGTCGCCGAAGTACTCGCCGTACCCGAAGGTGCCCTTGTTCTCGCACTGCGCGAACCAGCCCCGGCGGCAGAGATAGCAATGGCCGCAGGCGGTGAAAAAAGAGGCGACGACGCGATCGCCCGGCTGGAACCGGCGTACCTCGGGACCGGCCTCCTCCACGACGCCCGTGAACTCATGGCCGATCACGGCGCCCGGGTTGATGGGACTGTGGCCGTGGTAGATGTGCAGGTCTGACCCGCAGATGGCGCTCAACGTCACCTTGAGGAGGACGTCCGACGGGCTCGTGAGCGACGGCTTGGGGACGTCCGCGACGCGGAAGTCGCCCACGTCGTGGAAAGTGACCGCCCTCACGCGCCGGATTCTAGAGAGCTTCGGCCCTTGTCCAAAAGCTCAGGCTCGCTTATTGTGATAGGGCAAATGTCATCAATCACCCCCTTGGAGGTCCCAAACCATGCCTGAGCTGTTCTGGGTCGTGGTGGTCGTGGCGGCTGTCGCGGTCCTTCTCCTGATCGCCGTGAGCGCGTTCCTGAAGCGGCGTGTGAAGCCGTTCGAGACCCGGATGTTCCCCGCCAACTACGTCGAGCCGTACGAGCGCCGGATCGACGAGGTGGAGCGCATGTTCGTGGCCCAGCCCAGGGAGGCGGTGGCGGCGGCCAAGCTGCTGGTCGACGACATGCTGACCCGGATGGGCTACCCGGTCCGGATCAGCAACCAGGAGCGGGTTCGCGACATGCGGCACTTCGGCCGCACCCATTCGGATCGTTACCGGCTGGCCACCAGCCTCAAGGCCAACCCCACCACCGAGGACCTGCGCCGCTCGCTCCAGGCCTACCTGGACACCGCCCGCGACATGTGCGGCAAGGCTCGCAAGTCCTACAAGACCACGACCACAGAAACCAGTCGCCCGGAGATCGCGTCTTAGAACCGTAGCTCCCGCGACCCGTGCGCCCAGCCGGATAGGCTCCACCCCACCAAGTCTGCGACTTGGTGGGGACCCCGGATAGGCTTGGGCCGGTGCGACTGAAAGGGGCCTCAGTCCTCGTGACCGGGGCCTCCTCCGGTATCGGAGCCGCCACCGCGCGGCTCTTCGCGCGCTCGGGGGCGCGCCTCACCATCTGCGCCCGGCGCCTGGACCGCCTGCACGAGATCGCCGACCAGTGCCGCCACGCCGGGGCGGAGGCGGTGGTGGTGCGGCGCACCGACATGACCAAGCCGGCGGACGTGCGCGCCTTCGTGGCCGGCGCCCTCCGCGACTTCGACCGCGTGGACATCCTGGTCAACAACGCCGGCGTGGGCTGGCGCGGCCGCTTCCAGGACATGCCCGAGGAGGCCATGCGCCTCCTCCTGGAGACCAACATCACCGGCCTGGCGGTGGCGGTGCAGGCGGTCCTGCCGAGCATGCTGGAGGCCAACTCCGGGGTGATCATCAACGTCTCCTCGGTGGTCGGCTTCCGCGCCACCCCCTACTCCGCCATGTACTCGGCCACCAAGCACGCGGTGACCGGGCTCTCGCATGCGCTCCGCGGCGAGCTGAGCGGCACCGGGGTCAAGGTCTGCGCGGTCTATCCCGGGACCACCCGCACCGAGTTTCGCGGCACCGCGCCGCCGCCGGTCGGGGTGTTCGTGCAGCGGCCGGAGCACGTGGCCAGGGCCATCGTGCGCACCGCCCGCTGGCCGCGGCGAGACGTGATCATGATCCCGTACCGCCTGGCCCACCTGGCGGAGCCAGTCCTGGGAGGCCCTCTTGACCACCTTCTGGGCGAGCTGCGGCGGCGGCGGGTGGAGCCACCTGGAGGCCTGCCTCCTGGAGGAGCTTCTCCAGCTGGTGGGCGTTCTTGACCGACCAGTTCGAGTAGTTGTTGTTCATGATCGCGTGCACCTCCTGGGTGCGCTCGGCCATGGCCTCGATGCGGGGCACCCACTCGGCCAGCTCCTCGTCCTTGTAGTCCCAGCGGAAGCGGACGTTGGGCGGTGCGCCCTTCTGGTCCCAGGTTTCGCGATTGCGCCCGTGGAAGCGAACCACCGCCAGCCGCTCGGAGGTGACGGCCGCTACCGGGGGCAGCGCCGTGTAGAAGCCCCCCGGCGTGTCGACGGCGACATAGGGGATGCCGCGCAGGCGCAGGAACTCGAGGGTGCCGTCGCGGTGCTCCCCGTCCAGCCAGTCGTCCTTGCGGAACTCCACCGCCACCGGAAGGGGATGCATCCTCTCCTGCACCTGCTCGATGTAGGTCAGGTGCTTGCGGGCCGGGTAGAACCAGTGCGGAAACTGGAAGAAGACCGCGCCCAGGCGGCCCCCGGCGCGCAGCGGCTCCAGCGCGTCGCGGAACGCCTCCCAGGCCTGGTCGACGACCTCGGGCGGGACCTGGTCCAAGTAGAAGCTCTTCTTCTCCAGCAGCTCCTGGGGGAGGCCCTCCCGCAGGTCCTTGGGCAGCGCGTTGGCCCGGGTGGGGTGCTGGGTGAAGAGGGAGAAGGCCTTGACGTCGAAGACGAAGCCGGGCGGCGTGCGCTCGACCCAGAGCTCGGAGTTCTCCCTCTTGGGCATCCCGTAGTAGGTGCTGTCGACCTCGACCAGGGAGTACTGGGACGCGTAGAAGCGGAGCCGGTCCTCAGAGCTGGTGGCGTCCGGCGGGTAGAAGGCCTTGCTGTCGATCAGCGACTTGTCGATCCAGCCCGCGATGCCGCACCTGATCACTTCGCAAACCGGAATGCTGGCATAACGTAGTCGGCCCCCGAAAAAATCCCCACTCGAATGCCCAAGCTGCCCACCTGGCTTACCCACTGGTACACCTACCGCGGCGCGGTCGGCATCGTGGGCGGCTTCATCTTCGCCCTCTTCTGCTTCGGCCTCTACGCCTCCGGCGTCCCCGGTGGCGTGCACCCCGAGGACCGCCTCTTCACACAGGACTCGGCACCGGCGCAGGACGTGGTCATCGTGGGCATCGACGACAAGACGATCGCGGCCACCGGGCACTTCCCGTTCACGCGCGACAAGTACACCGCGCTCCTGGACAACCTGACGTCGGCCGGCGCCGCCGCGGTGGTCTTCGACATCGGCTTCTCGGAGTCGTTCACGGCCGACGGCGACCAGCGGTTCCACGACTCCATCGCCGCCGCCAGCAAGGCCAAGGTGCCGGTGATCCTGGCCTACGGGCAGGGCGACCTGGCGGGCGGCGACCACAAGGTGGTCCAGGCCCACCAGAACGAAGACGGGACGCTGGCGCCGATTCAGGACGAGATCCCGATCCGGCTCTTCCGCTGCGCCGACATCAACCCCGACCCCTACGCTCCCTGCCAGCAGCAGATCGCGGACATGGCGTCGACGGCCGTGGTCGGCGACGAGGACGGCGTCGTGCGCCGAATGCCGATGTTCGTGGAGCCGGCCTGCCACCAACAGGGAAAGCCGTGCCCCGACACCATCAACCCGATCGGGTTCACCGGCTACCGCTACTACTTCGCTCCCGACCTCAATCTCGCCCTGACCCCCGCGGGCGCCACCTTCGGGAGCGGCTGGCCGCACCCGCTCTGGGTCGACCAGAACGGGCGTGCGGTCATCAACTTCCTGGGCCAGCCCGGCACCTTCGTCAAGCACGGCCAGTACCTCTCGATGTCGGACGTCGCGGGCGGGACGTTCGACGCCGGCAAGGTCAAGGGCAAGGTGGTCATGGTCGGCATCTACCACGCGACCGGGATCCATGACGAGAGCCTGGTGCCCACCCGCAGCGGCAGCCAGCTGATGGAGGGGGTCGAGCTCCACGCCAACCTCGTCAGCCAGCTGGAGCGCGCGGTCAGCGGATCGTTCCTGCAGCCGGAGCCCTGGTGGCTGGTGCTGGTCACGCTGCTGGTCCTCGGCATCGGCATGGGCTGGGTCGTCGCCAGGTTGTCGGTGCTCTGGGGCGCCGTGGCCGTGGTCGGGCTGCTGGCCGCCTACACCGTGTTCTGGACGGCCGCCTTCGAGCCGCTGCAGATCGTCCCGGACCTCTTCCACGTCTGGCTGGGGGTGGCCCTCGCCTATGCGGGCGTCACCGCCTATCGCTTCCTCTACGAGGACCGCGAGAAGCGCAAGGTGACCGCCATCTTCGGCCAGTACCTGAAGCCGGAGCTGGTCAAGCAGCTGGCGTCCGTGCGAACCCTTGACGAGCTCACCTTCGGCGGCGAGCGCAAGGAGCTGACGATGCTCTTCGTCGACATCCGCGGCTTCACGTCAATGTCGGAGACCATGACCGCCGAGGACGTGGTCACGGTCGCCACCGACTATCTCACCGACCTGACGCGCGTCATCTTCAAGTGGGACGGGACCGTCGACAAGTACGTGGGCGACGAGATCGTGGCGGCCTGGAACGCGGTCCATCCGCAGCCCAACCACGCCTTGCTGGCGATCCGCTGCGCCTACGACATGATCACGCGAGCGCCTGATCTGCAGACGCGCCTGGTGGCCAAGAACCTGCCCCCCATCCGTTACGGGATCGGCATCAACACCGGGCCCGCGGTTTGGGGCAGCATGGGCAGCCCGATGCGGCGCCAGTTCACGGCGCTGGGCGACACCGTCAACACCGCCGCCCGCTTCTGCGGCGCCGCCGGCCCATTCGAGCTCCTGATCGGCGAGCTGACCTACCAGCAGACCAAGGACTACATCGCGGTCGAGCTGGCGCCCAACATCCAGCTCAAGGGCAAGTCGGCGGAGACCTTCCGGATCTACAAGGTGGTCGCCATCCGCGAAAGCCCGGCCTCACCCTGGGTACCCTTCCCGACCGAGATGGCGACCCAGTCCACCTACCAGCACACACAGCAGTACCGGACCCACCAGACGATGCTGGCCGCCGGCGCCACGGTGTCGGCCGACGTGGTCACGCCGGCGCTCCCACTTGCCACGCTGCCGCCTCCGAGCGCGCCACCGGAGACTCCGCAGAACTAGGATCGGGGGGAGGTGGACGACCTCCGCATCGAGATCTTCACCCGGCGCGAGAAGCGCGCGGCCGCGATGTTCGCGATCGCCCTGGTCCTGCTCGTGGGCTCGGTGGCCTGGGTTCTCCGAACCGGCGGCCGCGCGAGCCTCGCGCCGTCTGCTGCAGCGACTCCACAGCCCCAGCACTACGCCGACTTCCTGTTCGTGTCGGGGTCTGTCGCCTACGCCCTGATCGGAAGCGGCCATTCGACGCCGACCGCGGCCTATCGGACCGGCGACGGCGCCCGGAGCTGGCAGCGCCTGCGCCCTCCCGCCGGCGCGCCCGGAGTCCCGCTGTACGCCCAGCTGGTGGGGGCTGAGTCGCTGCTGCTGGCGATGGGCGATCCCAACGGCGCGGACGCCAGGACCTTCTGGATCAGCGGGGATGGTGGAGCAGCCTGGAGGCGGTTCCCGGTGCCCGAGCTTCCGGGCCAGAGCAGCTTCCTGCACCTACTGGATGGCAGCGCCGGCTACCTGATCAGCCAGCCCTACTACCACCTGGCCGCAGGCGGGTCGCCGATCGCCATCTACTGGACGCCAGATGCGGGCGTCAGCTGGCATCAGACCCTGGACCTCAACGAGTCCCACGCCGTCGCCGGGGCCCTGGACATCGGCGCGCCTTACACCACTCCCGTCTTTTCGGGTCCGCGCCAGGGCTGGATGATGAGCGGCAGCTTCGTACCCCGCGCCGGCGGGCCACGACCCTTGCTGCTGCACAGCGCCGATGGGGGCGCCAGCTGGACGGCGGTCCCCCTCCCCCCCGGCCCCGACAAGCAGTTCCTGCTGGCGACGCCGGTCTTCCCTGGCGGCGGCGCACACGGCTACCTCGCGCTGGGCGGCCTGGCCGGCCTGCTGGTGTATGAGACGCGGGACGGCGGCGCCGACTGGGCGGACCCCTATCGCGCCGCGGTGCCCTGGTTCTCGGCAGGGGCCGACCGCTGGGTCTATAGCGACGGCCGCAACCTGATGACCAGCCGCGATTGGGGACGCACCTGGGCGACGACAGCCGCGCGGCTGCCCGGGTCCGGGTTGGCGCTTGGTTTCGTGGAGGCCGCCGGACCAGCCCTCTGGGCGTACGACGACGGCACCTGCGCGGGCTGCAGCACCGGCCGTGCAACAACGCTTCTGCGCAGCCTGGACGGAGGCGTGAGCTGGACCCGCATGAGCTGGCCCGGCGCTTAGAGGAGGTGCAGCAGGCTCAGCACGGCGGCCGGTAGCGCCGCCGCCAGCGCGAGCGCCCCCAGGCAGCCGGTCGCGACGCGCTTGGCCGCCCCTCCGCGCGGCACCGGGGGCGCCGGGTTGTAGGCCGGAGCCACCGGCGCGGAGACCACCGCCCCAGGCGCCGGCGCGGCGGCCGGGGGCGGCGCCGGCGCCAGCGGGATGGCGCCCATGGTGGCGCCGGGCTGGGTGGCGACCATCAGGCTCAGGTCCGCGCCCGGTTCCAGGGCGTGCTCCCAACCCGGGCAGAGCCGGTTGCCCACCCTGAGCAGCGCCCGGTCGAACTCGTCGCCGGTCTGGTAACGCTGCTCGGGATCTTTCTCCAGCGACTTCAGGATCACGTCCTCGAGCTCGGGGTCGACGTCCGGCCGGTGGATCGCCGGCGGCGGCGGCGGCGCCTGCACGTGCTTGGCCATCAGGGTGAAGGGGCCATCGCCCTCACTCGCTGTGAAGGGCGGCCGGCCGCAGATCGCCTCGTAGAGCATGATCCCGGTGCTGTAGAGGTCGGAGCGGCCGTCGACCTTGCTGCTCGCCACCTGCTCGGGCGACATGTACTGGGGGGTGCCGACCGTGGTGCCGGTCTTGGTGGCGGTCGATCCGTCGCCGCTGTCGTCGGTCAGGCGGGCGATCCCGAAGTCAGCGACCTTCACCTCGCCGTCGTCCGAGATGAGCACGTTCTCGGGCTTCATGTCGCGGTGCACGATGTTGTGGCGGTGGGCGTAGTTGAGCCCCTGCAGGATGCCGTGCATCACGGCCACGACCTGCGGCAGGGCCATCGCCCCCGCGCGGAGCATTTCCCGCAGCGACCTGCCCTTGACGAACTCGAGGATGATGAACTTGGAGTCGCCGACCTCCTCCAGGTCGTGGACCTGGACCAGGTTGGGATGGCTGGTGCGCGCCATCACCTGTGCCTCCTGCAGGAAGCGGCTGAGCGCGGTGGGATCGGCGGCGGAGTTGACGATCAGCTCCTTGACCGCCACCTCGCGGCCCAGGCCGGGCTGCTCGGCCAGGTAGACCGCGCCCATGCCGCCGCGGCCCAGCTCGCGTTTGACCACGTATTTGCCGATGTGCCGCTGGCCCGGCCTGGGCGCCCCGGAGAGGCCGGGCAGCGCCGGCAGGATGACCTCCGTCTTGGCGACCTCAGGCGGCGGCGGCCCGGCCGGGCGGGGCGGTTCGGCTTCGCTCATCCGGCGCGGAGGCTACCAAAGGCCGTTGTGAGTGTTGGCATTTTGGGCTTTTGGTGCGAAAATTCCGGCGCCCGTCTATTTGTAGGCATCATCCATCTAACGGAGGTCATCCATGCAGAACCCACCCGGCCCGCCGTCCGGCCCGCCGCCCGGCCCGCCGCCCGGCCCGCAAAGCAATCCGCAGGCGACGACCAGCTCCGGCATGGACAAGAAAACCGCAGCCACCCTGTCGTACCTCTTGTGGTGGATCACCGGAGTCATCTTCCTGTTCGTGGGCAAAGACGACCCGGATGTAAAGTTCCACGCCGCGCAGTCGATCATCTTCTTCGGGGCGATCACGGTGCTGCGCATCATCTTCGGCATCGTGGGTGCGTTCACCCTCGCCGGCGTGATGTTCTTCTTGAGCTCGGTCCTGCTCCTGATCGGCATCATCTACTGGATCATCGCCCTCTACAAGTCGTGGACGGGCAACGGCGCGCGCTTTGAGCTGCCGCTGGTAGGCGGGGTGATCACCCCCTACGCCGAGCAGATCGCCGGCGCCGTCAAGTAAGACCACAATCGGAAGGGCCTCGCCTGGGGGCGGGGCCCTTTCTTTTTCAGCCCCGGCGGAGCTGGTCCAGTGCCTGCTCGATTGAGGCGCGCAGGTGGTCGCGCTCGGCTCGTGCCTGCTCGACCTGCTCGCGCAGGCGGCGAACCTCCTCCTCCAGCTTGCTCAGCCGGGGGTCGTGGCGGCCGGCCCGCTTCCGGAGGTCGGCGTTCTCCAGCTTGAGGCGCTCGGCCGCGATCATCAGCTCTCGCTTCTCGGTCAGCAGCGCCTGGACGACCGACGAGTCAACTGACCCCACCGAATCTCCGATTCGGCGGGGACCCCCTTTAGGACGCTGCGTCTGCCTGGCGTCCGGCGTAGCGACAGATCCCGGGCTGAAACTCACGCAGCCGGAGATGCTCCATCTCCCCGCGCAGGTAGCGGGACTTGGCCTCGAGTGAGCGGATGCCCTTCGCATTCTCGAAGGGAAAGCGGTACAGGTAGCTGGAGTCGACCAGCATGCACACCGATAGCTGCTCGACGCCGTCCTCCAGGACGTACTTGAAACAGGGCACCGTGCGGCGGGCGATCTCGATGATCCGGAAGCCGCCGACGCGGCCTCTGACGACGTCTACGGGGGAGCGCACCGAGAGTCATGCTAAGCCAGCAGCGAGAGCTGCTGAGGCTCCGGCGCGGGCTCCAGGAACTGTCTCGGGCGGGCGCCCACGCCGTGGGCGTCACCCAGCCTGCGCACCTCCTTCTGGACCGGCCTCACCACCTCATCCGGCAGGTAGGCGCGCCCGGCATAGAGGTCGAGGTAGTGCGGCAGCAACTCGGGCCAGTGCCTGCCCAGGGACTCCAGGAAGTGCTCGCGGGTACCCGGCCGCAGATACAGCACATTGGCCCAGATGTGCGCGGCGCCGGCATCCCGGGCCGCCTTGACCACCGCCTCCATCTGCTCAGGGCGGTCGCTGAGGCCGGGCAGGATGGGCGCCATGCCGACGCCGGCGCGGATGCCGGCGGCGACCAGCTTCTCGATCGCCCGCAGCCGCTGGCGGGGATGGGCGGTGCCCGGCTCTGTCCGCCGCCAGACCTCGTCGTCGAGGGTCGGGATGCTGAAGTTGACGCTGAAGCTGGCCCGGCCTGAGAGCGTCGTCAGCACGTCGATGTCGCGCACGATCATGGGGCCGCGCGTGATCAGGCCGGCCGGGTTGGCGAAGTCGGAGAACACCTGCAGGCAGGCGCGGGTGAGCCGGTAGGTTCCCTCGGCCGGCTGGTAGGGGTCGGTGGCCGCGCCGATGGCGACCCCTTCCCGCTTCCAGCCGCGGCGTCCGAGCTCCTGCCGCAGGACCTGGGCGACATTGGTCTTGACCCGGATCGTGCGTCCGTAGCGGTCGTCCGAGGGCCTGTCGGCGCGCTTTTCGAAGGCGCGGACGTAGCAGAACGTGCAGCGATGCTCACAACCCATGTAGGGGTTGAGGGACCAGGCGAACGGCATCCCCTGCACGCGGTTGAGCGCCACCTTGCAGGGCTGCTCGGCATATTCGACCGCCACCCGGCGGGGCTCGGGCATGGCCACCACCGCCATGAGAGCAGTCTAGAACAAATGTTCTAGGTGCGGACTCGGAGCTTGCGCTGAGGCCGGATGGTGGAGGACGGGCAGAAGTCGTTGAGGATGCACTCCTCGCACTTCGGCTTGCGCGCCACGCAGATCCGGCGGCCGTGGAGGATGAGGCGCAGCGAGAAGCCCGTCCAATCGCGGCGGGGGATCATGGCGCAGACCTGCTTCTCGATCTTGACCGGGTCGCGGGTCTGGACCAGGCCGAGCCGGTTGCTGAGGCGGGTGACGTGAGTGTCGACCGGGAACCCGGGCACGCCGAACCCGACCCCCAGGATCACGTTGGCGGTCTTACGGCCGATCCCCCGCAGGGTGACCAGCTTGTCCATCCGGTTGGGCACCTCGCCCCCGAACCGCTCGACCACGTCGCGTGCGCAGGCGATGATGGCGCGGGTCTTGGCGCGGAAGAACCCGGTCGGCTTGAGGATCGCCTCCACCTCGGCCGGATCGGCGGCGGCCAGGTCGGCCGGCGTCGGGTAGCGCTCGAAGAGCTTCGGTGTGACCAGGTTGACGGTCTTGTCGGTGGTCTGGGCCGAGAGGATGGTGGCCACCACCAGCTGCCACGGGCTCTGGTGGGCGAGCTCGGTGACCGCCGGGTACTCGTCCTGCAAGCGCTCCACCGCCTTGCGCGCCCGCGCCCGAGCTCGGTATGGCGGCGGCGGGAGGACCGGTTTCTTCGGCTTAGCCCCGGTCAAGCAGCCTTCTGGCGACGCCCGCGATCTCGCCCCCCTCGGCCCGCCCGGCCAGGCGCCGGCTGGCCTCCTTCATGACCGCCCCAAAGCCGCCCGGGCCAGTCGGCTTGAGGTCGGCGATGACCTGGCCGACCTCCGCCTCCAGCTGCTCCGGGGACAGGCCGGCCGGCAGATAGGCGCGCAGGATCTCGGCCTCCCTGCCCTCGCGGCCCGCGGCTTCGGCCCGGCCCGCTGCCCGGTAGACCTCGACCGCCTCCTCCCTCCGCTTGACCTCCTTGCGGAGGACCCGGATCACCAGCTGATCATCGATGGCGGCCGCCGCGCCGGGCTCCTTGGTGGCCTTGACGACCTCGCTCTTGAGCAGGCCCAGGGTATTCAAGGCGAGGTCGTCGCGGCGCTTGCGCGCGGCAATCAGATCTCCTTCGACGCGATCGAATAGGGCCACGCGCCGGATTGTCACACAGGGCATAATCCGCAGGCGTGGCGATCCTGATCGGCCCGGTGGTGGCCCTGCTCGGCCTGGCGTGCTTCTATTTCGTGCTCCGCACGCGAGCCAAGACCCGCACCTCCTTGTACTCGGCGCGGCGCACGCTGCTCCAGGCGCGGACCTCTGAGCGGCGCCAGCGGGCGCTGGGCGGATCCGCCCCCGGCTCGCTGCCCGCCGTCTCCCAGGCGCCGGTCCAGTCCTCCGCCACCGCGGTCGCGGAGATGGCTCCGACCGTCGCACCCGAGGCGGCGCCGGCAGCGCCCACCGAGCCCGCCTGGGAGCAGTCGCCGACCCGACCCCAGCCCATGCCGCCGCCGCCGCCGCCGGCGCCTCTGGAAGGCCAGCCCGCGGGTCCCGCGCCCAACGTCGCCGAAGCCTGGCCGCCCGCCCCTCCGGCGCCGGAGCCGCCGCCCCCACCCCCGGCGGCGGCGTCACCGGAGCCGGCGCTGCCGGTCGCAGCCGCGCCCGCCGCCCCCACCGACTGGCCCAGCAGCACCGCCCAGGTCGAGCCGCCGCCCCCGGCCCCGCCGGCCGACGACCAGGTCCCCGTCGAGCCCACGATGCCGGCCGCCGAGGCACCCTGGGCGCCGGTCCCTTACCCCGCGGAGACTTTCGAGGCCCCGCCGGCGGAGCCCCCGGCCTTCGAGCCGGCAGCCTTCGAGCCCGCGGCGGCGTCAGCGGCGCCCGAGGCGGCCGAGCCGGTGGCGGCCGAACCGGCCAAGCCGGCCTGGAGCATCGTCGGCCAGGGGGGTGAGGAGATCTCGGCGGACGAGCTGGGCGCGGGCACCCCGCGCGCGGAACGCAAGAAGGGCGACCACAAAGACGACCGCAAGGGCGACCACGAGAAGTCCAAGAAGGAGGGCAAGCGGGCGGCCTGGGACGTGGTCCCACATGCCCGCGGCAGGCACGAGGAGCTCAACCTGGGCAACCTCGACGAGCCCCCCAAAGAGAGCATGGGCATGACCCTGCTCAGCTATGCCGGCCTGGTCGGCGCCCTGGTGGTGGTGCTGCTCGGCGTGCTGCTCATGGTGGCCACCACTCGCTAGCCGGGGCACGGCGCCTACCCTCTCTTCTCGACCTCCTGGTCGCCTTCGCGGCGGCGGACGTGGTGCTCCTGGGCCTGGTCCTGGAGGCCGCCGGCAAGCCCTGGCTGGTGATCCCCGTGGGGGCGGCGGCGGCGCTGGCGCTGGCTACCTATCGAAGCCGGCCCCGGCTCGCGCTGGCGCTGCTGGTCGTGCTGCTCTTCCTGCTCCCGCAGGCGCTGCTGATCCTGGTCCGCGGCGCCGGTGCGCCGGTCCAGGACAGCGTCCTCCTCACGGACGCCGCGGCCGGCCGGCTGCTGCACGGGATCAATCCCTACGGCCATGACTACATCGACGACCCCGCCCTGCGCCGGTTCTGGGCCCCCGAGATCCCCGTCAACCCGCTGCTCGCCCATTACCCGTACCCGCCCGGGCTGATCCTGCTGGCCGCCCCACTGCACGCCGCCGGCCTGGGCGCGGCCTGGCTCTGGCTACCTGGATTCGCCGCACTCGGGCTGGCGGCTTACGCGGCCGCGGGCCGCGCGGGCGTGGTGGCGGTGGCGCTCAACCCGCTGCTCCTGCTCGACTACCTGTCTCTGCTCAGCGACGTGTTCTTCCTGGCCGCGGCGCTGGCGGCCCTCGGCCTACTCCGGCGGCGGCGCGCACTGGCCGCCGGCCTGCTGATCGGGGTCGCCCTGGCGCTCAAGCAGACGGCGGTGATCCTGCTCCCGGCCCTCGCCTTCCTGGCCTGGCGGGAGCGCAGGCTGCTCCCCGCCGCGGCCGCCGCCGCAGCCGCGCTGGCGGTGATGGTGCTGCCCTTCCTGGCCTGGTCGCCGGGCGCTTTCCTGGCCGACACGGCGACCTACTTCTACGGCTCCGGGGTCGACGCCTTCCCGATCCGCGGACCGGGTCTGCCCGGCCTGCTCCTGGCGGCGGGGCTGATCCCCAGCCGCTGGGCGGCCTTTCCCTCGGCGCTGGTCCAGGCCCCGGCCCTGGCGCTGGTCCTGCTGGCGGGCGGGGTGGGCCTGCACCGCCGCTTCAGCTGGCCGGGGCTGTGGCTCTGGTCGGCAGCCATCGCCGTGGTTCTCTTCTTCCTGGGCCGGACCCTGGCAGCCAACTACCTCACGCTGATCGCGGTCCTGGCCACGCTCGGGCTGGCGTCAGCCGTCGAGGACCCGAACCCAGGAGCGCCCGCCGTCGGCCGAGCCGTAGACCGGCCCCCGGGCGATGCCCGCGTAGAGCACGTTCCCGGCTGAGACCAGCGCGGTGACCTCGCGGTGGTCGAGCGGCGTGCCCTGCGCGCCGGACAGGCCGTCGGTGGTCGCCGCCCTCCCGCCGGCCAGCGCCCAGACACCCGGGTGCAGGTCGGGAAGCCGCTTGACCTCTCCGGGGCCGTCGATCACGTAGAGCCGGCCGGCCCAGGTCGCGGCCCGGATCCGCTGGCCCTGGGCCTCCAATGCGGTGACCCGCGCCGGCAGCCCGGTCACCTCCCAGACGCGTCCGGCGTCGAAGCTCCGGATCACGTGCTGGAGAGTGGCGGCGTAGATGACGCCATCGCCCACGGTGACGGCCTGGAACTCGCCGTCGCCGGGTGGGGTCGGGAAAGCCTCCCAGGTCGCGCCGGCGTCCCGGGTGCTCCAGAGCCTGCCGTCCCAGGCGCCCGCCAGGCCGAGGGACCCGGCCGCCCAGACCGCCGCATAGCGTCCCTGTGGTATCGCCGCGGCCGACCAGCTGACGCCGCCATCGGCCGACTGGTAGAGCCCGCGGTCGGTGCCCAGGACGAGGCGCTCGCCGTCAGCCGCCAGCGCCAGGGGCTGGCCCGCAGGGGAGCTCACCACGCACCAGGCTGTGGCCGGCGACCGTGGCCAGCACCAGGCCGCGACCGGGGTCCGCCTCGTAGAGGCCCCCACCCGGAGCCGACGCCATGGCGTGCCGGTAGCCGTCCGAGGTAGGAGAGGCGACCAGGCGCAGGCCGACCAGCGCGGCGGTGACGACCAGGGCCAGCGCCAGTCCCACCGCCCGGGTCCCCGCATAAACTCGCATGCGCGTGAAGCTATATCAATGGACTCGCTGAAGCACCTGCCGGCAGGCCCGTGAGCGGCTTGCGGAGAGGGGCGTGCAGCCGACGGCGCGAGACTTCTTCGCGGACCGGCTCACGCGCGCCGAGCTGGAGGAGCTGGCCCGCGCGGCCGGCGGCATCCGGGCCATCTTCGCCTTCGCCTCTCCGTCCTTCCGCAAGCTCGGGCGCGATCCCGATCAGCTCACCGACGCGGAGCTGGTCGACCTCGTCCTAGGTGAGCCGCGCTTCTTGCGGCGCCCGCTGCTGGTCACTGACGACGGCCGCGTGCTGGCCGGCGGCAAGGCGGTCAGCGCAGCCTGAGCAGCGCCTCGGCCAGCCGCGCAGCCGCCGTCAGGTCCGTCATCAGGGTGTCGGTGACCAGGACCCGGTAGCCGAGGGCTTCGATGGCGGCGCGCTCGGCCTCATCCTGGGCGTCGAGGACGAAACCCGAGGCCAGCTCCTGGTACTCGCGTGCCACCCCGGTCGCCGTGGGATCGCGCCCCAGCGAACGCATCATCTCCACGGTCGGCCCCTTGAGCGCGGCTCCCGCCACCACGGGCGTCACCGCCACCGTCCGGTCGCGGGGCAGCGCAGCACCCAGCAGCGTGAGGATCGGCCACACGCTGACCGCCGGGTTGGAGGGGCCGATCACGACCAGGTCGGCCGCTCCCACCGCCTGCAGCGCCTCTGCCGATGCCCGCGCCATCTCGATCCCGGCGTACTCGACCGCATCGACACGGGGGCCTGCCCGCTCGCGCACGAAGTAGTCCTGGAATGCCAGCGGCCCGCGCTCGGTGGCGAACCAGGTGCGGACGGGATCGTCCGACATCGGCAGGACCGCCGACGGCACCCCGAAACGCCGGCCCAGCTCGAGCGCGGTCTCCGTCAAGCGGCAGCCCCGCGCCAGCATCTGGGTGCGCGCCACGTGCACGGCCAGGTCGCGGTCGCCGATCCTGAACCAGGCGGGTAGGCCCAGGCTCTCCATCTGCCCCAGCGCTTCGAAGGTGTCGCCCGCGATCCCGAAGCCGGTCGCCTCGTTGAAGACGCCGGCCAGCCGGAAGAGAACCGAGTCCAGGTCGGGGCTCACGTGCAGGCCCCAGACCTCCACGTCGTCGGCGGTGTTGGCGATCACCGTCAGCTCGCCCGGGCCGAGCACCGCCTGCAGTCCGGCCGCCAGCTTGGCGCCGCCGGTGCCGCCGGCCAGCAGGGCGACTCTCATGATTTCAGCGAAAGAGGTCGAGGTCGGCCGGCCGCACCAGGTCGCGGCCGGTCCCGGAGGGCCCCTCCGGCGTGTAGCCGCGGATCACCACCACCGGCACCCTGGCCGTCTTGCCCATCACCAGCTCGGCCGCCGCTGAAAGCTCGTCGGCCACCGCGACCACGGTGACCTGAAGCTCCTTGCCGTGGTCGTCGAGCTGGCCCCGGTAGTCCGCGAAGACCGGCATCCCGGCCACGCCCAGGGCCACGTTCTCGATCCCGATCCGCCAGGCCCGGCCGAAGGTGTCGGAGACGATCACCGCCACCTCCACGCCGGCCAGCTCGCGCACCCGCTCCCGGAGCCCCGCCGCGCTGCGGTCGGAGTCCTCGGGCAGCAGGCTGACCATGTCCTCGCCCGGCACGTTGGAGTGGTCGATGCCGGCGTTGGCGCAGACGAAGCCGTGCCTGGTCTCCACGATCAGGATTCGCTGCTTGCGCACGATGCGGACGCTCTCGTCGAGGATCGCCTGCACCAGCCGGGGGTCGTGCTCGATCTCCAGGGCCAGCGCCTCCGCCTCGGCTGTGGGGACGATCTCCGACAGCCGCCGCAGCCGGCCTTCGGCCTTGGACACCACCTTCTGGGCCACCACCAGGATGTCGCCCGCGCGCGGCCGCGCGTGCTCCACGATCAGCGCCCCCAGGTCATCGCCTGGCCGCACCTCGGGCATGCCTTCGACCGCCAGCACCTCCATCAGCGGCTTTCCAGCGCCGCCAGGTCGGCGGGCTCGTCGAGGTCGAGCGCCAGGGCCGGGTCTTCGACGACCTTGAATTCCAGGCCGCGGGCGGCAGCGTCGGCCTCGAACTTGGGGAGGGAGCGGTCCCCGAAGTGGAGCCCGAGCCCGTCCGGCGGTCGCAGGAAGAGGGCGTTGGTGCCCCCGCGGCCGGTCGCCGCCGCCGCCACCGCCACCGGCCCCTCCGCGCCGGCGGCGTCCAGCACCCGCCGCAGCGAGGTCTCGGTCACCAGCGGCAGGTCGCTGGAGAGCACCAGCACAGCCTCCGCCCCCAGCCCCAGGGCATGCGCGATGCCGGCGGCGGCCGCCGGGTTCTGGCCCCGGGGCTCCGCCTCGAGCAGGACCTCGGCCCCCAGGCGCCGGCCCAGCGCGGCGGCCTCCTGGCTCCCGGCCACCACCAAGGGGTGCCCGACCCCGGCCGCGGCCAGGATCGCCCGCTCCGCGTTGGCGATCGCGAGCTGGCGGCGCGCGGCCGGCTCCAGCGCCGGCCCGAGCCGCTGCTTGGCGGTGTCGAAGTCCTTGACCAGAACGATCACCCAGGGCATCAGCGGCTAGCGCCTCAGCGCACGCAGGCGGGGCAGGACCTGGGACGAGTAGAGCTCGAGAAAGCGCGACTGGTCGTCACCGGGCGCATGGAACACCAGGTGCGTGAAGCCCAGCTCGAGGTAGGGCCGGATCTGGTCGATGTGCTCCTCCGGGTCGTCGGAGACGAGCCACCGGCGCTCGGGGTCCTTGACCGTCCTGGCACGCTCCTCCAGCTCGCGGGGGTTGTGGACGTCGACCTTGTCCTCGGCCGGGAGCGCCAGCGCCGCCCAGATCCCGGTGTCCTTGAGAGCTCGCGCCCGGTCGGTGTCGTAGGCGACCTTGACCTCGATCATCTTGTCGATCGCGTCGTAGTCGCGGCCGCCGGCCTCGGCGCCTTCGTGCACCGCGGGCAGCAGGGTGTCGCGATAGAGCTCCATGCCCTTGCCGGACGTGCAGATGAAACCCTCGGCCAGGCGCCCGGCCAGCTTGGCCGCGGCCGGGCCGGAGGCGCCGATGTAGATCGGCACCGGCTGCTCGGGCTTGTCGTAGACGGTGGCGCCCTTGACCTTGTAGAACTCGCCGTCCCACTCCACGAAGTCCTCGGTCCAGAGCTTCTGGATCAGCTTCACCGCCTCCGAGAGCCGCCTGAAGCGCTCGCGCTGGTCGGGCCAGTCGATCCCGATGACCGGCACCTCGTTCATCGACTCACCGGTGCCGACGCCCAGGGCGATCCGGCCTGGATAGAGGGAGCCCAGCGTGGCAAAGGCGTGGGCGACCACCGCCGGGTGGTAGCGGAAGGTCGGCGTGAGCACGCTGGTGCCGATTTGGACCCGGCCGGTGCGCTCGCCCAGCGCGGCCATCCAGGCCATCGAGAAGGGCGCGTGGCCATCGGTGTGCCGCCAGGGCTGGTAATGGTCGCTGACCCAAACCGAGTCGAAGCCCTGGTGCTCGGCCTCGATCGCGTAGTCGAGCAGCCGCCGCGGGGCGAACTGCTCGGCCGAGGCCTTCCAGCCGAGCTTGAGGGGCAGGCTCACCTACCGGAATACCGCTTCCAGGAGAAGGCGATTCCGCCGGCCGCGGCGGCCACCACGACCACTGCCAGCGCGATCAGGCTGCGGCCGCTCCACTGCTGCACGCCCTGCCAGGCCATGGCCGCCACCAGAGCCAGCGAGATCAGCAGCATCACGGCGAGGGTGGCGGCCCGGTGGATTTTCACAGTCAGGTCAGGCGGGGAGCGTGCTGACGGCCTGCTGGAGCAGCGCGTCCAGCTCCTCCAGCGGCCGCTCTCGCGAGAAGGTGCCGACCTCCTCGCGCGCGAGCTTGTCGCCAGCCCACCAGAGGGCGGTCACGGCGTACTTCGCAGGCGCTTCCTCGCTCCAGGAGACGTCGACCGCGGGGTCGCCCGAGCGCTTGCGGCTGAAGTCGAGCCGCCACACCGGATCGTCGCGGAAGAACTCGTGGAGGCGCGCGCCGCTGGCCTCAGCGGTGCGCCGGATGGCCGGCGCCACCACCTCGAAGGCGGCGTCCATCTGGCCCAGCTTGTCCCACGAGGTCCCCGCCATCGGTTTCTAAGCTTAGACCCGGCATGGAGATCGTCCGGGTGGGGTCGGTGGACTCCACGCAGGAGCTGGCGCGGTCGCACCCGATCGGCACCGTCGTGGTCGCGGACCATCAGCAGGCCGGGCGGGGCCGGCTCGGCCGGAGCTGGGAGGCGCCGCCCGGCACCGCGCTCCTGGCCTCCTGCGTGATGCCCTTCCTGGCCCTGGCACCGCTGGCCGCGGGCGTCGCCGCCGCGGAGGCCTGCGGGCCGCAGGTGCGCCTCAAGTGGCCCAACGACCTGCTCCTGGAGGGACGCAAGCTGGGGGGCATCCTGGTCGAGGCCAGCGGCGACCGCTGCCTGGTCGGGATCGGGATCAACCTCTCCTGGGCGCCACCCGGCGCCGCGCGCCTGGAGGCCGATCGCGAAACCCTGCTGGCGCGCCTGCTACCGGCCCTGGAGAGGTGGTGGGCGCTCGCGCCGGCCGAGGTGCTGGAGGCCTGGCGCGCGCGGGCCGACACTCTTGGCCGCCGGGTCCGGGTCGAGCTCGGCGGCGAGACCTTCGAGGGCCTCGCCGAGGACATCGCGGAGGACGGCTCGCTGGTCGTCGGCGGGCGCCGCGTCGCGGCCGGCGACGTCAGGCACCTACGTGTCGCTGAGCCTTCTCCAGCAGCTCTGGAAGAACCTCGCCCGACTTCCCCCGAATGACGACCTGCGCCACCTCGTCGAAGGGCGTCCGCTCCTCGTTGACGATGATCATCGGCGCGCCGGCGCGCACGCCTTCCAGCGGGATGTCAGCCGCGGGGTAGACCTGCAGCGAGCTGCCGACCACCAGCACCAGGTCGGCGGCGGCGGCCCGCGCGTAGGACTCGGTCAACGCCTGCTGCGGCAGCGCCTCGCCGAAGAAGACGACCGCGGGCTTGATGAAGGTCCCGCCGCAGACGCGGCAGCGGGGCGGCATCTCGGTCTCCAGCCGCGCCTGCACCGCCGCCCGCGGCTCTCGGCCGCCGCAGTCCAGGCAGACCACCTCGCGCCCGTTGCCGTGGAGCTCGATGACGGTGCGAGTGCCGGCCGCGGCGTGCAGGCCGTCGGTGTTCTGCGTCACCACGGCGGCCACGTGGCCCGCCTCCTCCATGGCCGCGATGGCGTAGTGGCCGGGGTTGGGATGCGCCTCCTTGTAGGTGCGCCAGCGCTCGAGCGCGATCGTCCAGTAGCGCGCCGGATCCTCCATGAAGTAGCGGATGTCGGCCGTCTTGTAGGGGTCGTACTGCTTCCAGAGCCCGTTGGGCCCGCGGAAGTCGCGAATCCCGCTCTCCGTGGAGACGCCGGCACCCGTGAAGGCGATGCCCCGCCGGGCCCGCGCCAGCAGCTCGGTGGCGCGGTCGATCAAAGTGGGGGAGCTTCCCCCTCGGGCGGGCCGGGCAAGCCGGCAACGGCCGGGGCCCTTCCCCCCGCCCGCCCCCTTCTCGGCATCGGCGGCGGCAGCGGCGGCTCCGGCGGGTGGGGCGGGTTGTCCGGCCCCGGGACCGGCGGCGGGTCGGGGGCAGGCGGCTGGTGAGGTCCCGTTCCGGTGCTCATAGAGCCGAGGCTACTCGTTCGTCGACCCGGATCGCGTGCACGCCCACCTTGCCCTGGCGGCCCTTGACGCTCAGGGGCTCCAGCCGCTCTGCCGCCGGCCGGTCCTGGAGCCGGTCCCAGGTGCTGTCCGCGATCAGCACGCTGCCCCCAGGAGCCGCGCCGCAGAGCCGAGAAGCGGTGTTGACGACGTCGCCGATCGCCGTGTAAGCCTTGCGCGCCGCACCGCCGACGTTGCCGACCACCACCTCGCCGCTGCAGAGCCCGATGCCGATCCGCACGCCCCGCTTGCGCAGCTCCTCGGCGCCATTGCCGGCCATCGCGATGGCGGCCGCCAGCGCCTGGCCGGCATGGTCCGGCGCGGGTCGAGGCGCGTTCCAGAACGCCATCACCGCGTCACCGATGTACTTGTCCAGCGTGCCCCCGTTCTCGAACACGATCCTGGTGCAGCGCTCGGTGAAATCGTTGAGCAGAGTCATCACCTCCTCTGGCGGCAGCTCCTCGGAGAGCGTCGTGAAGCCGCGCACATCGGCGAAGAGGACCGTGAGCTGGCGGCGCTCGCCGCCCAGCTTCAGGTCTTCGACTTTTGCCAGCGCCACCAGCTCGGTGACCACGCTGGGATCGACGTACTGGCCGAACAGGCCCTCGACCTTGCGCCGCTCGCGCTCTTCGAGCAGGTAGCGGGCGACCAGGGCGCCGACCGCTGCCAGCACGATCACGCTGGGCAGGAAGATGGGGTCGGCAAGCATTCCTGCGTAAGCCGCCAGCAGCCCGATCCCCAGGACATAGCCGGCCACCAAGATCGCGGTTAGGAGGAAGCCGACCCGGAAGCGGACCAGGTACAGGAGCGCGCCCAGGAGGGGGCCGACCAGCAGTAGCGCCAGCACTACCGACAGCGGCGGCTGGGTGTGCAGGTAGCGGCCGAGAAGGACTGTGCTGAGCTCATCGCCGAGGATCCGGTACCCGTAGTTCTGGTTGTCGTTCATGCACGGATTCCGGTTGGCGGGACAGAAGCTGGCATCGTGCCTGAACGCGACCGCCTGCGCATAGATGTCGTCTCCGGCCAACAGCTTGACGCCCACCACGACGATGTGACCGGTGATCAGCTCGGGGTGCGGGCAGCTGCGCCGCGCGGCAGCGATATAAGGGCAGGTGGGGCTGGTGCCGCGACTGAAATTGATCAGCATGTCGCCGGCTGGTGTCGTCGGCACATGGGACGTCGACACGCCGGCGGCGTGGAGTGCCGTGACGAACGCGGGCTCGCGGGCACTGTTTTCTGCGCAGGTCGGGCTGGGGCGAAGCGGGACGCCGCGCACGTCGTTGGCGGCATCGTTGCGGCCGAGGCCGCGATCGGCGACAGCGCTGGCGGCGGCCGCAAACTGCGGCCGGACGTGGGTGTCGCCGGTGCAGGCCAGGATCACCGTCGTGTACTGCCGGGCTCCTGTGATGGCGGCGACGAGCAGGTCGTCGCTGCTCACGTCGGGCGTCTCGGGGATGTCCTTGCCGGTGAGGTGGTCCAACACCAGGTCGAAGACCAGCGCTTTCGGCTTGAGCGCCGCGAGATACGTGATCACGTTGGCGTTGATCGCGTTGGACCACGGAAACGGGCCCAGTGCTTCCGAGGACTTCTGATCGACGGCGACCAGCGTCACCAGGTCGGAAGGAGCCGGCGCCGGAAAGAGTTGATCCTGGAGTGCGTCGTAGGGGCCCTGCAGCCAGCCGAGCGCGAACACGGCCGACGCCAGGGCCCCTGCCAGCAGGCCTGCCGCTGCTCCTCGCCAGGCCGTGCGCGGGTTGGCAAGACTCTGGCGGACCATCTGGCGTGGGTATGGTAGGGCTCACGTGAGGCCCGGCCGGGCGCTCCCCATTTATCTCTCGGCGGGGGCTTTTTTCGCAGCCCTCGCCGCGCGCGGATTCTTGGTGCCGCTGCGCGCGCACGAGCTGGGCGCCGATCGCTTCCAGGTCGGTCTCCTCTTCAGCGTGGCCACCCTGGCGGGGGCCGCGCTCTCGCTGCCCGCCGGCCTGCTCGCCGACCGATTCGGTCGCCGCTCCATGGTCCTCTTCAGCGCGCTCACCGGCGGTGTCTCGCAGGTGCTGATCGCCACCAGCACCAGCGTGCCGCTCGATGACGCCTGGCAGGTGGTCGGCGGTCTCGGCGGCGGAGCCGCCCAGGCGGCGCTCTTCGCGGCGCTCGCGGATGCCGTCCCGGCCGCCCGCCTGGGCCGGGCCATGGGCTGGCTGACGCTGGCGATGCAGGTCGGCTTCCTGGGCGGGCCCGCCCTCGCTGGAGCGCTCCTGAACTTCATGAACCTGGGGGCGGCGCTGGCCGTGACCAGCGTCATGTACCTTCTCCCGCTTGGGCTGTCGCCGCTGATCAGCGGCGCCCGCTCGGCGACGGCGAGCTGGGACCTGGTGACCCCACTGCGCGAGATGGCGCGGCGCCGGGGCTTCCCGGCCGCCCTCCTGGCGATGTTCGGCGCCACCATCGTGTGGGGCACGGTCCAGGCCTATCTGCCGCTGTTCGGCAAGGAGGCGCTGGGCCTGACCGGTCCCACGATCGGCTACATGCTGGCCGTCCAGGCGGTTTTCAACGGCCTCTCACGGATTCCAGGCGGCCGCATCGTGGATGGAGCACCGCGCAAGGGCATGATCGTGGCCGCCGGAGTCATCGGCTACTCGATCGCGGTCCTGCTGCTGCCGCACCTGCATGGTTTCTGGGCGCCGACCATCCTGCTCTCGGCCGCGGTGCCTTTCCTGGCCACCGCCTATGTCGCGCTCAGCGTGACCTTCAGCAACCTGGCGCCGCGAAACGGCATGGGGGTCGCGATGGGCCTGTACGGCTCGATGCTCTTCCTCGGCCTGGGGGTCGGGCCGGCCGTCTTCGGCGAGGTCATCAACAGCAGCGGCTATGTCGCCGGATTCACCGCCTGCGCGGTCTCAGCGATCGCGATCGCGGTGGTGGGCCTCCTCGTCCGGGCCTACGAGCCGGCGCTGCGGCGGCGGCCCGCGGTGGTCATCCGCCCCCGGCCCCGGGCACTTAGCCGGTCGCTGAGCCGCCGTTGCGCAGCCAGTCATTGACGACCTCGCGGTGGCTCGAGAAGGCGAGCGGCGGCAGGCTCCCGGCCGCAAAGACGCCCACCTCGTCCATCTCGTGCCCCGCCTGGGGCTGGGCGCCCTCCGCCAGCCGGGCCCGGTAACCGATCACCACCAGGTGCGGGCGCTGGGCGCGCCGCACGTGATAGACGCCCAGCAGGCCCCCGAGCACGACCGCCGCCCTGATCTCCTCCCGGCACTCCCGGAGGGCGGCCTGCGCCGGGTGCTCGTGGTCGTCGACGAAACCGCCGGGCAGGCACCAGAGACCGCGACCGGGATCGATCGAGCGCTTGCCCACCACGATCCCGCCCTCCGTCTCCACCACCACCGCGGTGGCCAGCTTGGGATCCGGCCAGAGCACGAACTCGCAGCTCGGGCAGGCGGGCAGCTCCTTGCCTTCGATCGTCCGGGTCTCCAGCGGGGTCCCGCACCAGAGACAGAAGCGAGCCGGCTGCACCGGCTCAGGCTACCCGCGCCGCCTCAGGACTTCGTGGGGCGCAGCCCGGTGGGCTGCTTCTTCGCCCTGTCGATCAGGGCCGCCTGCACCTGGTTCCGGCCCGATCGCTTGGCCTTGTAGAGAGCGCTGTCCGCCAGCTCGAAGAGGTTGCCGAAGCGCTCCGCGTCATCGGTGCAGGCGACCCCGATGCTGGCCGTCAGGCGCAGATCGCTGGGGAACACGGCCTGCTCGACGGCGGTCCGGATCCGCCCGCCGAGGCGCATGGCGCCGTCGAGGTCGGTCTCCTGGACTATGACCGCGAACTCCTCGCCGCCGTAGCGGGCGGCCACGTCGGAGTCGCGCACCGAGCCCCGGATGATGGAGGCCAGGTGCGAAAGCACGGCATCGCCGATCAGGTGGCCGTGGCTGTCGTTGATCGCCTTGAAATGGTCGATGTCGAGCATCAGGATGCCCAGGTACTTCTGAGTGCGGCGGGCCCGCTGCCGCTCCTGGAGGAAGCGCTGGCCCAGATAGCGGCGGTTGGGCAGCCGCGTCAGCTCGTCGGTCAGGGAGCTCTCCTCCTGCTCGCGATAGATCTGGGCGTGGCGAATGGCGGTGGCGGCCTGGGCGGCGATGCCCTTGAGCAGCTCGGTCAGGGAGCTCGGGAAGAGCGGCTGGTTGTGCAGATAGAGCTCCATGGCGCCCATGAGCTGGGTGCCGCGGCGGATGGGGACGATCAGCACGAAGGCGGGATGCCCCCCGCCGTCGAGCCCGGGCGCCGCCTCGCCCTCGAGCTCGAGCACCGCCGGCACCGGCGCATTGAGCGCGGTCAGCATGGGCTCGGCGGTCAGGGGCCGCACGGCCCCATGGGCGCGGGCCGCCAGTCCGATCGACGCTTCGCGCGTGAGCTCGACCCGTCCCGGCCGCGCCATGTAGAAGGCGCCCGCCGGCGCGCGCACCAGGTGCACGCAGCGCGAGAGGGCGACGTCGATAACGTCTTCCAGCGACAGCGAGCTGTTGACCGCCTCCGCCACCGAGAGCAGGACCTGCGCCTGGTCCCGGGCGGCCGCCGTCTGTTCGACCGCCAGCCGGAGCTCGACCGTCTTCCGCCGCAGCCGCCCGGCGGTCCAGACCAGCACCGCCGCCGCCGTGGCGAGCACGACGAAGGAGACTACGAGCGCATAGACCAAACCGAGGTACCCCCCTCTCGCCAAGCGATCGGTGGATTCTAGGCCAGAACCGGCGAGGGTCCCCGCCGAATTGGAAATTCGGTGGGGTGGCGGCCGGTATACTCGGGCCGCCTGAACAGTCCGGACCACATCTCGCAACCTCTCTACTTCGAGGACCTCCCGTTGGGAGGCGCCTGGACCACCCGCCGCCGAACCATCGCGCCGGCGGATCTCACGACCTTTGCCGGCGTCGCCGGCGATATGAGCCCGCTCCTGATCGACGAGCCGTTCGCGCGCGCCGGCCACTTCCAGGGCCCGGTGGCGCCCGGCACCTTACTGGCCGCGGCGGCGGTCGGGCTGGGCTCGCTGGACGTGCCCCTGCCGGCGACGGTGGGGCTGGTCGGCATGAGCTGGAAGTTCCTCAAGCCGGTGCGGCCGGGGGACACCATCCAGACCCGCTGGCGGCTCTTCCGCAAGCGCGCCGTCGAGAACCCGGCCTGGGGACTTGCCTTCTGGCACGTCGAGGTGCTCGACCAGGACGGCCAGCGGGTGGCCGAAGGCGAGGTCAGCCGGCTGGTGGCGCGGCGGGGCGCGGCAGCGAGCGCCGGGACCGCCCCCGTTGAGGCGCCCCGGCGCCGGCGCCGGCGCCGGGGTGGCTCGGCCGACCGCGTCAGCGAGGTGGTGCAGTCGGCTCCGCTGCCGGAACCCGCCCCCGCCGATGCGCCGCCTCCCTCTCGGCGCCGCCGGCGCCGCGGCGGTGGCAACGGCAGCCGCAACGGATCACCGCGTTCCGACTCGGCGCCCGAGTCGGCGCCGGCCCAGGCGCCCGAGCCGCCACCCCCCTCGACCTTCGCCCAGCCGGCGCCCTCCGCGGGCGCGAAGCGCTCAGGCCTGGGCGGTGTCTTTCGCCGTCTCCGAGGGAGTTAGAGCCTCCAGGTATTCGATCACGCGGCGCGTGAGCTGGCTGGGCGTCGAGGCGCCGCTGGTCACGCCCACCCTGCGCACCCCCTCGAACCACTCCAGCCGGATGTCCCCCATGTCGTTGACCAGGTGCGCGGGCTTGCCGCCCAGCTTCTTGACCACCTCCACCAGGCGCAGCGAGTTAGAGGAGCGGGGGCTGCCGACCACGATCACCAGGTCGACCTCTTTGGCCGCCTCCACCGCCGCCTCCTGGCGCTCCTGGGTGGCGCGGCAGATCTCGTTGTGCACCTCCGCTCCGGGATAGCGGTCGCGGACCCGGTCGATGAGGTCCTCGGTGTCCCACACCGAGAGGGTGGTCTGGCAGGTCACCGCGACCCGCGGGTTGTCGATCTGGAGGGCGTCGATGTCCGCGAAGTCCTGGACCAGGTGCACCTTGCCCGGCGCCTCCCCGATCACGCCCTCGGGCTCCGGATGGCCCTTGCGGCCGATGTAGACGACGTCGTAGCCCTGCTCGGCCAGCCGGACCACCAGCTCGTGGGTCCGGACCACGTCGGAGCAGGTGGCGTCGACCGACTTCAGGCCCATCTCCGCGGCCCGCGCCTTGACCTGGGGCGAGACGCCGTGGGCGGTGAAGATGACCGTGCCCTCGCTGATCTGCTCCAGCCCGGCCAGCCGGTTGGGGGGATCGACCAGCTTGATGCCCTGGGCCTGGAGGTCGTCGGTGGCGTGGGTGTTGTGGACCAGCTGCCCGAGCATGTGGACTGGACCCTGGGTGCTCTCGCGCACCCGCTTCGCGATCCGGAAGGCATCCACCACGCCATGGCAGTAGCCGCGAGGCGTGATCCGCAGGACTTCCATCTCGACTAGAGCCTACCCATGTGCTCGTCGGTGGCGAGCGAACAGCTCGAATCCAGCCCGCGCCTCATGCAGCCGGCGGAAGGTCTGAGCGCTCGACCGCGGTCACGCCGCGCTAACGCGGAATCCCCTGGAAAAGGTCCGTCTCGCGCTCGGCGTCGCCAGTGAAGCCGCGCGCCAGGACGTAGCTCTCGGTGGCCATCATGGCGTCGAAGACCTTGCCCTGCATGCTGAGGAAGGGGCTCTTGGGGTCGTTCTGGGACACGTGCTCAGCGAAGGCACGGCGCTTGAGGTCGGCGTACTTCCGGGTGTCGATGACCGCCGCGATGTCCTCGTCGGGCACCCCACGCAGGTCGGAAGTCTGCTCCAGCATGTCCGCGCGGCCGGCCTCTCGCAGCAGCTCGGCCATCCGCTCCATGCCGGACCGCGAGATGGCCACGAAGTAGGCCTTGGCCGGCTGCCAGCCCTCCGCATCCAGCAGGTCGAGGGCGGCGACCGTCACCTCGTGGGCCTTCACGTGGTCGGGATGGCCGTAAAGGCCGTCGGCGCCGTAGGTCACGACGACCTCAGGCCGCTCCTCCCGCAGCACCATGGCCAGCAGCTGGGCCGCCTGCAGCAGTCCCGCGCGATGAAACGAATCGGCGTGCCGGTTGTCCGCGGTGCCGACCATGCCCGAGTCGCGGTAGCCAAGGAAGACCTGGCGATCGACGCCCAGCAGCTTGCCCGCGCGGCGCAGCTCCTCGGTCCGGATCTCGGCCAGCCGGGGGCGGCTCGACGCCTCGTCCATATTGTGGATCTCGCCCACCTCGCCGCGGGTCGCGGTCACCAGCACCACCCGGCGGCCCTGCTCGTGCGCCATCGCCATCACGCCGCCAGTGCTGATGGCCTCGTCGTCCGGATGGGCGTGAACCAGTAGGAGGGTGCTCATCTCGATGACAACAACTCGTCCACGAGGGCCGCGATTCCGGCGCTGCCCGGCGGTCCGATCACCCGGTCCGCCGCGGCCAGCACCTCGGGCGCCGCCGTGGACACCGCCACCCCCCAGCCGGCCCACTCCAGCATCGGCAGGTCGTTGCGGCCGTCGCCGACCGCGACCGTGTCCCGCTCGCTGACGCCCAGCCGCCGGCAGAGGAACTCCAGGGCCCGCCGCTTATCTGCCTCCACGCTTGTGAACTCTATGTAGGTGGGCAGGGACGTCGCAGCATTGAGCCTCCCCTCCCACCGGCGGCGCACCACGGGCAGCAGCTCCTCGACCTTGGCCTGGGCGGCCACGATCACGACCTTCGGAGTCGTGGGCCCCAGGGCCTGGTCGAGGTCGGGCACTACCTGCATCGGCATCCCCGCGTGCTGCGAGTAGGCGCGGCCCTCCGGGGTGTCGTGCTCGACCAGCAGCTGGTCGTCGCGGTAGCCCTGGACGTGGAGCTCGCGCTCGCGGCACCAGCGCACGACCTCCAGCGCCAGGTCGTGGGGCACGCCGTGATCGAGCAGGGTGGCGCCATCAAGGTCGCGCACCTGCGCGCCCTGGTAGCAGACGACGGGATCGCTGAGATGCAGGCGCTGCACCCAGGGCAGGGCGCCCGGAAAGGGCCGGCCCGTACAGGCGACCACGTGTACGCCGGCCGCGCGAGCCCGGTCCAGCGCGGCCACGTCCCGCTCGTCGACCTCGAGGTCGAGCGAGACGATGGTCCCGTCCAGGTCGAGCGCCAGGAGCTGGAAGGCTATCGGTGGACGGTCAGTGCTTCGGGATTGAGGAGGTTCGCCGGCCGGCCGCCGCGGATCGCGGTGACCAGGTTGCGGGCGGCGACCGCGCACATCTCGGAGCGGGTGCGGGTGGAGGCGCTGGAGATGTGGGGCGCGAGCACGGCGTTGTCGGCGGCGATCAGCCCCGGATGCACCTTCGGCTCCTTCTCGAAGACGTCGAGGCCGGCGGCGAAGATCCGGTGGTTCTGGAGCGCGTCGACCAGCGCCGCCTCGTCGATCACCGGGCCTCGCGAGGTGTTCACGAGCACGGCAGTCGACTTCATCATCGCCAGCTCGGGCTCGCCGATCAGGTGGTGCGTCTGGTCGGTCAGCGGCACGTGGATGCTGATGAAGTCCGATTCCCTGAGGAGGGTGTGGAGGTCGGCGCGCGTCACGCCCATGTCGCGCTCCACGTCCGGGAGCAGGGGGTTGGTGTCGGCGTAGATGACGCGCATGTTGAAGCCCCGCGCGCGGCGCGCCACCGCACGCCCGATGCGCCCGATGCCGATCAAGCCCAGGGTGGCGTGGTTGACGTCGACGCCGAGCATCATGTCGATCGCCCAGCCCTTGAAATGGGTTCCGCGCACGAAGTTGTCGCCCTGCACCACGCGGCGCGCCGCGGCCATCAGGAGCGCGAACGCGAAATCGGCGGTGGTCTCGTCGAGGATGCCCGGGGTATTGGTCACCATCACGCCCTGCCTGGTGGCCGCCGCCACGTCGATGTTGTCGTAGCCGACCGCCACGTTGGACACGCATTTCAGGCCGGGCACCGAGAGCACGGTCTCGGTGATGGGGTCCATGAGCATGCTCACGATGCCGGCACAGCCCTCGGCGGCCTTGGCGATGTTGTCTTCGGTCACCGCCTTGCCTTCCGGATACTGGTAGACGTCCGCCGCCTGCGCCAGCAGCTCGGGGCCCGGGTCGAGCAGCTTGTGCATGTTGAGGACCTTGGGCCGGTTCTCGCTCATGGGTTCAAACCCAGGTCCCCTGCGATGGGGATGAGCGCGTCGCGCACCAACTCGACATGCTCGTCGAACGGTACGCCGAGCTCCTCGGCGCCGGCGACCAGCTCCTCGCGGTGGACGGCGCGCGCAAAGGCCTTGTCCTTCATCTTCTTGCGCACCGTGCGCGCGTCGACCGCGCCCAGGGACTTGTCGGGCTTGACCAGCGCGCAGGCGATGATGAAGCCGCACATCTCGTCGACGGCGTTGAGGGCTTTCCGCTTCCTGGTGTCACGCGGCACCTCCAGGTAGTCCGCGTGGGACGCGATGTCCTCCAGCACGTCCTCGGGCCAGCCTTTCTCGCGCAGCATCGCGATCCCCCGCATCGGGTGGAGATCGAGCGTCGGCCCCGACTCGTAGTCCCAGTCGTGGATCAGGCCGAGCACGGCCCAGCTCTCCTCGTCCTCTCCGAACCGGCGCGCGTAGGCGCGCATCGCCGCCTCCACCGAGCGCATGTGGCGGCGCAGCGTCTCGCTCCTGGTGCTTTCCTGGACCAGCTCCCACGCCATCTCCCGGGTCGGGGTCATCCCAAGATCTCCTCCAGTGCCGCCAGCAGCGCCTGGTGCTGCTCGCGGGTGCCGATCGTGATCCGGAACCAGCCGTCGATCGGCTCCCGATGGTAGTGGCGAACCAGGATCTGCCGCTCGCGCAGGCGCTCGTAGACCTCGGCCGCCGGATGAGCCGGGGGGGGACGCACGAAGAGGAAGTTGGTCGCCGAGGGCAGCACCTCGAAGCCGCGCCTGGCCAGCTCCGCGCCCAGCCGCGCGCGCTCGTCCAGGACGTACTCGACCAGGCTCTGGCGGTACTCGCCGTCCTCGGCGGCGGCTTTGGCCGCGACCACGGCCAGACGGTCCAGGTTGTAGGAGTCCTTGACCGCGTCCAGCGACTCGATCAGCGCCGGCTGCGCCAGCGCGTAGCCGATGCGCATGCCGGCCAGCGCGGCCGACTTGGAGAACGTGCGCAGGATTACCAGGTTGCCGTGCTCGCGCAGCAGGTCCTCCCGCGACTCGGGCGCGAAGTCGACGTAAGCCTCGTCCAGCACCAGCACCCCGCGCGCCGTGCCCGCCGCCGCCTCCACCGCGGCGCGCGGTTGCCAGGTCCCGGTCGGCGAGTTGGGGTTGCACAGGAACTTGAGCGGCGCTTCGTCCTCCAGGAAGGAGCGAGGGACGGCGAAGCCCTCGTCCATCCGGTGCGGCGCCGGCACCGCCTCGTGCATGCGCACGACCGGCTCGTAGAGCGGGTAGGTCGGCCACGGCCAGGCGACACGATCCCCGGCGCCTGCGAAGGCCCGCACGCACATCGCGATCAGCTCGTCGCCGCCATTGCCGAGGGCGACCATCTCCGGGGTGACGCCGCAGGCCTCGGCCAGCGCTCGGCGGGCCGGCGCCGCGGTGGGGCTGGGATAGAGGCGCAGCGAATCGTTGACCGCCGCCCGGATGGCGGCCAGAACCTTCGGCGACGGCGGCCAGGGCGACTCGTTGGTGTTGAGCTTCACCCAGCCCTCGCCGTCCGGCGGCTGCTCGCCCGGCGTGTAGGGCTCGAAGCCCCGCAGCGCCTTCTTCAGGAAGCGCGGCGGCATTAGAAGCCCGCCCCGCGGGCTTCGAGCAAGAAGACTTCGAGGGCGAGGCGGGGGCTGACGTTCTGCTCCAGGTGCCCGGCCGTGTCGTAGGAGCGCTCCAGGAGGCGCGCCCAGGGACCCGGCTGGGGCGCGCTCAGCATGCGGCGCCGCAGGTGCAGCTGCCAGGCGCCGAGGGCGAACTGCACCGGATCCTCGAGGCTTCGGTCCGAGGCGCGCCAGGCATAGTTGGCCGAATCGAGCTCGGCGGCCAGGTTGAGCGCCGCGTCCGCGGGCGCGCCGAAGACCTCCTCCAACCGCTGCTCCCAGACCCGGTGGCGAGCCACCACCTCGGGGTCGCGGGCCGCGGCCAGCGCCCAGCCGGGGCGTCCCCGCGAGAGCTCGGCCAGGGTGGCCGCGCGCTCCGCCTCGACACCGTTGGCAACCAGCAGCGCGGCCACCTCGGCCGCCGGCACCGCGTGGAAGGAGACCCGCTGGCAACGGGAGACCACGGTCGGCAGCACCACGAAGGGCGACAGGCTGGGCGTGGTCAGGATCAGGACCTGGTTGGGATGCGGCTCCTCCAGGGTCTTGAGGAGGATGCCCTGGCTCTGGTCGGCCAGCCGCCCGAAGTTGCTGATCATGGCCACACGGCGCCCGGCCAGGCCGGGCTTCAAGGCCAGGAACTGCTGCAGCGACTGCTGGTGGAACTCGAGCCGGTCCGGCAGCAGCCGCAGCTCGTCGAGCTTCAGGGCCTGGATGCGGTCGTCCTCCCAGTAGTCGGGGTGGCGGGCCAGCGGCAGCTCCGGCAGCAGAGCCTGCGCCAGGCGGCGCGCAACCTCGGTCTTGCCGAGCCCCGGCTCGCCGACGAACAGATAGGCATGGGCCAGCCGGCCGCTCTCCAGCTGGGAGGCGAGGTGGCGGATGGCGGGCTGGTGGCCGGCCACGCCGGCGAATGGCTGCATGCGGACATAAAGGGTAGGCTCGGAGCGTGGGGTGGATGCCGGCCGCGAACACCGACCTCGGTCGCCGGCTGCGACATCGGCTGGAGGCCGACCGCGTGGTGTGGCTGACGACCGTGGCCGCCGACGGCACCCCGCAGCCGAACCCGGTCTGGTTCATCGTGGAAGGCGAGGAGATCGTGGTCTACAACCGGACGGACGCCAGGCGCCTCGCCCACGTCCGCACCCGGCCGCGGCTGTCTCTCAACTTCAACAGCAGCCCGGCCGGCGGCGACATCCTGGTGATCACGGGCGACGGCCGGCGGGTCGACGAGGCGCCGCTTCCTCACCAGGTTCCCACCTACGTCGAGAAGTACGGCGAGGCCATGCGGCGGATCTCCGGGTCGCTGGAGGAGTTCTCCGCCGCCTACCCGGTCCTGCTCCGGATCGGTCCCGACCGGGTGCGCGGATGAAGTTCGAGAAGTTCGAGTTCGGCAGCATCCGCATCGACGGCGAGGTCTACGAGTACGACGTCGTGATCGATCGCGGTCAGATCGCCAAGCGCAAGAAGAAGGCGTCGAAGAAGTATCGCGACGCCTACGACCACACCCCGCTCTCGATGGCCGAGAACCTGCCCTGGAAATGCCGGCGCCTGGTGGTGGGGACCGGCGCCCACGGCCTGCTGCCGGTGCTCGATGAGGTGCGCGAGGAGGCGGAGAAGCGCGGGGTGGAGCTGCTGGCGGTGCCTACGCCGGCGGCGATTCGGGAGCTGCGGAAGCATCCCGAGCGGGCGAACGCGGTTCTGCATGTGACCTGCTAGCGGCCTCGGCCGCGCGCCTCTGCTCGCGTCCCTGCAGCCAGACCTCGTGGATGCGCTGCACCGCGGTGAAGTTGGTGAGGATCGCGAGCAGGTAGATGACCAAGGGCAGGAGCACCGGGAAGAGCAGACCGATCACGGTCGCCACCACCCGCTCCGGCCGCGCGAAGAGGCCGACGTCGCACTTGAAGCCCAGGCTCTGGGCGCGGGCACGCACGTAGCTGACCAGGTAGGAGCCGGCGAGGGCGAACATGCAGCCCAGGACCCTGAGGTTCATGTCCGCGGTGGGGTGGGTCAGGAAGTAAGCCGCGATCCCCAGGTAGATCGCGCCTTCCGAGTAGCGGTCGGTGGTCGAGTCGAGGAAGGCCCCATACGGGTACGACGCTTTGGTGGCCCGCGCCAGGGCGCCGTCCAGGATGTCGAAGGTGCCGCTGACGGCGAGCACGATCCCGGCTGCCAGGAGGTAGCCGAACCCCGCCAGCGCGCCCGCCACGAAGGTGGCGAGCATGCCCGCCACGGTCACCTGGTTGGGCGTCACCGGCAGTCGCGCCAGGGCGGCCGCGAGCCGCTGGGCGTTACGCCGGACCCAGGTCTGGAATCGGCTCGTGAACACTCGTGTCTCCAGTCCCCGCGATGGCGCGGGCATTTCGGTAGACGTCGATGACGCGGACGGCGATCTCCCGCCAGGCGTAGCGGCGGGCCTTGGCCAGCCCGTTGGCGGCGAGGCGTGCGCGGAGGTCCGGGTCGCGCGCCAGCACCGTGAGCGCCGCACCCAGCTCCACCGGGGTGCGCGGGCGCACGGTGAGCGAGTCCACCCCGGCCTCGACCACGCTCAGGTAGCCCGGGACCTCGGTCGCCACCACCGGCAGCCCGCTGGCCATCGCCTCCAGGATCACCACCCCGAAGCTCTCGCCGCCGGTGGCCGGGAAGCAGGCGATGTCGGCGCTGGCGTAGTAGCGGGGCAGCACCTCCGCCGGCACGTAGCCGGCCAGGACCACGTTCTCGATCTTGTGGATGGCGACCAGGACCTCGACGGCCGAGCGCAGCGGCCCGTCGCCGACGATCAGGAGCCTGGCCCGCCCGACCCGGTCCTGGAAGTCCCGGAATCCGAGCACCAGGTCGCGGAGCCCCTTGCGCTTCTCGAGGCGGCCGACGAAGAGGACGTTGAGGAGCCCGTCGCGCAGGTGCCGGATGGCCGTGTGGTCGGGGCGGAAGGTGTCCACGTCGACGCCGTTGGGGATGACCTCGGGCTGGGCGTCGGGGAAGTACTGGCGGAGGAAGTCGCGCGCCGGCCGGCTCACGGCCAGGGTGCGGTGCAGCCGCTTCAGGTAGGGCGTGAAGAAGGGCCGCCCGTAGTAATAGGCGAGGTTGCTCTTGGCGAAGGCGTGGAAGGTGGCCACGTTGGCCACCTTCGACATCCGGAGCACGGTCAGCGGCAGGGCGGGCATGAAGGGCTCGTGGAAGTGCAGAACGTCGAAGCGCTCCGCTTCCAGGATCTCGGCCACCTGGCGCGAGAGGTTGAAGTCCAGCGTGATCCTGGCCACCGAGTCGTTGACCGGCACCGCCACCACGCCGCCGACGCGGTGGAAGTCGGGGTCGGAAACGTCCCGGCGCGAGCTCGGGGCCAGCACCTTGACGTCGTGGCCGAGCAGCCGCAGGTGGTGGCCGAGGTGGCGGATGTGCTCGCTCACGCCGCCCGGGTGGGACCAGTCGTAGGGCGAGACCAGGCCTATGCGCATGTCGGCAGGCTCAGGGTGAGTCTTCCCAGATCCGGTGCGGCATGTGCCACTGCTCGGGGTGCTGGCGAATGATCAGCTCCAGGTGCCGCACCAGGCGCTCGGTGAGGGCGCGCACGTCGGCCTCCCTGTCCCTGGTGGGCTCGGCCCAGATCGGCTCCCAGCCCTCCGCCATGTAGGTGTCGTCCGGTAGGCGGTACACGCACACCGGCAGCAGGGGGACCCCCTTGCGCAGCGCGATCGCCGCCGGCCCGGTCGGGATCGGGGCCGGCCGGCCGAAGAAGTCGGCCTGGATCCCGGTGCCGGCGACGTCGCGGTCGATCGCGGTCACGATCATCTCGCCCGCTTCCAGCGCCTGCACCACCTGCTTGAGCCCGGTCCGGTTCAGGGGCAGCACGCTGATTCCGAGCCGCTGGCGTGTGGTCCGGTACCAGTCGTAGAGCTCGGGCGGCTCCAGCTCCTCGGCGAAGAGCGCGACCGGCGTGATCGTCGCCGACCAGATCGCCGCCGCCACCTCCCAGGAGCCCATGTGGGCGGAGACCACGAGCACGCCCTTGCCCGCGGACAGGGCTTCGTCCACGAAGCGCTGGTTGCGCACCTTGAGCAGCGGCTTGAGGCCGGACACCGTCGCCCGCGGCAGCTGCATCAGGTCCGCGTACGCCTTCGAATGGTTGCGAAAGTTGCGCCAGGCAATGCCGCGGATGGTCGGGGCGTCGGCCTCGGGGAGCGCCATCCGAAGGTTGAACTCGAGGCGTGCCCGCGCCTGCCGGGAGAGGATCCAGGCCAGCCGGGCGACCACGATCGCCAAGGCATAGGCCCACGGGCGCGGCAGCCGCTCCATCACCCACTGCAGGACCCGGAAGCCCCGGTAGGCGAGCATCAGGCGGCATTGAACAAGGGCCGGAACGCATACCACTGGTCCGGCCGGGGCCGGATGAAATCCTCGAACTTGCGCACCACCGCCTGCATGAGGTCGCGCGCCGCCTGCTTGCCGGGCCGGGGCGGTGGCAGGGGCGGCTCGATGTGCACGTGGTAGCGGCCCGGTGCGCTGCGCCAGACGCAGGCCGGCAGCACCACCGCACCCGTGCGCGCGGCGAAGGCGGCCGCTCCCGGCGGCACCACCGCCCGCCCGCCGAAGAACTCGACCTCCACGCCGGGGCCGTGCGGCAGGTCGCAGAGGAGCGCCACCACCGCGTTGGCCGCCAGCTCCTCGCCGATCGTCTTCACCGCGGCCCGAGCCAGCGGGATCACGCGCAGGCCCAATGCCTGCCGAGTCTGCGCCACCGCCGCGTCCAGTGAGCCGGGAAAGGGCGTCGCGACCGTCGACATGCGATAGCCCAGCGAGCCCGCGAACGAGCCGCCCATGTCCCAGGAGCCCATGTGGGGGGCGGCCATGATCACACCCCGGCCTGCCTCCAGGCCGGCGTCGAGGTGCTCGCGGCCCCCGACCGACATCCGGGAGACCAGCTCCTCCGGCCCCAGGCTGCCGATGAGCACGAAGTCGGCCAGCATGCGGCCGTAGTTGGAGAAGGCGCGCCGGGCCACGCGGGCCACCTCGGGGTCATCCTGGCCGAGGCCCAGGACCGCGGCGTAGTTGCCCAAGGCGGCTCTCCGCTGGGCGGGCGAGAACAGGTACCAGAGCGAGCCGCCCGCCCCCGCCAGCGCATAGCGGGGGGCGGACGGCAGCGCCCGCGTGAGGCGGGCGCCAACCCGATAGCTAGTGGCCAGCACCTGCGGTCGAGCGCTCTTTCTTGGGTGCCGTGGCCGAGCTGTTCTTCTTGATGAACTCCTCGGTCAGGCGCCGGGCGTCGTTGTCGCTGTGCTGGACGGGAGGCGACTTCATGAAGTACGCGCTGGGGCCTTCCAGGGTCCCCGAGAGGCCGTGGTCGAGCGCCAGCTTGCAGCAGCGAACGGCGTCGATCACGATGCCCGCCGAGTTGGGCGAGTCGTGGACCTCGAGCTTGAGCTCCACGTTGAGAGGCACGTCGCCGAACCCCCTGCCCTCCAACCGGATCAGCGCCCACTTGCGGTCGTGGAGCCAGGGCACGTAGTCGCTGGGGCCGATGTGCACGTTGTCGGCGCCGAGGTCGTAGTCGAGCTGGGAGGTGACCGAGCGCGTTTTGGAGATCTTCTTGGACATCAGCCGCTCGCGCTCGAGCATGTTCAGGAAGTCGGTGTTGCCGCCGAAGTTGAGCTGGTAGGTGCGCTCGAGGCGTACGCCGCGCTCGCGGTAGAGGCGGGCCAGCGTGCGGTGCACGATGGTGGCGCCAACCTGCGACTTGATGTCGTCGCCGATGATGGGCAGCCCCTTCTGCTCGAAGCGGCCCTGCCAGTAGTGCTCGCGCGCGATGAAGACCGGGATGCAGTTCACGAACGCGACTCCCGCCGTGAGCGCCTGCTCGACGTACCACTTGGTGGCCTCCTCGGAGCCGACCGGGAGGTAGTTCACCAGCACGTCGGCGCCGGTCTCCTGGAGGATGCCGACCACGTCGGAGGTTTCGCCGGGCGCCTTCTCGATCAGCTCGGCGAGGTACTTGCCGATGCCGTCGTGCGTCATGCCCCGCTCGACCTTGACGCCCAGCGGCGGCACGTCCGAGAACTTGACGGTGTTGTTCTGGCCCGCCCAGATCGCCTCCGAGAGGTCCTTGCCGACCTTGGTCTTGTCGACGTCGAACGCGGCCACGAACTCGATGTCGCTGATGTGGTAGCCGCCCAGGTCGACATGCATGAGGCCGGGCACGAAGTCCTTGGGCGAGGCGTCGCGGTAGTACTGCACGCCCTGGATCAGGGATGACGCGCAGTTGCCGACCCCGACCACCGCGACCCTCACCTTGTCGTGGCCGCGTCCGCGGCCGTTTCCGTCCTTAACCGACATTCGATTTCACCTCTCTTTGCCCCACCGAATCTGCGATTCGGCGGGGACCCCTAACGTCGCTCTCACCCGGTTGTCCACGCAGATGGTCGATGTGCAGCAGCTCGCGCAGCTCCTGGTGGCGGCGAGCGATGGACTCGGCGTCAAGCGAGCAGTAGACCTGCCGGCCCTCGCGGCGCTGGCGCACCGCGCCGCCCACGCGCAGCATGCGCAGGTGCCAGGAGATACGGGGCTGGCTCATGCGCATGGCGGCCGCCAGGTCGTTGACGCTTTCCTCGCCGATCTCGCCCAGCCGCTGCAGGATGCGCAGCCGGGTGGGGTTGGCCAGGGCCAGGAAGTGGTCGGGTAGCTCGCGCCGGGTGCTGGGCAAAAACATAACGCTTCCTTTATGTATCGCCAGCATAACGCATAAAGGACTCTTTATGAGTTGGCCGCACCGAAATCGGCTCCGCCCCGTATATTTCTTGATACCAAGCATGGCGAAACAGAAGCACGATGAGTCCTCGGCCGACCTCGCGGCGGACATCGTGGAGAACGCCCAGCAGCTGGTGCGGCTGGAGATCGCCCTCGCCAAGCAGGAGGCCAAGGAGCTCGCCAAGCGCAACGGCATCGCGGTCGGTCTGATGGCGGCCGGCGGGCTGCTGGCCATGCTGGGCCTGCTGATCGCGCTTCCGGTGCTGCTGGTGGTCGCCATCGAGCCCCACTGGGTCGCCGGCCTCGTCTGGCTGCTGCTCTATCTGCTGGGCGGCGCCGCCGCCGTCCTCATCGGCAAATCACGGCTGAAGATCCAGGTTCCGCAGCGGACCCTCTCCAGCCTCAAGGAGACCAGGGCATGGGTCCTTCATCAGCTGACTACGAGCAGCAGATAGCCGACACGCGCGGGGCCATGGAGTCGAAGATCGTGGAGCTCCGCGAGCGCACCCGCGAAACGATGCGGCGGGGGCGCCGCGCGCTCCTGATCGCCGCCGGCGTGGGGGCCGCGGTGGGTGCGGCGGCCGTGATCGGGATCGTGGTCTACCGCGCCACCCGCCCGACGACCCGCTCCGAGCGGATGCGGCGCGCCCTGCCCGACGGCTGGTGGGACTGGATCCGCAACAGCCGCGACAAGGTCGAGCTCACGCTCCGCCGCGGGGTGCCGCCGTTGCGGCTCTACGTGGGCGACCAGCAGGTCGGCGAGCAGCCGCCGTCGTCGTCGATGGAGAGGATCGTGATCCGGGCCGCCCAGGCGGCGGGCACCGCGACCGCCGCCGCCATCGTGTCGCGGCTGGTCGCGCAGTTCCAGAACCGGGGCAAGGCGGCTTAGGGCCGCCTAGGGGTCCAGCCTCAGGTTGGCGCCCGTCAGCGGCGCCGACTCGGGCGAGGCCAGCCAGCCGATGACGCGGGCCACGGCGGCCGGCGCCAGCGCCGGTTCCCGGGGCGCGCCGCTCAGCTCGAGCATGGGGGTGTCGATAGAGCCGGGGCTCACCGCGTTGACGCGGATGCCCAGCTCGCGACCCTCGACCGCCAGCACCTCGGTCAGCCCCGCGAGGCCCGACTTGGCCGCCACGTAGGCGGCCATCCCGGGGAACTTCTCCGCGTCGCGCACGCCCGACAGCGAGGAGACGTTGACGATGCACCCGCCGCGGCCCATGCGTCGGAAGGCCTCCCGAGAGCAGAGGAAGGCGGCCGTCAGCCCCGCCTCCAGAGTCCGCGACCACTCCGCGAGCGTGGTCTCGACCACCCGCTTGGGCACCAGCACGGCGGCGTTGTTGACCAGCACCTCCCAGCTCGGCAGGCCGGCGGCCGCCCCCGCCACCGCGGCCTCGTCGGCCGCGTTCACGCCGTCGCGGCGACTCCAGGAGCGCACCTCGTAGCCGCGGCCCTCGAGCTCGGCGCAGATGGCCCGACCCAGCCCGCCCGACCCGCCGGTGACCACTGCGATCACCGGGCCAGCGCTGCCTCGTACTCGGCCGCGCAGCGGTCGATCAGCAGGTGAGCTCGAGCGCCGGCGCGCACCCGGCTGCGGTCGAGCCGCCGCGCGGCCCCGATCGCGGCCACGAAGGCGTCCTCGTCGCCCGGATCGACCAGGTAGCCGCCCACCCCCTCTTCCACAACCTCACCAAGACCCCCGCGCCGGTAGGCGACCACCGGCGTGCCGACCACCTGAGACTCGGCCGCCACCAGCCCGAAGGGCTCGTCCCAGTCCACCGGCATCAGCGTCACAGCGCAGCCGGCCATCACGTGCCAGAGCGCCGCCCGGGGGAGGCGGGCCTCGGGCGCCAGCGCGTGCTGCTGCGCGTAGGCGGCGTCGTAGACGATGCCGAAGAGGCGCGGCCGCAGGCCCGCGCGCCGAGCCAGCCGGACCGCGATATGGGTTGCCTTCTCCGGCGAGACGCGGCCCGCGATCATGGCCTCATCTCGGACCGCGGGCCGGCCGCCGTCGAAGTCGGGCACCCCGTTGCGGATGACGCGGGCGTCAACGCCGGCCCCGCCCCAGGAGATCGCGGCCGCCTCCGAGACGGTGGCCAGCGAGCGCCGGCTGGCGCGGGCGGCCGCGACCACGGCGGGCACGAGGGGCGGTAGGTGCAGCGTATGCAGCACCGGCATCGGCAGCGATTCGGCGAGCTCGATCGCCTCGGCGTCGAATGAGTGCTGGGTCACCGCGTCCGGCCGATCACGGTCGACCAGCGCGTAGAGCCGGGCGAATGCCTCCCCGAGCGCGGCCACGCTTGCCGGTGCCGCCCCGCCGGGCATCACCAGCGCGCGCGCCACCTCGGCGGGCACCGGCACCGTGGCGAGCCGAACGCCGGGAACCCGCGAACCCTCGGCGCAGTAGAGCGTGACAGCATGCCCGCGCGCCTGCAGCGCCCGCGCCAGGTCGGCGACGAAGGCCTGGGCGCCGCCCAGCTGTGCCTCCGCCAGCGGGGTGACCAGGGGGGCCACCGCCGCGATCCTCACGGCCGGGCCCGGATCAGCTCCAGGAACTCGTGGCGGGTGCGGGCGTCGTCGCGGAACACCCCGAGCATGCAGGAGGTGACCGTCTGCCCGCCCGCCTTCTCGACGCCCCGCATCTCCATGCAGAGGTGGCGCGCCTCGATCACCACCGCCACCCCGTCCGGGTCGACCACCTGCCCCAGCGCCTCCGCGATCTGGCGGGTAAGCCGCTCCTGGAGCTGGAGGCGGTGCGCGAAGACGTCGACCAGGCGCGGGATCTTGCTCAGGCCCACCACCCGGCCGCGAGGCATGTAGGCGACGTGGCAGACCCCGAAGAAGGGCAGCAGGTGATGCTCGCAGAGGCTGTAGAAGGGCAGGTCCCGGACCAGGACCATCTCGTCGTAGTCCTGCGCGAAGAGCGCGTCCCCGACCACGCCGGCGGCGTCCAGGTCGTACCCCTCGGTGAGGTGCAGGAGGGAGGCGGCGACGCGCTCCGGCGTCTCCACCAGGCCTTCCCGGCGCGGGTCCTCGCCCAGGCGCTCGAGGAGCTGTTCGACCAGGCTCGGCAGGTCGTTGGAGAAGCGCGGCCGGGGGAGGCTCATCGCGCTATCTCCACGGAGTTGTTCTCGGACTCGACCAGCCGCACACGCGCCAGGGCGCTCTCAGGCAGGCGCTCGTCCAGGCGGTGCCAGAAGGCGAGGGCCAGGTTCTCGGCGGTCGGGATGACGCCCGAGAGCCAGGCCACGTCCCGGTTCAGGTGGCGGTGGTCGACGTCGTCGATCACCGCCTGCCGCATCAGGCGGTCGAGGTCCTTGAGGTTGACGACCATCCCGGTGGCCGGGTCAGGCACTCCGCTCACCGCCACCTCGAGCACATAGTTGTGGCCGTGGTCGCCGGCGCAGGCGCCGAAAACGGCGCGGTTGCGCGCCTCGTCCCACTCCTCGCGGCGGAGGACGTGCGCGGCGGCGAAAGTCGCCCTGCGCACGATCGTGACCGCGGCCGGCGCCCGCCGCCGCGGCCGGGCCTCGGAAGCGGGGGCGGTGCCCGCTTTGAGTGTCGCCATCGCTTCCTATACTGAGACAACGCTGTGCGTTATTCGGAGGCCGTACTCGCGGCACCGCCGGGAAGCGCCCAGTTCGAGGCCGCGGACGTGGCCCGGCTCGCCCCCTCCACACTGCACCGCCTCTTCGCTCCCACCCCGGCCGCGCCGCCCCTGGAGGACGTCGCGGCGGCGCTGGGCGGCTCCGGGCACCTGTACGCGGTGGCCGCGGCGCTGGAACCGGCGCGCGGCGAACGACTGCTGCGGCTGAGCCAGCGGCCGGTCCCGGACCCCGATCGCCAGGCAGCCGGCCGCCGGCTGGTGGCGGCCCTGTTCTGGAGCCTGGTCTATGAGCTGGAGCCGGACCGCTGGGTGGCGCTGGCGGAGGCTGAACCGATCGCCCCCGAGCTCCTCCGCAACCTCCCCGCCGCCGGCGCGCGCGTGGTCGACGCCGGCGCGGGCGCGGGCCGCTTGACGGCGTATCTCGTCACACGGGCGGCCGCGGTGGTGGCGGTCGAGCCCGGCCCCGCCTTCCGGCGCCGGCTGCGCGAGAGCACGGGGGCGTATGTGGTCGGCGGGATCACCCAGCAGCTGCCGATCGCCACGGGCTGGGCCGACCTGGCCACCGCGGCTGCCGCGATGTCGCCGGATCCGCCATTGGGAGGACCCCAGGCGCTGGCCGAGCTGGAGCGCGTGGTGCGGCCGGGCGGGATGGTGGCGCTGGTGTCACCGGAGCAGCCGGAGTGGTTCCAAGCCCGCGGCTACCAGCGCCGCGACTATCCGGTGCCGGCCGTGGCCGAGCGCCCGGAGCTGACCTCTTTCTTCGGCCCGATCACGCCGCCCGCCACCCTGCTCAGCCGGGTCATTTGAGCCCCGACGAGGCGGCGGCCTACCTGGCCGAGATCGCCTATCACCTCCGGCACAAGGAGGATGCCCACCGGGCCCGGGCCTTCAGCAAGGTCGCCGCCATGCTGCTGCGGGACCATCCCGACCTCGACGCCCTCAACCGGGCCGGCAAGCTGGAGACGCTGGAGGGCGTCGGGGCCGGCATCGCGAAGGTGCTCCGCGAGCTGGTCAAGGATAACCACAGCGCCTACCTGGAGCGGTTGCGCGAGGAGTCGGGCGCGCCTTCGGCGGTGGCGGCACAGCTGACGCCGCTGGTCGAGCAGGGCTATCAGGGAGACCTGCACTGCCACACCGACTGGTCGGACGGCGGCGCCTCGGTGCTGGCGATGGCGCTGGCGGCCCAGGCGCGGGGCTACTCCTACATCGGGATCACCGATCACTCGCCGCGGATGACGGTGGTCAACGGCCTGGGACCGGAGCGGCTGGTGGCCCAGCGCCGGGTCATCGACGAGGCCCAGGAGAAGCTGGGCCCGGACTTCACGATCCTGCAGGGGATCGAGGTGGACATCCTGCCCGACGGCACGCTCGACCTGCCCGATGAGTCGCTGGCCTCGCTCGACCTGGTGATCGCCTCCCCGCACCTGCAGCTGCGCATGGAGGCGGGCCAGATGACCGAGCGCATGCTGCGCGCGGTCGAGCACCCGCACGTCGACGTGATCGGCCATCCGACCGGGCGGCGGCCCGGCAGCCGCGCGGGGGCCAGCTACGACTTCGACAAGGTCTTCGCCGCCGCCGCCCGCAACGGGGTGCTGCTGGAGATGGACTGCGACCCGGCGCGCATGGACCTCTCGCCCGAGCTGGCCCAGCAGGCGCTGGGGCTGGGCTGCCGGTTCGCGCTCGACTCCGACGCGCACTACGTCGACCAGTTCGTCTACGTTGACCTGGCGCTCTGGATGACGCGAAAGGCGGGCATCCCGACCGAGCGCATCGTGAACTGGCTGCCCGCCGCGGGCGTACGCGAGGAGTTCGAGCAGTGACCGCAATCGGGGTGATGATCGAGGGCCAGGAAGGCTTGACCTGGGAGCGCTGGCGGTCGCTCTGCGCGGATGCCGAGCAGCTCGGCTTCGCGACCCTGCGGCGCAGCGACCACTTCTTCTCGGTGATGGGCGAGCACGAGCGCGACAGCATCGACTGCTGGACCTCGCTGGCGCTGGCCGCCGAGTGGACGTCCCGGATCGAGCTCGGCCCCATGGTCACGCCGCTGACCTTCAAGCTGCCCGCGCTGCTGGCTCGGGAGGCGGCCGCCGTCGACCTGCTCGCCGGCGGGCGCCTGATCCTGGGCGTGGGCGCCGGCTGGAACGTGCCCGAGCACGAGGCCTTCGGCATCCCCTTCCCCTCCCTGAAGGAGCGCTTCGACAACCTGGAGTCGGGCATCGATCGCATCCATCGGACCTGGGAGATGTCCAACCCCAAGCCGCCGCGAGGCGGCCGGGTGCCGCTGCTGATCGGTGGCGGCGGCGAGAAGCGGACGCTGAGCCTGGCCGCCCGCCACGCGGCGGAGTGGAACCTCAACCCGATCGACCTGGACGCTTTCCGGTCCAAGTCGGCGATCCTCGACGGCTACTGCCGCGACCTGGGTCGCGACCCCGCCGAGATCCGGCGCTCGGTGATGTGCGTGGCGCTGGTCGGCCGCGACCGCGACGAGCTGCACCAGCGGGCGGGCGCGCTCGGCCAGGTGATCCCTCGCTATCGAGAGCTGAAGCCTGACCAGGTGGTGGCCGCGGTCGCCGAGCGGGGCCTGGCGGGCACCGTCGAGCAGGTCGTGGACCGGGTGCGCGACGGCGCCGCCGCGGGCGTGCAGCTCTTCTGCTGCCAGCACTTCCTGCTCGACGACCGCGACCACCTGCGCGCGCTGGCGGAGGTGGCGAAGGCCGTCGCCTAAACTGAACAGCTCTCAAGATTAGGCGACACGCGGATCATTTCCGGGACCTGTTAAGACCGTACGTTTGTTCGTCGCTGTGATAAAATTGCCTCATGTTGAATGGGGGTTGGGGGGAGGTCTCCACCGCTTCAGCGCACGGGTTCCGCAACGCCATGTTGGAGGAGCTGGAGGCGGTCGACGTGGAGTCCCTGGCGCCTGAGCAGCTCGGTGCCGAGCTCAAGTTCATCCGCGCCACCGTCGACCTGCTCGAGCTCCAGGCCGCACGCCGGCTGGCCGTCTTCGACAGCCGCCAGGCGTTCTATGACCTCGGCGAGCACTCTTCAGTCGATTGGATCCGCACCCACACTCACATCTCGGCCGCCAGCGCCGACAACCAGGTCACGCTGGCCCGCCAGCTGGAAACTCTGGAGCCCACCGTCGAGGCGGTCCAGCAGGGCGAGATCTCCTTCGAGCACGCGCTGCTGATCGCCCGCCAGGTCAGCGATCTACCCGAAGCCACCGCCTTGCAGGCCCAGGCCGAGCTGCTGCCGGCCGCCGCCAAGAGCGATCCCCGGGAGCTGCGCAAGCTGGGCCTGGAGATCCGGCATCGCGAGGATCCCGAAGGCGCCGCCCGCCAGGCCTACCGCCAGCACGAGAAGCGGCGGCTGCGGCTCTTCGATCACGCTGACGGGATGCTGGGCCTGGAAGGCGCGCTGCCGGCACCCGAAGGCATGAAGCTGCGCACCTGCATGGAGTCCCTGATCGGCATCCCAGTCAAAGGTGATGAGCGCAGCCAGGACCAGCGCCAGGCGGACGCCCTGATCGAGCTCTGCTCGGTGGCGATCGGGTCGGGCAAGCTGCCGCGGCAGGCCGGGCGCCGGCCGCAGCTGACCGTGATCGTGCGCACCGAGGCCGGTTCCGAGGTGTCAGCCGAGTTGGAAGGCGTCGGCCCCATCAGCCTGGGCACCCTGGCCCGCCTCCGCGGACAGGACCACCTGGAGCGCAGGCAGACCGTGGACGGCGGCGGGGTGACGCTCAACTTCGGTCGGGCGCGGCGCTGCCACAGCGAACCTCAGCGCCAGGAGATCTCCACTCGCTTCTCGCACTGCGTCGCGGGCCGCTGCACGGTGCCCATCCGGGACTGCGAGATCCATCATGTGGTGCCGGTTGCGGTGGGCGGCCAGACCGACGTCCGGGAAGGGGTGCCGCTCTGCCGCCGCATGCACCACCCGCAGGTGACGGAGGGTGGCTACCGGCTCGAACGCGCGGCGGACGGTGGCTTCGATCTGGTCGCCCCGCCGGGCGCCGAGTTTCGGCCGGATCGCCGGCAACGGCATTCCACACGCAGCGGTCCCTGACGCGCCTGAACTCATGCCGGCGATGAGGTGTCGCCGTCGCCTGAACTCGAGTGCTGTTGCGCCTAGACCGCTACCGGGTCGAACCTCCCTTCGAGCACCGCTAGCGCCAGCTCGACGGCGCGCAGCTGGCGGTCGAGGTCGACGTGCTCCAGCGGGGGCAGGTGGATGAAGCCGGCCTTGAAGCCACGGCCCTCGGCGAGACGGCAGGCCGTGTAGAGCATCTGGTTGCAGATGTAGGTGCCGGCGGTGTTGCTGAGGTAGGAGGGGATCTCCTCCGCCAGCCAGGCGGACGCGATCTCGCGGACCGGCACGGTCGCGAAGTAGGCGGCCACGCCGCCGGGGACGATCTCGTCGCCCTCGACCAGCACGCCGTCGTTGTCGGGGATCGCGAAGTCGAGGCAGTTGATCGCCACCCGCTCGACCGCGACCTGGGTGCGCAGCGCGGCCAGCCCGACGCCCAGGACCACGTCCGGCCTGGCTTCGTCGATCGCGCGCTCCAGCTCGGCGGGCAGGCGCGTCGTGCTCACCGGCAGGACCACTCCTCCCAGGCGCTCGGCCACCAGCAGGCTGGGATTGACGCGGTGCGCGCCGAACGGCTCGAAACCGGTCAGCAGCAGCCGCATCCCATAAGGTTAAGACCATGGACTTCGATCTCACCCCCGCCGAGCGCGCGTTCCAGGCGGAGGCGCGGGCCTGGCTGAAGGCCAACGTGCCGCGCCCCGACGACGATGGCGACGGCGAGGGCCTGGCCGGGGGCATCGAGCGGCGGCGCGCCTGGCAGCGAAAGCTCTATGACGCGGGCTACATAGGTCTGTCCTGGCCGAAGGAGTATGGCGGCCGGAGCGCGACCCTGATCGAGCAGATGATCTTCAACAACGAGGCCATCCTGGCCCGGGCTCCGGACCCGGTCAACGTGATCGGCCTGGGCATGGGCGGGCCGGTGATCATGGCCCACGGCAGCGACGAGCAGAAGGCCCGCTACCTGAAGCCGCTGCTGACCGCCGACGAGATCTGGTGCCAGGGCTTCAGCGAGCCCAATGCGGGCTCCGACCTGTCCGCGCTGCAGACCCGCGCCGAGGACAGGGGCGACCACTACCTGGTCAACGGCCAGAAGGTCTGGACCAGCCTGGCGCACGTCGCCAAGTGGTGCATGCTCATCACCCGGGAGCGCAAGGAAGCCAATCCGCGCGACGGGCTGACCTACCTGATCGTCGACATGCAGTCGCCGGGCGTGGAGGTCCGGCCCTTGCACCAGATCACGGGCGACCCCGAGTTCAACGAGGTCTTCTTCCACGACGTCAAGGTCCCCAAGTCGCAGATCCTGGGCCGGCCGGGACACGGCTGGGAGGTGGCCATCACGACCCTGCTCCACGAGCGGGGGACGCTCGGGCTGGCCCTGGCCACCCGCGCCCAGATCACCTCCGGCGAGCTGGTGGAACACGCGCGCAAGCTCGGGCGCTCGCGGGAGCGGCTGGTCCGGCAGCGCATCGCCCAGCACTGGATCGAGGCCAAGACGATCCAGCTCAACGGCTACCGCGCGATCACCGCCACCATGAAGACCGGTGTGCCCGGGCCGGAGGGCTCGTTCCTCAAGCTGGCCTGGTCGGAGCTCAATCAGCGCATGGCCGAGACCGCCGTCGACCTCATGGGCCCGATGGGCGTGGTCGAGAACGGCGGCGGCTGGCAGTACTCTTTCCTGCGCTCGCGCGGCAACACCATCGAGGCCGGCACCTCCGAGGTGCTGCGCAACATCCTGGCCGAGCGGGTGCTCGGCCTGCCCCGCTCGCGCTAGCCGCTCCTCAGGAGGGGCGCTTCGAGCCCGAGTCCCAACCTCCGGCGAAAGCGCCCGCGGAACAGGCGCGGAAGATGTCGTATCCCGCCTGGTACCCGCTCCCGCTGAGCGCGGGCGCACCCCCGAACGGATGCAGGGCACCGTAACCGTCCAGCGTCCAGCCCGCGCCCGTCGCCGCCGACCAGACCGTCAGTCCGCGTGCGATGTCCCAGCCCGGCCAGTAGTCGTAAGGGCCGGTGATCGCGGGGGCGCTGCCGAACGGGTGGATGCCGCCATAGCCGTCCAGGACCCAACCGGCGGGGTTGGCAAGGGTGGCGCCGGGCATCAGAGCGACCCCGCGCGCGATGTCGAGGCCGCCCCAGTAGGGGCCTACAGTGATCGCCGTCGCTGCCCCGAACAGGTGCAGGCCGCCGTAGGCGTCCATCACGTAGCCGGAGGGATTCGTGGAGGCGCTGTTCGCGAGCACGATCAGGCCGCGCGCAATGTCCCAGCCGGGCCAGTAGGCATAGGCGCCGACGATGGCATGGGCGCCCCCGAACGGGTGGATGCCGCCCCAGCCGTCGAGCACCCAGCCCCGGTTGGGGCCGGTCGGATCAAGAGCGATCGAGCGAGCGATGTCCCAGCCGAAGTAGGTGCCGGCAGAGCTGGTGTCGGTACCCAAGGGGTGCAGACCGCCATAGCCGTCGAGCTCGACGCCCCCGGTGCCGGACTGGTCGATGGCCAGCGCTCGGGCGATGTCGAAGCCGAAGGCCGGAGCACCTGGCAGCATGGGGGCCGTGCCCGCGGGGTGCACTGCGCCCAGGCCGTCCAGCGTGTAGGTGCTGGAGCCGTTGCCCGCCACCGGCGTCGCCACCAGCGTGTAGGCGAGAACCGTGCTGTTGCTGAGCGCGAGGTAGACGTGGCCCCCGCCCGCGGACGGCGTCGAGAAGTGCGTCGAGCTGCCAGGAGCGAACGAAAAGCGCACGCTACCGGACGCCGCGTCGACGACCTTGAGGTTGCCGCAGCGGTCCTTGAACCAGACCGCGCCGCCGACGACGATGGGCGACTCGGCGAAGCAGCCGGAGACGTGCCAGGCCGCGCTGAAGGTGGGCGGGCTGCCGGCGTGGTACGTGATCGCGACCAGGCCGCCGCTGCACGGCACGTAGATGCGGGCGCCGTCGAACGCGCTGCTGCCGAAGCATCCGCCGAAACCCAGCGCGGCCTGGAAAGCCGCATTGCTGACGTGCCCCATCGAGCCGGTGGCGGTGTTGACCAGGTAGCCCTGGCCGTTCTTCCCCGACTGGAACAGGTATCCCGTGCCGCCCAGCACGGTGGGTGTGATGGAGCCGATGTCGGTGTCGGTGCTGTCCAGGCTCTGCCAGTCCGTGGGCGCCCAGTAGTCCTGCAGCCCACCGGCCGGGGACACCTTGACGACGGTCTCGCTGTAGTCGAAGTTGCTGCCCAGGCCGAATCCATTGCCCGTCGCCGCGTAAAAATTCCCGGCCCCGTCGAAGGACATGCCGCCCGGGGCCCAGATCCCGGCCCCGCTGTGGCCGGAGCCGGGCGTCGACTTGAAGTCGACCCGCAAGCCGCTGAGATCACTGGCCTGCACGCTGACCACGTACCCGTGGTAGCTGCCGCAGTCGCCGTCCCGGCCGCCGTAGGCGACGTACACCCGCCCGTTGGCCAGGCCCAGGGCGCCGCGCTGGTTCTGAATGGTGGGGTCGGAGCCGGGCGCGTCGATGATCACGTTGCCAACGACAGCGTGGGTGGAGAGCTGGACCGCCCAAAGGTGGTGGGCGTAGCCGTGGGTGGCGCTGCTGTCGACCTCCAGGCCCGCCGCGTAAAGGATCCCGCTGCTGGTGTCGATTACAGGTGTGGAGGTGATCCCGACCGGATTGATGTTGCCGCACGGAAAGCCGCCGGTAGCGACTGCGGTACCCAAGTGAAGCGGCCAGCCCGCCTGGACCGCCACCGTGGAGCCGTCGAGGGCGTACAGGTAGTCGTTCTCGGTCGCGACGTAGACCGTGCCGTTGAGGTACAGAGGGGAGGCGTAGATGGCGCCGTTGAGGGGGGTGCTGGCCGTGGGGCCGGCAACCGAGGTGAACGGCCCGTCGGCGGTGTCGTTGCCGGCTCGGGTGTTGTCCAGGTGATACGTCGGCCAGGCGGTGGGCCCCGCCGCCAGCGACGGCGTCGCCGAGACGAGGCAGGCCGCGGCGGCGGCCAGGAGCGGGAGCGCGACACGGAAGGGCTTCGGACTTCGGCTCATATGTACTGGGACGGAAAGTGCCCTGAATCCTTGACCTATTTAGGGGATACGGGTCAATAAAGCAGCCTCGTCAGCAATCCCTGGAGCGGCTTGCGGCCCCCGGGCTCGCGGTACGGGGGGAGGATCTGGAGCAGCCGCGACCTGGCCTCGGCGGCCAGCTCGTGAGGCTGTCGGCCGAGCGTGGGGATGGGCTCGCCGATGATGACCTGAACCCGCTTGCGCAGCCAGAGGTCCTTGGTTCCCGACAGGGCCACCGGCAGCACCGGCGCACCGGCCTTGGCGGCGAAGAAGGCAAAGCCCGTCTTCCAGGTCGCCTGCAGCTCACCCTCGGCGGCACCGTAGGCGGCCTCAGGGAAGATCGCAACCGCGCCGCCCAGCTCCAGGCAGCGGTCGACGTGGTGGAAGAGCGCCGTGTCGCGGTGTCGCTTCAGGTCGACCGGGATGTAGCCGCGGATCTGCCGGATCAGCCACCAGTGCCACCGGTTCTTGACCAGGTTCCCGGGGTTGGCCAGGAAGTGCAGGCGGGGCTCGGCGGGCATCGCCATCAGGAGGACGAAGGGGTCGAGCCAGTTGAGGTGGTTGGCGACCAGCACGTACGGGCCGCTGCCCGCCAGGGCTCCCTCGACCCGGACCGCGAAGACCGTCCGCACCACCGGCGTCAGCAGGGCCCGGACCACCCGAAAAGCGACCGTCGCCTGGGGCCCCACCGGGAGCAGGTCGGCCGGCGGGATCGCCATTCGGCGAAACCTTAGACTCTTCGCAGGCATGGATTTCGCCTTCTCCGAAGAGCAGGAGCAGCTCCGGAAGGAGGCGCGTTCCTTCCTCGCCAAGGAGTCGCCGGCCAGCCGCGTCCGCAAGGTCATGGACACCGAGGACGCCTTCGACGAAGGGCTCTGGAAGAAGCTGGTCGAGAACGGCTGGACGGCACTCGGCATCCCCGAGGAGCACGGCGGCTTCGGCACCTTCCTCGACCTCGTGGTCGTCCTCGAGGAGGCGGGCCGGCACCTGCTGCCGGGGCCCTTCTTCAGCACCATGGGCCTGGCCGTCCCGGTCCTGCTGGAGGCGGGGACCGAGGCCCAGAAGAAGAAGTGGCTGGGCGCGATCGCCTCCGGCCAGGCACGGGGCACCCTGGCTCTGACGGAGCCGTCGGGCCGCTGGGACGCCGAGGGTGTCGGCCTGCGGGCCGCGCGCCAGGGCGAGGGGTGGCAGCTGGACGGCGTGAAGCTCTTCGTTCCCGACGCCGGCGTCGCCGACCTCCTGGTGGTGGCGGCCCGGACACGGGCCTCCGGAGAGGATGGGGTGACGCTCTTCCTGGTCGAGGGCCGCCCGTCAGGGATGACGGTGACGCCCATGAAGACGCTCGATCGCACCCGGCGTTGGTACGAGGTCAAGCTCGAAGGCGTGACGCTCCCCGACAACTCTGTGATGGGCCAGGTCGACCAGGGCTGGCCGCCCCTCAGGCGAGCGCTGGAGTGGGCGTCAGCGGCGCTCTGCGCGGAGATGGTGGGCGGGGCGTCGCACGTGCTGGAGACCTCGGTCGAGTACGCCAAGACCCGGCAGCAGTTCGGCAAGCCGATCGGCATCTACCAGGCGGTGTCCCACAAGCTCTCGGACATGCTGCTGGAGGTGGAGAGCGCGCGTTCGGCCACCTACTACGCGTCCTGGGCCGTCAACGCCGACGCCCCCGACCGCGCGCTGGCCAGCTCCATGGCCAAGGCCTACGTCTCCGACGCCTACCGGCGCGCGGCCGGCAACGGGATCCAGGTGCACGGCGGCATCGGCTTCACCTGGGAGCACGACATGCACCTGTACTTCAAGCGCGCCAAGGCGTCCGAGGTGACGCTGGGCGACGCCACCTACCACCGGGAGCTGGTAGCCCAGGCGCTAGACCTCTAATCTCGCGACTCCTCCACGCTCGGCGGGGAGGTCCGCCCGCAGGGCGGGGAGGGGACGTCAGCGCCGGCTGCGCAGCTCCGCCAGGTGCTCCGTGTAGTGGTCGATGGTCGCCGCGCGCACCTTGCCGGTGAAGCGCTCGTCCGCCACCTCCCGGTCCGTCAGCCCGGCGGCGACATCCACCGCGCGGCGGTGCGCCGCATCGAGGCGCGCCAGCACCTCTCTGACGCTGCGCGAGCGCGCCCATTCCGCTTCCCTGGCGTTGTGCACGTTGGCGGGCGGCCAGGGGCCTGTCACCGCCAGGTCGTCGCCGCCGTACCAGTCGGCCTCCGAGATCGGCTCCTCGCGGAGCATCCCCACCACCACCGCCTCCACCGTCTCCGACCAGAAGGCGACGTGGGCCAGCATCTCCTTGACGGTCCAGCCGGCGGGCGTCTGGGTGTCGAAGTCGTCGGGCGCGAGGCGATCGATCTCCTGGCGGAACGCCAGCCAGGCGGCGTCGACCTGGTCGGCGAAGAGGTCGGCCTTGGTCGTCATCCGACCGCCAGCAGGGCGATCACGGCCACCCCGAAAACCGCGCAGCAGGGCAGCACCAGGCTCCGGTAGAGCGCGAAGTAGGCCGCCCAGGCCGCGCGCAGCCGGTCGAGGCGGCGTCCGGCCCCGAACACCAGCGCCGAGTAGATGGGCAGCGCGGCGCCGGTGTTGAGGGTCAGGGCCAGGACCACGATCCCCCCGCCCACCCCCAGCCAGCCGGCCAGGGGCGCCGACGGTCCAAACCCCGCCTGGGCGCCCCACAGCAGGCCGGCGCCCAGCAGCAGGGCGAGCTCCGGCACCCCGAGCAGGAAGAAGGCGGCGAAGTTGACGGCCAGCAGCGCCAGGGCCAGGGCCAGGGCGGCGGTCAGCCCCGCCAGGGCCGCCGCGGCCAGGTTGACGCCGCCCCGGAGGTGGATGGCCGGCGCGCCCAACCCGCCGCCCGCCCCGGTGGCGCCGGCGTGACCGCCGGCGAGGGCCAGCCGCAGGTCGCCCCAGCTGTGGACTCCGAGCGCCGCGGACAGGGCAGCGCCCGCCACGGCTGCGACCAGGACCACCAGGAAAGCGCTGCCCAGGGCGCCCGCGTGCGGGCGCAGCGAGATGCCCGCGAACCAGCGGGCCCGCTCGCGGCGCCGGGTAACGCCGGCGTCCAGCAGGCGCTCGCGGTCGAAGCTGGCGCCGACCAGGACGGTGAGCGCGATGCAGGCCGCCAGGGGCAGCAGGAGCGAGAGCGGCGCCAGTGGCGATCCCACCACGAAGAGCGCCAGCGGCAGGTCGGCGACCGCCGCCGAGACCGGCGAGAGCAGGAACGACCAAGCGCCGCCGGCCGCGCCCTCCCGCGGGAAGAGCAGGAAGCCGAGCATCCGGCCCATCGCCGCCCAGTAAGCGGTGACCACCGCCACCAGCGCGAAGACCGGGAGCAGCGGCCAGGGCGCCGTGCGCCCGAAGAGCGCCAGCAGCGCCATACCGCCGGCCATCCAGGCCGTCACCCAGACCAGGCTGACGACTGCCCCCGGCAGCACCTCCATCCAGACCAGCGAGGGGTCGTCGAGGGGCACGTAGAGCAGCACCTCCAGCGAGCCCTGGGCCTTCTCCCACCAGATGCCGATCGAGGTCTTGATCGACTCCAGCAGCGCAAAGGTCATGAAGAAAAGCGGCAGCAGGAGACCGGCATCGAGGCTGCCGCGGCCCAACCGGGAGGCGAAGGCGCCGCCCGTGGGCAGAGAGCCGAACAGCGAGGCGCCCGCGATCAGCAGCAGCACGAATCCGTTCAGGTAGAGCACCCAGGACAGGTCACCGCGCCGCCACCAGGAGCTGACGTAGAACGGCAGCAGGTGGCGCAGGAGCGCGGGCTGGCCGCGCAGCGAGGCCAGCATCCGCCTGGGCCGGATGCCTTCCCCCACCCGGCGCTGCGCGCCGACCTCCCCAGAGGGCAGGTGGACTGGACTGGCCATCGCCTCCAGGTAGATGGACTCCAGGGTGGGCGGCTTCTCCTCCAGGCGGTGGAAGGGCGCCCCGGCCGCCGCCAGCCGGGACTGGAGCTCGGCCGCGAAGGCGCCCGCGCGGCGGTCGTCCCAGGCCCAGGGCAGCGTGAACTCGAGCCCCTGGGGCGCCAGGGCGGCATCCGCGCCGGTCTCCTCGCGCAGCCAGCTCAGCAGCTCGCGTGGCGAGCGCGGGGAGCCCGACAGCCGGGCGGTCTGGCGGCGGCCCTCATGGGCGGCCCGGCGCAGGGAGTCGACGGTTCCCTCCGTGATGATCCGGCCCTGGCGCATGATCGCGATCCGGTTGGCCATCAGCTCCGCTTCGCCGAGGATGTGCGTGGTCACGACCAGCGCCGCTCCGCGGTCCCGCTGTTCAGCCAGGTAGGCACGCATCTCGGCCGCCGCCACCGGGTCGAGGCCGGAGGTGGGCTCATCGCAGAACAGCCAGTCCGGCGCGTGGAGGGTGGCTCGGATGAGCGCGACCTTCTGCGCCATGCCGCGGGAGAAGGTGGCCAGCGGCCGCCCCTGTTCGGCGACCAGGTCGAAGCGCTCGAGCAGCGCAGCGATGCGCCGCGAGCGCTCGGGCTCGGCCACGCCGTACAGGCGGCCGAAGTGGTCGAGGTACTCGACCGCCGTGTTGCGGCCGTAGAGGCGGGCCTGGTCGGACACCACACCGAGACGCCGGCGGACGGCGTCCACGTCACCGGGCAGCGACAGGTCGCCGAAGCGGATGGCGCCCGCGTCGGGCCGAAGCACGCCGCCCGCGCAGCGCAGAGTGGTCGACTTGCCGGCGCCGTTCTGGCCGAGCAGGACGAGGATCTCCCCCGGCTCGACCCGCAGGTCGACGCCCCGGACGGCGTGCACGGTCCCGAACGCCTTTTCGAGACCGAGGATGGAAATCACCGGCGAAAGGGTAGACTGTCTACCAGGAGACTTCCCGTGAGGCTCCAGTGCGTCCGTGCTCGTTTCCCTCGACAGGTCGCGGCAGAACTACGTAACAAGAGGGAAAGGAGCTTTTTTTGTTGGCATTTGCTGAACTGGGCGTAAACGCCCGCACCCTGGCTGCCCTGGCGCGCCAGGGCATCATTGAACCGGTAGCCGTCCAGGCCGACGCCGTGCCCGCCCTACTCGATGGGGACGACGTGGTCATCGAGGCGCCGACCGGTTCCGGGAAGAGCCTCGCCTTCCTGCTGCCGATGGTCGATCGCCTGCTCGACCGCAGCGGCCCCGGGCCGCGCGCCCTGATCGTCACCCCCACCCGCGAGCTGGCGATGCAGGTCGAGCGGGTATTCGTCTCGCTGGAGTCGGGGCTCAAGTGCGCTCTGCTCTACGGCGGCGTCGGATACGCCACCCAGACGCTCGCCCTCAAGCATCACCCCGACGTCGTGATCGGCACGCCAGGCCGGATCCTGGACATGGTCGGCAAGCGCCTGCTGGCGCTCAGCCGCGTCGAGTACGCGGTGCTGGACGAGGCCGACGAGATGCTGGACGCGGGCTTCGCGCCCGACGTCGAGCGCATCCTCGCCCAGACCTACGAGCCGCAGATGGTGCTGGCCTCGGCCACCATGCCGGAGTGGGTGGTCCGCCTGATGCACAAGCACATGCAGGACCCTGTCCTCATCAAGAGCGAGCTGGACGAGGAGTCGAAGCTCGAGCACGGGGTGCTCCGGGTCAAGCGCGACGACAAGGTGCAGGTCCTCAGCCGGCTGCTGAAGATCCATCCCGGGGCGGCCATCGTCTTCGGCCGCACCAAGCACGGCGTGCGCAAGCTGCACCGCGACCTGGCCCGCTTGGGCAACGATGCCGTGCTTCTCCAGGGCGACCTCGCGCAGAGCGCGCGCGACCGCGCCATGGGCCACTTTCGCTCCGGCCGCAGCAAGCTGCTGGTCGCCACCAACGTGGCCGCCCGGGGCCTCGACATCAGCCAGGTCAGCCTGATCGTGAACTTCGACCTGCCGGACACCGCGCAGTGGCTCACCCACCGCGTGGGGCGGACGGCCCGCAACGGCGCCGAGGGCTGGGCGATCACGTTCGTGACCCCCGAGGACTCCACCCTCTGGAGCCGGCTGCGCCGCGAGGGCGCACCTGAGCTGCCGGAGCTGGACGCCGAGGCTCTGCTCGAGCTCGGCCAGTGGCGCTATCGGGAGGCGCCGGCGCCGGTCGCGGCCGGCGGCTCGCTGAACGGTTCTCGGCGGCGTCGGGGCGGGCGGCGGCGATCCGGCCGGCCGCAGGCGATCTCCGCCTAGACCGGATTCACCGATTCGCGACGAGCGAATTGGGGTCCAGGTGCGCCAGATCGTGGTTCGACGCCGAGCACCGGAGTGAGCGCAGCCGTAGCTGCGTGAACGAGGAGCGCAGAAGTCGGGCCGCGAGATGGTGTGCCTGGGCGCCAAGGCGCCGGCGTGGATCGGTGGATCCGGGCTTAACCCCACCCCACCCCACCCCACCCAATCCCCTCCCCGCACTGCGGCGAGGGGTTTTTTGTGCTATACCGCGCCGAGGTCGTCCGGTCTGGGGTTGGAGGTTTCTCTATGTATCCAGCCGCGTTCGAATACCGCGCGCCCACCTCGCTGGCGGAGGCGTTGGGGCTGCTGAAGGAGCATGGCGATGACGCCAAGGTGATGGCCGGGGGCCAGAGCCTGGTGCCGCTTCTCAAGCTGCGTTTTGCGATGCCCGCCGTGGTGGTCGACATCGGCCGCCTGTCGGAGCTGACCAGGTTCCGCAGCGATTCCGGCCAGCTCCGGATCGGCGCCCGGACGCGGCACGTCGACATCGAGTCCAACCCCGACCTGCGCAGGCTATGCGCGATCCTCAGCGAGGCGGCGCCCCAGATCGCGGACCCGCTGGTGCGCAACCGCGGCACCGTAGTGGGCTCTGTCTGCCATGCGGACCCGCAGGGCGACTGGGGCTCGGTCATGATCGCGCTCGGCGCCGAGATGGTGGCCCGCTCCGAGTCGGGGGAGCGGCGCATCCCGGCTACGGAGTTCTTCGAAGGGCCCTTCACCACCGCTCTCCGAGCGGACGAGGTGGTCACCGAGATCGTGATCCCGACCAGCAACCGGCCGTCGGCCGGCACCTACCTCAAGCTGGAGCGCAAGATCGGCGACTTCGCCACCGTGGGGGTCGCCGTCCAGGTGGAGATGGCGAACGGGCATATCGGCCGGGCCGGGATCGGCCTGACCGCCGTCGGGCCCAAGAACCTGCAGGCGGCGGAAGCCGAGCAGGCGCTGGCAGGGCAGGAGCCGACCGACCAGGTGATCGCCGACGCGGCCCGGCTGGCGGCGGCGGCGGCAGAGCCGAAGGACGACGCTCGCGGCTCGGCCGAGTACAAGAAAGACATCGTCCGCGTCTTCGTTCAGCGCGGGCTCAGGAAAGCGGTGGCGATGGCCAGGGAGGGAGGTCGGTGAACGTCACCATCAAGGTCAACGGCCAGGACCGGATCGCGGAGGTCGAACCGAGGATGATCCTGGTCGACTTCATCCGCACCGAGCTCAACCTCACGGGCACCCACATCGGCTGCGACACCTCCAGCTGCGGCGCCTGCACGGTGCTCTTCGATGGCGAGCCGGTCAAGTCGTGCACCATGCTGGCGGTCCAGGCCGACGGCTCGGCGGTCACCACCGTGGAAGGGATCGCCAAGGGCGGCGTCATGGACCCCATCCAGGTCGGGTTCCACGAGGAGCACGGCCTGCAGTGCGGCTTCTGCACGCCGGGCATGCTGCTGGTCGGCTGGGCTCTCCTCGATCGCAATCCCGATCCCACCGAGGAGGAGATCCGCTGGGCGATCAGCGGCAACCTCTGCCGCTGCACCGGCTACATGAACATCGTCAAATCCATCAAGAAGGCTGGCGAGCTGCGGCGCGAAGCCGCGGCGGCACCGGTCGCGGCCGCGGCGGCCGCGGCGGCAGGGGGGGCGTGAGCATGAGCGTGTATCGCGACACCTGGCGGTTCCCTCCCCGTCCGCGGGGAGGGCGGAGGGAAGGGTGATGGCTGTTGATGCCAAGCCGCACGGCGGCATCGGGGAATCCATCAAGCGGAAGGAGGACGGGCGTTTCCTGGTCGGCCGCGGCAACTACCTGGACGACATCAAGCTGCCCGGGATGCTGCACATGGTCATCCACCGCAGCCCGCATGCGCACGCCCGCATCAAGTCCGTCGACACCTCGCGTGCCAGCGCGGTGCCGGGAGTGATCGCCGTGGTCACCGGCGAGCTGATGGCGCAGCACAAGCTGGCCTGGATGCCCACCCTTTCCGGCGACACCCAGGCCGTCCTGGCCACCGACAAGGTCCGCTTCCAGGGCCAGGAGGTCGCGGCCGTGATCGCGGAGACGCGGGCTGCCGCCGACGACGCCGTTGGGCTCGTCGACGTCGACTACGAGGTGCTGCCCGCCGTGGTCAGCCCGGAGCAGGCCATGAGCGCGGGCGCGGCCCTGATCCGCGACGACAAGGACGGCCAGAAGGACAACCACATCTATCACTGGGAGTCCGGCGACAAGGCAACGACCGACGCCGCTTTCGAGCAGGCCACCAAGGTCGTCAGCCTCTCCACGCACTACCCGCGCAGCCACCCCTCGCCGATGGAGACCTGTGGCTGCATCGCGGACGTCAACCCGGCCACCGGCAAGGCCACCATCTACATGACGAGCCAGGCGCCGCACGCCATCCGCACCGTCTTCGCGCTGGTCGCCGGGCTGTCGGAGCAGAACATCCGCATCGTCTCTCCGGACATCGGTGGCGGCTTCGGCAACAAGGTGCCCGTGTATCCGGGCTACGTGGTCGCCACCGCCGCGTCGCTCCTGATCGGCCGCCCCGTGAAGTGGGTGGAGGAGCGGACCGAGAACCTGATCTCGACCGGATTCGCGCGCGACTTCCACATGACCGGCGAGCTGGCGCTCGACCAGCAGGGCACGATGCTCGGCCTGCGCGTCCACCTGGACAGCGACAACGGAGCCTTCTTCGCCGACGCGCAGCCGAGCAAGTTCAAGGCCGGCCTTTTCCACATCGTGACCGGCTCCTACGACATGCCGGCGGCGCACATCACGGCCGACGGCTACTACACCAACAAGGCGCCGGGCGGTGTCGCCTACCGCTGCTCGTTCCGCGTCACCGAAGCGTCCTACCTGATCGAACGCCTGGTCAGCAACGCGGCGATCGAGCTGGGCATCGACCAGGCCGAGCTGCGGCGTCGCAACTTCATCCCCAAGGAGAGCTTTCCTTACCACTCGGTCACCGGCTGGGTCTACGACAGCGGGGATTACGTGGGCGCGCTTGACCTGGCGCTGGAGAAGGTTGGATACCAGCAGCTGCTGGGCGAGCAGAAGGAGAAGCGCGCCCGCGGCGAGCTGATGGGCATCGGGCTGGCCAGCTTCACCGAGGTGGTGGGTGCCGGCCACGGCGCCGAATTCGACATCCTGGGGATCCGCATGTTCGACTCCGCGGAGCTGCGGGTGCATCCCACCGGCAAAGCCATGCTCCGCATGGGCACCAAGAGCCAGGGCCAGGGCCACGAGACGACGTTCGCCCAGATCGTGGCCGAGGAGCTCGGCATACCGGCCTCCGACATCGCGGTCGAGGAGGGCGACACCGACACCGCCCCCTACGGGCTCGGCACCTATGCGTCGCGCTCCACGCCGGTCGCCGGCGCGGCCACCGCCATGGTGGCGCGCCAGCTCCGCGAGAAGGCGCGCAAGCTGGCCGCCCACCTCCTGGAGGCGGATGAGGCCGATCTGGAGTGGACTCGCGGCAAGTGGTCGGTCAAGGGCACGCCCGAGCGCTTCAAGACCATCCAGGACTGCGCTTTCGCTGCTTACACCAACCTGCCCGAGGGCCTCGAACCAGGCCTTGAGGGAGTGCACTACTACGACCCACCCAACATGACCTACCCGTTCGGCACCTACTGCGTGGTGGTGGACGTCGACAAGGGAACCGGCCAGGTCAAAGTGCGGCGCGTGGTCGCCGTCGACGACTGCGGCATCCGGATCAACCCGATGATCGTCGAGGGACAGATCCACGGCGGGCTGACCGAAGGTTGGGCGATCGCCTTCACCGAGCTGATCACCTTCGACAACGACGGCAACTGCATCGGCTCCAACTTCATGGAGTACCTGCTGCCCACCGCCTGGGAGACGCCGAAGTTCGAGCTCTACGACACCGTCACACCCTCGCCGCACCATCCGCTGGGCGCCAAGGGGGTCGGCGAATCGGCCACGGTGGGCTCTCCGGCGGCCTTCGTCAACGCGGTGGTGGACGCGCTGGCGCCGCTCGGCGTACGCAACTTCGAGATGCCGGTCACCTCCGACAAGGTCTGGGCGGCGCTCCGCTCGAAGGGGGTCACCGAATAGCCGAGGCCGTACTCGAGCTCCTCAACGCTTGCAGCGCCGAGGGCATGCCTTGCGTGCTGGCGACCGTGGTCCGCTGCGAGTCGCCCACCTCGGCGCGGCCGGGTGACAAGGCCGTGGTCACGGCCGACGGGCGCCTGCACGGGTGGGTGGGCGGCAGCTGCTCGGAGCCGGTGGTGCGCCGGGAGTCGCTGCTGGCGCTGGAGCGCGGGGAGCCGATACTCATCCACATCGTGGGCGGAGCCGAGGAGGTCCGGCAGTCGCGGGGTCGGGGCGAGCTCACCATGGCCACCACCTGCCCGAGCGGCGGGTCGCTCGACGTGTTCCTGGAACCGCAGTTGCCGAAGCCGCTGCTGGTCGTCTTCGGCGCCACGCCCGCCGCCCGGACGCTGCTCAGCATGGGCGCCTTGAGCGGCTTCCGAACCTGTGCCGTGCACCCGGGCGCACGTGGCGAGGACTTCCCGGGAGCCGACCTCGTGCTACCTGACCTCGACCTGGCGCGGGCCGCGCCCGGCGCGGACTCCTGGGCGGTGGTCGCCACCATGGGCCACTACGACGAGGACGCGCTGGAGGCGGCGCTGGCGCACCCCCAGCTGGAGGTGGCGCTTATCGCCTCCCGCCGCCGGACGGCGGCCGTGCGCGAGGTGCTCGCCGCCCGGGGGCTCGACCAGGCGGTCCTGGCCAGGATCCGGGCGCCGGCGGGGCGGGTGCGCGGCGCCTCCCAGGAGGAGATCGCGCTGCTGGCCCTGGCCGACGTGGTCACCGCCAGGCGCCGGCGAACGCCGGTCAAGGTCGACGATTCGCATCCGGCCTTCGCCACCGATCCCGTTTGCGGGATGACGGTCGAGCTCCCGGCCCGGCAGCAGACGGCGCACGCCGGCCTCATCTACTCGTTCTGCTGCGCGGACTGCCGGCAGAGCTTCGAAGCCGAGCCGGAGCGCTACCTGCGGCTGCTCCAGGCCGCGGCCACGGCGGCCAGCCCCTCGACGTAGGTCGGATGTTCGGGACGCCAGCCGGTGGCTTCCCGGAAAGGCGCCGGGTCGACGACCGAGCTGCGGTCCAGCACCAGCGCCTGCGCTTCCTGGACCGGGCTGAAGCGCAGTCCGAGGCGCGGAAAGGACATCGGCGGGCGGTGGGCGAGGTTCCAGGCGAAGTGGTCCAGCACCTGCCGGTTGCTGGCCGGGCGCTCGTCGGCCACGCCGTACAGGTCGCCCGGGCGGCCCTTTTCCAGTGCCGCCACCAGGGCGCGGGCGGCGTCCTCCTCATGCAGCCAGGACTGCACGCGGTGGGGGCCGCCGTAGTAGGGCCGCAGCCACCGGAACGCGGTCCGGTACTGGCGCAGGTTCTCCATCCGGGGCCCGTACAGCCAGCCCAGGCGCAGCACGCACAGCGGCAGGTCACCCGAGCGCAGCGCGGACTCGACCTCTAGAGCCGGCCGCAGGTCAGGATCGTCGAAGGGGCCCGCGGTGGCCAGGGCAAAGCCGGCGAGGACGACCAGGCCCGCCTGGGCGGCGCGCGCGACCTCGACCAGCTGCGACGCGTGGGCCGGCGCGAAGCTAGCGAAGCCCTTCCACTTCCAGCCGTCGTGCAGGAGCGAGTTCTGCCAGGCGAAGGCGACATCGACCACGGCGTCGGCCTGGCGGTTCTCGACGACCTCGTGCCCGGCCGCCGCCAGCCGCTCCGCGACCAGCGGTCCCAGCTCGGCTTTGCCTTCGCGGAGCAGGACCTTCAGAGTTTTTCGAACTGGGCGATATCGAGGACGATCACGGTCGCGCCGCCGACCTGGACCTCGACCGGGTACGGCATCAGCATCTCGCCCGGCTCGACCATGGGCGGCATCGGGGTGAGGAAGCGCGAGCGCTCGCGGCAGTTCTCGCGGATGATCCCGAGCACCTGCTCGACCTTCTCCTCGTCCACCGCGCTCAGCAGCGTGGCATTGCCCTGCTGCAGGAACCCGCCTTCCGAGTTGAGGCGGGTGACGCTGATGCCGGCGGCCGACAGCGCCTGCACGGTCTGCCTGGCGTCCTCGCCCTGCACGAACGCGACTACGAGCTTGATGCCAGGGCCCCCTTGAGGAGCGATCCGGCGTCGGCCAGGATCAGCCGGTGGATCTCGGCGGCCGGGGCGGCGGCGTCCAGCCGCAGCCAGCGCACCTGCTCGGCCGCGGCCAGCTGGTCGTAGGCCTCGGCCACCGCGCGGTGGAAGGCGAGGGGCTCCCCTTCGATGCGGTCGGCGCCGGTCAACCGGCGCAGCGCGGCCTCGGCGGGCATGGCCAGCAGGTAGGTGCGATCCGGCTTCGGAAAGAAGTCGGGCCAGTACGTCTGCACGCCGCGGCCGCCGCCCTGGTAGGCGAGCGTGGAGTCGTGATAGCGGTCCGCCAGCACCAGCCGACCCGAGGCCAGCGCGGGCTGGATGCGCTCGGCCAGCAACTCGCAGCGAGCGGCCATGAACAGGAACATCTCCGCGGCCGCGGACATGGCGCGATCGTGCAGCACCAGGTCCCGGATGCGCTCGCCGAGCGCGGTGCCGCCCGGTTCGCGCACGACCAGTGGGTTGTGCTCGGCCAGCGCCCGGCGCAGCATCTCCACCTGCGTCGACTTGCCGGCCCCCTCGGGGCCTTCGAACGTCAAGAAAAGGCCGGCCACTACTGGCAGTTCCTTTCGGAGTAGGTTTCGGGGTCCCCGCGAAATGCTTGCATTTCGTGGGGTATTTAGTCGACCAGTTCGGGCGAGGGGAAGATGCGCAGCCGGCGCTGCGGCTCCTTGCCCGTGCTGCGCGCGACCAGGTCGTTCTCGGCCACCAGCTGGTGCTGCAGCCGGCGCACATAGGCGTTCTGCGGCGACAACTCCATCGGCTGCAGCGTCGACTTGACGCGGCGGATCACCTCCAGCACCTCCTGCAGCGCGCGCGAGGTGGACGCGTCCGGACGGTCGGCGCCGTAGACGCGCACCAGCGCTTCCTTGACCTGGGTCACGGTGTTGCTCTTCAGGATGTGGATCGGCACGCCCGCCGCCTCCGCCTGGCGGATGCTGTCCGGCCGGCGCCGGTAGTAGTTCTTGAGCGTGATCACCATGTCGGCGCCGTCCGGGTTCCCCAGCACTCGCACCGGCAGCTCGAGGTCGCGGATCGACTGCTCGAGGTGGTTGCGGCTGACCCCGTAGGGAAAGATGGTGCGCGGCTTGGAGAGCACGCCCGTGGTGGGCCGTTCGCCATCGCCCGGCATCCGCTCGGCGGACTCGACGTTGGAGATGATCCGGCCCTCGCGCGTGCGGACCCGGATCTTGGGCGTCGGCAGCGGACCTCGCAGCGCCAGGTCGACCACGTCCGCCAGGGGCTGGTTGATGGCCATCCGGTCCCGGTCCTGGATCTCGATCAGGACATCGAAGGTGGGCGGCGCCTTGCGCTCCAGGACCGACTTCTGGGTGCCCCGGCGCCGCGCCTCCTCGTCCGAGAGAGTGACGCTCTGGATGCCGCCCAGAAGGTCGTTGAGGACCGGGTTGACCATCAGGTTCTCGAGCGTCTGGCCGTGCGCGGTGGCGATCAGCTGCACGCCGCGCTCGGCGATCGTGCGCGCGGCGGCCGCCTCCAGCTCGGTTCCGATCTCGTCGATCACGATCACCTCGGGCATGTGGTTCTCGACCGCCTCGATCATCACGTTGTGCTGCAGGAGCGGCGTGCGCACCTGCATCCGGCGTGCGCGGCCGATGCCGGGATGGGGGATGTCGCCGTCGCCGCCGATCTCGTTGGAGGTGTCGACGATCACCACCCGCTTGCGCTGCTCCTCGGCGAGCATGCGCGCGCACTCGCGCAGGATGGTGGTCTTGCCGATCCCGGGGCGCCCCAGGAGCAGGATCGATTCCCCGCTCACCACGATGTCGCGGATGATCTCCGCGGTCCCGCCCACGGCCCGGCCGACGCGGCAGGTGAGCCCGACGATGCGGCCCCGCCGGTTGCGGATGGCCGAGATGCGGTGCAGGGTGCGCGCGATGCCGGCCCGGTTGTCGTCGCTGAACTCCCCGACCCGCTCGGCGACGTACTCGAGGTCGGCCTCGGTCACGGCTATCTCGGAGAGCAGGATCTCGCGGCCCGGCACGCGCGCCTCCGGCTCCCGGCCCAGGTCGAGCACGATCTCCAGCAGCTGGGACGACTCGGTCCGCTCGTGGAGGGCGCGGTAGAGGTGCGGCGGCAGGGCCTGCGCGAGCAGCTCGAGCTCGGCGTCCCAGCGCTGGAAGGGCGGGTCCTCAGCCGAAGGAAGGGACAAGGCCTTTCTCTCGCAATGGCTCCCTGAGAGCCAGCTCCTTGACCAGCAGCGCCTGCGTCAGCAGGTTCGAGAAACCGCGCCCTCGGAGGGCGTCGATCATGTTCGCATCATAGTGGCGCAGGCTGGACCAGGCCGGTCCGCCGCCCGTCAGCCCGAGGACGTGGTCGGCGATGTCCTCCGCCAACCCGTGCTCGGGCAGGGCCATGAAGCGAAGCGTGTGCGGGCGCGACGGCTCCGAGCTGCGCTCGACTCCGATCCAGGCGACGATCTCGACGCGGTCCACCACGTAGGTCTCGCCGGCATCCTGATGCAGCAGCTTCCACTCGCGGAGGGTGGGGGCCTCGACGTCTGACACGCCCGGCGGGGTGACCTTCCGGTACAGGTGGTAGAGGACCCGGTCGTCCTTGCGCCGGGCGGGCCGGATGCCCGCCAGCGCCACCTCCCGGAGAGGTTTGGGATCTTCGGCGTAGAGCACGTTCTCGGTCGCGTACTGCCGGAAGCCCTGCATGCGGATCGTGCGCAGCAGTGGGTCGTCGAGGGGCACACGGACGGTCAGGCGGAGGGCGCCCCGGCCCACGGCGCGGTTGGCCAGGTGCTCGAGCAGCTCCGGCAGCACCTCGTCGGGATCGGCGACCTCGGCCACGTTCAGGTTCAGGACCTGGAAGGTGGTGGTGCCGGGCTGGAGCCCGACCGCCGAACCGGAGCCGGAGGCCTGCGCGAAACCGACCAGCCGGCCTCCGTCCTCGGCCACGTAGAGGAGCGTGTCCTGGCCCAGGGGCAGGAAGGCGGAAAGGGTGTGCGAGACCAGCGACCACAGGCGCACCGAGGGGGGCTGGGCCGAGAAAACGGCGCCGGTCGCCCGGTGCATGTCCTCGATCCTCCCCAGGTCGAGCACGGTGGCGCTGCGAACTTTCATCCGGGGTCCCCGCCCGGGGTCCCCGCCAAATCAGAGATTTGGTGGGGTGGGCATAATCGCAGATTTTGTGGGGTGGTCATAACGAGCTCACGAACTCCTGGTGCAGCCGCAGGTCGCCCGAGAGCTCGGGGTGGAAGCAGAGGGCGGTCAGCCGGCCCTGGCGAACACCGACCGGCTGGTCGCCCTGGACGGCGTAGATGTCGGCCGAGCCCGCGTCCTCGACGAAGGGCGAGCGGATGAAGATCCCCGGGAAGTCGCCGTCGAGGCCCTCGACCCGGACCGGCGCCTCGAAGCTGTGGACCTGGCGGCCGTAGCCGTTGCGGCGGACGGCGATGTCGAGGAGCCCGAGGCCGTGCTGGCCGTTGACGCCGTCGGTGATCTCGCGGGCGAGCAGGATCATGCCGGCGCAGGTGGCGAGCGCGGGCAGGCCCCGCTCGAGCGCCGCGCGCACCGGCTCCCAGAGGCCCATCCGCTCCATGAGGATGGTCATGGTGGTGCTCTCGCCGCCCGGGATCACGAGGGCGTCCAGGCCCTCCAGGTCAGCGGGCAGGCGCACCAGGCGGGTGCGCGCGCCGACCGCCTCGAGGGCTCGCACGTGCTCGAGAAAGGCGCCCTGCAGCGCCAGCACGCCGACCAAGGGAGCAGCGTTAGGAGTCACCCCGTGCCCCTACCCTCCGCCCTCCCCCTCGGGGGAGGGGACCATCTGGGTTTCGCGAGACACGTCGTGCCCCTACCCTCCGCCCTCCCCCTCGGGGGAGGGGACCATCTGGGTTTCGCGAGACACGTCGCTACCAGCCGCGTGCTGCGAGCAGCTCCTCCTTGGGGATTCTCGGGATCTCGATCCCGCGCATCGGCTGCCCGAGACCCGCCGACACCTCGGCCAGCACGTCGGGCTGGTCGTGGTAGGTGGTGGCGGCGACGATGGCCTTGGCCATCCTCAGAGGGTCCTCGGACTTGAAGATGCCGGAGCCCACGAAGTTGCCGTCGCAGCCCAGCTGCATCATGAGCGCGGCATCGGCCGGGGTCGAGAGGCCGCCCGCCGAGAAGTTGACCACCGGCAGCCGGCCCAGCTTCTGGCACTCGGCCAGGAGCTCGACCGGGGCGCCGATCTGCTTGGCCTCGTGCACCAGCTCGGCGTAGCTGAGGCCGTGCAGGCGCCGGATGCCGTTGTTGACCGCGCGCATGTGGCGCACCGCCTCGACCACGTTGCCGGTGCCCGCCTCGCCCTTGGTGCGGATCATGGCCGCCCCTTCGGCGATCCGGCGCAGGGCCTCGCCCAGGTCGCGGCAGCCGCACACGAAGGGCACCTTGAACGGGTGCTTGTCGATGTGGTTCTCCTCGTCCGCCGGGGTCAGGACCTCCGACTCGTCGATGTAGTCGACCTCGAGGGCTTCCAGGATGCGGGCCTCTACGAAGTGGCCGATCCGGCACTTGGCCATCACCGGGATGGTGACCGCGGCCTTGATCCCCTGGATCAGCTCGGGTGCTGACATGCGCGCCACGCCGCCGTCGCGACGGATGTCCGAGGGCACGCGCTCCAGCGCCATCACCGCGCAGGCGCCGGCGTCCTCGGCGATCTTCGCCTGCTCGGGCGTCACGACGTCCATGATCACGCCGCCCTTCAGCATCTCGGCCAGGCCGGCCTTGACCTTGAAAGACCCCTTGAGGACGCCGTTACCAGTAGGTTCGGACATAGTTGGTCGAATTCTACCCTCGGGCCTATTCGGCTACCGTGGGTTGATTGCGCGCCCGCTGGACGCTGGCCGCGGCACTGCTGGTCGCGGTCGCCTGCAACCCTTTCTCGAGCCCGCCGCCCTCGACCATCCGGCTGCCCAGCGCCTATAACCCGACCCCCCCGGCCCAGCGCGGGGGGACGCTCGTCTTCAGCGACTGGGAGTTCCCACAGTCGCTGAACATCCTGGCCGCCGGGTCTGAGGCCGACCTCCGCGCCGCGGGCCTGGTCTTCGCGCCGCTCTGGGGCCTCGATTCCAGCCTGCAGCCCTATCCCGACCTGGTGCGCGAGGTGCCCACGGTCGAGAACGGCGACGTCAAGCTGGGGGCCGACGGCACCTCGATGACGGTCGACGTCAAGCTCGTGCCCGGGCTGCGCTGGAGCGACGGCGAGCCCCTGACCGCCGATGACGTGATCTTCACCTGGCAGGCGATCTGCGACCCGGCCACCGGGGCCGTGGACGTGGCCGGGTTCGACCACGTGCGGACGATGGACAGGAAGTCGGACAGCGAGCTCGTGTGGACCTTCGGCCCCGCGCCCAAGGGCAGCTGCGGCGCCGCCGCCGACCTGACGTCGGGCGTTTACGGGCCCTATCTGCAGATGGGGCCGGTGTTCTGGGTGATGCCCAAGCACCGCCTGGAGGCGGTGCCCCGCGCCAGCTGGGCCGGCGATCCCTTCTTCGCCAGGCCGGACGCGGTCTCCGGGCCTTTCACGGTCTCCGAGGCGGTCGCCGGCCAGCGCCTGACCTACGTCTCCAACCCGCACTACGCGGATGGCCGCTCGGCGCCCGGCGCCTACACCGGGCGAGGAGGCCCGGTGTACTTTGCCCACGCCCCCTACCTGGACCGCATCGTCTATCGCGTCTACCCCAGCAAGGCGGCGATGCTGGCGGGGCTCAAGGCGGGCGAGACCGACCTCGCTTTCAACCTCACGACGGACGATCTCCACGATCTCCGGGGCTTCAGCGGCTCTTCGCCGGTGGTATTCACAGGCTTGCGCACGGAATTCCTCAACCCCAACCACGACGTCAACACGGCGACGGGCAAATCGCCGCCCTGGGTGACGCCGGCGGGCGACGATCGCAAGCTGCTGGACGCGCTCGACCGCGCCCTCGATCGGGAGGCCTTGACGCGGGATGCGCTGGACGGGGCGGCGCGTCCCAGCCGGGCGCTGCTGCCGAGTGCCCTGCGCAGCTGGGCCGATCCCGCAGGACCGGGCCCGGGACGGGATCTGGAGGGCGCCCGCAAGCTGCTCGATGACGACGGCTGGAAACCGGGGCCCGACGGCGTCCGGGTCAAGGCGGGTCGCCGGCTCGAGTTCCAGCTGCTGGCCGCGTGTTCAACCCTCTCCGCCGCCCGGGAGCTGGCGATCCTGAAGCAGCAGTGGCAGGAGGCGGGCGTCTCCGTCCAGACCGACTGCCGGCAGCGGCCGCTCTTTTTCGCCGGCTACCCCGGTGGGGGCACCAACGCGACCGGGGCCTTCGACATGACCGTCTACTCCAATGCCTGGCCCGCCGACCCCGCGGGCTGGTCCCAGCTCGGGGCTTCGAGCCAGATCCCCAGCCCCAACACTCCCGCCGGTGGGAACTGGAACCGCTGCCGCGACGCTGAGCTGGATCGCCGGCTGGCGGCGGGCGAGACCACGCTGGATGCCGGCAAGCGGGAAGCCGCCTACCTGGCGCTCCAGCGCGAATGGTTGGCCTACAACTGCACGATCACTCTGTTCGAGTGGCCCGAAGTCAGGCAGGTAGGCGCCCGGGCGCACAACTTCGCGGCCTCCGCGGGCGCCCAGATGGACGACTGGAATGCGGCCGATTGGTGGCTGAGCTGACCCCGCGATGACTCCGTAGCGATCTCGCCAAGAACACGGCGCCATCGCGCGCGGGCGAATGATCTCGTGGTGGGCCTCACCAGGCGTCCGGGATTTTGGAGCCGCCGCTCACTGCGGTTCGAGGGCGTGGCCCTGGTCTCCGCGCTGGTCGTGGTGATCGGCGTGTTCGGCGGCTACATCGTGCTCTCCGTCGAAGCGGCGCGTCAGCAGAACGCGGCGGCGGTCTCCGCCACCACGCTGCGCTACAGCGCCGACGTTCTCATGGGACGCATCAGCGCCGAGGACAACGCGCTGAGCGAATACCACGTCACGCACGACGCCTCCGACCTGGTGGTGTACGCAAGGGACCGGGAGCGTGCCACGGAGGCCCGCGCAGCCCTGGTCTCGACACCCGCGGACGGCACCGTGGCAGCGGAGCGCGCCCGGCTGCTGGTGGTGGCGGACGGGCTCCAGTCGTGGTTGGACGACCTTCGGATCCAGGTGGAGAGCGGGCAGCCCGTGCCGCCCGCGGTCTATGACGCCGGCTCGGCCCTGAACAATTCGCTGGATGCGGAGACCGGGGTGTTCGACCTCCGCGCCGCCAGCGCGGCCGCGACCGCACAGGACGCGTCTGCGGCCGCCATCGCCTCGATCCTCACCGCGACCATCCTGGGAGTCGGCTTGGGGACCGCCGGCCTGCTCCTCCTGGCCTGGTTGTTCTTCCTGGGCAACCTGCGCCCGATCGGCCGCCTGGCGGCAGCGGCCAGCCAGCTCAGCGCCGGCGGCGACGCCGTGATCCCGGTCGATGAGGGAACCCGCGAGATTCGCGAGCTGAGTCATGCCCTGAGCGTCTGGCGAGGGCTCACCGAGGCCCGGCTGACTCTGGCTGACGACATGGCCGTGGTCAACGAGCAGGTCGAGCCGGATGACGTCATGGCCCGCGCGGGCAGCTTGCTGGCTCGGCAGTTCGCAGCCGCCCTCGTTGGCATCGGCGTGCGCGACGCCGAAGGTGAGCTGGTCACGCACATCACGGCCGAGCCGGCGCTAGGTCTCGGAGGCGTCACCCAAACAGAGGTGCCGCCCGGCTCGCCGATCGACTACTGCCTGCGCACCCGCCGACCGCTGATCGCCGACATGCGCGATCAGCGCTGGCCGGCGGCGGTGAGCGGATTCGCGGCCACGGCCGGGCTGGAGTCGCTGCTGTTGGTCCCCATGACCTCCGCCGGCGAGCTGGTCGGGGCGGTGGTCATGGTCCGCCGCGAGGGTGAGGCGGTCTTCACCGAGGATGACTTGAAGCGCGCCTTGATGACGGTGCCTCAGGTGGCCGCTTCGCTGAACGTGGCCCGCCTGGTCAAGTACCTCGAGCGCGCCAACCGGCACAAGACCGAGTTCCTGGCGCACATGAGCCATGAGCTGCGCACGCCGCTGAACTCGATCCTGGGCTTTGCCCAGCTGCTGGCGGCCGAGGACTTCGGGCCCCTGAACGAGCGCCAGCGACGGTACATCGGCAACGTCGAGAACAGCGGTGCGCACCTCCTCTCCCTCATCAACGACGTGCTCGACCTGACCAAGGTGGAGGCCGGACAGCTCGAGCTGGCACCGGCCGTGATCGGGCTGGAGCCGCTGCTGGCCGCCTGCCTCGAGGAGATGGAGCCGCTGGCCCAGCTCAAGTCGCAAAAGCTGGTGCTGCAAACGCAGGGGCCGCCGGCCGTCAAGGGCGACCCGCGCCGCCTCCGGCAGGTGATCCTGAATCTGCTGTCCAACTCCATCAAGTTCACCCCCCGGGCGGGAACCATCACGGTCGAGGTCGAGTGCGTCGAGGCCGAGGTGCTGATCCACGTCCGCGACACGGGCGTGGGCGTGCCCGCGGCCGAGCGGGAGCGTATCTTCGAGGCCTTCACACAGGTCGTCGGCGGCAGGACCCGGAGCCAGGAGGGGTCAGGCCTGGGCCTGGCGGTATCCAGGCGCTTGATGGATCTCATGGGCGGCTCCCTCGTCCTCGACAGCGGCACCGGCCAGGGCGCCACCTTCACGATGCGCCTGCCCGCGGCGACCGAAGTCAAGGCCGCGCTCGCCGTCTGAGGATCAGCCAGCCTGAACAGCTCTCGAGATTAGGCGACACGCGGATCATTTCCGGAACGTGTTAAGACCGTACGTTTGTTCGTCGCTGTGGTAAAATTGCGTCATGTTGTATGGGGGTTGGGGGGAGGTCTCCACCGCCTCAGCGCACGGGCTCCGCAACGCGTTGTTGGAGCAGCTCGAGGCGGTCGACGTCGAGTCCCTGGCACCTGAGCAGCTCGGTGCCGAGCTCAAGTTCATCCGCGCCACCGTCGATCTGTTCGAGCTCCAGGCCGCCCGCCGGCTGGCCGTCTTCGACAGCCGCCAGGCGTTCTATGACCTCGGCGAGCACTCTTCAGTCGATTGGATCCGCACCCACACCCACGTCTCGGCCGCCAGCGCCGACAGTCAGGTCACGCTGGCCCGCCAGCTGCAAACTCTGGAGCCCACCGTCGAGGCGGTCCAGCAGGGCGAGATCTCCTTCGAGCAGGCGCTGCTGATCGCCCGCCAGGTGAGCGATCTACCTGAAGCCACCGCCTTGCAGGCTCAGGCCGAGCTGCTGCCGGCCGCCGCCAAGAGCGATCCCCGGGAGCTGCGCAAGCTGGGCCTGGAGATCAGGCATCGCGAGGATCCCGAAGGCGCCGCCCGCCAGGCCTACCGCCAGCACCAGAAGCGGCGGCTGCGCCTCTTCGATCACGCGGACGGGATGCTGGGCCTGGAAGGCGCGCTGCCGGCGCCCGAAGGCATGAAGCTGCGCACCTGCCTGGAGTTCCTGATCGGCATCCCGGCGTGCGGCGACGAGCGCAGCCAGGACCAGCGCCAGGCCGACGCCCTGATCGAGCTCTGCTCGGGGGCGATCGGGTCGGGCAAGCTGCCGCGGCAGGCCGGGCGCCGGCCTCAGCTGACCTTGATCGTGCGCACCGAGGCCGGTGCCGAGGTGTCGGCTGAGCTGGAGGGCGTCGGCCCGATCAGCCTGGGCCAGGCTGATCGGGC
>Ga0207684_10000163_pt1 | contig 113933 bp, 118 predicted proteins | sample KBSK5501metaG_FD_184342 | JGI IMG/M metagenome (GOLD analysis project Ga0207684, IMG submission 184342) | Corn, switchgrass and miscanthus rhizosphere microbial communities from Kellogg Biological Station, Michigan, USA - KBS K5-50-1 metaG... | ecosystem: Host-associated > Plants > Roots >...
TGGTCTCGTCGCCGCACTTCTTCAACGACGGTCTGATCGGCGGACTGCATGGCGCCGACGCGAGCGGCCTCGTCAGCATCGCCGTCGCAGCCGCTGTGTACTGGGGCGGGCGCCGCTTGCGGCCCTCCCTGTGAGGCTGCCTGTTGCGCTGACCATCGCCGGATCCGATTCGGGCGGAGGGGCGGGCATCCAGGCAGACCTGAAGACATTTGCCGCCTTCGGTGTTCACGGGACGTCCGCGATCACCGCGATCACGGCGCAGAACACGCTCGCAGTGACCGAAATCCACGAGGTGCCCGTCCGCGTCATCCGCGCCCAGATCGACGCGGTGGTCGAGGACATCGGTGTGCAGGCGGCCAAGACCGGCATGCTCGCCAGCGCCGAGATCATCGAAGTCGTGTCCACGGCGATCCGCGCGCACGGGATAGACAAGCTCGTGGTCGACCCGGTCATGGTCGCCAAGGGCGGTGCGAGGCTGCTCCACAACGACGCGATCGCTTCGCTTTATCGGTACCTGCTTCCGCTCGCGCTGGTCGTGACGCCAAACCTCCCCGAGGCAGAAGTGCTCCTGGGCCGTTCCTTGAACACGCTCGACGATCGGCGCCAGGCGGCGCGCGACCTCGTCGCCCTCGGGCCGCGGGTGGCCGTGGTCAAGGGCGGTCACGCGGCAAATGATGAGGACGCCGCAGACGTCTACTGGGACGGCAAGGACCTGGTCGAGCTGAAGGGGCGCCGGATCGACACCAAGAATACGCACGGCAGCGGCTGCGCGTTCTCGGCTGCCATCGCCGCGGGCCTTGCCAAAGGCCAGACACCGTTGGAGGCCGTGCAGGCCGCCAAGATTTTCATCGGCGGCGCCATCGAGCACTCGCTCGACATCGGAAAAGGGCACGGCCCCGTCAACCCGATGTTCGACCGGACGACCTGATCCGCAGGGCGGTTGCGCCCTCGTCGTGCTCGGAGCATCCTGTGTCCGACCTTGGACAACGCCGGCCGGATCAGCATCTTCAAGCCGGCGACCTGGCCGGGGACCAGGTTCGATTGGGCCTTCGCCCTCCTGGCGACGATTCTCGTCGTCGCCGGATATTCCGATTCGTGGATAGACCGCAATATCGCGCCGGAGCCATGGCTCCACGCCCCGTCACAGACGGCGTGGTTGATGGTCACTCTTTTTCTCGCCGGCACGGCGCTCCGGCGCTGGTTGTCAGTACGGCGGTTGGAGACCATCATCCCGAGCGGCTACGACCTCTCCGCGGCAGGCTGCATCGTGTTTGCGGTCGGGATCCTGATCAGCATCTGGTGGTCTGAGGCGTTCGGCGCGGAGGTCCCGGGCGTGCCGGCCATCTTCCGGCCGCCGAACCTCCTGCAGATCACCGGCGGAGTGCTCATCGTCACCGGCCCGCTGCGGGCGTCGATCGGTCGCGGCGAGCTGGTCGCCGGGCCCACGGCGTTGATCTCGGCGACGAACGTGTTCGCGGCGATCACGTTCTATTCGCAGTTCAACCATCCCTACATCAACGACTGGGCCGCGCATTCGCTGGGCGGACTGCCTTACAGCCCCGTGCCCGTCCCGGTGTACATCAGCGAGGAGCTCGGCGCTCTGGGGCTCCTCATGCAGACGGCGATCGTCTGCGGCGCGGTGCTGCTGTTGCTCCGCCAGGTGCGCCTGCCGCCGGGCAGCATCACCCTCATGCTCACTTTCACCGCGTTGCTTCTGTGCGCGCAGTACGGGAATTACCAGTACGTCCCCGTGGCCGCGGTGGTGGGCGTCCTCAGTGATCTCCTGCTGCTCTGGGCCCGGCCTCGCTCCGATCGTTTGACCCAGCTGAGGATCTTCGCGGCCGGTACGGGCGCTCTCCTGCCGGCTGTTTATCTGCTGGAGGTTCGGCTGCAGAACGGCAACCTCGCCTGGCATCTGGACGTGGTTTACGGCACCGTCCTCATCTGCGGGCTGGCCGGCTGGTTGATGAGCTACCTGACATTCCCGGAGCTCGAGGTGGCCAAAGCCGCTGCCGTGCTCTGGCCGCCGCTCGACCAGGACTCGAGCCAGTCCGCGCCGGACATCACCGTGGAGCGCCTCGAGCACGCGCTCAAGGTCTTCAACAATCTGCGAGACCTGGCCGAGAGTCCGCTTGTCAACCTCCGCTGCGTGACGAACCACAGTGCTTCGTCGCTGCGCCAGCTCATTGAGGACTCGATCTCATCGATGCGAGCCTCGCCGTCCCAGGTCGATGCCCAGGCGGGGGAGATCCTGAACCTCTACTACGTGCGACGCATCGGCGGCCATTACGCGGTCGAGCGCCGCGTCGGCCTGAGCCGCGCCGCGTACTTCAACCGCCGCTCCTATGGCGTCAGGCGCCTGGTCGACCGCTTGAAAGAGCTCGAGGAGACCGCGCCAACCGTCTGACAGACGCAGCGATTGGCCTGGACCAGTCTCGTTTCGGTGCTCCGACTCATCACGTACTTGATCCGGACCTCAGCGGTAGAGGTCTGTTTCGACGCTCCGCCTCACCGAGCCCAACCGGGCCGGAAGGAGGAGCGACATGTTCTGGACCAACCGACGTACCGATCGCAGTCACGCGAAGAGGCGCACCGGCCTCGAGCGCCTCGACCTCGCCGACCTGCACTTCGCCGCCGAGATGCCGGCTGGAAGGCGGCTCGATCTGCCAGGCCGGGGCGCGATCTTCGTCCGCGAGGCGGCGGGGCCCGTGGGAGCACCCACGGTCCTACTGGTGCACGGGCTGCTCGCCACGGCGGACCTGAACTGGTCGCTGGCGGTCCCCGAGCTCGCACGCCGCTTCCGCGTCATCGCTCCGGACCTGCGAGGGCATGGGGACGGCATCGCGACGCGGCGTTTCGACGGCGCGCAGTGCGCGGACGACCTGGCGGCAATCGTCGAGGTCCTGCAGCTCGGGCGTGTCATCGTGGTCGGCTACTCGCTGGGGGGACTCGTCGCGCAGCTTTTCGCGCGGCGACACCCGGAGATGGTTCGCGGCCTGGTCCTGTGCGCCACCGCCCACAATTTCGCTTCGGCCGGCGGCGGCACCGCGATTCGCCTGCTGACCCGCGCGGCGCAGGTCGCACCTGAGCCGCTGCGAAGGGCGGCGATGATGGCGGTCCTGGCACCTCGATCGACCGATTGCAGACAGGGCCGGTGGGTCATGGACCAGATCGCCAAGCACGACACACGTGCGATCCTCCAGGCGGCGACCGAGGCGGTCGCATTCGACTCCAGCGCCTGGCTGGGTGGCATGGGCGGGCCCACCGCGGTGGTGCTCACCACCAAAGACCAGGTCGTCTCGCCGGAGATTCAGCGCGAGCTGTGCAGGGTGCTGGCCAATCCGGTCGTGCACGAGGTCGAAGGCGACCACTTCGTCTGCGTGAAAAAGCCGGAGGCGTTCAATGCGACCTTGATGGCCGCCTGCGCGGGATTGATGGCCGCCTGCGCGGGATGCTGAGAATCAGTCGCCGCCGCGTGACGGGATGCCGGCCTTGATCAGCTCGATCTGCGAGGAGACGTTGAGCTTTTGATACACCTTCTGCAGGTGCGTCTCCACAGTGCGCGGCGAGAGTGAAAGGTGCTCAGCGATCTGGCGCACCTTGAGGCCCTCGATCGCCAGCCTGGCCACGCGAAGCTCCTGCGGCGTCAGGTCGTCGCGGCTGGCGTGCCTGCGCTGGCGGCCGCCGGCGGCATGCAGCTCGTCGATCGCCTGCTGCGCCAGCCATGCCGCGCCGGCCTCCGCTGCGACATCCGCCGCTCGGGTGAGATACGGGCGGGCCTCGACCGACTTTCCGACCTGCCTCAGGAAGCGCCCGAAGTAGATCATCGTCCTGATCTCAGACAGCGGCTGGTGGATCTGCGTGTAGACCTCGAGCGCCTCGCGATACAGCTCAGCGGCGACTTCGTTCTTGCCCGCCTTCTCGGCGAGCTGGGCGCGTCCGAACAGGGCGGTCGCCCGCGGCCAGCGGCAGGGCAGCCCCGCGCTTCTGGCTTCGAGCCACGCGACCACCCGAGCGGCGTCGTCGAGCCGGCCGCACGCGACGTGAGTGGTGATGGCGTCGCGCGACCAGGGCACCACGCAGGGTTCATTGAGGCCGGCCTCATTGGCGATGGTCTCCGCCACCAAGAACAGGTCGCTCGCCTGCTGCTGCTGGCCGCGCCTGCCCGCGATGATGCCCCGCATTCGTTGAATCCAGAGCCGCTGGATCATGCTCTGCGGCAGCTTCTCGAGCCGGTCGCACCATGCGGAAGCCTCGTCCATCCGGCCCATCTCGAGAACCGTCGCCGCGTTCGCAATCCATGCATATCCAGCCAAGGACGGCACCAGGTCCACCATCCTCAACGCGTGCTCGGCATGCGCAAGAGCCTCGGTCAGGCGGCCCCGTCTGATCAGGGCGTTGGTGCGGAGCGAGTCGAGAAGGCCGATCGCCATCGGCGCGCCGAGCTGCTCGGCGGCGCGGTAGGCGACGTCGAGCACGCGCCCGGCCTCGTCGTAGTTCTCCGCGAACTCCGATATGAACATGTAATTGCCGAGCGGTCCCCAGCTCCAGGTCGGATCGACAGTTTCGAGCAAGGGGTTGAGCTCGGCCTCCGCGGCCGCGGCGGCGGCCGCAGGCAAACCCTCGGCCGAGCCCGACAGGAACATCACCAGGGCCCAGGTCGACTCTGCCCGCCGTCTGACATCGGGGCCCGCGCCTTGCGCCAGTTGACGTGCCCGCCTCGCGCATTCGACGGCGCGCGCGATGCGGCCGGCGATCCAGCACGCGGTCGCCTGGTCGAGAAGCGCCTCGATGCCAGGTGTCGGGTCCTCACTGTCGAGCCCCAGCTCGGTGGCGGCGGAGAACTGCGCCTCCGCGGCGCCTGCGTCGCCGCTGACGAACAGGGCGCGGCCGAGCATGCGGTGGACGTCGGCGAGGGCATCTCCCGCGGAGCTGTCGAGGATCCGGCTATAGATGTCGACCGCTTTCGCGGGTTCGCCGGTCGACAGGAGTGTTTCGGCAAGCCCGATCAGCAGCTGGGGTGACGGGCTGTCCCCGGCCAGGGTGACGGCCGACTGTAGGCGGTGGCGCGCCGTGGCAACCGCTCCGTCCGCCATCGCCGCCCGGCCGGCACGCTGCAGCACGGCGATCGCCTCGACGTCGCCGCGCAGCTGACCGCTCACCGCGTGCTCGGCGGCTTCGCCGGGCTCCACGCCGTGGGCAAGCAGCTGCCGGAATGCGGCCGCATGCCATCGCTCGCGGACCGGCGGGGCCATGTCCTCGTACAGGGCCTGCCGGAAAAGCGGGTGTGTGAACTGCGCCCAACCGGCCTGGCCAGGCCGGACCAGCCCGGTGTCGACGAGAACGCCGAGGGCCTCTGTCGCCTCGGCCTCGCTCAGCCCGGCCACCCGGGCCGCGAGCACCGGCCGGAACTCGATGCCGAAAACGCTCGCGGCGTGCGCGTAACGCAGATCGGCGCCTGGCCCCGCGATCCGCGACAGCAGGATCGTGGCCTCCGTTCCGCGTTCGTCGAGCTCTTCAAGGCTGCGGCCGTCACGTAGGTGGCGCGCGATCTCCTCCAGGAACAGAGGGTTGCCGCCGCTCGCCGCCCAGGCCCGGTCGATGGTCTCTGCCGAAAGCTCGGCGCCCATCTGCTCCGTGAGCAGCGCGGTCGCCGCCGGGGGGCTGAGCGGCATCAGCTGCTCGAGCTGGGCCTGGCCTTGTTGCGCCAGATGGCGTGCCAGGTCGAGCGCCGCCCGCGGCCACGGCCGCAGCGTGGCCACAATCGCGACCGGGACCGATGCCAGCCGGTGGCTGAGGAAGGAGACGAGCGCCAGCGAGTCGGGATCCGCCCAATGGAGGTCGTCGAGCAGGATGAGCGCCGGCTTCTTCCGCGATTCCAGGTGACGCAGGGTGGCGTAGAAGTAAGCGGCCCGCGCGTCGAGGCCCGCCGGCGCGGCACTTCGCGGTACGTCGAGCGGCGTCCCCGCGCCCAATCCTCGAAGGGCTTCGCTGACGATCCCGAAATGGAGCGTCGCCTCCATAGCCTGTCCGCGGCCGATTCCGACGGCAAACCCGCCGGCCAGCTCTCGCGCGCGTTCCAGCACGCTCGTTTTGCCGAGACCGGCCTCGCCGATCACGAATAGAGCCTGCCCTTCGCCCGCGCGCGCACGCTCCAGGACGAGGGCGATGGCCGCCATCACTCCTTCCCTTTCGAACACGGCGTCGCCGCGCGCATCTTAAATCTCCGTGCGCTCACGGATGACGGGCGACCGCGCCGTGCCTAGCATGCGATCCGGTGTGAGGGCTGATGGGGCGCCAAACGGGATAGAAGCCATGCTGGCTTCGGTCCGCAGCAAGGTGCCCGACCTCTGGGATCGAGCGGCGCTGGCGCTCGCGGCGGGACAGGATCATGTGGCCGGCCTGGCTCTTCGGCGCCGCAGGGTCCTGCTCCACGAGCTCGACAATCTCACGCAGCTGGTCGCCTCGAAAGCTCCACACAGTCGCGTGCGGTCTCGCATCAAAGCCGCCGGCCGGCTTTTGGACGCAAGCCTTTCCGAGGCATCGCGCACCGATCAGCCGGCACCACGGGAGCCGATCGGGCTCGACCTCGACCCGGCGGTGCAGTCGGATCTTCAACGACTTCGCGCCGAGGTGCGAAACGAATCACCATCATTCCCTGTTTCTGGAGATCAGGAAGGAGAGCGGTGAGGGCAATGGCGACAACGACACCCGCAGTACGGACGCCGCGACAACCTGGCGCGGCAAGCAGCCGGTTCACCTGGACCTTCGTGGCGCTCTGCATCTGGTTGATGGCCGGTGCATATCTCGATTCCTGGCACCATCACAGCCTCAAGGGCGTGGAGACGAACTTCTTCACCCCGTATCACGCCCTCCTCTACTCGGGCATGACAGCGATCGGGATCTTTCTCGGCCTCAACGTCGTTCGCAACTACCGGCGCCACGGGACGTGGGCTGAGCTGCTTCCTGACGGCTACGGAGTCTCGCTGCTCGGCACGGTGCTGTTCGGGTTCGGCGGGGCGCTGGACCTCTTGTGGCACAGGAGGTTCGGCATCGAGCTCAGCGTCGCCGCTTTGTTCAGCCCGCCGCACCTGTTCCTCATGCTCACCGGTGGGCTGATCGTCAGCGGTCCGCTACGCGCCGCGATGCGCCGGGGCGGGAATCGGGCGACATGGCCGGCGATCATCTCGGGCGCGCTCACGCTTTCGATGCTTACGTTCTTCCTGCAGTTCGATCAACCGCTCATCGACAGGTGGGCGGCCGGGACGATGCCCGATCCGCGCGGTCCTCTCTGGATGGAGGAGGAGCTAGGGATGATCGGGCTCATCCTGTACGCGGCGATGGTCGCCGGGCTGCTCGTGATGCTCCTGCGAAGGTTCGAGCTTCCGATCGGCACCGTCACCGTGATACTCACCGTCAACGCTCTCCTCCTGAGCTTTGTCGCCAACCACACCGAACTGGTCCTGGTGGCGCTGATCGGAGGGGTCGCAGGCGACCTGTTGCTTTATGTGCTGCGCCCCTCGCCCGCGCGGCCGACCGCCTTTCATACCTTTATGTTCGCTACGCCGGCCGCGCTGACGGTTTCGTACCTCGCCGTCCTCGCCGCGACGACAGGGGTCTGGTGGGACCCGACCATCTGGTCTGGAGCGGTGCCGGTGACGGGCATGGTCGGCTGGTTGGTGAGCTTCATCGCGCTTCCTGGCCCCGCGGCGCGGGCGAGGTTCGCACCCATGCAGTCCGGCTAAAGATTCAGTACACGCCCGGACGACGTGACGTAGATCGCCGCATACGGTGGTGTTATGAGCAGCCCCACGAGGCGACCGCTTTCGATCGCGGCGCCGTCTGCGCCACCGCCTGTATTCGCCATCGCGTCCGCGTACGAGCCACGGAGCATCCCGGCTGAGGCATATTCGCGCGAACGCAGGCGCCGCCCGTTGATCGTCCCCGCCACGATCGCGATCGCCCTCCTATTGCTATGTGGCGGCCTCGCCTTGCTTCTCTACCGCCGGCGATCGCTCCGGTAGGCTCCGAAAAGTAGCCGCCTGACCCCTTCGGCAAGCGACCCACCCGTCTGGCTGGTTCGTTGTCGATCTGAAAAGCGAGCAGCAACCAGAGGGGGTAGCGGATGGCTATCGTGATCCCAGGTCCGCTGGTAGGGGAATTTCCAAATAGGAGCGGTAAGGCGCACATCGTGCGTGTGTCCGACCGCGAGATCCGAGCGCACAACGGCCGCGTCGGAGAGCTTTGTGTCCAGATCGCCCGCCAGCTCGGGATGACTGCCTCCGAGCAGCGCGTCCTCGCCCGGTCGGGTCTGCTGCACGACATCGGGAAGCTGGCTCTCCCCGGCTCCATCCTTCACAAGCACGATCCTCTCGACGACTCGGAGTGGAAGCTGATGAAGACCCACCCCGAGGTCGGGCTGAAGATCCTGCAATGGGCGGGCCACTTCGAACGTGCTCTTTTGGCGGTGCTCCACCACCACGAGCGGATGGACGGCAGCGGATATCCGCACGGTCTGGTCGGCGACGCGATCCCAATCGAGGCCCGCGTCGTCGCGGTGGCCGATATGTATGACGTGCTCACATCAGACCGGCCGTACCAGCGCGCCCGCAGCGAGAGGGAAGCTCGTCGGCTTCTAGAGCAGGAGGCCGGTCCGCACCTCGACCCGGTCGTGGTCAGCGCGCTGATCACGTCCCTCGACGCGCACACCCCAAAGATTTCGCGCGTACTGCACTAACCTTGGCAGCGTGACCGCCAGGAAATCTGCGGCCAAGCTCAGCCTTGATGACCTCGCCGGCATGGATCCCGACGCACTCATGAGGCTGTACCAGGCCGCGCGAACACCGCGGCTCGAAGACCTGGATGGCAAGCTGGCCGGCCGCATGCTCGCCGTGCCACGGGTGCAGCAACCGCATGTCAAGAGATGGCTGGAGCGCTTCTCACGTTCAGGACTCTTTCCGTGGCAGGGCAAGACTTTCTCGCACGAGACAGCCGACCACGGCCACGGCGTGAATCGGCTGCTTGGGGAGCGGGTGACCTGGTTTCGCTTTCACACCTCGATCGGTCCCTCACATGCGGGTGATTTCGACGCCGTCCATCTCGATTACGGGCAGGACGGCAATCCGCCGCTCGTCCGGCAAGTGAAGGACGAGGTGCGTGAGGTGGCGCCGGGGCTCTGGCTTGGCCTGGCCTACCTCAGGATGCGCGACGGCGACCATCTCGGATGCTTCTTCGGGATCACACAAACACGGAGTAAGCCGTGCCCTGCCGTTCGTGAAGGTCGACTATCTCTACACGCCCTTTGATCGATCAGCCAGTGTTCTGAAGGCCGGCGGCGACTCCGTTGACGGTCAGCAGAAACAATCGCTCGGCCCTGGCTCGCTGATGCGCCGATCGACCCTTCGCCCGCAGCTCGCGCAGCGCGCGCAGCTGCAGGTGTGACAGCGCATCGACGTAAGGGTTGCGCAGCTCGACCGCCCACGACAGGACCCGATGCCTCTCCAGCAGTCGCGTATGGCCCGTGACCGCCAGCACATTCTTCTTCGTGAGGTCGTACTCGCGCATGACGCGAGCCGCCAGGTCCGCCCGGTCGCCCAGCGACAGGTATCGAGCGGCGATCCGCCGGTCGGTCTTGGCCAGGCTCATCTCCGCGTTGTCGAGAAGAACGTTGAAGAGCGGCCACGAAGCGTAGGCCCGCCGCAGGTCTTCGAGGCGCGCCGCCTCCAAGCCGCTGCCGAGCCCGTACCAGCCAGGCAGGTTGAGTCGCATCTGCGACCAGGCGAACACCCACGGGATCGCACGCAGGTCGTCGAGTGTTTCACCGCGGCTGCGGCGCGGGGGTCGGGATGCGATCCGCATGCGGCCCAGCTCTTCGATCGGGCTGACCTCCGCGAACCACTCCGCGAACCCGTCGGCCTCGACCAACGCGCGGTAGGCGGCGCGAGCAGCGGCGTCCACCTCGGCAGCCAGCTTGCGAAAGCGGCGCGACGGCTCGGACCGGGCGGGAGAGGTCGTCGCCTCGAGCACAGCCGAGGCCACCTGCTCGAGGTGGCGCTTGGCGATGGCTGCGTTTCCGTAGCGCGCGAAGATGACCTCGCCCTGCTCGGTCACCTTGAAACGTCCTGCCACCGAACCGGGCGCCTGGGCACGCACGGCGCGGTTGGCCGGACCTCCTCCACGCCCGAGCGCTCCGCCGCGCCCGTGAAACATGGTCAGGCGAACGCCGCGGCGCTTGGCCCAGGCGGTCAGATGCGACTGCGCTTCGTAAAGCGCCAGGGTGGCGGACAGCGGCCCGACCTCTTTTGTCGAGTCGGAATAGCCGAGCATCACCTCCAGGCCGCGGCCCGTCTCGGCGAGCCGGCGCTTGACAGGAGCAAGGGCGAGCATCTGCTCCAAAACGTCCGGCGCGCCTCGCAGGTCGTCAACGGTCTCGAAAAGGGGGATGACGTCGAGCACGGGCGTCGTGCCGCTGGTCGCGTGCTCGGCGAGCTCGTACACGGCGGAGATATCGCCGACCTCGCGGGTGAAGCTGACGACGTACCGCCGGCATGCCTCGGGCCCGAATCTTGCCTGGATGGATGCGATCGCGCCCATGGTGTCGAGCAACTCACGCGTCGCCGAGTACGGCTGTCGGTTCGAGCGGACGTCGGCCAGAGCTCGCCTGTGGACATGACTGTGCTGGCGCACTTCGAGCGAAGCGAGATGAAAGCCGAATGTCTCCGCCTGCCAGACCAGGTGCTGCAGCTCGCCGTAGGCCTGCCGCGGTGCGCCCGCACTTGCGAGGGAGCCCTGCACGCTGCAAAGGTCGTCGAGCAACTCACTCGAGGACGCGTACCGCTCGCGTGCTCCTGATCGCGTAGCGCGCAAGCGATCGCCGACATGAAGAAGGAACTGTCGGTGCTGCTCGGACGGTGAGCGCTTCTCCAGGTCGGCCCAACGCTCGGGCTCGGCGGCGCGCAGCGCTGCCAGGCGGCGTCGCAGCTCGGGACTGGGCGGGGTGGTGGCTGCATCCGCGGTGAGCGCCCGGCCGATACGCATGGTCGCCGCCTCGAGTCCGAGGAGCGCGTGCTCGGCCTGGATCACCATGGTGGCCGCGGTCACCTTCGCGGTCACGGAGTCGTTGCCGTCACGATCGCCCCCGACCCAGCTGCCGAATCGCAGGAACGCCGGCGCGAGCGCAGGGCGCATGCCGGTGTCCGACGGGCCGAGCGCGCGATCGAGCTCGCGATAGATCTCAGGCACGACACGAAACAGCGTTTCGTCGAAGACCGCCATCGTCGAGCGGACCTCGTCCAGCGGCGTGACCTGCGTCGTGCGCAGCTGGCCGGTTCGCCACAGGGAGTCGATCTCCTCGGTGAGCCTGCGTTTGGATTCGCCCCGCTCTCCCTCTGACGCCCTCGGATCCTCGAGCCGGCCCAGCTGCTCCCCGATCCGGCGGATTGCCGCGACCACGGCGCGGCGCCTGGCCTCGGTGGGGTGGGCGGTGAAGACGGGATGCACCTCGAGGCAGGCGAGGACCTCGCCCAGTCGCCGGCGGCCCAACCTTTTGCGCAGCGAGGCCACGGTCGCCGCTAGCGACTCGGGCATCGGTTGCGATCCGCCGTCGCGCTCGCGCAGGACCCGAGCCCGGTGGTGCTCTTCGGCCAGGTTGACCAGGTGGAAGTAGACGGCGAATGCTCGAGCCACCTGTTCGGCTCGCTCGAGCGGCCACGACGCCACGATCTTCTCAGTCCTGCGTTCGTGGACATCGGCGCCGCGTGCGCGAATAACCGACCTGCGCAGCGTCTCGACGTCCTTCAGCAGCGCTGCTCCGCCGTATTCCTTTATTACCTGGCCGAGAATCTCGCCCAGCATTCGCACGTCGCGGCGGAGCTGATCCGGGATCGCCTGCCGCGCGGAGGCTCTGGAATCCCCTCCCGCCCGGCTCGCTGCGCGAGCGGGCCGACCTCCCCTCACGGCGGGGAGGCCAGTCAAGTTCTGGCGGCGGTACGAGACTGATGCGCGTACTCGAAGGAGTCGAGCAGCGCGGCCAGCGATGCCTCGATGATGTTGCTCGAGCAGCCCACGGTGGTCCACCGCTTCGAGCCCTTGCCCGATTCCACGAGAACACGCGTCGTCGCCGCGGTGCCGGCGGCGCCGTCGAGGATGCGCACCTTGTAGTCGTGCAGGCTCACGCCTCGCAGGGCGGGGAACTTCGGGGCCAGCGCCTTGCGCAGCGCGGCGTCGAGCGCGTTGACAGGACCGTTTCCAGAGGCCGCCGTGTGATAGACGGCGTCGCCAACCTCGACCTTCACGGTGGCCTCGGCGTGCACCGCACCGCCGTCCTTGCGCACGAGGGTCGTGAAGTCCGCCACCTTCCACGGCGCTTCGTACCCAGGCTGCAGGCGGCGCATCAGCATTTCAAACGAAGCATCGGCGGCCTCGTACGAGTAGCCCCGGTGCTCGAGCTCCTTGAGGTGCTGGACCAGCCACTTCGTCTGCGGATCGTCTCGATCCAGCTCGAGCCCGAACTCGCGTGCTTTGGCCAGGATGTTGCCGCGGCCGGAGAGCTCGGAGACAAGCACGTGCGGCGAGTTGCCGACAAGGCTCGGATCGATGTGCTGGTACGAATCGGCGTGCTTCAGCACCGCCGCGACGTGCTGGCCGCCCTTGTGAGCGAACGCTCCGTAACCGACGAACGGCTGCTGCAGCGGCAGCGCGACGTTCGCGATCTCGGCGATCGTGCGCGAGAGTTCGCTCGACTGTGCGAGAGACGCCTTCGGCAGCGCGTCCATTCCGAGCTTTAAAACCAGGTTGGCGACGACCGACACCAGGTTCGCGTTCCCACAGCGCTCGCCGTAACCGTTGATCGTGCCCTGGACCATGTCCGCGCCCGCGGCTACGCCTTCAAGGGTGTTGGCCACGGCGAGCTCGCAATCGTTGTGGCAGTGGATTCCCACCCGTGCGGGACGGTCGAGGTCGGCGAGGGCGCGGCGCACCGCCTCCACACCCTCCCTGATCTGTGCCGGGAGGCTTCCGCCGTTGGTGTCGCACAGGACGACCCAGCTCGCGCCGGCCCGCGCTGCTTCCAGGCAAACCTCGACCGCGTATTCGGAGTCTCGCGCGAAGCCGTCGAAGAAGTGCTCGGCGTCGAAGATCACCTCCTTCCCGCCGGCCACGCCATGAGCGACGGACTCACGAACCATCGCCAGGTTCTCGTTGGGCGTCGTCTGCAGGACCTTGCTCACCTGCCACGTGTCGCTCTTCCCGACGAGAGTCCACGTCGGCGCCCCGCTTCGCGCCAGCGCCTTGAGGTTGGCGTCGTCGTCGCAAGTGCCGCCCGCACGGCGGGTGGCGCCGAACGCGGCCAGGCGAGAGTGTTTGAGTGGATGCGCGGCCAGCTCCGCGAAGAGCTCCTCGTCTTTCGGGTTCGAACCGGGAAAGCCGCCCTCGACGTAATCGAATCCTAGCCCGTCGAGCGTGCGCGCGATCCGCACCTTGTCGGAGGCCGAGAAGGAAACGGCCGGGCCCTGGGCGCCGTCGCGCAGGGTCGTGTCGTAGATCACAATCCGCCGTGCGGCGCCGTTGCGGTGATGGTTGTTGGTGGGCTTGGGCATAAAAAAACCTCCGGGCCTTCTCTCGGCCGGGAGGTCCAACGACTTCAGCGGAGCGCGCTAAGTCAGGGGACCTCCCCAAGTAATTTCAATGGGCGCCCTGCGCGCGCCCGGCGGGATAATCGCGACCTGCTTGCGCATGGAAGCCGAAGAGTAAGCCGGCGCGACCTCGGGCGTCCTGGCAGCCATCTCCAAATCTGGAGGCTGGGCTTGGTGTCAAGCTCACATTGCCGCGACGCCAAATTGCCTGTTGACAAACGGTCGGCAGGGGACTACGGTTTGTGAAATCAGTTCGACATTGTCGAACGCTAGTCAGATACAGGGGGTCGGAGAGACATGCATTCGATGCCACAGCGAGCGCTCGCCGAGACGTTCGGCACAGCCGCGTTGGTCCTCGTCGGTCCGGGTTCCGTCATTGCGACGCTCACGCTCGCCGGTAAGGCGGTGCCGGCGGTCACCGAGGCAGACCTCCTGGCGATCAGCTTCGCGTTCGGGTTCATCATCACGGCCCTCGTCTACGCGATCGGCAAGGTCTCCGGCTGCCACATCAACCCCGCGGTCACGTTCGCGCTCGCGGTGACCAGACGGTTCCCCTGGAGGGAAGTCCCCGTGTACTGGGCGTCCCAGTACGTCGGTGCCGTCATCGGCGCGTTCGCCATCTGGGGCGTGTTCGGCGCGAACGCGGTCACGTTCGGCATGGGGCAGACTCACTTCGCAGCCGACGCTTCAACCAACTACTTTTTCCAGGCGGCGCTGGCTGAGGGTCTCGGCACCGGGCTGCTGATCTTCGCGATCCTCGGCATCGTCGACTCGAAGTCGCCGACGCAGCTTGCCGGAATCGTGATCGGCGGCGCCGTAGTCGGCATCATCCTCATCTTCGGACCCGTCACAGGCGCATCGCTCAACCCTGCGCGCGCGTTCGGTCCGGAGCTGGTGCAGGCGATCGCCGGCGGCACGACGTTCTGGACGCAGTACTTGCCGGTGTACCTGGTCCCAGGCTTCGTGGGCGCAGCTGCAGCGGCCTTCCTATACGACTTCCTCGCCAACCCCCGTCTCGTTGCGCGCCCGATCGTCGAAGCAGTAACGCACGAGGACACCGGCGCACGCGCGGCGGCCCACTAGATCTTTTAGGAGAGATAACCACCATGGCAGTTGGCACCAACCAGATGCGAAAGTTCCTCAACGATCCGGCGGCGGTCGTAAAGGATTCGTTGAAAGGACTCGCGGCGGCTCACCCCGACTTGCTGCGCTACGACGTCGCGAACCAGATCATCGTGCGCAAGGACGCGCCCAAGAAGGGCAAGGTGGCCTTGATCTCGGGCGGCGGCTCGGGTCACGAGCCCCTGCACGGTGGTTTCGTCGGGCTCGGGATGCTCGATGCGGCGGCCCCGGGTGAGGTCTTCACTTCGCCGGTGCCGGGACAGATGCTCGCCGCGACGAAGGCCGTCGATGGCGGCGCGGGCGTCGTCCACATCGTCAAGAACTACACGGGCGACGTTCTCAACTTCAAGCTTGCGGCGGAAGACGCCGCCGATGAAGGCATCAAGGTCACGTCGGTCGTCATCGATGACGACGTCGCTGTACAGGACTCGCTCTACACCGCGGGTCGCCGAGGCGTAGGCGCCACTGTCTTGGCCGAGAAGATCGCGGGTGCCGCGGCGGAGAGTGGGGCGGACCTGGCCAAGGTCACAGATACTGTGAAGAAGGTCAACGACCGCGCGCGCTCCTTCGGCGTCGCGCTGTCCTCCTGCATTCCACCGGCCAACGGGAAGGTCATCTTCGAGCTGCCCGAGGGCCAGATCGAGTTCGGTATCGGCATCCATGGCGAGCCCGGCCGCCGTCGTGGGACGCTGGGCACGGCCAGCGAGGTCGTGGACGTGATGGTCGAGGCCGTGGTCTCCGACCTGAAGGCCAAGCACGGAAGCAAGGTGCTCGCATTCGTCAACGGCATGGGCGGCACACCGCTCCTCGAGCTCTACCTTATTTATGGAGAGGTCGACGCCAAGCTGCGCAAGGCCGGACTCGAGCCGGTGCGCAACCTGGTCGGCAGCTACATCACATCTCTCGAGATGGCCGGCGCGTCCCTCACCGTGCTCGAGCTGGACGAAGAGCTCATCAAGCTTTGGGATGCACCGGTGCACACGCCGGCGCTGCGCTGGAGAGCCTGACACTAATCTTGATCACCGAACGGGTAATGGACGCGGCCACGATCACCTCCTGGATGCGTGAGATCGAGGCGTCGGTGCGCGTCGAGCGAGACCACCTCGTACAGCTCGACGCCGCCATCGGCGATGGCGATCACGGCACCAACATGACCAGGGGCTTCGAGGCCGTCGTCCAGGCCCTCGGCACAGACAACGGATCACCGCCGGGACGGCTGCTCATCATCGCCGGCCGCACTCTGGTCTCGACGGTCGGCGGCGCCAGCGGTCCCCTATGGGGATCGGCGCTTCGCGCCGGCGGGCGCGTGCTCGGTGACCAGACCACCTTTGATGGCGCGCAGCTCACTGAAGTCCTCGCTGCCGCCCTCGCCTCGGTCAAAGATCTTGGCACCGCCGCACTGGGCGACAAAACGATGGTCGACGCACTTGAGCCTGCGGTCGACACTTTGCGAGCCCGCGTCGCCGACGGCGAGCCGATAGACCGCGCGCTCGACGAAGCGGCCCAAGCCGCGGAGGCGGGAATGCGCGCGACCATCCCGCTGCAGGCTCGCAAGGGCAGGGCGTCATATCTCGGCGAGCGGTCGGTGGGCCACCAGGACCCGGGTGCCACCTCGACAGCTCTGATCATTCGAGCTCTACACAAGGCGGTCACTTCCGGGGCCTGACATGGAACATTCGGTGCACGGAGTCAGCGCCGCCCCCGGCATTGCGTTCGGCGTTGCGGTTGTGCTCGATCGACCTCGACCGCTGGCCCGGACCGCCGTCGCGCCGGCGGCGCGCGGTCACGAAGTCGATCGCGCCAATGCCGCGCTTCATGCTGCGGCGCATGACTTGGCAGAGATAGCGACACGTTTGCGGGAGAAGGGTTGCGACGCCGAGGCGGAAATCGTCGAGACAGGCGAGCTCATCGCTGCAGACCCTGCCTTGGTCGCGCGGGTGCAGTCGTTGATCCTCGAGTCTGGCGTGCCTGCAGATGCCGCGTTAGGCCAGGCCGCGGACCAGATCGCGACGGACCTGGCGAGCCTGGCTGATCCAACGCTCGCGTTGCGTGCCGATGACGTGCGAAGTCTCGGCCGCCGTGCAGCCGCCCACGCAAGAGGGGGGAGAACGCATGCCTCTCCTGGTGTTCTCGTCGCCGGCACGCTCGGTCCAGCCGACGTGGCCGAGCTTGTGACTCACGCCAACGGTGTCGCCCTGGCGGGCGGCGGCGTCACCGCGCATGCGGCGATCGTGGCTAGGTCGCTTGGAATGCCCATGGTCGTCGGGCTCGGCGCAGATGCGCTCGACGTCGAAGACGGGGAAGAGGTGGTGCTGGACGGGGATGCAGGCGTGCTCATCCGCCGGCCCGACCCGGGTCGGATCGCGGCCGCGCGGGCGATGACCGAGCACCGGCACACCGCCAGGCGGATTGCGGTCGCCCGCCGCCTGGAGCCGGCTGAGACCAGGGACGGTCACCGGCTCGTCGTGCTTGCCAACGCCGCAAGCGTGGCCGAGGTGATCGAAGGCGCCGAACAAGGCGCCGAAGGTGTGGGCTTGCTTCGCACCGAGCTGGGTTTCCTCGATGCGCCCGCCTGGCCCTCGCTCGCGCACCACCTGGCTTTCCTCAAGCCAATACTCGACCGGCTCGAAGGCAGCGCGGCGACAGTGCGCCTCCTCGATTTCGGCGGCGACAAGACCCCGCCCTTTCTGCATGGAGTCGAAGGTCGTGGAATCGAGCTGCTCCTTCAGGCTCCTGAGGCCTTGAGAACTCAGCTGGCTGCGATCGTGGAAGCCGGCACTGGCACCAAGCTGCGCATCTTGATACCGATGGTCACGAGCCCTGACCAAGTACGCGCGGTGCACCAGATGCTGGGAGATGTCCTGGACGGACGGCCCGTGCCTCAGGTCGGGTCGATGATCGAGACGCCTGAGGCGGCCTTGCGAGCGGGGGAGATTGCTGATGCGTCGGACTTTCTCAGCATCGGTACCAACGACCTCACACAGCTGGTGTTGGGCCTCGACCGCGAAAAGTCGAAATCAGCTCCTGTCACGGACATTAGAGTTTTGCGGCTAATCGAGGCGACGACGTATGCGGCGCGCACCGCCGGGATCCCAGTTGACGTTTGCGGCGAGGCAGCCTCGGACGCCAGCGCGATGCCGATTCTCGTGGGCCTGGGTGTTGATGAGCTCAGCGTCGCGGCCGCGCGCGTCGGCGAAGTTCGTCAGGCGATCCGGGCGTTGGACTTCAAGATCTGCCGCGAGGCCGCGGAGGAACGGCTACTCGATCAGCCCGCTGACGCAGCTCGTAAGGGCGTCTAAGGCCGCAGGCGCATCTTCGCCTTCTGCACTCAGCTGCAGGACGCTTCCACCCTGGGCCCCAAGCGCGAGCACCGCGAGGATGCTCTTGGCGTCGGCCAGCTTCCCGTCGGCTCCAACCGTGACGCGCGACCGAAATCGCAGAGCCGTCTTCACGAAGGTCGCCGCGGGACGCGCGTGCAGGGCAACTCCTGCCGGCAGCGTAACTGTGGATTCAGAACTTGCTGGCACCGCGCGCATCCTCGGCGGCTTTCGCCACGTCCTCCAGCGACTGGCCCGCCGACGACATGACCGCCGCCGCCACCGCGCCCTCTACGAAAGGCGCGTCGACCAGGCGCACGTGACCGTTTACCTTGCCCTCGAGCAGGTGGCGGACAGTGAGGATCGAGCTCCCGAGGTCGGCGAGCACGACAACGCCCTCGCCGCTGTCAGCGCGCGCGATCGCCTCTCGCACCGCGTCCCCGCTGGTCCCGAGCGACCCGCCTGGGCCCCCACCGGCGGGCTCGACCTTGACGCCGTCGCCGGCGACTTGCGAAGCCAGGTCGGCCAGGCCGCGAGCGAGTTCACGGCTGTGGGAGACCAGTACAATCCCGACCAAATTCGACACTCCCAACGAGGCCCCGAAAGGCATCGCAATCGCGTTCCAGACGACCGCCGTAGTCTACACTACCGACAGGAATTCAGCAATGCCGAATGAATCGCATCCCCACCCGGCCGCGCCACGGGCAGGGCCGACCTCCCCACAAGGTGGGGAGGTAAAGCGGCGATCATCTATCCAGTCCATCGATCGGGCCACTGCGATCCTCCAGGCGCTGGCCAGCGGCCCGCGCCGGCTGGGCGTCAGCGAGCTCGCGGACCGGCTCGGGCTGGCACGTCCGACGGTTCACGGCCTTTTGCAAACCCTGCAGTCGCACGGCTTCGTCGAGCAGGATCGCCATTCGGACAAGTACCAGCTCGGCCCTGGCCTGCTCCAGCTGGGTTACTCATACCTCGACCTCAACGAGCTGCGCGCGCGCTCGATCGCGTATGCCGACCGCCTGGCCGTGCGCACCAGCGCGGCGGTCAGGGTCGGAGTCATGCATGGATCGAGCATCGTCGTCGTCCACCACGTCTTCCGTCCGGACACCGCCTTCGGGGTCCTGGAGGTTGGCCTTCAGCTGCCGCTTCACGCAAGCTCGCTGGGCAAGGCGATCCTCGCGTTCTCGCCACCCCAGGTGACCGATGACCTGCTCGCGGAACCTCCCGCGCGCCTGACCAAACAGACCCTCGATGAGACGGCGCTACGCAAAGAGATCGTGTCGATCCGCGACCAGGGTGTCGCGACAGAGCGCGATGAAGCCGTCCTCGGTGAGTCGAGCGTGGCGGCCCCAATCTTCGACCACGCCGGCACCGCTGTCGGCGCCATCGGAGTCGTGGACGCGACCGAGCGCATCTTTCCGCGCGGCCTTGCACGCGGATTGTCGGCCGCGGTCGGCGAGGCTGCTCGCGGCGTGTCGCGCGAGCTCGGTGCGCCGCGCTGGCCGCACGCCGCCGAAGCTTAGCGCCACCTAGCAGTTATCTTCTCCGCAATGTCCGACCGTGAAGTGCTTGGGCTCTTGGTCGCCACGCGTGATGAGCCGGGCGTGCTCTATCGAATCTCGGAGGCGATCTTCAAGCACGGCGCCAACATCACGTACATCGCGAGTGGCGCTCATCGGGACAACCTCGCGGAGCTGCAGCTGGAGGTGACCGGCGCGCGGGACGAGGCCAAGCTGGTGGCCGACCTCGAAGGTCTGGAGGGCGTCACGGATGTGAGCCGCGTGCCCACCTTCCAGCGCATCTACGGCAAACGCGTGATCGTCATCGGCGGCGGCGCGCAGGTGGGCATGGTGGCCCAGGGCGCCATCTCGGAGGCGGACCGGCACAACATCCGCGGGGAGCGAATCTCGGTCGACACGATTCCCCTAGTGGGCGAGGAGCAGCTGGCGCAGGCGGTGCGGGCGGTGGCTCGATTGCATCGGGCGCGTGCGCTCGTGCTGGCCGGGGCGCTGATGGGGGGCGACATCAGCAACGCGGTTCGCGAGATACGCGACGCGGGGATCATCGTGCTCTGCACGAACATGGCAGGTTCCGTGCCGGATGCCGCCGATGTCGTTGTCAGCGACCCGGTCGAAGCCGGGGTGATGGCCGTGATGCTTATCGCCGACACGGCGAAGTTCTCGATCGACCAGGTCCGGGGCCGCCGCTTCTAGTCGGTTAGCGCGCGGGTTCGAACCCGGACGTTCATGGTTCCGGAAGCCGAGCCGACATAGACCCCGCGAGTCGGAGCCGCGTCGCTGTAATCGCGGCCGACCGCGATGCGGACGTGGTGCTCGCCGATGCGCACCGGGTGAGTCGCGTCGTAGCCGACCCATCCCTTTTCCGGCACCCAGGCTTCGCCCCACGCGTGCGACGCCCCCGTGACGCCGCGCCCTCGTGGATCGTGGATGTAGCCGCTGACATAGCGGGCGGGCACGCCCATGGCGCGCGCCACGGCGATGAACAGGTGCGCGAAGTCCTGGCATACACCCGCGCGCAGCGACAGGACCTCATCCACCGAGCTGTACACGTTGGTCACCGCGCGGTCGTAGGCGAACTCGCGGCTGATCGCAAGGGTCAGGTTGTCGAGCGCCAGTTCCACGTCTGAGGCCGATTCGGGGTCGGCGATCGGCTGTCTGCTCGCGAGCTCTCGCACGCCCGGCACGTCTTTCACGGGCGAGCGAAACCGGAGGAAGTCCTGGACCAGCTCTTCCCCAGGTTCAGTGTCCATCTGCATTCCGGTTTCGACCACCGATGTGCTGATCACGCTCAAGCGTGTGTGAGGGCGAACCAGGTTGAAGTAGTGGACGTCATTGCCGTACCCGTCGCGATAGGTTCTCGGTTCTATGCCCGCGCTCACGTCGAGAGCGAACTTCAGGCAGCGCTGCCCATTTCCGTCCATCGGTCGCAGCCGGAGCTCCATGGCGGTCTCCGCGATCGGCCCGGTGTACCGATATTTGGTTTCGTGCACGACTTCCAATTTCATTGCTGCTGCTGCTGGGGCATCGCCTGGCCCTCCTCACCCAGAACGGCCGCCGGCACCTTGCTCGGATGGAAGTAGGTCTCGCGCATGGCCAGCTCGAGCTGGCGCAGCAGCGCCCGGCACTGCGCCTCGAAGTCGCTCGCATTCTCGGCGATCCCCTTCGTGTCCGCACGCTCGAACAGCGACCGCAACCGTGAGACCAGGAGTCGCGGGCGCGACCGCCGGCCCGCCCCGTCGATCCGCGAGACGGATTCCAGCGCCTCAGCCGCCGAAAATCGCGCGGAGCGCGGAAGGGTGGCATCGAGGAGCAGGCACTCGATCACGTGCTCGGGTGTAACGCCGCCTGAGTAGCGCGCCTGGTACGACTCGAACGCGAAGCAGGACTTGAGCACCGCCGTCCATTCGAGCGCATCCTCGGGGGCATCGGCGAGCTCTGCCGACTTGCGCGTCACGAGCGCAGTCACGTTTGCCGCCCGCTCCAGGAATTTGCCGAGGCGCACGAAATCGCGGGCCTCGTCGTGGGACATCGTGTCCTCCAGCAGTCCGTCCACCAGCCGGACGCTCAGCTGGACGTTCATGAGGAACGGGTAAAGATCAGGCTGCCAGCTGCCTTCCTGCACCCGCCAATGCAGGGCGTTGACCTGCTCGTACAGCTCTGTCGGCAGCGACGGACGAACCGCCTGCGCCGCCAGGCGAGCCGCGGCGACGCTCGCCTGCACCGACGGCCCGAGCGTCCCCGTGACCACCATCTCGACCGCCTGGTCGCGACGCCCTGTGTTGCTGCCCCGCCAGCCGGCGAGCTCCATGAACCTGGTCCAGAAGTCCGGGCCTGGTTCATCCGTGCGATCGAGCGAGAGCGCGACGTGCACGCCGAGTATCCGGGCCAGGTGGTCCGCGCGCTCGAGGTGCCGGCCGAGCAGGGTCAGCGAGGTGGCGGCCCGGCTAAGCATCGCCATCCACCCGGTCGTAAGCGCCGCCGTCCTCGGCCATCACCCAGGTGTCGCGGCTGCCGCCGCCCTGCGAGCTGTTGACGACAAGCGAGCCCGGCCTCAGCGCCACGCGTGTCAGGCCGCCGGGCGTGACGCTGACCTCGGGTCCGGTCAGCACGAACGGGCGCAGGTCCTGGTGGGCACGGCGAAGCTGGCCGCCTTCGAGGATGGGTTGGACGGACAAAGAGATGACCGGCTGCCCGATGAATGCGCGCGGCTGGGCTTCGATCCGCCGTCGAAAGCCCTCGCGCTCATCGCGGGTCGATGCGGGGCCGATCAGCATGCCGTAGCCGCCCGACGCGTCGACCGTCTTCACCACCAGCTCCTCGAGGTGGTCGAGTACGTAGCTCCGGTCTTCCGGAATGGCACACAGGTACGTGGGGACGTTGGGCAGGATGGGCTCCTCGCCGAGGTAGTAGCGAATGATCTTCGGGATCAGCGTGTAGACGGCCTTGTCGTCTGCGACGCCGTTGCCCAACCCGTTGGCGATGGCGACGTTGCCGGCTCGATACGCATTGACCAGTCCGGCCACGCCCACGAGGGACTCCTGGCGCCCGAAGATGGGATCCAGCCATTCGTCGTCCAGCCGCCTGTAGATGACGTGGACCGGGCGAAGACCGCGCGTCGTGCGCATGAATACGTGGTCGACGTCGACGGCAAGGTCGGTCCCCTCCACCAGCTCGATGCCCATCTGCTTGGCCAGGTACAGATGCTCGTAGTAGGCGGCGTTGTTGATTCCTGGGGTCAGGAGGACGACAGTCGGGTCTTCGACGCCCGGCGGCGCCAGCCAGCGTAGATGACGCAGGAGCTCATGGACGTAGCCTTCCACCGGCCGCACGGGATAGCCGGCGAATAGGTCGGGCAGCACGCGCTTCATCACCTGCCGATTGGCGAGCACGTACGAAACGCCCGATGGCGTCCGGAGGTTGTCCTCGAGCACGAAGAACTCCCCCTTGCCGTCTCGAACCAGGTCGATCCCGGCGATGTGGCAGTGGATGCCGCGGGGCACCGCGAGCCCCTCGACCTCCCTCAGGTACTGGGAGCTGCTGAGCACGATCTCGGGGGGCACGGCGCGCTGCTTGAGGATCAGCTTGCGGCCGTAAACGTCGTCCAGGAACAGGTTCAGCGCCGTGAGCCGCTGCTTGAGGCCGGCTTCGAGACGCTTCCAAGTCCCGGCCGCGATGACCCTCGGGATGATGTCGAACGGGAAGACCTTCTCATTGCCCTGGGCGTCGGGATACACCGCGAACGTGATCCCGTGGTTGCGGAACATCTGCATTGCCAGCTCGTGGCGGCGCTCGAGCTCGGTCGGGCCGAGACGGTTCAGCTGCTCGAAGAGCCGGCGATAGCCGGGCCTTGGCTCATCGGGAGCCGCAAGCATCTCGTCGTAGAAGCCGTTGGTCTGGTAGTTGGCACCCAGAGACTTCATCGATGGCACCGCTATAGTGTCTGCGCCATTCCGAATCCAGGAAAGACGATCGACTTACGGGTTGGCTGCGAGTTCAACTACGACGTCAGCGCACCAACGACGATGACGGTCCAGGTGCGCCCGCGATCGGACGCTCGGCACCAGCTCGTCACCGAGACGTGGACGACGGAGCCCCCGCTCCCGGTTGACGAGTACGTGGACCTCTACGGCAACCCGGTCAAACGGCTGGTCGCGCCACGGGGCACTCTGTCGCTTCGCTACGACGCGCGGTGTCTGGTCCCGGACGAGGCCGACCCCGATGGTTCCGGCGTGGGCCAGGCCCGGGTGGAGGAGATCCCCGGCGAGCTCCTCCACTACACGCTGCCAAGCCGATACTGCCTCTCAGACGAGCTGATGGCCACCGCTTGGGAGCTCTTCGGCTCGACCGAACCGGGGTGGGTCCGCGTGCAGGCGATCTGCGACTGGGTCCATGACAACCTCAAGTTCGAGTACGGCGCCAGCAACCCGCTGACGACCGCGGTGGACGTTTACAAGAATCGCAAGGGAGTCTGCAGAGACTTCGCGCACCTCGCGGTAACCTTCTGCCGAGCGATGAGCATCCCTGCCCGCTACGTATTTGGATACCTGCCCGACATCTACGTTCCAGCGGTACCGGAACCGATGGATTTCGCCGCCTGGATGGAGGTATGGCTGGGGGACCGCTGGTGGACGTTCGACCCCCGTAACAACACCAGGCGGGTGGGTCGGGTGCTGATCGGGCGGGGCCGGGATGCCCTCGACGTCGCCATGGTGACGACGTTCGGGCCGGCCGAGTTTCGCTCCATGACCGTCTGGGCCGACAAGGAAGAGGCGGCCTGATGGCGATCGACATCGCATCCGTGAACTGGCCGGCGGCACGCAGGGCCAGGTACAGCGTCACGCAGAGGTTCCGGTACGAATATCCCGAGCCGGTGCTCGACCTCAAACACCGCCTCGTGGTCATCCCGCCGGAGAGGTTTGGCGATCAGCGCCGGCTCCGGCACCAGGTTTCGGTCGGTTTAGACGGGGTCAGGCTCGACGACCGGGAAGACCGGTTCGGCAACAACGTTGTCGAAGTCTTTGCTCCACGGGTCATGTCCGCGATCGAGTTCGACGTCGACATCTCGGTCGAGCGCCGGGCCGCCCAGCCCAACCGGCTGCCGGACGGCTGGCTCGCCGACGGCTACCTCCTGCAGCCTTCCGCCCTGACAACCCCCGATGCGCGTATTCGCAGCATTGCGGACGAGATGTGCGCATCGGCACGCTCGGGTTTGGAGCTGGCTGACCGCATCAACAGCTGGGTGCACGAGTCCATGACGTACGAGTACGGCGTCACCGGGGTGCGGACCACCGCCGCCGAGGCGCTGGCCCAGGGCGCCGGAGTGTGCCAGGACTACGCGCACATCATGCTCACGGTCTGCCGCGCATGCGGCCTGCCGGCGCGGTACGTGTCGGGGCACCTGCTCGGTCAAGGCGGAACACATGCATGGGTCGAGGTCGTGCTGCCCACCAATGACGGCACGGGCGATGCGATCGCGTGGCCGTTCGATCCGACGCAAGCAAGCAGGGCGGGGCTTGGCCACGTGACGATCGCGGTCGGCGCGGATTATTCGGATGTGGCGCCGACCTCGGGGACCTACGTCTCGCCTCGCCTTGGGCGGCTCGAAACCACCAAGACCGTGACGCTCACCGAGCTGGAGTACGCGGCCGGTTAGGCCTGGGCCATCTCCGCGCTCGCAATCAGGCGCTCTTATGGAATCCTCACCGCAGTCTTATATATCCCTGAGCATGACCAATTCCCTGATCCTGGTCGTCGAAGACGACGCCAGGCTGGCCGCGACGCTGGAGCGCGTGCTGGTGGCCGAAGGCTACGAGGTGGCTCGGACCGGCGATGGACTGGACGCGGTGCGGCGCGCGAAAGAGCGGCCGCCCGACCTCGTGATCCTGGACGTCATGCTCCCCGGCCTCGATGGCATCGGCGTCTGCTGGCGCTTGCGCGCGACCGCCCAGTTTCCGATCCTGATGCTCACCGCGCTGGACGGAACCGAAGAGCGGGTCCGCGGCCTGGATTCGGGTGCGGACGACTATCTCGTCAAGCCGTTCGCCTACCAGGAATTGCTCGCGCGCGTTCGCGCGCTTCTCCGGCGGGTGAGTCCGGCCGACCATCTGCGGTTCGCGGACCTCGTCCTCGAGCCGGCCAGCCGCGGCGCCTGGCGCGGCACGCGGGCGCTGTCGTTGACTCACACCGAGTACACGCTGCTGGAGCACTTCTTGCGCCACCCGCGGCAGGTGCTCACGCGCGAGCAGCTGCTCGAGGCGGTGTGGGCGGGCGAGCCGGAGAGCGACAACGTGGTCGCGGTGTACGTCGGCTATGTGCGCCAGAAGCTCGAGGAGGGTGGGGAGCCGCGGCTGCTCCACACCATCCGCGGCTCTGGCTACGCGCTTCGAGAGGCTTAGATGCCGCTTCGGCTGCGCCTGGCCCTCTTCGGGGTGGCGGTGGTCGCGCTGACTTTGCTCCTGTTCGGAAGCCTGCTCTATGTCCTGGTCGCCCGGAGCGTGAACACGAACCAGGACGACGCACTGCGCACTCGAGCTCGCGAGGCGGCGGCGACACTGTCTTCGGCGCAGGACCTTACACCGCGGTCGCCAATCGCTCGGGCCGACCTGCGCAGCAGCACCGACGTCTTCGTCGAGGTCTTCGATCCGAGCTGGACGGTCATCTACAGCACGGCCGAGCTCAACGGCGCTCCGCCCATGCCTTCTCTGCGACTGAAGGATGCGGCTCCGGTGGCACCAGTAGGCACATTCGACACTGATAACGGCTTTCGATATTTCGCGATGCCGTTTGCGCGTGGCTTTGTCGTGACCGGCCAGTCGACGCGGGTGCCGCAGTCCAACCTGTCGGGCATCGTCGGCTTCCTCGTCATCTCGGGCGTCCCGACGCTGCTGGCGGCTCTGGCGGCATCGTGGCTGGTGGCAGGCAGGGCGCTGAGGCCGCTGAAGTCGGTCGCCATCGCGGCGGAAGACATTGGAAGGACGCGAGATTTTGGGCGGAGGCTGCCGGCGTCGCGCAGCCGGGACGAGGTGGCTGTTCTCTCGGCGAGCTTCAACGGAATGCTCAGCCGGCTGCAGGAAACGTTCGAGTCGCAGCGGCGCTTCGTCGCGGATGCTTCGCACGAGCTGCGCACGCCGCTGGCGACGATTCAGGGCAATGCAGGCCTGTTGGCGCACGGACCACCGATCGCCGAGCCTGTGCGGCGCGCCGCCGCCACCGACATCGCCGAGGAGAGCCAAAGGATGAGCAGGCTGGTCGACCGAATGCTTACGCTGGCGCGCGCAGACTCCGGGATGCGCCTCGAGCTGGCGCCGGTCGATCTGCGGGCGGTCGTACTCGACGTGACCCGTCAAGCCGCGGCTGTCCACCCGGAGCGAACATTCGATGTTCGGCTGGTCGACGTGTCAGTCGCAGGCGACGAGGACGCACTGCGGCAGCTTTTGTGGATCGTGCTCGACAACGCGCTTCGCTACTCGCGGTCGAAGATCACGGTCGACCTCGAGGTCGACTCCGGCTGGGCGAGCCTGATGGTCGGCGACGACGGCCCCGGAATCGCGGCCGAAGAGCGCGAGCGGATCTTCCAGCGCTTCTACAGGTCAGACGCATCGCGTACCGGGCAGGGCGCCGGGCTCGGACTTTCCATCGCGCTGTGGATCACTGAGCAGCACCGCGGCCGGATCATCGCCGGCCAAAGCAAAGCCGGGGGCGCCGGGCTGTACGTCGACCTGCCGCTCTTACGACCTTCTTAGCAACAGCACCGATTCTTGGTGCATGTACTCGGTGAACCCGGAACACGCGATCGGACTTGTCGGCGGCCTCCTCGCTCTGCCCATAGCATTGATTGCGCTGCGCTTCCACCCGCGCTGGCGCTCGGTGCCCGGCGCCGTCCGCGCGGCTGCGGTCCTGATGGCCGTCAGCGGCGGCGTGCACCTGGCGCTGCTCCCGCAGCACCTGGCGACGGAGCCGCTTACGTCGGTGCTGTTCCTTCTGAACGGGCTTGCATTCATCGGCCTCGCGACAGCGTTCACATGGAAGTACTGGCGCCTGGCTTCCGCCGCGCTCCTGATCTCGACGGTGCTCGCCTACCTCTTTTACGTCGGGATCGGATTCGAGGGCCCCGACCAGGTGGGCATCGCCACCAAGCTGGTCGAGGTGACCGCGCTCGGCTTGGCCCTGGTGCCCATCAGGGGCGAAGCGGGGCGCACGCACCGGTCATGGCGCTGGGCCACGCTCGGTGTCGCGATGCCGGTGCTGCTCGTCATCACCGGCGCGACCGTCTGGATCGTCGGCCTCGCTCGTCCTGACCCGCTCCACGTCCACGCCGGCGCCCTGCTGCAATCGACGAACCCGTTTCCGACCCCGGTGCAGGTCGACGCCGCCGATCGCCTGTACACCGCTACGAAGACGGCCATCACTCCTTATGAGGACTGGCACCAGGCCTGGGCCGCCGGCTATCGCCCCGGCGGCTCGACAACGTTGCCCTCGACGCACTGGATGAACCAGCGATACGTCGACGCCGGCTACGTCATGGATCCCCAGCGACCGCAGGGCCTCGTCTATGCGAACACCCACCACGGTCCAGTGCTGCTGGGCGCGATGTTCCAGATGAAGGGTTTGAACCGGTTCGGTCCCGACCCGGGCGGCCCGATGACCGCCTGGCACCAGCACGAAAACATCTGCTTCACACCCTTCGGCTTCGAGTTCAGCCTGATGACCCCGTATGCGACGTGTCCCATGGGGGCCATCGACGTCAGCGCGCCGCCCATGCTGCACGTCTGGGTCGTCGACAACCCTCGTGGCGGCCCGTTCGCGGTCGACATCGACCCCAAGGTCGTGGCCGCTCTGGATCGGTCGTGATGGAACGGACCAGCGCCGAAACGAGCCGTCCGGAAATGGTTTTCGTCCTTCTGCTGACCCAGTCCATCTTCTGGATGGTGGCCGGCATCTCGGCGCTTCCTTTTGCGCTCGGCGGCGAGCTGCACATGATCGGGCTCGGGCTGGCGACGCTGCTGTTCGCGTTGTTCGCGTGCCTGGTTGCGATCGGAGCTTTGTGGCGGCGCCGGTGGGCACGGCGCACCGCCTTGGGCCTCGAGGTCGCCTGTCTTGCGGGGTCAGCTCTTCAGCTGCTGCTGCCGATCGGCGCCAACCACGCACCGGTTGCCCTGCTGACCAACATCGTCGTGCCGGCCGCGGTGGTCTGGCTGCTGTGGGGCCGGACGGCTCGGGCCGCTTTCAGGTAGACGAGCGGCGCTTCTGCTCGAGGGCTGAGTGGACCCTCGCGAGCTCAACGTAGAGCTCGCGATTTCGCAGGAGGTTGCGAACGCGCAAGACGACCTCTTCGCGATCGACCGGCTTGGTCAGAAAATCATCCGCGCCAAGGATCAACGCGCTGTTCCGCGCAACATTGCGAGTGTCGCCGGTGAGCATGATCACCGGCAGGTAGCCGAGAGCGTTGCGCGCGCTGCGGAGACGCCGCAAGACCTCGAGCCCGTCCGGATCGGGCATGTGCAGGTCGAGCAGCACGATGTCGGGCTCGAACTCCGCGAAAACCTGCTCAACCTGGCGTGAGTCGTCCAGGGTGCGGATCTCAGCGGCGGTCCCTTGGAGGATCGCCTCGAACAGCGCCAGGTTGGCCGGTTCGTCGTCGACGATCAACACCCTGCCGAACGCCACTATGCGGCCGCCACGGGTTTCGCAATCGGCACTGTGAAGTGAAACTGCGATCCGGCGCCCACGGTGCTTTCGACCCAGATCTTGCCGCCGTGCATGTCGACGATCTGGCGCGTGATCGCAAGGCCGAGACCCGTGCCGACGATCTTTGCCTTGCTCTTGTCCTCGAATCTTTCATAGCGGCCAAACAGCTTTTTCACGAAGTCCGCCGGGATGCCGAGACCGTGATCGATGACGCTCACCTCCACCATGCCGTCGCGGGCCTGCGTCGTCACGAGGACCTCACCCCCGCCGGGCGAATACTTCACGGCGTTGCTGAGCAGGTTGGAGACGACCTGGAACAGGCGGTCGGAGTCGCCGCGGACAACGGGCAGCGTGGGATCCAGGTTGGCGGCGATCGTGTGCCGTGGGCTCGCCGCCCGCGCCCGCTCGGAAGCCTCGGTGATGATGGCGTTGAGGTCGAGGGGCACGATGTTGAGAGTCATACGCCCGGCCTCGATGCGATCGAGGTCCAGCATCTCCGTGATCATCCTGTTCAGGCGCTGGGCATCGTTGTTGATGTCGCCCGCGAACGCCTTGGTTTCGTCAGGCGACAGCTCCTGGTCGCGGATCATCTCGCTGAAGCCCTGGATGCCGACCAGGGCGGTTCGAAATTCGTGACTTACCAGTGAGACGAACTCGCTCTTCAGCTGGCTCAGCCGCTCGAGCCCGGCGAGGTTTGCGATCGCCGCCTCCTGGGCGGTGTGCTGGGCGGTCGCGTCCTCGAACATCGCCAGGAAGAAGTCTGTGTTGCCCCCACGTCTCTTGATCGACGTGGCGCTCCAGTGCAGCCAGACGTTGCCCCCGTCGGCACGCAGCGCATGGCTGTCTGACTCGACGGTGTCCGCGGCTCCGGTCCATAGGGGTTGGAGCGCGTTGACGACACGCTCCATCTCCTCCGGCGGCATGAAATGGGCGATCGAGTCGCCGATCATGTCGGCCGGCTTCGCGTGCAGCAGAATCCCCAGCCGCGGGTTGGCGTCGATGATGGTCATGTCGGTGCCGACGCGGGCGATGCCCAGCGGCGCCTGGACGATGACCTGGTTGAGCAGCGCCGTTCTTGCCTGAACCTGGGCCTCCGCACGACGGCTCTTGACGAGCAGGTTCAGCGAGTCGCGGTGGGTGAGGACCTGGTTGAACACGAAGAGCACGCCGATGCTGCCGGCGAGGACGGTTTCGAACTGGTCCATGGACTGATTGACGAAAGCGATTCGGATTGCCATCAAGGCGGCCGCCAGCGTGGCGACCCAGGGCAGAGCCATCTGCCATAGCTCGATCGGTCCCTCTTCGGTTTCGGGTTCCACCGCCGGCACGGGCCACAACGGCGCGAGCGCGATCAGCAGGTAGCCGATGACCCAGCCGATGTCGAGGACGCTGCCGATCGCTCCATACGTGCCGTTGGCGGTGAGGTATGTGAACGTGCTGTCGGCCACCGCGATCGACGCCAGCCCGGCGATCAAGAGCACCATGCGTCCGAACTGCGCTTTGCTCGCCCGGCGCAATGCGATCAGCAGCACCGTGATGACGACGACGTCGCCGACCGGGTAGGCAAGCCCGATCAGCGTCGCGGGGACCGGCTGCTGAGATTGGTCGTAAACGGTGCGCAGTCCGAGCGCCCAGGCGACGAAGAGAAGCGAAAGGGCGACGATCGCTCCCGCAAGCACCGCTTCTCCACGCGTGGCCAATCGCCTCGGGGCCGTCGTGAAGGTCAGGACTCCCGCGATCGCCAGCGGGATCGCCAGCAAGAAGCCGATGTCCGCCGCCGATGGGAACGGCACCGAGATCCCCTGAAACACCTCGTACGAGGACCAGATGGCTTCGCCGATCGTCCAGCTTGCGGCCGATGCCGCCAGCAGCGCCCAGCCCGCCTGTGTTCGTCCCGACGACCGGCGCGCGGCAACGACCAGGCTGATCGCCGCGATCCCGCTGGCCACGCCCTCACCGATGTCGTCGATCGCGATCGTCGGCTTGTCGCCGCCGATGCGAAACGCGGTCCAGATGAGGAAAAGCACGGATGCCGCGAGGGCAAGCCCGGCCGCGATCGCGAATCGTCTCCATTCGGGGGAGAGAACCGCGCGGCGCAGGAAGGCGGGGACGATGCTGGTGGTGGTGTCAGCTTCGGGCTGAGCGGTGTTCAGCGCCGGCAGATCGGCGGGGGAAGTTTGCCAGGCCACTTATCGGGAACCGTATGTTAATTCAAAGCAACCTTGAGTTAACATTGCGCGACCGGAACAGAGCCGAGAGGGGTGAGATCGGGACTTTGTGAAGGAGCTGCAGTCATCGATCAAGTCGTGTTAGAAAACCGCGAAGCGGCCTCCGCCTTCCAGGACGATGAAGGACTAGAGGCCGGGGAAAGCACGTCTGACCGTTCGGCGGCCCTGGTTGCGGTTGCGCTTGCGGCCCTGCTGCTGGCGGTGCTTCCCGCGGCAATCGGCATCGCCATCTTGCTCGGCACGACACTACCACTCGAGTTTGGCGCGGGAGCCGCCATAGCGATCCTGGGCGGCATCAAGCTCGCCGCGGGGGCTTCGGGCCTGGTGGCCGCGGCGCGCAAGCCGCGGCCGGCCTGGCTTCCTGTTTCGAACCTCTAGCGGTCTTGGGCCGCAAAGGAGGTGAGATTTGATGAGGAAGCTGATCCTGGCCGCCATCCTGGCGGCAACGATGGCCCTCTCGCTGGCGACGACCGCCGGCGCGGGTGTTCTTCCACCCTGTTGCTGATCGACTGGAAACGCACCGAGCCGCGTTAATCCAATCGTGTCAACCTGTCGTGCTGTCCTGTAAGCTGGCGCGCAATGCCTGAAGCTGACGCGCGCTCGGCTCCAATCGGCAGCCCGTCCGGCCGCCGAGGCCGGCGTCACGGTATCGAGATCAAGGCAGGATCGGTGAAGCAGGCCCGCAAGGAAGCGGGCCTCAGCCTGGCCCAGGTCGCCAACGGGGCGGTCAGCCGGACCGCGATCTATTTCGTCGAGACCGGCAAGGCCAAGCCCTCGATGGAGACCTTGATTTTGATCGCCGAGCGAACCGGACGGCCTCTCGACTTCTTCCTGGCCCAGCCGTCGACGCTCGAACCGAGGTCTTCGCCGCGGACATTGGAGCTCGAGCTGCTGATGGCGACCAACGACCTTCAGGGTGCGCTTGCCACCGGCCGGGCATTGCTCGCACAAGAGACTGATCCGGAAACGAAGGCGCGTGCCCAGCACCTTGTCGCCTATGCGTTGCTGCGAACCGCACAACCCGTGGAGGCGAGGCGGCTCGCGGCTGCCGCGCGAGATTACTTCGAGAGGACCGGCGACCGCCTCATGACGGCCGAATGCCTCGGCCACGAAGCGTCGGCTGCGTATCTGCTCCAGGATCCGACGGCGCTGGGCCTGGCCGTGCGAGCCCTCGAGCTCTGCCGTTCCCTGCGTCCGGTGCCCGAGACGACCGAGGCCCGGCTGCTGTTCGTGCTGGGATCCGTGCACGTCACGAACGAGGACTGGCCGGCTGCGATCGACTGCTACGAGAGGGCGATCTCCGCGGGCGAGGTGGTTCAAGACCTGAGGCGGCTCTCCCTGATGTACGCCGGATTGAGCCTCGCGTACAAGGAGACGGGCGAGCTGAACCAGGCTTCTTACTACGCGCAGCGCGCCATCTCCATCCACGAGACCCTCAACGATCGGCTGTCGCTGGCCCGATCGGAGAACAACCTTGCCCTCCTCCTGGTCAAGCGCGGCGAGCTTGACGCCGCAGGGCAGCATCTGAACCGCGCGCTGTCATTGTTCGACGAGGCGGCTGTCGAAGTCGGCCGAGCCGAGATCCTGCTGAGCCTTTGTGAGCTTGACATCGCGCGGTCGCGACTGGACGCGGCCGAGACCTACGCCGTCGAGGCGCGAACCTACGCCGAACGCCTCTCCGAGAAAGCGACGCTGGCGGACGCCCACCAGTGGCTGGGCCGCATCGCTGCCGAGCGTGGCGATCATGTCCGCGTCGACGCCGAGTTCCGCGAGGCCTGGGGAATCCTCGATGCACTCGGCGCCGAGGAGCGGCTGAGCCGCTGCCACGTCGTCTACGCCGAGCTGCTCGAAAAGCGCGGCGACCTGGCCGCGGCAAATCGCCAGCTGCGGCTCGCCCTCAACCGGCTGCACCCCGCCAAGATCGCTCCCCCGTCCCAGCTGGTGGAACGAACCGCAACGGCCTGATCGGTCGATCACCTCGATCGCCGCGAATTCGCATGGCTTGGCGACTGATACGGGCTAAGAATGCGTTAACTCAAACGTTTGAAGCTACGATGTCTCCCCGTGATTCACTTAACAGCTTGGGTAGGACGGCCAGGTAGTGGCGGTCGTACTGGTAGTTGACGACGGCCTTGCCAATCGAGAGCTGGTCCAGGCCTACCTGAGCGGCCTCGACTGCGACGTCCGCCTCGCGGCGGACGGGGCTTCCGCACTCGAGCAGATCCAGCAAGAGCCTCCGGACCTGGTGCTTCTCGACGTTCAGATGCCCGGCATGGACGGCTACGAAGTGTGCCGCAGAATCAAGGCGGGCCCCGGAGGGCGCTTGCTGCCGGTCGTCATGATCACCGCCCTGAACCAGACCGATGATCGCGTGCGGGCGCTCGAGTCGGGCGCGGACGACTTCATGGCCAAGCCGGTAGAGAGGGTCGAGCTCGTCGCCCGGGTCCGTTCTGCCCTGCGCCTGAAGGCGCTCTACAACACGCTCGACAGCGCCGAGCAGGTGATCTTCACGCTTGCGGCGGCGGTCGAGGCGAAGGACTCCCTGACCGAGAAGCACACGCAGCGCGTGGGCGAGTCGGCGCGCCACCTTGGGGCACGCCTGGGCCTGCCGGACGTGGCACTGGACGCCCTGTACCGGGGCGGCATCATCCACGACATCGGCAAGATCGGCGTTCCCGATTCGATCCTGCTCAAGCCTGGCCCACTCGATCCTGAAGAGACGACGCGCATGCGATCGCACGTGCTCATCGGCGAGAACATCGTGCGGCCGCTCCGCTCGGCCTCGACGCTGCTCCCGATCATCCGCCATCACCACGAGCGTTTCGACGGCAGGGGCTACCCCGATGGCCTGCGCGGACGCGAGATCCCTCGTCTCGCGAGGATCGTCGCCGTCTGCGACGCCTTCGATGCGCTGGTCAACGATCGTCCCTACCGCCCCCGCCTTCCGGTGGATCGAGCTCTGGCGGTGCTCGTCGACGGCGCCGGCCACCAGTGGGATCCCGAGGTCGTCGACCTGTTCGTGGGCGAGATGCCCGCCATCCACCGGCTTGGCGCAGCCTGAGCAGAACATCGTGACCAGCGTCCTGGCGGTCCTGCAGAACGTCACCACGGTCGCATTCGTCTTGCTGGGCGTCGGGACCGCCATCACGTGGGCTCGGCACCGAGACCGCTCGCTCGGGTGGCTGGCCCTGGCCATCATCCTGTTGTCCTCGGTTTCCGTGCTCGGCCGCCTGCCGGCGCTCCTGCATTACACCCCGCCGCTGCTCAGCCAGATCGACCTGATCTTCTTCGTCGGCTCGAGCTACGCGCTGCTGCGCTTCCGCGCCTCGCTGATACCGCTGCCTCGCATCTGGCACATAGCCGCAGTCGCGGCGATGGTGCTGGCGCTGGCGGTTTACTTCCTGGCCAGCCTCCTCGGCGCGGTCGGCGGCGGGTCGACCCAGCTCATGACGGGCGCGGCGCTCCTCATCCTGCTGGTCTGGGCGGCGACCGTCATCGAGCCGTGTGTGAGGTTCTGGCTGGTGGCGCGGGGCCTCCCCGCGGTTCAGGCATGGCGACTGCGCTCGCTCAGCCTCGGCTTCGCGGGCATCGTCGCCATCCTGCTTTTCGCTCTGTTGGCGCTTGGTGCCGGCGCGGCGAGGGCCAACCAGGGCGTGCAGCTCATCGTCCAGCTGGTGGTCCTCGCGGTCGTCCCGCTCCTGTACGTCAGCTTCTCGCCGCCGTCGTGGCTGCGTAGGGAATGGCGCGCGGCCGAGGAAGAAGGTCTCCGCGCGTTCATGGAGGAGCTCCTACTGAGCGAGGATCGAGATGCGCTCGCCAACCGGGCGCTCGAGTGGGCGATGCGATTGGTCGGCGGTGCCGCCGCGGCCCAACTCGACACGGCTGGAACTTTGCGCTCCTCGCGGGGCTTCGTGTCGGATCAGCTCAACGATCTGAAGGAGGGCATCGGCCAGCTCAGCGAAGGCGTGGGCCGCTTGAACATCGGCGGCTCGGATCGTTCCGTTTTGATGCTGCCGATCAAGGGGTTGTCCGGCGCGGGAGCGCTGGTCGTCGTCTCCGGTCCGTTCACGCCCGCATTCGGCTCGGATGAGATGCGCCGCGTGCAGCAGTTCATGAGCGCGTTCGCGACCGCGCTCGATCGCAGGCACCTGATCGTCAGGTTGGAGGAGAGCAACGCGCAGCTCCAGGCGGCGAACCGTCACAAGAGCGTGTTCCTCGCCAGCATGAGCCACGAGCTGCGGACGCCTCTCAACGCCATCCTCGGTTTCTCGGAGCTGCTGATCGACGCCAACAATGGGCAGTTCACGCCCGCGACCCGCAAGCGTTTTCTCGAGCAGATCCATTCGAGCGGCAAGCACCTGCTCGGCCTCATCAACGACATCCTCGACCTCTCCAAGATCGAGGCGGGGCAGATGGAGCTGCGTCTCCAAACCGTCAGCGTCGAGGAGATCGTCAATCAGGTCTCGGCGACGGTTGAGCCGCTTGCAGCTCAGAAGAAGATTCAGGTGAAGATCGTCGACGGCCCGGCGGGCGACATCACGGCCGACGCCGGCAAGGTGAAGCAGATGCTGCTCAACCTCGCGTCGAACGCCGTCAAGTTCACGCCCGAGGGCGGCATGGTCACGATCGAGACGCGCAGGCGCCCAGACTCGATCGAGGTGTCCTTCAGCGACACCGGCATCGGGATCGACAAGCTCGACCAGGAGCGCATTTTCCACGAGTTCCAGCAGGTGGACTCTGGAGTGGGTCGGTCCCAGGCCGGCACCGGGCTCGGCCTGACGCTGACGCGCCGTTTCGCCAGGCTGCACGGCGGTGACGTCCGGCTGGAGAGCGAACCTGGCAAGGGCAGCGTCTTCACGATCAGCCTGCCGATCCAGGCGCACGGCCCAGAGCCGCCGGCCGCCCCCGCGGCGGCGGGCCGCGCTACCGACTCGTCGCGACCCCTGGTACTGGTGGTGGAGGACGATCCCGCCGCGGCGGAGCTGCTCACCCGGCAGCTGGAGCGTGCCGGCTTCGGCACCGAGGTGGCTCGCAGCGGCGGCGACGCCATCGCCAAAGCGATCGAGCGTAGGCCGGCCGCCATCACGCTCGACATCCTCCTGCCCGACCTCGACGGATGGGAGGTGCTCACGCGCCTGAAGCGTGAAGCGGCCACGAGCGAGATACCGGTCGTGGTCGTAAGCGTGGTCGACAACCCCGAGCTGGGCATCGCGTTGGGAGCGCTCGACTACTTCGTCAAGCCGGTCCCGGCCAACGAGCTGATCAACCGCCTGAGCCGATTCAAGTTCGGACGTAAGGCGGGCGAGAAGCCTCGCATCCTGGTCGTCGACGACGAAGCCGCCAACCGCGAGTGGTTGAAACGTATTCTCGAGCCCGCAGGGTTCGCGGTCATCCAGGCGCGCGGCGGGCAGGAAGCGATCGAGCTTGCCAAATCGCGCAAGCCGGACCTGGTGCTGCTCGACCTGATGATGCCGGACGTCACCGGTTTCGACGTGGTCGAGGCGCTTCGGGCCGACGACCGCACGAAGTCGACGCCGATCCTGGTTCTCACCGCCAAGCACCTCACGGAAGCAGACATCCGCCAGCTGAACGGACACGTTTCCACGATCCTCAAGCGTGGGTCCACTGGCGCCTCGGATTTGCTCCAGCTCCTGCGCCAGGCGGTCGACTCCACGTCACCTACGAAATGAACGGCCCCGCGTTGATCCTCATCGTCGAGGACAACGAGGCGAACCGGCTGCTCGCGGGCGCGGTGCTCGAGCGCGAGGGCTACCGCGTCGAAATGGCGGGCAACGCGGAAGAAGCTCTGCAAAGGCTCGCGACGGGCGCGCCGGACCTGATTCTCATGGACGTGCAGATGCCCGGCATGGATGGGTTGACGCTCACCCGGCGCTTGAAGGACGACAAACGGACCGCAGGCATTCCTGTGATCGCGCTCACCGCCCTCGCGATGACGGGCGACCGGGAGCGGACGCTGAAGGCCGGCTGCTCCGGCTACATCTCGAAGCCGATCAACACGAGGACGTTCGCCTCCGAAGTAAGCAAGTTCCTGCCGAGCGGGTAGCCCGAGCCGGCTAGGCGCGTGCTGCCTGGCGAGGGCGGCGGCGAAGGGCGGCGTCGGCATCGTCAATCGAGACGCGTGGACGCCTGAAGTTCCTCAGCGCGAACCTATCGCACGCCGTCTCGGCCGCGGATTTCTTGCCGAGCTCCTCATGCAGGTACCAGTGCATCCACTCGTGGCAGTACAGGAAGCGCAGGACCTCCCGGCGCAAGCGGAACGAAACGCTCTCGGACGTCCAAGAGAAGCGGATGCCCTTTCCGCTCTTACGGCGCGCGGCATAGATGACCGGCTCTTTGAAAGGACGAAAAGGCACCGGCACCTGAAGGACGATCCGGCGCTCCTCGAACTCGCAACGCGCGGCGAGGTGAGGGGAGGTCCGGTATCGAAGCGGTTTGACCACGACCTCGTAGTCGCCCGCGCGAGGCAGCCCGACGAGCGTGCGGCGGGCTTCCGCATCCGACATGCCCTGGAGGTCGCTTCGGATGACCATGCCGGGAGCATACGGTCGCCGGCGAATTTGACGCCATGGATCCAGACGTGCTGAATGTTGGGTAGGGAGCCCGGCGAGGGCGTTGATCGGATGGGGGAGCCTGGCCTGCAAGGGCCGGGCTCTTCCACCATATGGGGGTGACCAGCGGGACCAAGGCGAGCCGCCTCCTGATCCTCAGCACCGGCGCCGGCAGCGTCACGCCCGAGAACGAAGCGAAGCTGCGCGCCCTGTTCGCGGATCACCTGATCATTCCCTTCGACCCGAAGCAGGACTTCGAAACCCTGATCACCTCGCGGGCGCGTGTAGTCATCGCCGGCGGCGACGGCAGCATCGGGTTCGTCATCCGCAAGCTCGCCGACTCCAAGCACCCGGTGGGCATCGTCTCGCTGGGGACGTTCAACAACTTTGCGACAGCCCTTGGTCTGCCCACTGACCTCGACAAGCAGATTCACGTGGTCAAGAAGGGGCGGCCTCGCCCCATCACCCTGGGACGTGTGAACGGGACGGTGTTCGTGGAGGCGTGCGCGATCGGTCTTTTCGGCGAGACGATCGCTCTAGGCCAGGACATGAAGGACTTCGAGTACGGGAGGCTCGCGGACGGGCTGGCCAATGTCCTGACCGCCAAACCCTTCAATTACGAGCTGGAAGGCGACCTGAAAGGCGACGGCACGGCGATGTCGCTCGTCTTCACCAACACCGCCTCATTCGGTGCGGGGCTTCCCGTCGGCGACAGCACGCCCAGAGAGCCCAACCTGCAGTTCTCCGCCAACACGGGTCGCACGCGCACCGACATCGCCGGCCGCGCGATAGCATCCGCCCTCCTCATGAAACACAGGGAGGAAGGGGAGAGCGAACTGTTCCGGTTCCGAAAGGTCGAAGTGCGGACCACGCCGCGGGTTCGCGTCTACGCGGACACCGTGCTCGTCGGCACGACGCCGGCGACGGTCACCGCCGAGGTCAGCGCGGTGAAGGTGATCCTCCCCTAGGTGAAGGTGATCCCCCCTTAGAGGAAACGCGGCAGCTTGAGGAGCCAGGCGGTGACGGTCCCGGTGCCGACTCCGATCAGCGCGCCGGCCGTGACGTCGCTGGGGAAGTGATGGCCGAGGTGCACCCGCGACGCACCCACCAGGGTGGCCAGGGTGAAGACGAGCGGAGCCGCATTCGGATAGAAGGTGGACAGCGCCGTCGCCGCGGCAAAGGACGACGCGGTGTGGCCGGACGGGAATGATGCGTCGGCGGTGCGAATCCCCACCACCATGACCTCGCGGGCGACGAACGGGCGCCGGCGACGGAATATCGGCTTGACCATCCGCTGGACGACGTAGGTGGTCCCCAGCGACGCCAGCGCGGTGGCGATGCCGGCGCGCCGCCCCCTCGGCCCGCCGAGCCACGCCACCCCGATCCCCGCCGCCACCCAGCCCGCACCCTCGCCCAGGTCGGAGAGCAGAGAGATGTAGCGGTCGCTCCGCGGCGAATGCGGCAAGCCGTGGATGGCTTCGAACACGCGCCGATCCAGCGATCGCGGAAGGATCTGCGGCGGCGTGACGCCAGGATCCATATACAAACCGTAACGCCGGTTTCACAGTCCGTACCGGCTTCCGGCTCGGCGTTCTAATAAGGTGAGGAAGCTCATATCGAGCTGGTTGCCAGTTCGCGTTCTGATCGCATATGGCGAGAGCCAGGCCGGCAACTACGCTTTGGCCCTCGCGTTCAGCTGCATGCTCGCGATGTTTCCCCTGGTGCTTGGCGTCCTATCGCTTGTGGGTTTCGCGATTCGCGATCCGGCGACAGAAGCCAAGGCCCAGACGTTGATCATCAAGCTGTTCCCCGGCGCCGCGCAGCCACAGCTGCTCGATGCCCTGGTCGGAGTGAAGCGGTCGGCGGGATGGATGGGAATGCTGTCCGTCGCCGGCTTGCTGTGGAGCGCGGGCAGCATCTTCTCCACGATGGAGTTCGCCTTCACGCAGATCTTCGGGACCAGGCAGCGAGACATGGTGAGGCAGAAGCTGATGGGCCTCGTGATGATGTTCCTGCTCGTGGTCGCCGTCGGCGTCACCGTCGCTGCGAATGCGGTGGCGGCGCTGTTCCCGCTGGCCTGGGTGTCGGGATTCGTTGTCGGATCGGCCGTAATGGTCGGGTTGCTGGTCATGCTCTATCGCTTCGTGCCCAACCGAACCTTCGAAGTGCGTGACGTGGTTCCGGGGGCCATGCTGGCCGGGATCTTGATCGAAGTCTTCTCGCTCGGCTTCCCCCTGTACGTGCGCCTGGCGGGAGGTTTCAACACGTACGGCGCGCAGTTCGGGCTGTTCTTCCTGCTCGCCGCGTGGTTCTACGTGGTCAGCGAGCTCATCCTGCTCGGTGCGGTCTACAACCGGTTCCGGCTCGGGCAGCCGACCGCCAAGGGTCTGGTGGCGAGCCCGATGCAGGAATCCAGGGAAGTTCGGCGGCCGATCGAGGTGATCAGGGAGTCGAAGAGCCGCCCTGCGTAGTCGCGTCCGGCGTAGGCGTTACCAATGCGGGAGGTATGAATTGGCAACGAAAAAACGGAAAGCTCTGAGCACGCGCCAGAAGAACAGGCTGCCGGCCGAGCGCTTCGCTTTCACGAAGAAGCGCAAGGAACCGATCACCGACGCCCGCCACGTGCGCAACGCGGTAGCGCGATTCGACCAGGTCCAGGGCGTCACCAACGCTGAGCGCGATGCGGCGTGGAGGCGCATCCGGGCCGCGGCTCGCAAGTTCGGTGTCGAGATCCATGTCCGTGGGTGGCGGTCGTTGATGAAGTAGTCTCGCGCTGGAATGGCCGGGTCCAGCCAGCGCACCGCCTCCAAGCTCGAGTTCCTCGAGGGTTCGCGTTCAGGAATCCGCTATGACCCGGATCAGCTGCGAGGCACGGACCCGGCCGACGGTCGCACGCTGCTTGCGCGCTACGACCTCGCCGCGGCCCGCGCCCGCCTGACCCGGCAGGCCATCGCCGCTCGTCGCGGCGGCGTGTGGCGCTGGGAGGAGCTGCTGCCTGTGCGCCGGCGATCGTCGATGACGACGCTCGGCGAGGGTGCGACGCCACTGCTGCCGCCGGCCCGCCTGGCCTCGAAGCTCGGATTGCGCAGGCTGTTCATCAAAGCCGAGAGCGTGAATCCGACAGGCTCTTTCAAGGCGAGGGGAATGGCTGTCGCGGTGAGCCGTGCGGTCGAGCTTGGCGCCGATCACCTCGTCGCTCCATCGGCCGGCAACGCTGGCGGGGCTTTAGCGGCTTACGCGGCCGCGGCCGGCGTGCAGGCGACGGTCGTGATGCCGGCCGATGCCCCGATCGCCAACCAGCAGGAGGCGGCGCTTTGTGGCGCGCGCGTCATCCTCCTCGACGGACTCATCACGGACTGCGGCAAGCTGGCTCGGCTGATCGCCGAGCTGAGCGGCGCGTTCGACATGGCCACGCTCCGTGAGCCCTACCGGGTCGAAGGCAAGAAGACGCTCGGCTTCGAGCTCGCCGAGGACTTCGACTGGGCCCTGCCTGACGCTGTCGTGTATCCGACCGGCGGCGGGACTGGGCTCGTCGGCATGTGGAAGGCCTTCGACGAGCTGGAGGCGCTCGGGCTCATCGGCCCCGCCCGGCCGCGCATGTACGCGGTCCAGGCGGACGGCTGCGCGCCGATCGTCCGCGCCTTCGAAGACGGCGCGGGGTTCGCCGAGCCATGGGCGCACGCGGTGACGCGCGCCGCCGGCATACGAGTGCCATCGGCGCTGGGCGACCATTTGATCCTCGATTGCCTGCGGCGCTCCGGGGGAGGTGCGATCGCGGTCCCTGAAAGCGAGATCGACGCGATGCAGGCCTTCGCCGCCCGTGAGGGCGCCGGCTACCTCAGCCTCGAGTCGTCGGCCGCCCTGGCGGCGCTGCCGCTCATGCGCGAGCGAGGGCTGATCGGAGCGGACGAGCGGGTGGCGCTGTTCGACACCGGAGCCGGCTTCAAGTCCGAGGCGCGGTCCATGGACAGGCCGCCCGTCGTATCGAATGACCCCGGCGCCTGGCCGGACGTGATCGCGAGCCTGAACGTCGCCAAGGTGCCGGACCCCCGAGGGCCCATATGATGACCTTCGGTGAGGGACCTCCTGCTGTGGTGCGCGCAGAATTCCTGGCTCTCCGAGCATGTGCCTCAATGGGGCTTCGTCAGGCGGGCTGTGAAACGGTTCATGCCGGGTGAGGACTTCGACTCCGCGCTGAAGGCGTCGGTTGCGTTCAAGAGCCTCGGCATCGGCGCCGTCTTCACGAAGCTCGGCGAGAACATCAAGGCGATGTCGGACGCCACCGCCGCCGTCGAGCACTACGAGATGGTCTTGAAGACAGCTGCAGAAGCCGGCCTCGAGCCCGAGATCTCGGTCAAGCCTACGCAGGTCGGCCTCGACATCGACCCAGACGCAACTTTTGCCAACCTGAACAGGCTGGCCGAAGCAGCCGCACGCGCCAAGGGCTTCCTCTGGATCGACATGGAGGGCAGCGCCTACACGGATCGCACGATCGACCTTTACAACCGCGTCCACTCGAGGCACCCAGCTGTTGGCGTTTGTCTGCAGGCCTACCTGTACCGCACCGCGGCGGACGCCTACCGGATGCTGGCCTTCAAGCCCGCGATCAGGCTCGTCAAAGGCGCGTACGCCGAGCCCGCGGATCGCGCGTTCCCCGCCAAGCGTGATGTCGATGCCAACTACCTTGCGTTGAGCGCGCTGATGCTGCCCGACGCGAACCGAGGGCGACTGCGCCTGGTCCTCGCCACCCACGACCTACCGCTGATCGACCGCATCGCGCGATTTGCCGACGCCATCGGCATGGACCGTCACCAGCTCGAGGTGCACATGCTCTACGGCATCCAGTCGGCGCAGCAGGTGAAGCTTGCGGCCGAGGGCTATCGGGTCAAGGACCTCATCGCGTATGGCGACGCCTGGTATGCGTGGTACTTGAGAAGGCTCGCCGAACGCCCCGCGAACGTGATGTTCGTGGCGCGACAGATGATCGGCTAGTCGACCTTCGTCAAGAAGATTTCGAACTCGATCGTGACCTGAGGATCGACGGTCGTGAACGGCACCGAAGGTGGCGTGATTCCGTAATCGGTCATCACGATCGAGACGCTCCCCGCGACCTCGACCTTGCTTCCGGAAACCTGCGCCTTCGCCGTGGCGGTCACGTCCTTCGTGACCCCGTGGATGGTCAGCTTTCCTGGCAGCGTGACATCGACCGGCCCTGATGTCGATCCGGCGACCGAGATCGATGAGGCGGTGAACGTCGCGTTCGGAAACTGCTGAAGGTTCATCTGACGCGAGACGTAACCGTCGCGCTGCGAGACGTCGCGGCCGCCGACCGTATCGGCGCTGTGCAGCCCGGTGAGGACGGCGGTGATCGTGATCGTACTGACCTGGTAGCCGCTCGAGTCACCGGCCACGGTGAGATTTCCGGTGACGCTTGACGTGCGCGCTACGGCTTCGTGCTTGGAGGTCTCGCCGACGAACAGCTCCTTGACGCGGTAACCCGCGACCGAGCCGGTGGCGACCGTCCAACTCCCGGCGAGGGTGCCCGCGGTCGAGGGGGACGGCGTCGAAGAGGCCTGGGCGCTGGGCGTCGCCGAGAGTCCGAGCGCATTGGGCGACGAGCGGAGGCCGGAGAAGAAGTAGACGTAGGCGCCGGTTCCGGCCAGCGCTATGACCGCGATGAACGCGGCGCCGGCAATGAGCAATCGACTCTTCATGATGGCCTCGTTTGCAGTGGAGGCAGGGCCAGCATTTCGCTGGCCCCGCCGTTCAATGACCGCACTTTAGGGTACGGTCGGAACCTGCCCAGCGTTCTCCTGGGCCTCGCGCGCCGCGCTCTCACCGGCCTCGTGGGTGGCGTCCTCGTTGGGAACGAACTTGCCCGTGGACGAGCCGGGCGTCGGGGTTGGGCTTGCCGCGTTCGCGGCCGCTGCCGCGCTGAGAGCCGACACGCCGTACAGGGTGGCTCCAACCACCCCTCCTACCAGCATCGACCCGGCGATGGCCGCTGCTGTGACTGCCGTACGCACTCTGTTCATGGTTGCTGACTTCCTCCTGATCGTTATTGGCTCGAGCGTTGCCGTCGAGACTGGCGCCCGTCGCTCAGCGCGCCGTGTGAGGAAGCTGTGAGTTTGTCGAGACGAAAGCAGAAAATGATCCGGCGGAGCCGCTTACGCGTATCGACCTACAGCGCCGGAAGGGGATTGGAGGAAGGATGAGCTTCAGCATCGAGCGTTACAAAGAGGAGTCGAGGAAACTCGACACCACCGGGATCGACTGGCAGGCCGTGACGGCCAGCCCCCTGTCGAAGGGAGACCTGTTCTGTCTCCACTACATGATGGACATCGAAAATCACGTCCCCCTGTATCTCTCGCACCTGCTGGTCACCCGGGCCTGCATGGACCCCATCCTCACCGCGTTCCTCGCGTGCTGGAACTACGAGGAGCTCTGGCACGGCGAGAACCTCGGCAAGCTGCTCAACCTCTACGGCATCGAGTTCGACGCGCAGGACCGCATCGCCAACGTGCGCGCCAACCTCGGCTTGCAGAACAGCGTCAGCATCCTTTCGACGATGGTGGGCTCGTGGCTGCTGAAGGACTTCTCGGCCGTCTACCTCACGATCGGGGCGATCAACGAGCTCTCGACGCTGACCGGTTACGCGGCTCTCATCCGCAAGTCTGGACACCCGGTGCTCAAAGACTTGCTGGGCCGGATCATCAAGGACGAGCGGCGGCACTACGCCTTCTACTTCAACTCGGCCAAGGAGTGGCTGGCGGGAAATGAGAAGGCGCAGCGCGTGGATCGCTGGATGCTGAATCGATTCTGGGTTCCCGTGGGCCAGGGTGTGAAGACGCAAGAGCAGGTCGACGCGCTGGCGCTCTACCTGTTCGACGACGAGCAGGGTGAGGAAGACCTGCTGGCGCTGGACGAGAAGATCGGCAAGCTCCCCGGCCTGGCCGGGATCGAGCTCATGTCCAAGGCGCTGTACGCGGCCCGAGAGCGCCGGCGCCAGAACCCGGAGTGGGCGTGGAGGCTCATCGACAACGAGGAGTGGGCGGTCGCGCCACCGAAGAAGTCGCCGATCGGCGAGCTGACAACGCGCCGGAAGCACGGCGAGGCCACCGTGAGCGCGCTGGAAGGTACATGAGCCGATAGCCACCGAAGGACTCCCCGATGCCGAGCTCGCGGTCGTCCTGGCGGCCGGCAACCAGGATGCGCTGTTGGAGCTGTACGACCGATATGCCGGCCTGGCATACGCCGTCGCCATGCGGGTGCTGGGAGATCCCGCCCGCTCGGAGGACGTGGTTCAAGAGGCGTTTTTGAAGATCTGGACCAACGCCTCCTCCTTCGATCCCAAGAAAGGCTCGCTGCGCACATGGCTGATCACCGCGGTCCGCAATCGTTCCATCGACTATCTGCGAGGTCGCGGCGCGCATGAGCGCCAGGAGCTGGAGCTGCAACCGGAGCTGGTCGAATCCAGCGTCCGTTCCGATCCCTGGCACGAGGTTTCGCTTTCGCTCGAACGGATGGCCGTGCGGGAGGCCGTCAGCAGCCTGCCCGCGGAGCAGCGGCAGGCCGTCCAGCTCGCGTATTTCGGGGGCTACTCGCAGGCCGAGATCGCGGACATGACCCATGTGCCGCTCAGCACTGTCAAAGGCAGGATGCGACTTGCCCTGGAGAAGCTGAGCTCGTATCTCCAGGGTAGGGGGCTGATCAATGTCTGACCACGAAGAGTTGGAGAGCACGGTCGCGGCCTGGGTTTTGGGCGCGCTCGACCCGGGCGAGGCGGAGAGCATGCGGGTGCACGTCGAGGGCTGCGCAACGTGCCGCCAGACTGCCGCCCGCCTGCGCCGAGCCGCGGATTCGCTGCCGCTCGACGTGGAGGAGGTCGTCCCGCCGGCCCGGCTGCGCGAGCGCGTTCTGATCGCCGCGACGGCCGCTCGCGCATCGACGATGCCCAGCGCGCCCGCGCGGAAGAGATCCGCCCCGGTGCCCGGGCGCTGGAAGCCTGTCGCCACCTTGCAGCTCGGCCGCCTGACGGCCTTCGCCGCCGCGGCGACGGTGCTGCTGGCTTTGCTGATCGGCCTCGTGGTAGGCGGCCTGCTGGGGCGTGGCTCCGTCTCGCCGCCACCGCCTCAGGTCGCCCGCTTCACGCTCGCCGGGCATGGAGCTCTCGCGGCCGCTCACGGCACGGTGATCGACCTGAAGAGTGACGGCGTGACGTTGGTCGACTTCAGCGGGCTGCCCGCTCTCGACAAGGGAAAGGTGTATGAGGTGTGGCTGATAACCCCAGGCGGGCATCCGGACTCCGCGGCCGTGTTCGTACCCGACAGCAACGGCAGCAAGGTCGTGCTGGTGAACATGCCGCTGAAGGGTTACTCGCAGATGGCGGTCACAGCGGAGGACGGCCCGGACGGCTCCACCGCGCCGACCCAGCAGCCGCAGCTGTACGGAGCCTTATAAGGGGGAACCTGCCGGTTCCCCCTCATCGCCGGGCGCTGCGCGCGCGGCTGCTCTCTTTCCCGCTGTTTGGATTTACGGAATCTTTCTCCCCGCGACGATGGAAGGGGGGAGAGACACGCGAGTTTGCGGCCGGGATAAACCCGGCCGCCCAAGCCACGCGATTACTTCGATAAAGAGCCCTCTCATAAAAAATCAGCGGCGAGAGTTTCTCTCGCCGCTGATCCGGTTGCGCGAATCGCTATTTACATACGGCCGGGAATCGGGGCCGGATCAGGAGCTTCGTCTTCGGTTTCTTTGGAAACCTCTGGGTTCTCCGTCTTCTCCGGCTCCTCCACCTCTCCCACGGCGTGCATCTTTTCCATGTGGTTGGCGAGGTCTTCCGAGTTGTCGACCTCTTCGCCGCAGATGTTGCACTGCACGGTTCCATCCTCCTGGCGCTTGATCGAGGTCTGAGGTTGTGAGGCGCCCAACCCTTGCGGGTCAAACGCCTCGACTAAGCAACGCCCGAGCCCATGGATCTACTCGCTAGGCCACTTTCGCGGCGGCGGGGGCGAGCTCGAGGATTCGCTTGGTGGGTGGCCCCTGCGGCTCATGCTCACGTGAGAGGTAGCGCCGTGTTGAGCGGTAGGCGCGGCTGATCAGCTCGGGCGTGCGGCTGAAGTCGGCAGGCGACACAGCCGGCCCGTCGATCATAGGCAGCAGGCGGATGTCCGCCAATTGCGTATGAGCCGCGATCTCAGCATGCCAGCGCTGCTCGACCACGCGGGCGAGTGCTTGTAGGGCCATTCCGATCGCACTCGTCCTCTCTTGTTTGAGCCACGGGTAGCCGATCGGAAGTACGTACACCTGCGTCGCCCCCTGCGCGATCGCTACGGCGATCGGCGTGAGGTCGGCCACCCCGCCATCGACGAGCTCGCGGCGCGCGATCGTGACGGGCGGAAACACTCCAGGAATCGCCGTGCTCGCGAGCAGCGCGGGCACGGCCGGGCCCGAGGAGAGCACGACCGCGTGCCCGTTCTTGAGCTCGGTGGCGACCACGTGGATCGGGATCGAAGCATCCTCGAGCCGCTCGTACGGGATGTGGCGCTCGATGAGAGCTCGCAGGCCGGCGTTGGGGATGACGTGGTTGGTCCTCCCGAACAGCCCAAGCGCTCCAGCCCATGCGCTGAGAGGAAAGATGTCCTGCCGCCGCAATGCGCACCAGATGGCCGCGAGCTCCTTGGCTCCTTCGCTGTGCGGATGGCCGGCCACCCACGCGGCGTTGACGGCGCCGGCTGAGGTTCCGACCAGGAGGTCGGGGCGGATGCCCTCCTCGAAAAGGGCCTGCAACATCCCGACCTGGATGGCGCCCAGGCTGCCGCCCCCGGACAGGACGAAGGCGACGCGACCGGTCGGAGTACGGTCAGGCGGCATTTTCAGAGGTCGCGTCCGGCAAACCGACTTCCAACCGGGCGCGCTGCGCGCGCTTGGCCCGAAGCGATTCCACCATGACCAGGGCGTCGACACGATCCCAAAGGCGCCAATCGGCCTCGGATCGCCACACCTGGTCGAACAGAGACTCGAGTTGAGACTGAAGATCAGGGTCCGCCTTTACCTTTCTCATCACACCGTCTCCTTACTCAGAAAAACGTTTTTCAGGGCGCGGTTCCACTACCACCGTTGAATGGTTTTGAAAACCGTCGAATGTACGGCTCAGGCGGTCGAGATGCGGTGCCTGTCCTTGCTTTCGACCTTGAAAGTGCCGGCGGACGTAATCATCGTGAAGCCGACCACGTAGTCGCCTGAAGCGACCGGCGAGCTCGCCGTGCGGCCGGTGCATGCGCTCGGGATGGTCACCGCGAGTGTCGCGCTCGACCCCGCGCCGACATCCGCCGGCGCGAAGGTGATGCTGCCGGCGTCGTATTTATCGCCCACTTTTTGTAGCCAGCCTCCCTTCACCGCGGCCAGCGTGAGGGTGGCGTCGACGTTCGAGATCGTCACCGTCTTCGAGGTTCCGTTGTGGACGTCGATGGTGCCGTGCACGTCGTAGTGCACGTTGCTCGCGCCGACGGGACACGCATAGCTCGGGTCGACCGACGCGCTGTTCACGTTGAACGTCGAGGGCGAGCCGACCTGGCAGGCGGCGAGCGCGAGAATGCCGGCGGCGATGGTCAACGGTCGGGCGATCACGCCGCCGGCCCTGGGGTGGTGCCGGCAGCGCCCGCTCTGCGCGCCCCACCACCAAGCGCCTGTCTGACGGCAAGCAGTCTCGCCACGTCGACCGGCGACACGATACCCACGAGCTGGCCCTTGTCGAACACGAGCACGCGGAGGTCGAGCGCCGCCCCGACGCGCTGGATGAGGGCGGCGAGGTCTTCGTCCGGCGTGCTTGTCGGCACATCCGCGATGGGGCGGGCGCGATCTTTCAAATGTTCCTGGGCCCGTGCGGTGGCGGGCATTCTCACCAGGTCGCCAAGGCGCACGATCCCGGTCAACCTGCCGGCGGGATCGTGAACCGGATATGTGGTGAACGAGTGCTGCGGAGCGACCGACTCGAGGAACTGGTCCACCGTCAGCCAGTCGGGGACGGTGACGACCGGCGACGACATCGCGGCCGACACCGGCACCGAACGCAGCATTCCGCGGACCGCGGTCCCGGCTTCCTCAGAGCTGGCGGCCGACAGCAAGAACCAGCCGACGAACGCGATCCAGATTCCATTCAGGACCGCGCCGGTGAAGAGCTCGAAGACCCCTAACGCGATCATCAGGTACGCGAAAACGCGGCCGATCTGAACCGCCCTGTGAACGCCTCGCTGCCTGCTTCCCGAACGCCACCAGAAGAAAGAGCCGAGGAGGCGGCCGCCATCGAGTGGGAAGGCCGGCACCAGGTTGAACACGGCCAGGGCGAGGTTCACCACGGCGAGCCACGCGAACAGGTCGGCGACCAACCCGGGGAGGGGGAGCAGCGACAGCAGCAAGGCAAGCAGCGCCACCGCAACGCTCGTGAGCGGGCCGACGCCCGCGATCAGCGCTTCGGCGCCGGCGCTCGGGGGCTCGCCGTCAAGCTTGGAGACGCCTCCGAACAGCCATAGCGTGATGCCGCCGACCTTGACGCCGTAGCGCCTCGCGACGAGCGCATGGGCGAGCTCATGCGCGAGCAGGCATGCATAGAACGCGATACTGCCGGCGACGCCGGCGACCCAGTAGGCAAGCGCCGGCTGGCCGGGTACGTCGAGCGGAAGCACCTCGGTCGCCACCGTCCACGTGATGAGCGCGAACACGAAGACCAGGCTCCAGTTGATCCCGATCTCGATCCCGAAGATGCGGCCCAGTCGTATCGAGGAGGCCATGGCGGTTCAGGCCTTCCGAGGCACGAGCAGCACCGGGTGTCTGGAATGAAGCACCACCTCGTGGCTTACGCTGCCAAGCAGCAGCTCGGCAACCTCTCCGCGTCCGCGCCGGCCGACGACGATGAGGTCAGCCTTCTCCTTGTCGGCGACGTCCATGATCACCGAGGCGGGCCGCCCCTCCTGAACGATCGCCCGGTACCGAACGCCGGCGGTCTTCAGCGGTCGGCACCACTTGTTCACAAAGTCGGACTCGATTCCGCGGCGCACCTTGTCGTCGAGATAGAGGGGCATTGTGTAGGGGTCGGGCAGCGCGACCGGGATGTCGAGCGCGTAGACCGCGATGACCTCCGAGCCCATCGACCTGGCCAGCCGCGCCGTCCACTCGAGCGCATGCTTGCCCGGATCAGAGCCGTCCACTCCGATGACGATCCGCTTCAACGTTGAGCTTCGTGTCGCCATCGGCTCCTCCCCTTACGAAATCAACGGCGGCGTCCGCGCTCGGTTGCGGTCGCCACCGCGAGCCCGCCACTGAGCACCGCCCCCTCGAACAGCCCGTAGAAGATCGATCGCCCGAGCGGCTGGCTGAATGGGCCTATGTTGATCACAAGCATGAGAACGGCGAAGATCGGAAACGAGATCAGCAGCTGCTGCCAGGTCTCGAGCGACTCCCACCACAGAACTAGGCGCGGCGCGCTCTTGGGTGGGTCGCCCATCTCAGTGGGATCATATTCGCAACTTCGCATGGGCCTCAGATGGGCCGTGGCCGGATGCATCGGATTCGCGTTGTTCGCGGGCGCGGCGTGCGATCCGTTGACCGGAACGGGCCCTGGAACCCCGCCTGACCCCAAGGGATACATCCATTCCGATCCCGCCGTACGGGCTGTCGTGATCACGCTCATCGCCGGCTACCCTGCCGGCGATTACCAGTTCAACTACAACGGCTACCGCGACGGGACCCTCGTGATCAGCGTCCCAGTCGGATGGCAGGTGACCGTGCAGTGCGAGAACCGCGGCACCGTCCCGAATTCGTGTGCGGTGGTTCACGGCAGCAAAGACTCCGCACCGATCGAGCCAGGATGGTCGACACCCGATCCAGCGCGAGGCATCGACCCAGGGCGATCGGCGACGTTCGTTTTCAGCCCTTCGACCTCGGGCAGCTACCGGATCGCGTCTCTGGTCGGCGGCAGCGAGGCCAGCGGCATGTGGGCCGACCTCGAGGTCACGCCGGGCGGCGCGCCCACGATCAAAGCCGAGGCCTGAAGCTTTGAGCAGCGCCACGAGTCGAATCACCAACCTGGCGCTGTTCTTTTTGCTGGCGCTCGCCTTCGCCAGCGGCTGGGTGGCGTTCGAGCTGTCGGGACAACCGGCTCGCGCCGTTCTTCTGCTGCATGCGGCCGCCGGCGTGGCCATCGTGCTGCTGGTGCCGTGGAAATCGCTGGTGGCGAAGCGCGGGCTGCGCCGACCGCGCGCGCTGAAATGGGCGTCCCTCGTGCTCGGGCTGGGGGTCGCGATCTCGATAGTCTTCGGATTGCTGCACGCCGCCGGCCATCCCGACGTCGGCTACCTGACCGCGATGGACTTCCACGTCGGCGCCGCCGTCTGCGTGATCCCCTTCCTCATATGGCATGTGGTGGCGCGGCCCCTCCGGCTGAGAGCTACGGACCTCAGCCGCCGCAACTTTCTGAAGGGCGGCCTGCTCGCGGGGTCGGCCGGGGTGGTGGTCGCGTTGCTGCCTGCGGCGCGGCGCGCGCCGACCGGGTCTTTCCAGGCCGCCCAACCACTGGCCACGACCTGGATGTTCGACAGCGTGCCCAATGTGGACACCGCGTCGTGGCGCCTTGTCGTCGGATCCCGCGCGTGGACATACGACGAGCTGGCCGGGTACACGGATCGCATTTCCGCCGTGATCGACTGCACCGGCGGGTGGTACTCCGAGCAGGTGTGGGAGGGGGCCTTTCTTGGGCGTTTGCTGCCAAACACCACCGGCGCCGCCTCGAGCCTGAACGTCCGGTCGGTCACCGGCTACAGCCGGCGCTTTCCGATCGAAGACGCCGGGCGAATCCTCATGGCGACGCGGATGGCAGGTGTGGAGCTCGATGCAGGGCGCGGCTACCCGGCTCGTCTGGTGGTGCCCGGCCAGCGCGGCTTCGCGTGGGTGAAGTGGGTAGTCGCCATCGATGTCGATGACCAACCGTGGTGGTGGCAGCCGCCCTTCCCGCTACAGTAGCTCTCGGATTGCGCCACCTCGAATCGCAGCGGTCGCTGCTCTCGCTGGGCAAGGATTCGCCCGGCCTTTCGGCTCTCGCGAAAAAGCTGCGGCTCGCGCCCAACCACCACGTCGCGGTCATCAATGCGCCCCCGGGTTACCTCATGGTCCTGGCGCCGGCTCCGGCCGACCTCTACACGGCGCTCAAGGATTCGACCGTCTATGACGTGGTGCAGCTTTTCGTCAACAACGTCGACGAGCTACGCGCGCTCGGACCGTCCGCGATCAAAGCCGTGAAGCCGGACGGGTTGCTGTGGATCGCCTACCCGAAGGGTGCTCCCACAGTGGGTGCTACCGACCTGCCCGCAACGCCCTCGTGGACGAAACGTGACGTGCTGGGCGAGATCACCGGCGAAACCGGATACAAGCCGGTCGCCTTCGTCAAGATCGACGACGACTGGACAGCCCTGCGCTTCAAGAAAACGTAGCTGCTTTAGCGGCGCTCGTCTCTAGTATTCAGCCCTGTCTGACATGGAAGGGCCGACCCGGGGCGGACTGTGGAACAAGGTGGCCGTCGTCACGGGCGGCGGCAGCGGCGTGGGTCGCGCGGTCGCGAAGGCGATGGCGAGGCAGGGCGCCAACATCGTCGTCGCCGACTTCGACGAACCGCGCATGGATCGCACCGTAGGCGAGATCCTGAAGCTCGGCACGAGCGAATCCGCGATCGCGCTGTCGACCGATGTGCGCAGCGACTCCTCGGTGCGCTCACTGGCGCGCGACTCGATCAAGGCGATGGGTCACGTTGACATCCTCGTCAACGCCGCCGGTGTGCTCCTGCAGGGAAAGTTGGAGCGCATCTCCAGCAAGGATTGGAGCTGGATGCTCGAGACCAACCTGCTCGGCGCCGTGCGGACCGGCAATGCTTTCCTTCCACACATGTCCGGGCGCGGCTCGGGCCACATCATCAACGCGGTTTCGTACGGCGGCCTAGTTCCGGCCGACCCGATGACGATTCCCTATGACACCGGCCAGGCTGCGCTAGCCACGTTCACGCAGGCGCTGGCCCGGCAAACGAGCGGCAGCGGCGTCGTCGTTTCGCTGTTCTGTCCCGGCTCTCACGGCCCTCGCATCGGCCAGAACACGCGCAGTCGCGGGATGGGCCGGTGGTTGAGCGGCGGTCTGGGGGCGGAGGACGGCGGACGGGTTTTCGACCAGCTCGCGGTCAGCCTCATTGACGGGCTGCACCATCCGAGATTCCTCATCGCCGGCGACCCGGCGGAAGCGGACGCGCTCCGCGCGCGCTGGGACGCCGCAGCCCCGGCACGCGCAAAGTGACCGTTCCAAGCGACCTCCTGTCGAGCATTGGAATCAGCATCGCCGTCGCGGCGGTGCTCGCGGTAATCGGCTGGAGGCTGCGCCAGCCGCTGATCCTCGCTTACCTGGTGACCGGTGTCGTCATCGGTCCGGTCGGGTTCAACTGGGTGCAGAACAAAGAGAGCATTCAGACCGTCGCGGAGATCGGCCTCATTCTCCTGCTCTTCATCATCGGCCTCGAGATCGATCTCAAGAAGCTGGCCTCCGCCGGGCTGCCGGTGCTTCTTACCGGCGCCCTCCAGGTCCCGATCTGCATCGCCCTCGGCCTTGGCTTCTTCTACCTCCTGGGCGTCCGCAACTCCGGCGGCAACTACGCGCTGCTGTATCTCGCGGCGTGCATGAGCCTGTCCAGCACGTTGGTGGTCGTCAAGCTTCTCAATGACAAGTTCGAGCTCGACACGCTGCCCGGCCGCATCACGCTCGGCGTGCTCGTCATCCAGGACATCTGGGCGGTGGGCATGCTCGCCGTCCAGCCCAACCTCACCAATCCGAACCTGCTCCCGCTGGCGTTCTCGCTGTGGAAGGGCGCCCTGCTCGTCACCGGCGGCTTTTTCATGGCCAAGTGGGTCCTTCCTTTTCTATTTCGCTCTGTCGCCAAAGCACCGGAGCTGGTGCTCGTGAGCGCGCTCGCGTGGTGCTTCTTCCTGGCCAGCGCCGCGAGCGTGATCGGGCTCTCGCGCGAGATGGGGGCGCTGATCGCGGGAGTGAGCCTGTCCACCTTTCCTTACAACCTCGACGTCATGGCCAAAGCGGTCAGCATCCGCGACTTCTTTGTCACCCTCTTCTTCGTCGCGCTCGGCATGCAGATTCGAATTCCCACGCTGCAGGTGGTCGAGATTGCCCTCGCCGCGTCCGCCTTCGTCATGCTCAGCCGACTGTCGGTCGTGCCGATCCTCTATTTCCTGGGGATGGGCCATCGCGCCAGCCTGCTGCCGGCGATCAACCTCGCCCAGGTGAGCGAGTTCTCGATCGTAATCGCCTCGATCGGGCTGACGTATCACCAGATCAGCAGCGACGTGGTGACGGTCGTGATCATGACCTTCGCCATCACATCGGTCGTGTCGACCTACATGATCAACTCGAGCCACCGCGTCCAGAAGATCCTCAGCGGTGGGCTCAGATTTCTTCATGTCCGGGATCTCGACCAGGGTGAAGCCGCGCCGCAGCGGGAGGCGGCCAGGCCCGAGACGATGATCTTCCTCGGGTTCTACCGCGACGCGAGCTCGATCCTGCTGGAGCTCGAGAGCGAAGGCACCGCCGTCGAGGGGCAGGTCATGCTCGACAAGGTCCTGGTCATCGATTTCAACCCCACGGTGATGCGAGAGCTGCAGAAGCGAGGGATCAGCATCGTCTACGGAGATATCGCACACGCCGACACTCTTCGTCACGCGGGCATCGAGAACGCCGAGCTCGTCGTGAGCAGCATTCCCGACGACATCCTTCGCGGCACCGACAACCTGAGGCTCCTGCGTAATGCCCGCGCAAGCTGCCCCAAGGCCAAGGTCATGCTCACGACCGATCACATACCGCAGGCGCTTCATTTCTATAAAGCCGGCGCCGACTTCGTATACATCCCGAGGCTGCATTCCGCCCGGCAGATTGCGCGCATCCTCAAAGACGGTCTCGGCGCCGGTTTCGATGGGGTGCGTGCCGCCGAGATCGAGCACCTCAAACAGCGCCGCGAGGTACTGGCCTAACCTGACGCGCAAGTGACGCGGATCCTTGCGATCGCGGACGAGGTCGACGAAGGCCTCTACGGTGACAAGCTCAACCGGCTCCAGGCCGACATCGTTCTTGGTTGTGGCGACCTTCCGTTCGACTACCTCGAGTACATCGTCACCCGTCTCAATGTGCCGCTGCTCTATGTCCCAGGCAACCACGACCCTGAGCTCCGGCCCATAGACGAAACATGGAGCCCGATGCGCGCCGAGCCTCGAACGATGGGACCGGAGGGTTGCGTGAACGTCGACGGGCGTGTTCTGGAGGAGGCCGGGCTGCGCATCGCCGGCCTGGGCGGGTCCATGCGCTACAAGCCCGGTCCGAACCAGTACACCGAAGCCCAGATGCGGTGGCGAGCGTGGCGAATCGAGATGCTCGCGCACCTACGGCGCGGACGTGGCGGTCGTCGCATCGACGTGCTGCTCACGCACGCGCCCCCGCTGGGGTTCTCGGGCAAAGAGGATGACCTCGCCCACCGCGGATTCGCGGCGTTCAACCGGCTGGTCAAGAACCTCGCGCCGCGCCTGCATGTGCACGGCCACATCCATCCATTCGGGGTGCCGCAGCCGGTGCGGCGGATGGGCGGAACTCTGATCATCAACGCCGTGCCGCACCGCTGGATAGAGATCTAGCGGCTAGAGCGGGAGGCTGACGCCGACTCCCTCCGCGCGAGCGCGGTCGTAGACGAGCCGGGCGGTGGCGGCGTCCTCGACCGCGTGGCCGGTGGACTTGTAGACAGTGATCTCGTCTTGAGAGGTACGTCCTGGTCGCGTGCCGGCGAGGACCTCCCCGACCTCCGTCAGCCTTGCCCCGTCCATGCCCTGCAGCTCGTGTGCCCCGGCGGGGGGCGCGTTGGTGGCTGCCCCACGCCACTCAACGAAAACGCTCGAGGTCGACATGATCTCGGGATCGACCTCGGGTCCGAAGGTGCCTCCAACGGAGCTTACGTGGGCGCCGGCGTCGAGCCACTCGCGACGGATGACCGGTTCGCGCGCGTCGGTGCAGCATGCGACCACGTCGGCCCCGCGCACGGCTTGTTCGAAGGAGCTTGCGACGCGAGCGCGCGGATGGCGCGATGCAAGCGTCGCGGCCTTGTCGGCGTCCCTCGACGCGACTCGGATCTCTTCGAAGTCGCGAACCCGGGGGAACGTCTCGAGATGGGACGCGCCCTGCACGCCCGCGCCGAGGATCGCCAGCACCCGAGCGTCGCTTCGAGCCAGCGCGCGCGCTGCGACCGCCGCCGTCCCGCCGGTGCGAATGGCCGTGATGTAGGTCCCGTCCATGACCGCGAGGGGAGCGCCGTCGCCCTCGTCGAAAAGCGCGATCAGTCCCTGGTGCGAGGGGAGCGCCCGGTGATGGTTGCCAGGGAAGACGGAGACGAGCTTCACCTCGAGCGCGACGCCAGGAATGTATCCGGGCATCGATCCCAGCAGCCCCGCGTCAGGCACGCGGACCGCGACGCGTGGTGGGACGACCGTGATGCCCGACGAGAGGGCGATGAGGGCGTTGGCGAGGGCGTCGAGCATCGCGTCGACGTCGAGCAGACGCTCCACATCTTCGCGGCTCAGGTAGAGAAGCTCACGCACGCCCCGGCATCATAGATCCGGCCACATGAGGGAATTCCTGCGCAGCGGCAAGCTGGTCACGCTGATGCTCGGGCATCTGACCGTCGACAGCTACGTCGGCGTGATCCCGGTCCTCTACCCACTGCTGATCGGGCGGTTTCATCTGACCCTCGGCACAGTCGGGCTCGTGAGCCTCGCGTACAGCGGGATGGCCGCCATCTCGCAGCCCCTGTTCGGCGTGATCGCCGACCGGTATGGAACCCGATTCACCGGGGTCGCCCTCGGCTGGACCGCGCTCACGTTCGCACTCGTCGGTTTCGTGCCCACCTTTCCTCTGCTCCTCGTGCTCGCCTGCGCCTCTGGCCTTGGCTCTGGAGCGTTCCATCCCTTCGGCGCCCTGGACGTGCGAGCACTGCTGCCGGCGTGGCGGCGCAGCCTCGGCATGTCGATCTACGTCACCGCCGGGACCGTCGGCGTGGCGCTGGGCCCGCTCATCGGGATCGGTGTCCTCGCGTTGTTCGGCGTTCGCGGAACGGGGTTGCTGGTCGTACCTGGCGTCGCGACCGGCGCTTATCTGCTGTGGCGCATGCGCGACCAGTTGCGGCCGTCCGTGACCGCGGCCAAGGCGGCCATCGTGGTCTCGCGCCCGGTGCCTGTGTTCGCGCTGGCGATGGTGATCGGCGTGATGATGTCGCGGGCGTGGACGGTCAACGTCTTCCAGGCCTTCACGCCCACGTGGTACCGCCAGCTCGGCTACGGCCCCGAGTTCTACGGCCCGCTGGCCACCACCCTCGTGCTGGCGAGCGCGGTCGGCACGGTCGGCTGCGGGTCGCTGGCCGACCGCTACGGCCGGCGCACCGTAATCCTGGCGACGCTGGTGCTCAGCGTCCCGGCCATCCTCCTGTACACGAGGTTCCCCGGACCCTGGGCATTCGGGAGCGCCATCCTTATCGGCGTCCTCGCGGCGTCGACCGCGCCGCTGATGCTTTTGATGGCCCAGCAGCTCATGGCATCTCGTGCGGGGCTTGCCTCCGGTCTCGTCATGGGCCTCGGGTTCGTTACGGGGGCCATCGGGATACCAATCAACGGCGCCATCGCCGACGTCATCGGCCTGCAGGGATCACTGACGACGCATGTGATCCTGGTGCTGGCCACGATCGTCATCGCATGGTTTCTCCCCACCGAAAGGGAGATGGAGGGTTACTCGGCGGAGGTCGCACCCGCGGTCACGCCCGCCATCGCATGATGTCTCGTCAAGCGGGCGCTAATGCTCCTCGCGGTCGCGAACGCGATGACGGCGTAAACGATCCCCCCGATCACGTCGGCCACGTAATGCTCGCCGAGGAACACCACCACCACCCAGACGATCACTGCCCACAGCCACAGCAGCGCGCCGACCTTGCGGCTCTGGCCCCAGGCGGCGGCGGCGGCAACCACCGGGAAGCCGGCGTGCAGCGAAGGGAACGCGGCGTAGAGGTTGTAGTCATGGTGCGAGTAGAGCCATATGAGGCTTGCAGGCACCCCGCTGCGCTGGACCGTCTCCTCGATGAGATGCTTCACCGAGGAGGGCTGCGCGAGCCACGGCGGGGCGGTGGGCGCGACTACGTATGTGACGAATGCGAGCCCGCAGAGGATGACCAGGGTCAACCCGAAGCGGCGAAAAGCGGCATGGTCCTTGGTCCAGAGCCACACACCGACCGCGACCGGCAGCAGGAAATGCGTCACGTAGACGGCGCTGCCCAGGTCGTCGAACAGGTCTGCGTCCGCCAGCCGCCCGACCGCCGCCTGGAGGACGAGGGTCGGCTGGTAGCCGGCGAACAACGTGCGGTCGAATCGAGCCAGGTCGTGAGCGGGCATCCCCAGAGCGGAGGCTGCGTCCCGCATGACCTCGTACGCGACGAGCAGCAGCACGAATGGCGCCCATCCCCGAACCAGCGGCAGCCAGCGCCGGTCGGCAAGGGCGGCAATCGAGGTCGAGCCCACGCTCACAATTGCCAACTAGATACACGTGAACCCGCCAGAAGGCTTCAACGTTCCGTAAACGTCGAATGGCTCTGAGCACCGACGACCAGATCGAGTTCGCCGTCCATGACGACGGCGAGGCACTTCTGCGGCTGTTCAAAGAGCCCGTATCCGCGCGGCTCGATGCCCTGGCTTCGATGCGTGGCGTCTCGTCGTTCGACACCGGCGGAATGGAGATGCTCCGGCAGATCCACGAGCGTGGCGATGGCTTTCGTGTCGAGGTCGACGATCCGCGCTACCCGGAGGCCGTCGCGCGCCTGATCAAGGCCGATGCATGGGGTCAGATCAAGCGCGACCTTGCGCGCGCCTGGGAATACCAGAGCGTTGCGCTGCCCGGCATCCATCATCCGGATCGGATCGAGGTCTCGCTCACCCTGGGCAACCCCGACGACCCGGTTTTCCTCGAGCACACGCTCGGCTATTACGGCATGGGCGCCGCGCCCGGCACCATCTGGATGGTCGCGTGGCCCACCGACTACAACGAGACGAGGATCGGCGCCTGCGCGGTGCATGAGCTCGCACACAACATCCGAACACCCAACGTGGACGGCCCTTTCAACCTCGCCGAGTGGGTCGTGCACGAAGGGCTCGCCGAGGTCTTCACTATCGAGGTCTGCGGCCCGGATTCGACAGGCGCGTGGTACAGGAACGTGACCGGCAAGGTCTTGGACGAGACCTGGGACAAGGTGATCGCCGCATTCGGCACGGGCACGACCTTCCGGGAGTGGAGCCCGTACGTGCTCGGAGACGAGGTGGCCCGCAGGCTCGGAAGCGAACCGGTCGGGATTCCTCACATGGGCGGCTACGCGGTGGGCCGGAGGATCGTGGAGCGCTATCTGGCCGCAACGGGACTGAAGGCGGCGCAAGCGATCGCGCGGCCGGTGCATGAGCTGCTCGAAGGTGCGGGCGTCACGCCGGCCGCGAAGGCGTGACGGAGCGGCCATCGCGGATCTCGCGTCCTTTCTATTAGTTCAACGAACTCAGAGGTTTCACGGTGAGTTCGCGGGGAACCCTATGGTCAACAAGGTGACGGTGTTCGAGGCGGCCGGTGGCGCCGAAACTTTCAAAACCCTGGTCGAGCGCTTCTATGCGGCGGTGGCGTCAGACCCTGTCTTGCGCCGTGTCTATCCCGAGGAAGACCTGTCGGGCGCGACCGAGCGTTTGACGCTGTTCCTCATCCAGTACTGGGGCGGGCCCGACACCTACAGCGCACGCCGCGGGCACCCGCGGCTGCGGCTTCGTCATCAGCCGTTCGCCATCGGCCAGGCCGAGCGCGATGCCTGGCTTGGACACATGACCGCGGCGGTCGAATCCCTCGACCTCCCGCCCGAGGTGCGGAAAGCGCTGCTCGACTATTTCGAGACGACGTCGACAGCGATGATCAACATTGGTGGTCCGCCCGGGAAACCGCTCGTCAATCCATCGGCCTAGTCGGCCGGGCGCCGTCTCACCCCACGGAATCTAGCGATTCCGCGGGGACCCCGAGAGAGGCGCTGAAGCCGGCGTCGCCTCCTGCGCGCGCTCGGTCACGCATCTACGCGATGCGCTCCCTCACGTGCTCGTCGGCTCCTTGGCTCCGGCCGCCGAGGCCGCGTCTTGGCGAGCTAATTCCCGGTCAGACCACCTACCGACTCAGCTTTAGCCGGGGCTTTACTCGCTTCGGGTGATCCATTCGATTGGCCGGGCGGAGCAGGTTCCGGCTGAACGAGATTCATGGGGATGGTCGGTTGTGGGTCGTCCAGCTCGATCGCGGGCCCGCGTCCTGACGCCTTGGCGCGGCGGAGCGCGGTTCTGAGGCGCGGGATCTCCGCCCGCAGCGGCTCCTCGACCCAGTCGAAGGCCACCACGCGTTCATTGACCTCCCAGAACAGGCCGTTCTGCATCACCTCCATCCGGTCCAGGGCCGCATCCACGAAGTCGGGAGGAGCGGCGGCGATGCCCTCGACGAGGATGTGGGCGACGTCCTTCGAATCGGCGGCCATCGCCCAGAACGTGAGCTTGGCCACCGCTTTGAACAAGCCGTTGAGGCCGATCGGCCTGGCGTTGGGGATGAGCTCGAGCAGGTTGCGGACCAGCAGCAGCGCCAGCCGCCGGGTGACCTCTGGGTCACGGGATCGGGCCTCGATCGCGAGGTCGGCGACGTCCTCGGCGGCGGCGCCGAAGATCGCCGGCATGCCTGCCTCGTCGAAGTGCCGGCCGTACCTGAGCAGGTGATTGGCGGCCTCGACCGAGAGGTCCGGCCGCCATTCCAGCGCACCGATTGCGAGGCGGCGGTACTCGTTCATGGTCGAGGACGCGAATGTGGGCGCGGATTGGTTGAGCGCCGCGCGCAGGTAGGTGTTGAAGAAGCGGACGCTCAGCTCGGCGACCTCGGGGTCGCCCCGTTCGATTGCTGCGAGGCCGATATCCCGCGTCGCCACTGCGATGGCGTGCACCGCCTCTTTCCGGTGCGCCGGCGTGAGGCCGACGAGGTGCACGAAGCTCGACAGCACCGTGTATTCCACCCACGTGTGGGCGCGATTGACCTCGGCCACGATCTGGTCCGAGTCGCCCGGCAGCTCAGCGTGGCCGATCTGGAACCACTGCGGCCCGAAGCCTTTCTTCACCTTCGAATAGTCCGTGGCCAGGAATTCGCCGAGCACGCCGATCGTGAGCAGGCAAACAGGCATGTCGCCGAGCTGCACCGACCCGAGGGCGATGTCCGTCACCTGGTTGATGTCGGTGAGCAGATCGTTCCTGCATCGCTCCATGCTCCTGCCGGCCACCGCCATGGCGAGGTGGCGGCGCGCTTTACCCCGGATGCTGTTGACGAGCGTCTCCGCGCGCATGACCGCAAAGATGTAGCCGATGTACGGAAAGACGATGGCGAAGTTGATGATCCCCAGCACCACCGCGGCCGCGACGCTCCACACGGGCACGTAACTCGGCTTGATCTCGGCGCGGGCGAGGAACGTGTAGAGGATTGAAGCCAACGCGAAGCCGAGCACGATGGCATTCAACGGATTGGTGGTGAAGAGGCCGATGATGCGCGGCGAGTAGCGCGAGGAGGTCATCTGGATCCCGAAGACCACGACCAGGATGACGATGCTCAACGTCACGCCTTCGGCGCCGCCGACCAGGCCCAGGATGCCGGCGGCGGCCGCGGGATCGGGCGTGAACAGGTCTCGGAGCGAGCGATGGTTCGCGTCGAGGAAACCGAAGACGACGATCAGCATCGACGCGACCGCGATCAGGGCGAATCCTGAGATCGCGGCGCCGAACCAGCCTGGGGAGGCTTGTCGGTCACCCGTGGGCGTCAAGGGCGATGTTTTGGAGGCCACTGGAATGGTGCTGCCACGCGATCCTAAGCCTTTGGACCCGTGGTCATCGCTACATTTGGCGGAGCAGTTGATCCGCGCCCTCATATTCGATTTCGACGGCCTCATCCTCGACACCGAGGAGCCCATATACCGTTCCTGGGCGGAGGTTTACGACGCCCATGGCGTGCCGCTCCCGTTCGAGCTGTGGGTCAAGACCGTCGGCTCGTCGAACAAGGAGTTCCACCCCCAGCACAACCTCGAGGATCGCCTCGGCCGCCCGCTGGCGCAGGAAGAGCTCGACCGGCGCGTCCAGCGGAGGGTCGAGCTCGTGCTGGCCAAGCCGCTTCTGCCCGGAGTCGCCGATCTTGCCAGAGCGGCCCACGCCGCAGGCATGAAAGTGGGCGTCGCCTCGAGCTCGTCGCGCGATTGGGTGCGCGGCCACCTGGAACGTCTGGGGATCCTCGACCTCTTCGACTGCCTTCGCAGCCGCGACGACGTTGTGAACGTGAAGCCCGAGCCCGACCTCTACATCGCGGCACTCGAATGCCTCGGCGTCGGCGCCGACGAGGCGGTCGCCATCGAGGATTCGCCCAATGGGATCACGTCCGCCAAGCGCGCGGGGCTTCGCACAGTCGCTGTTCCGAACCCCATCACGGCGGGTCTCGACCTCAGCGGGGCCGACCTGCAGCTTGGCTCACTTGCCGAGGTCACGCTCCCCGATCTCTTGGGTCGCCTCGAGTAGCCATTACCCTATTGGCGTGCGAATCGGAATCCTCACTGGCGGTGGAGACGCGCCCGGGTTGAACGCGGCCATCCGCGCGGTGGCGCGCCGGGCGTTTCAGCTCGGCCATTCCGTCAGCGGCGTCCAGAACGGATGGGCGGGCTGCATCGACGGCGGCGCCATCGACGAGCTTCGGCCCGCCGACGTGCGCGGCATCCTGCCACTGGGCGGAACCATCCTCGGCACCTCGCGCACGAACCCGCTGAAGATGAAGGACGGCATTGCGACGGTGATCCGGGTTCTGCGCCGCCATGGCGTCGATGCGATCGTTCCGATTGGAGGAGACGACACGCTCAGCGTCGCCGCGGCGCTGCATGACGCCGGATTTCAGACCGTCGGCGTGCCGAAGACGATCGACAACGATCTGAGCGTCACAGAGTTCTGCATCGGTTTCGACACCGCCGTCGGGGTGGTGACAGAGGCGCTCGACCGGCTGCACACGACTGCCTCGGCGCACCACCGCGTGATGGTCGTCGAGGTGATGGGCCGAGACACCGGCTGGGTGGCGCTCGCCGGCGGGCTGGCCGGCGGAGCGGACCTGATCATCATCCCCGAGTTCCCGCTGAACCTGGAGGATGTGGTCGGTCACCTCTACCGGCGCCGAGGCGAAGGCAAGCTGTTCAGCATCATCGTCGTCGCCGAGGGCGCGCACATCCCGGAGCTCGAGGACGAGGCCGGCGGGGCGGCGGATACAGATGCGTTCGGACACGTCCAGCTGGCCAAGCGCGGCATCGGCGACGCGCTGGCGCGAATGGTGGAGCGCGAGACGGGCTTCGAGACACGCGTGACCGTGCTCGGCCACCTCCAGCGCGGGGGCTCGCCCACTCCGACGGACCGCATCTGGGCCACGCGCCTGGGCGTACACGCGGTGGAGCTGATCGCCGCCGGCAGGAGCGGTGTGATTCCCATCCGCCGAAACGGCGAGGTGGAGGTCGTGCCGCTCGCCGAGGTCATTCGCGAGACACGCCGCGTACCGGAGGAGCTCTACGCCCTGAGCCGCGTCTTCGAGTAGTCTTCGGGGTAGGTCCCGATGCCCTACCTGGTGCTCGTCCCGGCCGTGTTGCTCGCCTTGTACATCGGCGCGTCCTACTTCCTTTATCGCCGCGCGTTCGTGCCCGCGAAGCCCCGCCCACTCGACGATTTCACCTTCACGCCTTTCGAGTTCCAGGCCGACTACGAGGAGGTCGAGCTGGTCACCGCCGATGGCATCAACTTCGGCGCGTGGCACTTCCGGCAGCCTGGCTCACCGCAGACGGTGATCGTCTCCGGCGGCCACAAGGGGCAGCGGCAGGGCTCGCTCGGGATCTCGGCCGCGCTGTGGCGAAAAGGCTTCAACGTCATCCTCTACTCGTATCGCGGGTGGCCCGGCAGTGACCGCGCCCCGATCACGTTTGGGATCAAGGAAGTGCTGGAGCTGGAGGCGGTCATCGCCATCGCCCGCAAGCGCATCCCCAACGCCCGGATCGGCCTGCTCGGCTACTCGATGGGCGCGGTCGTGACTTTGCTTGGGGCCGCCGGCGAGCCGGGAGTGCAGGCGCTGGTCCTCGACAGCCCGTTCAGCGACCTGCGCACGGTGCTGATCGAGAACGTGCGCCGCGCGATCAAGCTGCCTGGAACGCCGTTCGTCTGGCTTGCCGGCCTGCTCTTCAGGCTTCGCACGGGCTCGCGCCTGTCGCAATCGAGCCCCGTGGCGGTGATGAGCTCGCTGGAGCCGCGTCCCCTCTTCTTCATCCACGGTGGCGCCGACGACATCGTGTCGGTGAATCATGGCCGCCGCCTCTATGACGCGTACCGCGGCCCGCGCGAGATCTGGATCGTTCAGGGTGCGCCGCACACGGGCGCGTACGAAGCCGACCGTCCTCTTTACGTCGAGCGTGTCGCCGGCTTTTTTGCGCGACACCTCGGCCTCGACGTGAGCAGCCATTTGCGACTCGTAGAAGAGGAAGAAGTCTCCTAGATCGTCGCGCCGACGAGGGTGCTCGACAGCTGGATGCCATTGGCCCAGTACTCGCCGGTCGGGCCCGCGGGCAAGAGGTCATATGTGCGCGAGCCGTCGTAGGGAACCAGCTCCCACAGGGTGACCTTCGAGCCATCGACCTCATCGCCAATGGACAGGCTTCCCAACGGCCGCCCGTCAGACGTTCGGTGTCCCGGCGACGCGAGAAGCTCCCGGCCGTCGGCCAGGTGCAGGTGAACCATCACGTGGCCGGACCGCACTGGCATGCTGCCGACCTCCAGGACCGGCGCTGCGATTCTCGTGCCGTCGTTGCCTACGGTCCACACCAGCATGCCCGGCTTGATGTCGGTGACACGGACACCGCCGTTCGGCGTCGCGATCAGAGTCGCAGCCGCCAGGCAGATCGGACAGGGGGGCATGCCGCTGGGCGTTCGCGAGGTGACCGTGACCACGCCGTCGATACGAACTGACCCGTCGACAAGATCGATGGTGTTGTTGGAACCCACCTTCTGGACGCGAATCTCGAACGTGTGGCTGCCGTCGGTTTTCGTGAGCACGAGTGCCCGCAGCCGCTTGAAGGCCCGGTAGAGCGTGAGCTTCTGCGCCTCGTCGAGGTCGCCAGGGGGCAGGTTCTCGTGAGCGACGATGGCGGCGTAGAGCTCGCTGTCGGCGCGGATCTGCGGGTAGTACGTGTCGGCGCTGGCCTGCTCGCCCCCGATCCTCGCGATCGGGTAGAAATCCGGGTCGCAAAACACCGGAACGCCGACCGTGTCCATGACCTTGAACTTGAGCTGGTCGATCGTGAGCGGGCTGCCCACGACCACCCCGCCGCTGCCGGCGGAGCCGCAGGCGACGGCGAGAAACGCGAAGGCGGCCGCCAGCTTGACTCTCATCCTCTGATAACCCAACACGTCCGTCGACGGCTCAACGTAACGAATCGCGGAACCAAACCGCCTGGCCGCGCGTATTCACTTCGAATGGACGGTGGAGGGTCAAATCTATAATCCCCGGCATGGGGGGCAGGGCATGGTGACCGAAGTCGTCACCAGAGTTGCCGACGCGTTCATGTCGAACGTCGGCCGCGCGATCGTCAACAAGGAAGAGGAAGTCCGGCTCTGCCTCGTCACCCTGCTCTGCGAGGGGCACCTCCTGATCGAGGACGTGCCGGGTGTCGGCAAGACGATGCTGGCGAAATCACTGGCCCGCTCCCTCGACTGCACGTTCCGCCGCATCCAGTTCACGCCCGACCTCCTTCCATCCGATGTCACCGGCGTGCGCGCCTTCAACCAGAAGGAAAACGACTTCGAGTTCAGGCCAGGCCCGGTATTCGCGCAGATCCTTCTCGCCGACGAGATCAACCGCGCCAGCCCGAAGACCCAGGCCGCCCTGCTGGAGGCCATGGAGGAGCGCCAGGTGACCATCGACGGCGACACGCATGAGCTGCCCAAGCCGTTCATGGTCATGGCGACCCAGAACCCGGTCGAGTACTCGGGCACGTTTCCGCTTCCCGAGGCCCAGCTCGACCGCTTCTTGATGAAGGTCAAGCTCGGCTACCTGTCGGAGAAAGAGGAATCCAATCTGCTCAGCCACCACAAGGTCGAGTCGCCGATGCTCGAGCTGCAGCCGGTCGTCTCACCCAACGAGCTGAACGCGGCACAGAGCGCCGTGCGCGACGTGTTCGTCAAGCCGGAGCTGCGCGACTACATCGCTCGGCTCGTCGGCCGAACTCGGGGCAACCCCGAGGTAGCGCTCGGCGCCAGCACGCGAGGCACCATCAACCTCTTCCACGCGAGCCAGGCGCTGGCGGCGGTTCAGGGCCGCACATACGTGATCCCCGACGACATCAAGACGCTCGCCGAGCCGGTGCTCGCCCACCGCATCATCCTTCGCCCCAACGCCGAGATGCAGGGCCAGAGCGCCGGAAAGCTGGTGGCCGGGCTGCTCGAGCGCGAGCACGTTCCCCAGATGGCGTACGACGGATAAGGGCGCAAGGGAGGACTGCGGTCCTCCCTTACGGAAACCCACCTGGGGTTACTCCTGGCAACGCAAGGAGACATATGGAAAGTGGCAAGCGGGGTTACGGCCGGGGTGAACCCGGCCTAAGCGCGGGGCAGGAATCTGATGAATAAGGTTGCCCTCGCCGCCGCGCTCGGTCTCCTGCTCCTCTTCACCTACCTGACCGCGATTCGGCCCGCATATGCATTCGCCTATGCGCTGTGCCTGCTGTTCGTGGTCACGTGGGTGTGGCCCCGGCTCGCGATCCGCGGCATCAGCCTCGCGCGACGGCTCGACCCTGGAACCCCGACCGTTGGCGAGCCGTACGAAGAGGTGATCGAGGTACGCCGAGCCGGCTGGGTGCCCGCGCCGTGGGTGGAGGTCCGCGACCTCGGCCAGATCCCGGACTACCAGCCGGGCCGCGTGATCTCGGTGGGCGGCGAGGTCGTCAGCTGGAAGACACGCGGCGTCTACCGGCGACGAGGCTGGATGTCGTTTGGGCCGACGTCGGTCAGCGTGCGCGAGCCCTTCGGCCTGTTCAACCAGGAGCTGAGGATGGGCAACCGGACGACCGTGCTCGTCTACCCTCGCGTGCGCCCGATACCCGACCTGATGACACCGAGCGCCCAGCAGGTGGGCAGCTCGCAGAGCCTGGGGGCATGGGCCGACTATCCGCCAGAGACGGGCGGCGTTCGCGACTACACCACTGGAGACAGCTTCGGCCGCATCCACTGGCCGCTTTCGATACGCCATCAGCGCTTGATGTCGAAGACATTCGAGCAGCCGCTGACCACCGACCTCTGGATCCTTCTCGACCTGGACCACAACGTCCATTACGGCGAAGGCGAGGAGTCGACAGTCGAATACGCGGTCAGTCTCGCGGCGTCGATGGCCGCCCAGGTCCACAGTCGCGGCCGCCAGGTGGGACTGATAGCGAACGATTCCAAGGGCACGATCCTCGAGCCCCACCGCGCCGCGCGTCAGGACCGCATAATCCTCGACTACCTCGCGGTGGCCAGCGCCGACGGTCGCACATCGCTCACGAAGACCCTCGCCTGGGATCGCATACGCCGGTTGCCGCGACGTGCCATCGCCGTCATCACTCCGAGCGCTGACGAAGAGTGGGTGCGGCTGTTGCAGGCGGTCCGCGGCCGGCGGTCCGCGCTGATCGTGTTCTACCTCGACGTGGCGAGCTTCGGCGGCCCGGACCAAAACCCGACATTCGACCTCGGGCAGGACGTCGACCTCTATGTAATCCGCAAGGGCGACGACTTCGCACGTCTCATGAGGACCAGAGATGCAATTCGGGTCGGCTAGCTATCCTCTGCAGCTCGTGCGGCGCACGCGCGATGCGCTGCCCGGAGGCGTGGCCTGGACCTCGCTTCTCGTTTTTCTGCTGACCCTGTCCATCGCCAAGTCGACCGTTACAGCGCAATGGGTCACCGGGGTCGGAATCGAGGTCGTTCCGCTGGTCGCGATCGGCGGCGCCATCCTCATGGGTCTGCTCGCCCTCACGGCCATCCCCTGGGCGGCGTGCCTTGCAATCGGGATGGTGCTGGGCCCGGTCGTCGCCGGCTTTTCCGCGTGGCCGGCTCTGAGTGCGGAACACCCGACCGACCCCACCAGCTTCGGCCTCTTATCCCTCTGGTGGGGAAGGCTCGTCGACGGCAGCGCGATCACCGATCTCGCGTTCGACCTGTTCCTCATCAGCTGGCTGATGTGGGTCACGGGCGGATGGCTTGCCTGGTGTGTCCTGCGCTGGAGGCGGCCGTTGCTCGGGCTCGTTCCGGGTGCGGCGGCATTTGCGACCACCTTGCTCAACCTCCCGCGCGACCAGAACGGCTATGTGCTCGCCATCCTGGTGCTGACGCTCGCGCTGCTGCTGTGGACCAACTATATAGGCGCGATCGCCAATGCCACGCGGGCCCACGTGAGGCTGACCGGTGACGCGCGCTGGGATTTCTGGGAAAGCGGCCTCGTGGCGATGGCCGCGCTCATCGTCCTGGCGATCATGCTGCCGCCGCTTTCGACCGTCGACCGCACCGCCGACATGGAGTCCAGCGCATTCAACAACTGGGCGCAGCTGCTCCAGACCCTGAGCCATCCTGGGCAGCCAGGCACGGGCGGGGTCGGGTCGGGAACCACCGGATTCTCGACCGATGTGCTCCTCAGCAGCTCCCTCAAGCGGAATCGCGACGTCGTCTTCCAGTACACGACGACCGGCGCGTACTCCGGCCCCACGTATTTCAGAGGAGTCAACGAAACCCAGCTTTTCGCTGGTGTCTGGCGGTATCCCGACGCCAAACCATTCACGGAGCCGATCCCGAAATCGGACGTCCCGCTGTTCGGCGAGGACTACGCGAAGCTGGGCGTCGCCGGCTTCAACATCCGGATGATCTCGCCACCGAACGGGAACTCGAGCATCCTTTTCTATCCCGGCCGCCTCTACAAGGTCAACCGCGACTCGCTGGTGACCGAGTCCGTTGTGCCGCCACCCTCGGCGCCGGGCATCTTGATGAACGTCGATCGCCTGGACAGCGTCTCTCCGCGCACGTCTCGTGGAGGCTATGTCGCGACTGTGGAGTATTCGACGGCGACCGAAGCCGAGCTCCAGTCCGCGGGGACGTCGTACTCGGACTGGGTGTCCGCCTACACCGGCATTCCGTCCGTCGGCTACCGCAGCGCGGCTGTCCTCGATCGGATTCACAAGCTCGCGCTGGACGTCGTGAATGCGGCCGGCGCCACGAACCCATATGACCAAGCGTCGGCCATCGAGGCTTACCTCCGCGGCCCCCTCTTCACATACACGCTCGACCCCCCGCGTCCCCAGGCGGGAGTTGATCCGCTGGCCTACTTCCTGTTCAACTCCCACCAGGGTTACTGCGAGTTCTTCGCCACCGCGATGGGCGACATGCTCCGGTCGCTCGGCATCCCGACCCGTCTGGTCAACGGCTTCGGACCTGGCACATACGAGACCACCATCAACAGCTACGTCGTCCGCAGCGACGACGCGCACACGTGGGTCGAGGTCTACTTTCCGAAGTACGGCTGGATCGAGTTCGAGCCGACCCATGACAACGTCTACTCGACGATTCCGCGCGGCTTGAGCGGCGGGGCCAACGCCTGCTTGCACGACCTGGGGTGCGACACGGTCGGCGGGGTCGGCGTTGGGGGCGTGATCCCCAGCCCATCGGCGGAAGCCCGCGGCTTCCGGGACCCGGGAAGCACCCCCTCCGGAGGCAGTGGGTTCCAGATCCCGGACGCGAGCACGTTGACGAAGATCGCCGGCCTCGTCCTCGCGGTGTTGCTGTTTGCGTTTGCCGCGGCTGCACGATACCTGCGACCTCGGACGGTCATGGGGGTCTGGCGGCGAACCCTTGCGCTGGCCCGGCTCGCGGGCGCTGATCAGCGCCCTGGGGAGACCCCGCTCGAGCTGGGTCGACGGCTGGCCTGGAGCTTCCCCGAGGCGTCCGATCCGATGCGCTCTCTCACCGACGGTTTTGTGGTCGCCGCGTACGCGCCGCCCGAGGTCGCCCGGTCCGCGCGCGCCTCGGTCATGGAGGCCTGGTCGGCCCTGCGACCGCTCCTGCTGCGCCGAGCTTTCGCGCGTCTCCGGCCCTCCGGGCACTAAGTGGGGGTCGAGGGAAAGACCTACCCGGCGGTCTCCTCGGTGATCGAGCCGGAACGCGTCGCGGATTTCGCACGCTCGATCGGCGCCAATTCGGATGACGGCGTGCCCCCAACGTTCGCCGCGGTCTACTCCCTGGGGACCACCGCGCCATACCTGTTCGGGGATCCGGAGGCCGGCGTGGATTTCGCGAAGCTCCTCCACGCCGACCAGGAGTTCGAATGGGTGCGGCATCCCGAGCTGGGAGAGACCGTCACTTCGCAAGGTCGCGTCGTCTCCGACATCAGCCGGCGGGGTATGCGCTTCCTCACGTTCGAGGCCGAAACCACCGGCGCCGACGGCTCGGGCATCTGCCGGTCGCGGACCCTATTCGTGATCCGCTCATGAAGCGCGTCGAGCGTGCGGTCACTTTCACCGTTGATCAGATCGCCGCGTACGCGGAGGCCTCGGGCGACCACAATCCGATCCACCTCGACGGCGACTTCGCGCGGTCCGTCGGATTGCCGGGGATCATCGCGCACGGAATGCTGCAGATGGGACTTCTCGCCGGCGTCGCCGCCGAGGCCGCCGGCGGTGCGGGCCGGCTGCGCCGGATCTACTGCCGGTTTGCCGGGATGGTCGAGCCGGGTGACACGGTGACCTTTGCGGCGGAGGGCGCTGGGCCGGGCAAGCTTGCGCTGAGCGCCGTGAACCAGCGCGGCGAACAAATCCTGACGAAGGCTTCAGCCGAGTACCTTTAGTCTCCCCCGCATGCCGCTCGACTTCTCTCTCACCGCTGAACAGCAGGCCATCCGCGAGCTGGCGCATGAGTTCGCCGTCAACGAGATAAGGCCGGTCGCCGCGCACCACGATGAGACGGAGGAATTTCCGTATGAGGTGGTCGCCAAAGCTCAAAAGCTCGGTCTGACACCGGCGGCGTTCCTGCCCGAGGAATATGGCGGCCAGGGTCTCGACTTTCTCACCGAGCTCCTGCTCAACGAAGAGCTGCATTGGGGCTGCGCCGGCATAGCGGTATGCATCCAATCGATGGGTCTCGCCATCGCAGGCATTCGCGCGAGCGGCACCGAGGAGCAGAAGAAACGCTGGCTGCCGCAGTTCACGAATCCCGACAAGCTCGTCCTCGGCGGCCTCGGCCTGACCGAGCCTGATTTTGGATCGGACGCACTGTCCATGAAGACGCGCGCCACCCGTGTCGGCGATGGCTACGTGCTCAACGGCACGAAACAGTTCTGCACCAACGGCGGCATCGCCGACTACCACGTCATCTATGCCAACACCGACCCGTCGAAAGGCCCGGCGGGCATCGCCTCTTTCCTCGTGCCCAAGGGCACGCCTGGCCTGAAGATGGGCCGCAAGGAGCAGAAGCTCGGCGTGCGTGCGAGCCACACAGCCCAGGTCATCCTCGAGGACTGTCACGTCCCGCTCGACCACCGGCTCGGTGGCGAGCCCGATGCGGAGAATGCCGGGCCCGGAGCGCTAGGTGCGCTGATGACGCTGGAAGCGACTCGCCCGGGGGTCGCGGCGGGCGCGCTCGGAATCGCGAGGGCGGCTTTCGAGTTCGCCCTCGATTACGCGCAGGAACGCAAGCAGTTCGGCAAGCCGCTGTGGCAGCACGAGGCGATCGGCTTCAAGCTCGCGGACATGGCGATGAAGATCGACGCCGCTCGCCTGCTGATCTGGCGCGCCGGATGGATGGCGACTGAGGGTCGCGATTTCGAGCGCGCGGAGGGATCGATGGCGAAGTGCTTTGCGGGCGATGTAGCGATGGAGGTCACCACAGATGCGATCCAGGTCCTCGGGGGCTACGGTTACATCAAGGAATACCCCGTCGAGAAGTGGTTCCGCGACGCGAAGATCTATCAGATCTGGGAGGGAACCGCGGAAATCCAGAGGCTGGTCATCTCGCGCGCTCTTGCCGGCCAGCGAGCCACCATCAAATTGAGGGGATAGAAGATGTTCGATCTCACGGGAAGGGTTGCTGTGGTCACCGGCGCCTCGCGCGGCCTGGGTCGCCAGGACGCGCTCACGCTCGCGCGTCAGGGCGCGGACGTCGTCATCACCGATGTGCTGGTCGAAGACGACCCTGACCTGCAGAAGACGGCCGAAGCCCAGGGCAGCGCGCTCGCGCAGTTTGCGGTGTCGTCGGGGTGGGTGCACTCGAACGCAACCGCCGAGGAGATCCGCAAGATGGGGCGGCGCTCCCTCGCCATCAAGATGGATGTCACCAACCGCGAGCAGGTGCGCGATGTTTTCAAGAAGGTCAAAGACGAGTTCGGCAAGATCGACATCCTGATCAACAACGCCGCGACTCTCGATCATGCCGCGCAAATTCCCAATCAGTCCTATGAGCTGTGGGATCGGGACGTGAGGGTCAACCTCACCGGCGCTTTCAACTGCACGAAGGAGGCGTGGCCGTACCTCGTGGAGAACAAGTGGGGCCGCATCATCTTCATGTCGTCGGTCGCGGGCACGCTGGGCGGGTTCGGCCAGGCCAGCTACTCGTCTACCAAGGCGGCGCTCATCGGCCTCGCGAAGACGGCCGCGCTGGAGGGCGGCCGGCACAACATCACCTCCAACGCGATCGCGCCGGGGATCATCGAATCCGAAGCCGGCAAAGCGGCCGCGGCGACCAACCCTCTGTACGAGCGCTTCAAGGCGCGGACGGTGTTCAAGCGCTTCGGGCAGCCGGAGGACATCGCGAACACGATCGCGTTCCTCTGCTCGGACGAGGCCGGCTACATCACCGGCGCTGTGGTCGAGGTCGCGGGCGGCATCCCGCTGTTCACGGCCTGATGTCGGAGCTGGTCGAGATCAGGCGAGAAGGGCCGGTCGCGCGTGTCGTCATGCGTCGCAAGGGCAACAACGCCATAGCCGAGGACCTGATGGAGGACCTGGCTGCCGCATTCACAATCCTGGGCGACGATCCCGAGGCGCGGGTGATCGTGCTTGCCTCCGAGTACGAGAAGTACTTCAGCGTGGGCGCCGACCTGACGATGCTCGGCGGCATCGACCGCCAGGCGGCGGACGCGACTGACCAGATCGCCGCCTTCATGAAGAGGATGAACGCGCATTTCGCAACCATCGAGAGCTGCCCGAAGCCGGTCATCGCGGCCATCAACGGGCATGCCCTGGGAGGCGGCAGCGAGCTCACCCTCTGCTGCGACTTCAGGATCATGGTCGAGGACGGACGGTCGAGGATCGGCCAGACCGAGTCGTCGCTGGGCATCATCCCGGGCGCCGGCGGCACCCAGCGGCTGCCTCGGCTGATCGGCAAGGCGCGAGCGCTCCGATACATGATCGAGTCGACGCGCCTTTCCGCCCGCGAGGCTGAGGCTGTCGGCTGGGTCGACGAGGCGGTGGCGCCCGAAGACTTTCAAGCAGCGGTCGGCCGGCGGGCCGCGAAGCTCGCGAAAGCGGCCACCTTCGCGATCGCGATGATCAAAGACGCGGTCCGGCGCGGCTACGATCTCCCGCTCGACGAGGCGCTGGAGATCGAGGCGGCCAACTTTGCGCGCGCCTCGCTTAGCAATGACGCGGCGATCGGGATCATGAGCTTCCTCGCGAAGCAGGAGCCCGAATTCACGGGGTCATAGTCATGTCGATTTCGCGAGGCAGCGATTCGTCGTATGAATGAGGCGGCACCCAGGACCGCCCTCATCGGGAGAGAAACGGAATGAAGTACGTCCTCATGTTCGTGGGAAGCACCGAAGACCAGGATTCGTTTGAGAAGCTGCCCAAGGACCAGCTCGCTGCCGCCTACGAGCGCGCAGGCAAGTGGTTCGACGAGCAGGCCAGGGCCGGCCGACTCATTGGTGGCGAGGAGCTCCAGGGGCCAAGCAGCTCGACAACGGTGCGCATCAAGAACGGCAAGGCCATCGTCACCGACGGGCCATACATCGAAGCGAAGGAGATCATCGGAGGCTTCGCCATCATCGAGGTCAAGGATCTCGACGAGGCGCTTGCTGTCGCCAAGGCATGGCCTGCCGGCGCGGTCGAGGTGCGGCCCGTGGTCGACCACTCGGCTGAAATCGAACAATCTGAAGCCAGAAGAGCCTCGGACTCTGCCAAGAACGGCTGAACAGACGCGTAGCGCCACCGACGCTGCGGTCTAAGGGGTCCCCGTGAATTCGACTGAATTCACGGGGTTGATCGCCGCCGTCTTTCGAGAGGAGACCGGACGGCTGACTGCGGCGCTTGTCCGCGCGGTAGGCGACTTCGACCTCGCCGAGGAAGTCGTCCAGGACAGCCTGGTGGCAGCGCTGGAGAAATGGCCGGAGCAAGGCATCCCCGACAAGCCCGGCGCGTGGTTGATGACCACGGCGCGGCGGCGCGCCATCGACATCCTTCGTCGCGACACGCGCTATCGCGAGAAGCTCGCGCTGCTGGAGCGCTCCGCCTTGACTCCTGAGCCGTCTGAGGCCGACGACCGCCTGCGCCTGATATTCACGTGCTGTCACCCGGCGCTCTCACAGGAGGCGCAGGTGGCGCTCACCCTGCGCGCGGTCGTCGGTTTCACCACGGCCGAGATCGCGAGCGCGTTTCTCGTGGCTGAGACGACCGTGGCCCAGCGGATCGTGCGCGCCAAGAGAAAGATCGTCGACGCGCACATTCCGTATCGCGTGCCCGAGGGCGACGAGCTGGCGGGCCGGTTGGGCGGGGTGCTGTCGGTCCTGTACCTGATGTTCAACGAGGGCTATCTGAGCCGGGGAGCCCAGATCGCGATGCGGCGAGATCTCGCCGATGACGCGCTCTGGCTGACGCGCCTGGTCGCCACGCTGATGCCCGACCAACCCGAGGTGCTGGGCTTGCTTGCCCTGATGAAGCTCAATCTCGCGCGTTCAGAGGCGCGCTTTGATGCCTTCGGCGAGATGGTTTTGCTGCCCGACCAGGATCGCAGCCTCTGGGATCACGCCGCGATCACCGACGGGATCGCGACCCTGGATCGCGCGGGCGCAATGCGGGCGAGCGGTCCTTATCAGGTCCAGGCCGCGATCGCGGCTCTGCATGCTGAGGCCGCGTCTTGGGCGGAAACGGATTGGCACCAGATCGTCATCCTCTACGACACGCTCGTGAGGATGGCTGACAGCCCGGTGGTGCGTCTCAACCGCGCTGTCGCGCTGAGCCATTTCGCGGGTCCCGAGGTCGCGCTGGGGGAAGTCAACGACCTGGCCATCTCGTTGAGCGGCTACCACCTCTTCCACTCCACCCGCGCGGAGTTGCTCGACCGGGTCGGCGAGCCGGTCCTTGCTCGCGAGGCGCGGCGCCGGGCGCTGGACCTCTGCCAGAACCCGGCCGAGCGCTCCCTTCTCGAGCGCAAGCTGCGCGGCTAGCGGGAGTCCCCGATCATGCCCAGCTCCGCGCTCCGGCGGCGGACGACGTCGAGCACCTCGTCCACGCGCTTGGGATCGCTGCCTAGGACGCGGATCACCAGCTCTTTGGACTCGTAGTTCGGGTACGACCCGACCGACACCTCGGGGAATCTCTCCTCGAGCTCTTTCATGAGCGGGTAGAAGCGGGCTTCGACCGCAAATATGAAGCGGAGCTCGCGAACCGTCGCGGCAGAGCCGTTGGAGAGGAACTGCGGCTCGAGCTCCTCCGTGAATATCCCTTTCATCTCCAGCGGCACCCCGGGCAGTACGAAGACCTTCTTGCCCTGCGCCTCATACACCACACCAGGCGCCATGCCGCGCTTGTTCTTGAACACGTGCGCCGGGTCGGCGGGGATGCGCGCCATCCGCAGGTTTCCCTCGGTCAGCTCAGGCGATTCGAGCAAGCCGGCTTCGTGCATGCGGCGCACGCGTCGCTCGATGCGGGCCCGAGTCTCCTCCCAGATCACCAGCTCGCGGCCAAGAGCCTGGGCCACTGAAACGAAGGTGCGATCGTCGGTGGTCGGCCCGAGGCCGCCGCTCACGAACACATGCGTCAGCTCGGGGTCGGCCAGCTCACGCTGAAGCTGGTCGACGATCTCGTATGGCCGATCGCGGATCGCCGTCATGCGCTTCACCGGGAAGCCGAGCAGCCGAAGCCGCTCCGCGAGCCAGTGCGAGTTGGAGTCGAGGGTGAAACCGCCGACCAGCTCGTCACCGATGGCAACGATCGACGAGGCAGCCATACGGGCAGCAACATATAACCTCTCGAGAGTGGAGCGCGTGCACGGCGTCGTTCGTGGCGATGTGCAGGGGGTCGGGTTTCGCTACTTCCTCGTCCGCGAGGCGCACAGCCTTGGGCTGCGGGGCTGGGTTCGGAATCGCGACGACGGAACGGTTGAGTTCGTGGCCGAGGGCCCGCGGCCCGAACTGGAAGAGCTGCTCGATGCCGCACGCCGCGGACCCAGCCACGCGCGGGTCAGCGGCGTCCAGGCCGAGTGGTCGGGAGCCAGCGGCGGCCTGCAGCCCTTCGACCTCACCTTCTGAGGCAACCGACTTCGCCGCATCGTCTGTAACACTTCTAAAGCTTTGATCGAGGTTCAGGGGCTCACCAAGTTCTACGACGAGCGCCCTGCGATCCAGGACGTGACCTTTTCCGTGCCCAAAGGCCAGGTGCTCGGTTTCCTCGGTCCCAACGGAGCCGGAAAGTCGACCACGATGAGGATCCTCGCCGGGTTTCTGGGCATGTCCTCGGGCAAGGCGAGCGTCGACGGTTACGACGTCTTCAGCCACTCGCTCGAGGTGCGAAGGCGAATCGGCTATCTCCCCGAGACGACGCCGCTGTACAACGAGATGCGGGTCGCCGGTTTTCTGGACCTGATGTGCCGGCTGCGGGGAGTGCCACCGTCGAGACGGCGAGGGCAGGTCGAGCACGCCATCGAGGTCTGCGGCCTTGGCGACCGCAGCTCGGAGGTCATCGGCAGGTTGTCGAAGGGCCTCCGCCAGCGCGTCGGTCTCGCACAGGCGATCGTCCACGACCCAAAGGCGCTCATCCTCGACGAGCCGACCGCGGGCCTCGACCCCGCCCAGACTCGCGAGACCCGCACGCTGATCAAGGAGATCGGGCGGCAGCACACCGTCATCCTGTCGAGCCACATCCTGTCCGAGGTGGCAGCGACCTGCGAGCGCGTGCTGATCATCAACCAGGGCCGGCTGGTCGCCGATGACACGCCCCAGCGGCTGACCGAAGGCTTCGGGCGCGACCGCGGCCTGGAGATCGACATGCTCGTCCGAGGCGAGGGCGACCCTGCAGACATCGAGGCGAAGCTGCGTGAGGTCGCCGGCGTCGACGGAGTCGTGGTCACGTCGGAGGGTGACCACTTGTGGCGTGCTGTCGTCAGCGGTCGCGGTACCGGGCTTCGTGAGGAGCTGACGCGGGCAGCGGTCGAAGCCGGGCTCGGAGTGCGTGAGGTGCAGGCTCGCAAGCTAACGCTGGAGGACGTTTTCCTGAGCCTCACCACCGATGGCGAAACGTGAGCAAGTCTTCCAGGCGGCGAGCCCGCGCCAAAGTCCGCAAACAGATCACCCAGCAGCGCCACGGCATCCCGGCTGGGCGCGCATCGACAGCGGTGGTGCCGAAAGCCCAGCCTCGAGCCCGTCCGGCGATCAAAGCGGCGCCGGTCGAGGCCGCCGGGCCAGGCGCCGCCGACTCCCTCCACGCCGTGCTGTGGCGCACCGGTCTTCTCAACGTGGCCGCCATCGCGCGTCGTGAGCTGGCGGCGCTCTTCGTTTCTCCGGTCGGGTGGGTCGTGGCCGCGGTGTTCACGTTCCTGGTGTCCGGCTTCGGCTTCATCGGCACGGTGCTCGCGGGTCAGCAGGCGACGATGGAAGGGGTCTCGAACATCATCACCGGCTTGCTGTCGCTGATCCTCATCCCCGTTCTGACGATGCGCCTGATCGCCGAAGAGCGCAGCCAGGGCACGCTGGAGCTGCTGCTGACCTCACCGGTGCGCGACTGGGAGCTCGCGGTGGGGAAGTGGCTCGGAGCGTTCGTGTTCTACCTCCTTCTGCTCGCCACGACAGTTGTGTACGTGGTCTTGCTGGCCATCTACGTGCCCGACAAGACGAGCATCTCGGTAGCCGGGCTTTCCATCCGGATCGGAGCTCTCGATTTCGGCCTGATCGCGGCCACCTACATCGGGATGCTGCTCGTGGGAGCGGCGTCGATCGCGATCGGCGTGCTGGCATCGAGCCTGACGAGGAACCAGATCATCGCCTACGTGGTGTCGCTGCTGGGCCTGCTGGCGGTCTGGTACATGGCGTTCCTGCTCGGATTCTTCACCACCCCGCCGCTGAGCCTGTTCTTCGACTACGTCGCCGGCTACTACCGCTACCAGGCGTTCAGTCTCGGCCAGGTCACGCTGCGGGACACGGTCTACTTCGCAAGCCTCGCCGTCGGCGCGCTTTTTCTGACGACCCGGCTGCTCGAGTCGCGACGGTGGCGATGAATCGCTGGGCGCGGCGCGCACGGGCCGGCTCCCTCAGCCTGGTCGTGACGCTGGTGGTGGTCGGCCTGCTGGTCGGGGCAAATGTGCTCGCTTCGAAGTCGACGCAGGCGGTGGACCTTACGCGCGGTGGGCTCAACACTCTCGCGCCGCAATCGGTTCTCGCGGCAAAACGGCTGACCGCCGACCTCCACGTGATCGGTCTATTCCGCGCCGAGGCCCGCAACGGCCAGACCGAGGCCGAGGCTCTCGTGAGCCTGTATGCGGCCGAGAGCTCACACGTGAAGTACCGGCGCGAGGACTACAACTCCGACAGCACCGACATCAAGCGCTATGCGGTCAAGGAGCCCAACACCATCGTCCTCGATTACCGGGGGAAGACCGAGCTGCTCGCCGAGGGCTCGCAGGGCGAGGTCGAGTTCACCGCCGCCCTGCTCAAGCTGGAATCAGATCGCATGCCTCTTGTGTGCTGGGCGATCGGCGACGGCGAGCGCGACCTCAAGGACATCAACCAGAGCACGGGCTACTCGAGCGTCGCCGACATCCTGACCACGAACAACTTCGGAACTCGCGACATGCTGCTCTCTCAGGCCACGTCGATCCCCAGCGATTGCGACGAGCTCGCAATCGTGGATCCCACCACAGAGCTGCCGGCCACGAGCGTGAAGGCGGTCGACGACTACCTTGCCACGGGCGGGAAGCTTCTCGTTGCGGCGGAGCCGTGGGCGAAGGATGCGAAGAGCACCGACTCACTCAACGCCGCGCTGAAGCCCTACGGTTTCGGCTTCTCGGGGGCGCTGGTCATCGAGACCGATCCATCGCGGCGCTCGAGCTCCGATCCGACGACCCTGGCAGTCGCCAATTACGGGCGCACGGCGATCACGAACGACATCCAGGGCCGCGTGTCGTTCTTCCCGCTCGCCACCGCGATCTCAGGTGTGCAGGCCGCCGGGGTGACGGCGGCTCCCATCGCGACCACGTCGAGCACGTCCTACGCGATCGCAGAGCCCCGCTCGGTCCAGGACCTCGCTCGGAAGGCAGGCGACGCGTCCGGCCCCTTCAACGTCATGGAGGCGCTGGAGCAGCCCGCCGGTTCGAAGCGCACTCGAATCGTGATGGTCGGCACGGCCGGCTTCGCTGAGAACCGCACCATGCCGCCGACCAACAACGACGCCAACCTCGAGCTGGCGCTGGCGTCCTTCCAGTGGCTGGCCGAGCAGGACTCGCTGATCTCGATCCCGCCCAAAGCCGGCCGCGCGCTGCCGCTCGCCCTGACGCAGCAGGACCAGAGCACCCTGATCTTCATCACCAGCGTTCTCATGCCGGGCCTGATCGTGTTTGGCGGCGTGATGGTGTGGTGGCGCCGGCGCGTGTTCAGTTGATGGTTCGTATAGAGTTTCGCTCCGCGCCGCTTTTTTCTGCTTCTTGACCGTGGAGGGGTTGGTGGATCCAAATCTGGTTCTGTTCGGGGTGGCCGGGGGCGTGGCCGCGGTCCTTTTCGCCGTCGTCCTGATCTTCCTCGTCCTCCGCTTGCCGACCGGGAATGACCGCATGCGGGAGATCGCTGCCGCCATCCAGGAGGGCGCCTCCGCCTACCTGAACCGCCAGTACACCGTGATCGCGATCATCGGGGTGCTCATCGCCATCGTCATCGGGTTCGCGATCAACTGGACGACCGCGTCTCTCTACATCGTCGGCGCCGTACTCTCGGCCGCGGCCGGATATGTCGGCATGAACATCGCGGTGCGCGCCAACGTGCGCACGGCCGAAGCGGCTCGGGGAGGCTTGAACGCGGCCTTGCAAGTGGCGTTCCGAGGCGGCGCGGTGACCGGGTTCATGGTCGTCGGCCTGGGTCTCCTCGGCGTGTCGGCCGCCTACTACGTCTTCAAGGACCCCACCGCGCTCGTCGGCCTCGCCTTCGGCGCGAGCCTCGTGTCGGTGTTTGCGCGGTTGGGCGGTGGCATCTACACCAAGGCCGCGGACGTCGGCGCCGATCTCGTCGGCAAGGTCGAGGCCGGAATTCCTGAAGACGATCCCCGCAACCCCGCCGTCATCGCCGACAACGTGGGCGACAACGTCGGCGACTGCGCAGGTATGGCCGCCGACCTGTTCGAGACCTACGCGGTGACGATGATCGCGGCCATGCTGCTGGCCTCGCTCCTCTTCAAAGGCCAGATCGCGTGGGTGATCTACCCGCTGCTACTGGGGGCGGTGAGCGTGGTGGGATCGATCGCCGGCACGTTTTTCGTGCGCGTCTTCAACACGCGCTGGATCATGGGGGCGCTTTATGCGGGCCTGCTCGTGGCGGTGGCGATAGCCATCGTCGGCTTCTATCTCGTGACGCAGTGGATGCGCGTCAACGGGTACCTGCAGGCGGGCGGCGGCGTGAGCGATCCCAACAACCTCTTCTTCGCGGGCCTTGTGGGCGTGATCATCACGATCCTGATCGTCGCCATCACCGAGTATTTCACCGAGACCGCCTACTGGCCGGTGCACCTCATCGCCAAGGCTTCGGTCACCGGCCACGCGACCAACATCATCGCGGGCCAGGCGATCGGGATGATGGCGACAGCCCTGCCGGTGACCGTGATCGGCATCGGCATCCTCGTCAGCTACAACCTCGCGGGGCTCTATGGCATCGCGATCGCAGCAGTGGCGATGCTGTCGATGACCGGGATCATCGTCGCGATCGACTCGTACGGTCCGATCACCGACAACGCCGGCGGCATCGCCGAGATGGCGCACCTGCCGGACGAGGTGCGCGGCGTGACGGATCCGCTGGACGCGGTCGGCAACACCACCAAAGCGGTGACGAAGGGTTATGCCATCGGGTCAGCAGGCCTCGCCGCCCTCGTGCTGTTCTCCTCCTACACCCAGGAGCTTTCGAAAGCGGGGCATTCGACGACGTTCCAGCTTTCCGACCCGCTCGTCATCGTCGGCCTTTTCCTCGGCGGCATCCTGCCCTTCCTGTTCGGTTCGCTGGCGATGCTGGCCGTCGGCCGGGCCGGCGGGCTCGTGGTCGAAGAGGTGCGCCGGCAGTTCCGCGAGATCAAGGGCATCCTTGAAGGCACGGCCAAGCCGGAATACGGAACCGCGGTGCGCATCGTCACTGCGGCCGCCCAGCGCGAGATGATCCTGCCCGGCATCATTCCCGTCGTCGCGCCGCTGGCCGTCGGCTTCATCCTCGGCCCGAAGGCGCTCGGTGGCATGCTCGTCGGCGCCATCATCACCGGGCTGTTCCTGGCCATCATGATGACCAGCGGCGGCGCGGCGTGGGACAACGCGAAGAAGTACATAGAGGAAGGCCACCTGGGCGGCAAGGGTTCGGAGGCCCACAAGGCCGCAGTCACCGGCGACACGGTCGGCGACCCCAACAAGGACACCGCCGGTCCCGCCATCAACCCCATGATCAAGGTCGTCAACATCATTGCGATCCTGATCGCCGCAGCGGTTGCCTCGAACTACCTGATCCACTAGCTTTAGCCCGGTAGACTTGTCCTGAGGGTCGTGACGGTGAACGACTACCAGAAGGAGATCGCCGACCTCGAAGCCCAGATCGACCAGCTGGTCGAGGCGGAGGGCGACCCGAAGACGATCGCCGAGCTGTCGATGCAGCTGGAGATCCTCAGAGCCATCTATGCGCGTGCCCTCGACCTCCTCGAGCGCGGCCGAAAAGACCCGGAGTTGAGGTACGGCCTGCGCATCCAGGGCTACGGGGATTGGACCCTCGACAACGTCTATGCGTTCGTTTACGAAAGGGCGGTCGAGCTGGAACCGCGGGCCCACAGCGCCTTCGTCGGCGGCATCAAGACGGCCGACTTCGCGCTGATGCTCAATTCCTAGCGCGATCGCAGAGCCGGTGACGTTCATCCGGCGCCCGGTCGTCGTCCTTGCAGTGATTTGCCTGGCCGCGTTCACTGCCATCCTCGACACCAGCGTCGTCGGCCTGATGCTCCCGCTCATCGGGCGCGACCTGCACGCCGGCGTCGCCGAGCTTGCCTGGGTGGCCAACGCGTACGTGCTCACATACGCGGTCCTGCTGGCGAGCGCCGGCGTGCTCGGGGACCGGTTCGGACGCAAGCGGGTTTTCATCATCGGCTTGGCGCTGTTCGGCATTGGTTCCGTGGTGTGCGCGCTCGCGCCGTCAATCGGTTGGCTCCTGGCCGGAAGGATCGTGCAGGGCGCTGGCGCCGCGGCGATGCTGACGCTGGCGCTGGCCCAGATTTCGGTCGCGTTCCCGGAGCGCCGGCCGTGGGCGATGGGCATCTTCGTGCTGTTCGGCTCGCTCGGCGGCGTGGCGGGACCGCTGGCGGGAGCCGTGCTCGCCACCCTTGGGGGCTGGCGGTTCATCTTCTGGAACCTTGCCGTCGTCGCGTTGCTCGCGATGCTGGCCGCGGGGGCTGTACTGGTTGGAAGTCGCGGGGCGCCGCGACGACTCGATGTGCCCGGCCTTGCGCTCATCAGCGGTTCGCTGGTGGCCCTCAACCTCGGTCTCCTCGAAGGAGCCACGTGGGGATGGCTGAGTCTCGCCACTGTGGCAGCGTTCGCAGTGGCCGCCGCCACGCTGGCCTCGTTTGTCCTGTGGGAGCGCGTGTGCGGTGAGCCGATGGTCCGTCTCAAGACCTTCGCCAACGCTTCGTTTCTCGGCAACACGCTCGCCGGCGCTTGCGGATGGTTCTTCGCACTCGCGGTGGTGATCTACACGTCGATCTACTTGCAGTCCGAGCTCGGCATGGGCGTGCTCGCTGCCGGTCTGGTCCTGGCCACGTGGGGTTTGGTCAGTGCTGTCGCGGGACTGACCGTGGAGCGAGCCGCCCGGCTCGTGGGTGCGGAGACGCTGCTGGTTGGAGCGCTCGCCGCGATGGCGCTGGTTCTCGCGCCCTGGGTATTTGCGGCGCACACGTGGCCGGTATGGCTGTTGGTCGTTCTGATGGCCCTGATGGGCGCCCCGTTTGCGTACGTCATCGCGCTCAGCGCCGCCGGCGCCTTCACGGGTTTTGCGCCTTCTGAAGCCGGCCTCGCCGCCGCGACGTTCAACACGGCGCGACAGATCGGATCGTCGTTGGGCATCGCCTTGCCGGCAGCGGCGCTGTCGACCGTGCTCAAGGGCCGCACGCTGGCGCCCTCCGTGGAGGGGCTGGGAGCGGCACTCGATGCAGCGTTCACGGTGCGGCTCCTCGTCGTGGTTGCGGCAGCAGCCGCGATCTGGCTGCTGTTCAGGCAGGCTCGGAGCGTCTTACACTCCACCCCCTGATGGAAACTCCGCTCACGCCGCTGGAGTTTGCGCGACGGGCGAGAAAGCTCTACGGGGACCGCGAGGCGGTCATCGACGGCGACCTGCGGATGACGTACGAGCAGTTCTTCGACCGGTGCGACCGGTGGTCGGCGGCGCTGCAGGGCATGGGCGTGAAGAAGGGCGACCGGGTGGCCTATATCGCTCCCAACACACATGAGCAGCTCGAGTCGTTCTATGCGGTGCCGCAGACAGGGGCGGTGCTGGTGCCGATCAACTACCGGTTGACACCGGAGGACTTCGTCTACATCACCACGCACTCGGGATCAAAGGTTCTCTGCGTCCACCCGGATCACATGGAAGCGGTGGACAGCGTCCGCGGCCGGCTCGAGGGAGTGGAGCATTTCATCGCGCTTGGCAGCGCCGGCGGCCGAAGCGGATGGACCGAGTATGAAGCCGCCGTCGCATCGGCAAAACCCGATTTCAAGCGCCTCGACATCGGCGAGAGCGACCTTCTAACCATCAACTACACAAGCGGCACGACGGCAAATCCCAAGGGCGTGATGATCACCCATCGGAATGCATGGGCCAACGTCGTCGGCACGCTCGTTCATTTCCACATCACGGTCGGCGACCGATACCTGTGGACGCTGCCCATGTTCCACGCTAACGGCTGGACGTTTGTGTGGATCATCACCGCCGTGGGGGGCACGCACATCTGCCTGCCGAAGGTTGAGCCTGCGCGAGTGTTCGAGCTGATCCGCAAAGAGAACGTCGGTTGGCTTTGCGCTGCACCGACCGTGCTGATCGCGCTCGCCAATGCTCCGGCCGATGTCCGTGGCGAGGTTCCGAAAGGCGTGCATGTCATCACGGCGGGAGCAGCGCCTGCCGCGGCGACGATCGAGCGCATGGAAGGTGATCTAGGTTGGGAGGTGACGCAGGTCTACGGATTGACCGAGACCGCGCCTTTCATCACGATATCCGAGCCGCGGCCGGAGCACCGGCGTTTGGCGCCGGTCGACCGGGCGGTGATCAAGGCGCGGACCGGGGTGGAGTTGATCACGTCGGGCGAGCTGCGCGTGGTGGACACTGACGGAAAAGACGTGCCTGCAGATGGCACGACTCTTGGAGAGATCGTCGCGCGCGGCAACGTGATCATGGACGGCTACTACAACGACCCCGAGGCGACGAAGAAGGTAATGGGCGACGGGTGGTTTCACACCGGCGACGCGGCAGTCCTGCACCCGGACGGCTATGTCGAGATTCGAGATCGGATCAAGGATGTGATCATCAGCGGGGGCGAGAACATCTCGAGCCTGGAGGTCGAAGGTGTCCTATTACGCCACCCCGCGGTGCAGGAGGCGGCGATCGTCGGGCTGCCGCACGAGAAATGGGGAGAGGCGCCTTACGCATACGTGGTGCTCAGGCCTGCCGCATCAGCGACCGAAGCCGAGCTCATCGCCTTCACTCGCGAGAGGCTCGCCCACTTCAAGGCTCCGCACGGAGTGACGTTCGTGTCCGAGCTGCCGAAGACGGCGACGGGCAAGATCCAGAAGTACGTGCTGAGGAAGGGAGCGGCCGCAGTCGTCCGCCAGTAGGGCCTTACCGGATTCCTTCACCACCAGGCACGACGACGAGATACCCGGACGTAGTAGCGGTCTTCGATCCAGCCGATCGGAGGGATCAGGTAGAGCGATCCGAGCAGGCGCCAGACGCCGCCCAGCTCGCGCAGAACCCGGTTGACCCCGGCCGCGCCTGTGTACTGGCCGCCGTTGGGCTCCGTGGCGACCAACGCGGGCGCGTCCGGCCGGCCGATCAGCTCGATCCGACGGTCGGGGTCGTGGCGCTGGACCCAGCGCGCCCTTCGTATTCAAAAATCGCAGGCGCCGTCGAATACCAGGATCAGCCGATCATCCGCCATGGACCGAAACTACACTGACTTTCTACATGGGTGGGCTGGAGCTTCCCTACCGCTACAACGTGGCCGCCGATCTGCTCGACCGCAACCTGGAAGCAGGCCGCGCGAACAAGGTGGCGATCTATTCGGCCGGCGGCGGCACCACGTACCGCGAGATCTTCGGCCTTGCGTGCGGGGCGGCGAGGACATTCAGCGAGCTCGGCGTCAGACGAGAAGAGCGCGTTTTGATCGTCGCCTTCGACAGCCCCGGCTGGGTCGCCGCCTTCCTTGGAGCGATCAGGCTCGGGGCGGTGCCCGTGCCGGTGAATCCTCTCCTCCAGCGTTCTGAGGACTACGACCATTACATCGAGGACTCGCTCGCTCGTGTTGTCGTCGTCGACGCCGCGACCGAGGAGAAGCTGAAGGGGGCGGTCGACCGAGCCTCTGAGCCGCCTCACCTCATCCGCGCAGGGCAGATCGCGGTCGAACAAGAGATCGACCCGGCTCCGACCAGGCGCGACGACATGGCCTTCTGGCTCTACAGCTCGGGCTCGACCGGAAAGCCCAAGGCGGTCGTGCACCTTCAGCACGACATCCCTTACACATGCGTCACGTACGGCGAGCAAGTGCTCGGAATCAAGGAGAGCGACACCACCTTCTCGACGACCGGCCTTTTCCACGCATATGGCTTCGGCAACAACCTCACCCTTCCCTACTGGGTCGGTGCGTCGACCGTCCTCCACGCCGGCCGGCACACGCCTGCAACCGTGCTGGATACGATCGAGAAGCGCCGGCCCACGCTTTTCTTCTCGGCGCCGACCCTCTACAACGCGATCCTCAACTTCGAGGGCGCGCGCGACCGCGACCTGACGTCGATCCGGCACTGCGTCGCCGCGGCCGAGTCGCTGCCCGCGGAGGTTTGGCGAAGATGGAAGGACGCGTACGGGCTGACAATCCTCGACGGCGTCGGCTCGACCGAGATGCTCCACATCTACTGCTCCAACCGGATCGACGACGTCCGGCCCGGGTCGAGCGGCAAACCAGTCCCCGGCTACGAGCTCAAGATCCTCGACGACGAAGGAAAACCGGTGCCCGAGGGTGAGGCCGGCGACCTGTACGTCAAAGGCGACAGCGCCCTCGCGCTCTACTGGGCGCAGCACGAGAAGTCGAAGCGGTCGGTGCTCGGCGAATGGTTCTTCACCGGCGACCGCTATCGCGTCGACGCCGACGGGTATTACTGGTACGAAGGCCGTTCGGACGACATGATCAAGGTCAGCGGGCTGTGGGCATCGCCGATCGAGATCGAGTCCGCGCTGCTCGAGCACCCGGCGGTGTCCGAGAGCGCTGTGGTGGGCGTCGATGTCGACGGCTTTACCAAGATCAAGGCCTTCGTCATCATCAAGGGCGGGCAAGGCGACGATGCGCTGGCGGCCGAGCTCCAGGAGCACTGCAAGTCGCGGCTGCAGCGCTACCAGTACCCGCACATGATCGAGTTCGTCGTCGAGCTGCCCAAGACCGTGACTGGAAAGATCCAGCGCTACAAGCTGCGCGAGCAGGAAGCCACCACCGCCCGTGCCTAAACACATCGCTGTCCTGCCCTGCGACGGCGCGGGGAAGGAGGTCGTCCCGGAGGCGGTCAAGGTGCTGCGCGCCGCAGGCGCCGATTTCGAGTTCGAGGAATTCGACGTCAACGCCGACACGTACCTGCGCACCGGGGTCGCCATCTCCGATGCTGTGTGGAAACAGCTCGCGGCCGCGGACGCCATCCTCTTCGGCGCCGTGGGCGACCCGCGGGTTCCCGACCCCAACTACCTCCACGGCGTGCTGCTGCGCATGCGGTTCGACCTCGACCTCTACGTCAACCTCCGGCCGGCGCGGCTGTACGACGATCGCCTGTCACCGCTGCGCCGAGAGGACCGCCGCCGAGTCGACCTGTTGATCGTGCGCGAGAACACCGAGGGCCTGTATGTCGGCATGGGCGGGCGTTTCAAGAAGGGCACCAAAGATGAGATCGCGACCCAGGAGGACCTCAACACCTACACCGGCGTCACGCGGATCATCGAGCACGCCTTTGGCGTTGCGAAGCGCGAGGTCGTGATGGTGGACAAATCGAATGCGATGACCTTCGCCGGCGGCTTGTGGCAGGACCGCTGGAAGGCGGTCGCTGCCGCGCATCCAGGAGTCAAGACCCGCCATCTCCTCGTCGATGCCGCAGCGATGCAGCTCGTGAAGGACCCAACTCAGTTCGACGTCATCGTGACCGGCAACTTGTTTGGCGACATCCTTTCCGACCTGACAGCCGAGCTCGTCGGTGGGATGGGCATCGCTCCTTCAGCCAACATCGACCCCAAAAGCGGCCGTGGCCTGTTCGAGCCTGTTCACGGCACGGCGCCGGACATCGCCGGCAAGGGCCTGGTGAACCCCGTAGGGGCGATTTTGAGCGCGGCTATGATGGTGAAACAGCTGGGTGCTCCTGACATGGCAGACGCGATCGAGGGTGCGGTCGAATCAGCCATCCGCGCCCGCGAGTGCACGCGCGACATCGGCGGCGAGCTGTCGACCTCGGAAGCAGGCGACGCGGTCGCGAAGAGGCTGAAGGACTGAGGAACCACTGATGGGCATGACGATGACGGAGAAGATCCTCGCGCGCGGGAGCGGCCGCGAGAGCGTGCGCCCCGGCGATCTGATCCTCGCCAAGGTCGACTTCGCGATGGGCCACGACCTCACGATCCCTCCGGCCGGCAAGATCATGCGCGAGCAGATGGGTGCGGAGAAGATCTGGGACCCCGACCGCGTGGCGGTGACCCAGGACCACTTCCAGCCGGCCAAGGATGCGGCCAGCGCCACCCTGGGCCGCCTGACTCGTGAGTTCTCGCACCAGATGGGCGTCAAGTGGTACTTCGAGGTGGGGCAGGGCGGCATCTGCCACACGGTGCTGCCGGAGCACGGCCTGGTCCTGCCAGGCGAACTGGTCGTCGGCGCCGACTCGCACAGCTGCACTTACGGAGCGCTCAACAACTTCGCCACCGGCATCGGCTCCACCGACCTCGCGTGCGTGCTGGCTCTCGGCGAGCTGTGGTTCCGCGTGCCGGAGACGCTGAAGTTCGTCTATCACAACCGGCTGCAGGAGTGGGTCGAGGCGAAGGACCTCATCCTCTACGTGATAGGCCAGATCGGGGTCGATGGAGCGAGGTCGAAGGCGATGGAGCACGTGGGGGAGGCCCTCAAGCACATCGACATGGAGGCTCGCCTGACGATCACCAACATGGCGATCGAGGCCGGCGCCAAGAACGGCATCCTCGAGTTCGACGAGGTGACGCGGGAGTATCTCGAAGGCCGCGCCAAGCGTCCGTATACGCCGGTGTCGTCCGACCCTGACGCGGAGTACGAGAAGGTCTTCGAGTTCGACGCCGCCGCGGTCGAGCTTGGCGTCGCCAGGCCGATGTCACCCGACAACTACGCACCGCTCTCGGAGGTTGAGGGCACCCGGCTCGACCAGGTCTTCATCGGCTCCTGCACGAACTCGCGCATCACGGACCTTCGCCGAGCCGCCGCTGTGCTCGAAGGGCACAAGGTTGCCGATGGCGTGCGGCTCATCATCACGCCCTCGTCGCACCAGGTCGCGATCCAGGCCGAGAGAGAAGGATTGATCGGGACCTTCCTTGCGGCGGGAGCCGCCTGGACGACAGCCACGTGCGGCGCGTGTCTGGGCGGCCACATGGGCGTGCTTGGCGAGGGCGAAGTCTGCCTGAGCACCACCAACCGAAACTTCCCCGGGCGCATGGGTCACCCGAAAGCGATGGTCTACCTCTCCAACCCGGCGGTGGCCGCGGCCAGCGCGGTGACGGGTGTCATCACGCACCCGCGTGAGGTCCTGAAGAAGATGCCGGCGGGCATTGCGTGATCGTCCGCACGCTTTGCGCTTTGGCCGTCGCAGCCCTGGCCGTGACGCCGATCGCGGCCATGGCGGCGGCAAGCCCGAGCCCCGAAACGCTGCGCGCTGCGCTTGCCGATCCAATCGATCAAAGCTTCATCGAGGTCGAAGTCGGGGCGGCAGGGACCCTGGAGGGTCCCTTCGACGCCACGTCTTACGCCAATTACTACGAGCAGTTCAGCCTCGATAAGCAAGCGGGCCAGAGCCTGGTCCGCAGCCTGCAGCGCAATGGCTTTGTCGCCGGCTACGGGAGGCAGTGGTACCAGCCCCGGGCATCGGGATACCTCGGCGAGGTCGTCCTGGTCTTCACTGGATCGTCTGGGGCATCGTCCATCGCGAGCGCAAGCAAGATCCGCTATCAGCAGGACCCGGGCTTCCAGTCTTTGCTCGAACCCAATCTGAACCAGGGCGCATTTGCCGTCACCGACGTGAGCGGGGGCTACCACTGGACGGTGGTGATCTTCCAGAAAGGCAGCAGCGTGTTCGCCGTGGCGCAAGGTGCAAGCGACGATTTCATGACAAATGAAGCTCTCGCGCAGGCTCGGCGCGCTTACGACTTCGCGCCATCGAGCATCACAGCGCCGGCGCGGTCGAGCTCCCGAGCCGGCTTCGCGCAGTACCTCCGGCTGCTCGCAGCCGCGGGTTTGATGCTGCTGCTCGTGGCCGCGACGGTCGTGGCTGTCATCGTCTTCGCAAAGCCGGGCGGAGCGGAATCGAAGCCGTGAGTCTTCCCAAGGTGATTCGCGGCAGGGCGTGGAAGTTCGGCGCCAACGTCGACACCGACCAGATCATCCCGGCCAAGTACGCGATCTACTCGCTCGACGAGAAGGAGCTTGGCAAGCACGCCATGGAGGGCGTGCCCGGACGTGAGGGCTGGGCGGCGCAGGTGCAGCCCGGCGACATCCTCGTCGCGGCGTCGAACTTCGGCTGCGGCTCGTCGCGAGAGATCGCGCCGGTCGCGATCCGCGGCGCCGGGATCTCGCTCGTCATCGCCGACTCTTACGCGCGCATCTTCTTCCGGAACGCCATCAACATGGGCTACCCGATCCTGCAATCGCCGCAAGCGGCCGAGGCGGTCGAGGACGGCGACGAGCTCGAGGTCGACCTCGATGAAGGCGTGATCCGCAACTTTACGAAGGGCGACGAGTACCGATCCGAGGCTTTCCCGAAGTTCATGAACGAGCTGCTGCACATGGGTGGGTTGGTGCCGTGGGTGCGCAGGCGCCTGGAGGAACGGCGTGTTGCCGCAGGACGGTAAACCTGTCGAGCTTCAGGAACCACTAGAGGAGCTCGCCCGCGACCCCAAGCGCTTCGCCCACGACCTGGTCTTCCCGCCCACAGACAAGATCCGCGTTTACGACGACACCCTTCGCGATGGCGAGCAGATGCCGGGCGTCGCGATCACGCCGAAGGACAAGTACGAGCTGGCTCGCATGCTTTCTGACATCGGCGTCCACGTGATGGACGTCGGCTTCCCATCTGTCTCCGAGGGTGAGCGCGAGACGATGAGGCTGGTCCTCGAGGGCCGCAAACGCGGAGAGATCCGCCCCGACCTCGAGGTCGTCTGCATGATGCGTTCGACCACTGGCGATATCGACGCCACCATGCGCGTGATCGACTCGCTCGGGTACAAGCGGGACGAGGTCACGTACTTCATCTTCACGTCGGCATCCGACCTGCACGTGAAGTACAAGCTCGGCAAGACACTGCTCCACCGAGAAGGCATTCCCGAATCGGAATGGCTCGAGCTGCCGGTCTGGTTCTATCGCGCCGCGAACCTGAGGATGATGTGCGACGCCATCCGCTATGCGCGTGAGCAGGGTGCGACCTCGATCGAGTTCGGCGGTGAAGACGGCAGCCGAGCCGACGTCGAATACATCGCCGAGATCCATCGCGAGGGCCTGAGAGCCGGCGGCACACGGCCGTCCACCCCCGACACGGTGGGCTGCTACTCGCCGTTCGCGGTGCGCGAGTACATCCCGCACATCAAGGCCGCGGCACCTGATGCGCCGCTGGTCGTGCACTTCCATAACGACCTCGGTCTTGGCGCCTGGAACACGGTGATGGCGCTGGGATCTGGCGCCGAGGTGTTCACCACCAGCGTCAACGGCATCGGCGAGCGCACCGGCAACGCGCCGATGCACCAGGTGCTGCTGCAGCTGCGCTACCTGTTCGGCATCGAGATCCCGCATTTCAAGTACGAGAAGCTGCGAGACCTCGCGCGCCACCTCGAGCGCGTGACCGGCATCCCCGTCCAGCCCACCGAGCCGGGCATCGGGCTCAACGTCTTCACGCATGAGTCCGGCATCCACACGGCCGGCATGCTCATCCACCCGGCGATCTACCAGTTCATTCCGCCGGCCGACATGGGCGCGAAGGTCGACTACGTATACGGGAAGCACTCCGGGGCGGTGGTCATCGAACACGCGCTTCGAGAGGCCGGCATCCGGCCGGAGCCGGAGCTGGTGGCGAAGGTGCTGGGCGAGGTGAAGCGTGTGCGCGAGGAACGCGCGGAGCGGGCCGACTTCTCGGACTTCAACCGGCGCTACTACGAACACCTGGGACACATGGGCCTGACCGCCGACGAGGTCGTCGACATCGCCCGCGCGTTGACCGCGCAAACGGCCTGATGGCGACCACCACCCGGCGCGACACCGCCACCCACGAGCAGTACCTCCAGATCCACCGCTGGATGTCGATGGCCCAGGCGCTCGACAACCGCATGCACATCCTCGTCAAGCAGGGGCGCGCGCCGTTCGTCGGTTCGAGCCGCGGTCACGAGGGCATCCAGGTCGCCTCCACGGCCGCGATCGGCGCGGACGACTGGCTCGTGCCGCACTACCGCGGGCTCGCCAACGCGATCGTGCGCGGGCTGACCATGAAGGAATGGATGCTGGCCGTGTTTGCCAAGGCTGATGATCCCCTGACGGCCGGCCGCAACATCCCAGGCGGTTGTTACAGCTATCGGAAGCTCAAGATCGCCCCGGTCTCGCAGGTGGTGGCGGCCTGGATCCCGAAGGCTTCGGGCATCGCATACGCCTCCAAGCTTTCGGGCGACGGCGCTGTGACCCTGTGCACTTTCGGCGATGGCGCCACGAGCCAGGGTGATTTTCATGAAGGCGTGAACTTCGCGGCCGCGCACAAATTGCCGGTCGTGTTCGTCTGCGAGAACAACGGCTACGCGATCTCGGTGCCGATAAGGCTCCAGATGGCCAACCCCGACATCGCCGACCGGGCTCGAGGCTACGGCATGGTGGGGGTGACCGTCGACGGCACCGACGTTCCGGCCGCCTACGCGGTATGCAAAGAGGCGGTCGAGCGGGCGAGGCGAGGCGAGGGCCCGACCCTGATCGACGCGAAGATCTGGCGCATCAACGCGCACACCTCCGAGGACAACCAGCTCAAGTACCGCACCAAGGAGGAGATCGCGGACGCGGCCGAGCACGACCCGATCGAGCGGTTCCGCTCATGGCTCATCGAGCGGGGCTGGATCACCTCGGAGGATGCGACTCGCCTCCAGGCCGACTGTGACCAGGAGGCGTCCGACGCCGCCGACTGGGCCGAGCGGCAGCCCGACCCGATACCTGAAGACGCGCTTACGAACGTTTTCGCCTGACCGGCTTGTGGTGTCGAGCCTCCGCCGACCACTTCTCCAACTCGGTGCGCCGACGATAGACTGACTTCGGTTGGGCCCCGTGGACGACAAAGAATCTCTGCCGGCTGACTCCAATGACGCCTCCGACACGTCCGGCGACGTGGAGTCGATGCTGCCCGACCTGCCCGAACCCGAGGTCGAGAAGGGGGAGGAGGACGCCGGCGCTCCACCGACGATGGAGCTGACGACGGCCGCCCGTGAAGCGAGAGCCGCTGCCGAGGCGAAGAAGGAAGAAGACGAAGAGCCCGAGAACGCGGCTGACAACTCCGAGACGGCGGCTGACAACCCCATGAACGCGGCCGATACGGAAGCACCGAAGCCCGCGCTGCCGATGCAGAAGTCCGCGCCGAAATGGGCCCAGACCTCGCCCGTCGCGGATGATGAAAACGAGAGCCAAAGCGAGGACGGGGAGACGCCGGCGCCCGCTCGCCCGATGCAGAAGCCGACGCCTGAATGGGCGAAGACCGTCCCCGAGACGTCAGAGCCGCTCAGCGTGGCCGAACCACCGATCGACCCGGATGCCAAGCCCGCCGTGGCCATGGCCAAGGAGGCGCCCAAGTGGGCGGAGACGATTCCGGAGCCGGCTGAAGTTGAGGTCGCGGCTGCGACCGATGAAGCCGAATCCACTAGCGAGCCTGCCGTGATGGCCGAGCCTGCCGTGATGGCGGAACCTGCCGTGACGGCCGAGCCGGAGGCTACTGCCGAGCCGGCCGTCCGCGAGCCGACGCCGCCAACCGAGCCGACTCCGCCGCCCGCGGCGACGCCCCCGCCCGTCGCCCCCGGAAGAGCGCCGGCCTCCGCTCCGGCACCCAGCCGAGCACCGGCCGCGGACGCCTGGCCAGAGCCCGCGACTCCGCGCGCGGCGCCGGCCAGCGACGTCTGGCCTCCGGACCCGCCGACCGAGACCACGATGCGGGCCTGGTCTGGCGCAGGTTCCGCCACCCCGGCGGCTCCGGTGCCCGACGCGTGGCCGGCCGACCCGCCGACGGAGCGGGCGATGCCGGTCTGGTCGCCCTCCGATACGGTGCAGGCCGATACCGCACCTGCCGTCAAGGAACCGATGCCGCCGGCAGCGGCCAGCGCGCCTCCGCCGGTGATTGCTCCGACACCCGCTCCGACGCCCGCCGCGCCGACGCCGGCGCCGGCGCCGGCCATGACCCCAACGCCTCCACCGCCGCCGGCGCCACCTCCCGCGCCAGCTCCGCCGGCGCCGCCCATGCCGCCAGTTGAGGCTCCAGCGCCCATCCCGCCGCTTCCCCCAGTCCAGCCGCAGGCGCCCGCGGTGCCGGCCGCGTCGACAGTCGCCCCCTCACCCTTCGATACGGATTGGCCTGGAGCGGTGCCGGTGCCGGCGTGGGCTCCGCAGATCCACCTCGGCTCGACGCCACCGGCCCCAATCCCCGCGCCCGCGCCCCCGATCGAGCCGCAGCCGGTCCAAGCGCCGCCACCCCCGCCGCCGGCTCCCGCGGCCGCCGCTCCGCCACCACCGCCCCCGCCGCCACCAGCTCCGCCGGGAACAACAACCCAGCAGCCCGCGGCCCATGCGTCGTGGTCCGTGATCCCGCAGAAGCACGTCGACATCAACATCACGCGCCAGGTTCCGACCAACGACGACAAGGCCTACGCGGAATGGTTCGCGTGGGCAAAACGAGGCGGCGCCAAAGCCCCGGCATGCCACTCGGCGGCGCAGGGCGCCTTCCGCGCTCTGTCGAGCGGCCACGACATCGCGACGGCGGTGAAATGGGCGACGGCCGCGATGGGCAGCCCGCCGGCCGCGGTCGACGCGGGCCGCCAGGCCTACTGCGCCTGGTACTCGCTCGCGAACATCGACATGAAGCTGGATACCGCTCGCGCGCACCTGTTTGCGACAGGTGCTGTCAAGGCACTGGACGCGGGCGCTGATTCAACCCAGGCGGCCAATGCGGGCGCCGCAGCCGCCGGGCTCAGGCGAGGGTAGAAAGCCTCAGCGACGTGGCGCGTTCCATCGTGCCTCGCCGGTCGGATCGATTCCATCGGCCAGGCGCTGCAGGAAGCGCGCAAGCATCCCGGTCCTCGAGTGCGCGTACCGCACGACCTGATCGGCCTCGCGCATGCGCTGACGCTGCTCGGCGATATGGCGGGCTGAATCCTCGGGCAAGAAATTGGACGGGTCCATCGGGTTCATCGTCAGCCCCCTTCTAGTTGGTCTCGAGGCGGTTGAGAGCCTCTTCGACATTGATCTCGCCGCGTGCGACCTGTTCCATCAATTCCACCCGCGTCTGTGCGGGCGCCACCGCCGGCCGGTCGATGCCGATCTTGCTCAGCAGAGTGTCGAAGCGCGCCCGCGCAGTCGGGTAGCTGACGCCGAGGTGACGCTCCAGCTCCTTCATGTTCCCGCGCGACGAGAGAAACACGCGAAGCACGTCGCGGTCGTCATTCGTGAGCACGCAGAACCCGCATGAGGTGAAGGCGCCCGAAAGCTCAGTCGAGCACGAGGGGCACGTCAGCCTAGTGGTGGCGAGTCGGGCACTGCAAACCGGGCAGTTCGCCGGCGGCCTGCGCGCATCGGTGCGAGCCATCTACCGGACCTCGATCCTGATGCTGCCCATCGTGCAGTCGCAATCGAGCGTCCCCGCCCCCGTGCCGATGGTTACCTCGTTGCTCCTGACCTCATCGACCCCGACAAATGTGACGTCGCCCATGACGGTGTGGGCTTTGATGCGCACGTTCGAGCTCTTGTCCAGCACCACACGGACCTCTCCCATCCTGCAGCGAATGCTGCTTGCCCCGCCGTCGAGCCGGCCGGTGGCGGCGACCTCGCCCGCTGTCACTGTGAGATCGATCGGCCCTCGGAAGTCGTCGAGCAGGCAGTTCCCTGCCTGCACGTCGCCCGTCACGGGGCCTTTGAGGCCTTTGATGTGCAGGTTGCCGGCCTGAACGCTGACCGTCAGAGCCAACGCCGGGTTCATCCGGACTGTCAACCTCCGGTCGGCCTCGACGCCGGGGATCCTCACGCGGCCCCCGGGGCGGATGAACTCAAAGGTTGCCTCGGCATTGAGCAGCGACTGCTCGATGATCATCGTGTCGCCGTCCTCGCGCGCCTTGTGCGCGCCCTCGGCGACCACAGACGCAACGCTCGGGTCGCCGACGATCTCGGTGTTGCCCAAGCGGGCGACCAGGCTGACTCGCTTGATGGCAGGTCCCGGTGGGGCGGGGGGCACCGCGGCGGTCGCAGTGGTGCCCGATTTGAGGGCTTCGAGGCGGACGGCGCCTTCCTCAGCCGTGATCGTGCCTGAGGCAACCTGATTGATGATTTCGCGCTGCAGGTCTTTCATGGCCCAAATTAGAAAGCACTTCTTGCCAATTTGTCAAGTAGCAATGTAAAAACTGCAGATTGAGTTGGGAATTAAGCTGAATCCCGCGATGCGGACCACCCCAACGCGCGGAACCGCGGCCGGATGGGCCGCAATCGCGGTCCTGTTCGCAGCGACCACATGCGTCGAAAGCATGTCCTGGACCCAGCTCACGGCGTACACGCCGCTCTACCTTCGCGAGCTGCACGTGCCGGCCGCCCAGGTGCCGAGCTGGATCGCGGCGATGTCGAGCCTCGGATGGATCCTGGCCCTGCCGCTGGCGCCCTTCTGAGGAGTGCTGGCCGACCGGGACAGCCGCAAGCTCGTCATCGTCCGCAGCGCCGCGATCGAGGCGCTCGTGTTCGCGGGGTGGGCGCTGGCGACATCGCCGGTCGTCGCCCTCGTGTTCCGATCGCTGAATGGTTTCATCCTCGGCAACACCGGAGTGATGCTTGCCGTGCAGGCATCGACGACGCCGAAGCAGAGGCTCGCCCTCGCCATCGGCATTGTCGGCGCCGGCTCGCCGGCGGGGCGTGCGCTGGGTCCGATCCTTGGCGCCGCCCTGGTGCATGTGATCGACGTGCGCGGCATGCTGCTCGTCGATGCGGCCCTGTCTCTGCTGATGGCGGTCCTGCTGACCGTGGTCATGCGCGACTCGAAGCACGAACGCCCAGCCGACCTTCGCGTGCTGAGTCTCCTGCGCGGAGCGTTGGACGAAATCCTGAGCAAGCCGTTGGTGTGGCGGCTGTTCCTGGCCACGGCAATCACGCAGGTCGGCCTGTGGACGGTCCTGCCGTACGTGCCCATTTACATCGCGAGGCTGGCCCCCGGCAATGCCGTCACCGCGGTCGGGGTCGTGCTGTCGTCGGTAGGTCTTGGTCAGGCCATCGCGTCGCCGCTCTGGGGTCTCGCCATTCAGCGTCTAGGCCACCGCGCCGTCCTCAACGCGACATCGATCGGCGCGGCGACAGCGTTGACGGCCGTCGCGTTCAGTCATTCCCTGCCGCTGTTCGCGCTCGCGCTGGTGGCCAACGGCGTCTTCGCGGCCGCGATCCTGACTGCGAGCATGGCCGTGATGGCGGCGACGGTCAGCCCCGAGCGTCGAGGCGCGGTCCTCGGACAGATCCTGTTTCCGTTCTATCTCGGCGGCGTTCTCGGACCGCCGCTGGGAGCGCTCGCATTCGGCTTCGGGCAGGTTGCAGTGTTCAGCATCGCCGCCACTCTGAGCCTGGCGCCGCTTGTCGTGCTGCTTACCCTGCGGCCCGCGCCACGAGCAACGGCGTGACGACTCGCATCGGAGTGGTGGCCGATACCCATTGCCCTGAGTTCCTGGATCGCCTCCCGGACCGCCTGTTCGAGGTGCTTCGCGGCGTGGACCTCATCATCCATGCGGGCGATGTCACCAGCCCGGAAACCATCGAGGCCCTTGCCGCCCTTGCTCCGGTCGAGGCCGTTCGCGGAGATCACGATCGTGAAAACCCGGGATGGCCGTTGAGCCGACAGGTCATGGTCGAAGGCCGCCGCATCGTCATCGTCCACGGCAACCGAAGCCGATGGGTCGAGGAGCCGCAGACCCTGTTGTGGACCTTGAGCCTGGGCGCTTACCACCCACACTCCCGTCTCGCGCGGTCGCTGCGCGGGCGGTTCGGGAATCCCGACGCGATCGTGTTCGGGCACACTCACAGACCGCTCATCGAGACGCTCGACGGCACGCTGATGTTCAACCCCGGCGGCGTGCATCAGTGGAACCCGACGACCGCCGGGCGAAGGCTCACGCAGAACCCTGGCTGGTTCGAGTGGTCCTGGCTGCAGATCGCCCGACACATACGCGACCACCCGGCGCCCTCGGTGGGAATCCTGGAGGTGAGCCCGGCCGCCATCGTGCCGAACGTGATCCTTCTGTAGTGGTGCGTCCGGGAAGTCGCTCGCCAATGCATCGGCCTAGTCGGCCGGGCGCCAACCCACCCCACGAAATCTTCGATTTCGCGGGGACCCCGGGCGGCGCTGAAGCCGGCGTCGCCTCCTGCGCGCGCTCGGTCACGCATCTACGCGATGCGCTCCCTCACGTGCTCGTCGGCTCCTTGGCTCCGGCCGCCGAGGCCGCGCCTTGTCGAGCTTATCCCCAGACACACCACTAGAGTCTGGTTTGTGATCGAGCCCACGTTCCGGCCCGCCGGCATCGACGACGCCGAGCTCGGAGCCGATCTGATGACCGCCGCCTATCCAGAGTTTGGGGTGGACCCGGTGCTCACGCGCTACCGGTGGGAGCACCCGCGCAAAGGCTGGACGTTGGGTCGCTTCATCGCGGAGATGTCGGGCAAGCCGATCGCATTCGTCCACTGGATGCACGGACCGCCGGAGCAGGACCCGCAGCGCCACTGCGAGGTTGGCGTCGCCCTCGATCAAGCCAGCCTGGATGCAGAGCTGCTTACGCACCTGTGGCGATGGGCGACCGATCAGGCTGCCGCCGGCGGCTCGCGCATGCTCGAGGCATACGCGGCGGAAGACGAGCCTGAGGTGCTCGAGGCTCTCTCGATCGTCGGCTACGAGCGTGACCGGCTCGAGAAGGTGTGGGAGCTCGACCTCGAGCGTCACGGTGCGACGCTCGTTTCGGAAGCCGAGGCTGCGCGCAAGGATGCGGCGGGCGCGGGCTACGAGCTCACGACTGTCGCCGCCTGGGATGCACCGGCGAAGTTCGAAGGCTTGCACGCCCTCGATTCGCTGACCAGAAAGGACATCCCGACCACCTTCCCGGTCCTCCCGGAGACGTTCGAGAACTTCATGGAACGGCTGAGGTCGCCGGACAGGCCGCATGACCGCTGGTGGGTCGCCGTTAGCGATGGCAAGCCGGTGGCGATGTGATACCTGCGCTTTCCGCCCGTCCGCGGGCGGGTCTGGACGGGCTACACCTGCTGCCACCCCGACCATCGCGGACGCGGCGTCGCCCGAGCGGTCAAGCTCCAATCGCTTGCGCAGGCGGTCGAGCTGTCCGTGCCGTACGTCTATACCGACAACGACTCCGAGAACGCGCCCATGCTGCACATCAACGAGCGCCTCGGGTACGGGGCGCGGCCGGGATTGATTGGCCTCCTGAAGCGGGTACAAAAGTAGCCTGATGGCCAAGACCAAGGACTACTACGACGTGCTCGGAGTGCCGAGGACGGCGACGCAAAAGGAGATCACGGCCGCCTTCCGCAAGCTTGCGCGAAAGCACCACCCCGATCTCAACGCCGGCGACAAGCAGGCCGAGGCGAGGTTCAAGGAGATCTCGGAGGCGCACGACGTGCTCTCCGACGCCAAGAACCGCAAGCTCTACGACGAGTTCGGCCCCGACTGGAGATCCGCTGCACAAGCCGGGGTCCAGCCTGATGGGGGGCGCAGAGGCCCTGGGGGCGGCTTCAGGCCGCAGCCGGGTGGGCCCGACGTCCAATACCGGACGGTTTCTCCTGAAGAAATGGAGGACCTCTTTGGCGAGGGCGGCGGGTTTGGGGACATCTTCAGCTCGATCTTCGGCAGCTCTGCCCGGACGCGCACCCGACCGGCCCCCCTGGACGTCGAGGCGCCCATAACGGTGAGCCTGGGCGAGGTCTACCGCGGCACCAGCCGCACAGTCGAGCTTCCAGGGGGCCGCCGGGTCGAGGTCAAGGTGCCGGCGGGAGTCAAGGAGGGAACCGTCCTCCGCGTTCCTGGTCTGCGCGCGACCGTTCAGGTTGCGCCCGACCCGGTCTTCACTCGCGAGGGCAAGGATGTGCGGGTGTCGGTGCCCGTGCCGTTGAAGGTGGCGCTCCAGGGTGGGGAGGTGTCGGCGCCGACGCTCAAGGGCGGAACGGTGCAGTTCAAGGTTCCACCCGAGACGCAGAACCGAAAGAAGATCAGGCTGCGTGGGCTGGGCCTCCCAGACCCGAAGGGTGGGCAGCCGGGTGACCTCTACGCCGAGGTCAATGTGCAGCTCCCGGTGCCTATGGACGAGCGCACGCGCAAATGGGCGTCAGAGCAGCCGGCTAGCTAACCTCTAGCAACTTTGTCCGTCGCCCTGTCACGCCGCTTGCTGCTGCCGCTGGTGTTCGTGTCGGGCATGGCGTCGCTTGGCATCGAGTTCGGAGCCTCTCGTTTGCTCGCGCCGTACTTTGGGACCAGCCTCTACGTGTGGGGCGTCCTCATAGGCCTGATCCTCGTCTACCTCTCGGCGGGCTACGTGATCGGCGGCCGGCTCGCGGACCGCTATCCGCGCGACGACATCCTCTACCAGATCACCGCGTGGGCAGGCTTGTGGATCGGCGTCATTCCTCTCGTGAGCTATCCGATCCTTCTCTTGTCGCAGCAGGGATTCCGCGCCCTGAGCGTCGGGTTGGTCGCGGGCACGCTGCTTGCTGTGGTGCTGCTGTTCGCAGTGCCCGTGACCCTTCTCGGCTGCGTGAGCCCGTTTGCGATCCGGCTCCTCCTCAAGGATGTGGCGACGGGCGGCAACACCGCGGGCCGGGTGTATGCGCTGTCGACGGTGGGCAGCATCCTCGGCACCTTCCTGCCGGTGTTCTGGTTCATCCCCACTTTCGGCACGCGCCCGACCATCGAAGCGTTTGGACTGGCGCTCGTCGGCATGTCCGCGGTGGCGCTGTGGCCGAGGCGCCGGGTCTACGCCGCTTTCGTGGTCGCCGTGATCCTCGCGTGGATATTTCTGCCTGGCGGAGTCAAGCCGCCCGAGGTCGGAAGGCTCCTTTATGAGAAGGAATCCGCCTACAACTACATCCAGGTCGTCCAGGTGGCGTCCACGACCGAGCTCATCCTCAACGAAGGCCAGGCCATCCATTCCGTCTACGACAGCCACACGAACCTCACGCACGGGTACTGGGACTACCTGCTGCTCGCCGATGCGTTTCGGCCCGCGCAGGCGACGACCGCCACGCCGGGGTCGGTGGCGTTCCTGGGCCTCGCCGCGGGAACCGCGGCACGCCAGTATCGCCTTGCGTTTGGCGACCAGATCGATATCACCGGCGTGGAGATCGATCCCGACATCCTCGCCGCCGGCCATCGCTACTTCCACCTCGACGAGGCGCATGCGCACGAGGTCGTCGCAGACGCGCGCTACTGGCTCGACACCCAGGCCGGGCATTACGACGTCGTGGTGCTGGACGCGTACCGGCAGCCGTACATCCCGTTCCACCTCACGACCAGGGAGTTCTTCGAGCAAGTGAAGACCCATCTCGAACCGGGAGGAGTCGTGGCTGTGAACGTCGGGCGCACCGTCACCGACTATCGATTGGTCGACGCGCTCGCGAGCACCATGGCGTCGGTCTTTCCCAGCGTGCTGCTGCTCGACGATCCCAACTACACGAACACGGTCGTCTACGCGTCGACGATGCCGGTCACCGTGGACGACGTCGTGCACAACATGAAGTTGGAGTCGGGTCCGCTGGCAAGCGATGCGGCCGCCAGCGCGCTGCGGAATGGCAAGCTCAGGCTTTCGCCATACCACGGTCAGGTCTACACCGACGACCTGGCTCCCATCGAGCAGCTGATCGACCAGATCATCTTCAGCTACCTCACCGGCGGATAGAGCGGCACGTTGACCTGCTCGCCGGCGAGCGCCTGATCCGCCTCGATGCACAGAAGGCGCACTCGGCCGGTCGCGACCACCTTCTCGTCTTCGTCGAGGACGCGCGCCTCCCACACCTGCGTGCGCCGGCCGCGCGTGATCGGCGTGGCGACCGAGTGGAGCTTTGCGCCTGTACGCACCGCGCGCACGAAGCTCGTGCTGTTCTCGAGCCCTACCACCGACTGCCCGCGTGGCAGCGCGTACAGCGCGGCGCCGATCGAGGCGAGCGATTCGATGACCCCGCTGTGGACGCCACCATGCACGATGCCATAACCCTGCAGGTGCTCCGGTCCCACTGTCAGCTCCGCGCGCACCTCGTCCTGCGTTGCGTGCGTGATCGTGATGCCCATCGCGTGGAGCCAGCCCTCGGGCATCTGCTTGATGCGTTCGAAGAAGTCCTCGCTCACAAACGAATCGTAACGATGAAAAGTCGAGAGCCGGGACTCAGCCCCGGCTCTCGATGTCGACGTTCGCAGTGCTTCCGCCTCCGACTCCAGGAGTCGGGTTCGGAAAAGGGGGCCCTAGAGGCTCACTTCCTCCCGAGCTCCCGGCTGGCAAACGAGGCGGTTGGCACCACGATTCGGTTTATCCAAGCTTCCGCCTCACCTCCTTTGCCCCACGGGCGTTGAACTTCGGGGTCAGTGTACCAGCCGTAAGGTCGGCCCTAGACTTCTCGCTCGATGCCACGCAAATATGTCGCCGTGTGTGGCGCCTCGGAGGCGACCGCATCGCAGCTCGAGTCGGCGCGCGAGGTGGGGAAGCTGCTCGCGGAAGCCGGGGTCGTGGTGATCAACGGCGGGCTCGGCGGAGTGTCGGCCGCGGCGAGCGAAGGCGCCGCTCGGGCGGGCGGGACTGTGGTGGGCATCCTGCCGGACACCGATCGCCACGGGGCCAACCCGCACCTGACCATCTCGCTCCCATCGGGGATGGGTCAGGCTCGCAATGTCCTGATCGTGACCGCGGCGGAGAGCGTCATCGCCATCGGCGAGGGATGGGGCACGCTGAGCGAGATCGCGGTCGCGCGCCGGCTCGGCCGCCCGGTGGTCGCGCTCGACAGCTGGTCGGTCAAGGGACTCGATTCGGTGGACACTGCTGCTGAAGCCGTGAGACGAGCACTTGAGTAGTCCCGCTCGCCAGCTGTTGAGCGGGCCCGATCCAGAAAAACCACGCCGCGAAAGTAAGAAACAGAAGCGCCTCAAGAAACGCGTCGTCCCCAAGCCTGATGGCCGTTACTTGATCTATTACGAAAAACCATGAGCGAGCTCCGCTGGCATCCGCTGCTGGAAGAGTGGGTCACCGTCGCGCCGTGGCGCCAGGACCGCACGTATCACCCGCCTGCAGACCACTGCCCGCTGTGCCCAACCCGGCCGGGCCAACCCGAAACCGAGATTCCCGAGCCCGACTACTACATCGCCGTCTTCGAGAACCGCTTCCCGTCCTTCACGGGCGAGCAGGGACGCTGCGAGGTCGTCTGCTACACGCCGGATCACGACTCATCGCTCGGTGAGCAGAGTGTCGAGCACATTCGCGACCTCATCGAGGTATGGAGGGATCGCACTCGCGAGCTGCGCCGGCTTCCAAACGTGCGTTACGTCTACATCTTCGAAAACCGAGGCGAGGAGATCGGCGTCACTTTGAGCCACCCGCACGGTCAGATCTACGCGTATCCATTCATCCCCCCGCTTCTGCAGCGAGAGCTGCGGGCCGAGGCCAAGCACATGCGCGAGACCGGACGCTGCCTTTACTGCGACGTGCTCGAGGGCGAGCGCCTGGGCGAGCGCACCGTGCTCCGCGACGAGAACTGGATCGCATTCGTGCCGCCGTTCGCGCGCTGGCCGTACGAGGTGCATCTCGCGCCGATGCGTCATCGCGCCGGATTGCTCGACCTCGACAGCGACGATGACGAATCGTTTGCGCGAATCCTCAAGGGCCTTCTACAGAAGTACGACCGGCTCTTCAACCGTCCGCTTCCCTACGTAATGGCGATGCACCAGACGCCCGCGGGCCGAGCGCTGAACCATCATCACTTTCACGTGGAGTTCTATCCGCCGAATCGCACTCGCGACAAGCTCAAGTACCTGGCTGGATCGGAGCTCGGAGCCGGCGCATTCATCGTCGACGCTCGAGCTGAGGACAAAGCCGCGGAGCTCCGTGGAGCCTAAGCGGGAGCGCCCCAGAGCGTGGCATGGCCGCGCACCCGGACGGGTCAACCTCATCGGTGAGCATGTCGATTACCTGGGCGGCGTCGTGCTGCCTGCCGCGGTCGATCGACACACGCGTGTCAGCGGGCGTGGTGCGCGTGATTGGACGATCGAAAGCAACGTCGGCGGCGGGCTGACGTATTTGCGTGCGATCGGCATCGAGCTCGACGTTCCGCCTCAGGCCGTGGTGGTGGAGTCCGACGTCCCGCCAGGGTCTGGTCTCAGCTCGTCGGCCGCGCTGCTGGTCGCCATCGCCGCGGGACTGCGCCCGAAGCTCGATGGCGTCGAAGCCGCCCTTGCCTGCCAGCGTGCCGAGCAGCGTGCGACCGGCGTCCACGTCGGCGTGATGGACCAATTCGCATCGGCGCTCGGCCGCCGAGGGCACGCGTTGCTGCTCGACTGCTCGACACTCGAATATCAAACGGTGCCGTTTCCGGACGAGCTGTTGATCGCGGTCATCGACTCGGGTGAGCATCGCCGGCTCGCCGACACGCCTTACAACGAGCGCCGCCGTGAGGCGGAGGCGGGCGACCCCAAACGCATGCGGCATGTCGAGTCGGAAATTGCACGGGTCCACGCGTTCGTCGACGCGCTCAAGGAACACCGATTCGAGCGATTGGGAGTTCTGCTCAAGGAGTCACATCAAAGCCTCCGCGACGATTTCGAGGTGTCGACCCCAAACGTCGACGCGCTGGTCGAGAGAGCGTGGGGTGTCGAAGGCTGCCTGGGCGCCCGCATCATGGGCGCGGGTTTCGGCGGCAGCATCCTGGCGCTGATCGAGCGCGGCCACCGTGAAGCGTTCGCCGAGGCGATGAGGCGCGAGGTGATCTTCTGCGCGACCGCCGACGGCGCGTTCGTGCACAACGTGAAGACGAGTGGGAGTCCCGCCGGGCAGTGACGGCGGATCTTCGGCGCCCATGCGGCCCATCTGCGTTGTCGCCTTCTGCGCTCCTCGCTTACGCATCTACGCGATGCGCGCGCTGCGGTGCTCGGCGGCTCCTAGCATCTGAGCCACCTGGTCACCGAATCCCACGCCGCCACACCCGTCGGGCCTCCCATTGAGCGACTGCCTTTTCCTCCCGCTGTCGCAGCGGCCAGGAGGGATCCGCGAGCTCAGCGGGTGGGAGGCGGTCTGGATGCCCCTGGGCGAGGGTGAGGCCGAACGGCTGACCATCGGAAGGGGCGTCGACTGGAAACCCATCGAGGTGCCGCGCCAGCTGGCTGCTCATGAGGGCAGCCAGGCGGTTTGGTATCGCACCGAGTTCCAGCGTCCCGACCATTCGGGACGCGTGCTGCTGCGCATCGGCGGTGCGTTTCTCGCCACGCACGCGTGGCTCAACGGAAAGCTCCTCGGCTCGCACTACGGATACTTCGCGCCATTTGGTTTCGACCTCACGCCCTACCTCAAGACCGAGAACCTGCTCGTCATCTGCTGCGAATCGCCGGTCGAGATGCAGCCCGCAAAGAAGCGGCACATCATGGGCGTCTTCAACGACGGAGAGCTGAGGCCATATCCGTCGTCCGCGTATTCGAGCCTGCCCGACCCGTACCGGTGGGAGGTGCCGGTCGGCCTTTGGCGGCCTGTAGGGCTCGAGTACATCGGTCCCATCGCCGTCGACTGGATGCGCCTGAAGCCCAGCTTCGAGGCGGGCGACGGCCGGCTCGAGGTGGAGGCGCGGCTTCGCAATCTCGACGGCCGCCAGATGGACGGGCAGATCGAGGTCGCCGTCTCGTCCGCGACCGGCGACGATACTCAACCGCTGCGTATTCATCGCGACGTCAGGCTCGCCGGCGGCGGTGAGCAAACGGTTTCGATGCAGCTGGCGCTGCCCAGCGTGAAGCGATGGGAGCCGTGGCGCTTTGGTGGGCAGCCGATGTACCGCGCCGAGTTGGTGGCGCGTGCCGTGGGTGGCCTGGAGTCGACGCGCGTCGAGGACACATTCGGATTCAGGGAGCTGAAGTGGGACATCGGTCCGCGTCGCTGGAGCTTCGCAGTCAACGGCCGGCCCATGTTCTTGCGTGGCGCCTGTTACGCGCCTTCCTATCGCCTCGACGAGCTCACGCCGGAACGATTCGACGCCGACCTTCGCATCGCCAGGGAGGCCAACCTCGATGCGCTTCGGATCCTTGCCAACGTGCTGCCCGCGGAGTTCTACCGGCGAGCGGATGAGGCGGGCATGCTGCTGCTGCAGGAGCTCCCTCTGTACGGCGCCTACGCGTACCACGCGCGGGGCGACGACAGCCGCTTCTTCGAATCGTCCGCGCGCGAGCAGCAGTCGGAGATGGTCGAGCTGCTGCGCAACCGGCCATCGGTCGCTATGTGGGTGGCACACGACGATCCGCCATGGCTGCCGGGCAACTCCGACCTCGGCGATGTCAACGCGGTCCGGCAAAACCACTCGATCGACCAGGAGCTGCGGGTCGCGTTCGAGCACGTCGACAGCACGCGACCTGCGCTCGCGGCTTCGGGCGAGGTCGATCAGCACGTTCTCCTCGGTTGGGCGACGGGTTCGTGGAAGAGCTTCAGCGAGGCCGAGCCTGTGATGGTCAGCGCGTTCGGCGCGCAATCGCTGCCGGCCTTGGGCTCACCGGTGTGGGAGACCATTGGCGGCAGGTGGCCGGTCGCGGACGACGACGCCGCGTGGCGGTACGCCGGATTTCAACCGGTCAACTGGGCCGAGCGTGGGGTCGGCCTGCCTTCCGCGTACACGAGCCTCGAGTCATACGTCTCCGAGTCGCAAGCGTTCCAGGCGTTTCTCGTGCGCCTGGCCGCCGAGCATCTTCGAACGCGCAAGTTCGAGTCGTGCTGGGGTGCGTTCGCCTTTCACCTCGTCGATCCATTTCCTGGCATAGGCTTCGGTCTGCTGGACAGTGCGGGCCATGCGAAGCCGGCACTCGGCGCCCTCGCGCAGGCATTCGCTCCGACGCGGCTGATCATCGAACCCCTCGCGTTCGATCCGGATCGTCCATTCGGAATCATCCAGCGTCCCACCGTCCCCTTCAGCGCGCGGCTGGTCATCGTCAACGACGACCCAGACGTGGCGGGGGCTGGAGTGGTGCGCTGGACGTTGATGCGCGAACGACGCGTCGGGCGCCGCGGTGTGAGCCGCATCGCGGACGCGATCCAGAGAAAGTTCTCAGGCGCGGCGGATGTCGAGGTTCCGACTGCCTTCGAGCCTGCCGTCAACGCGACCACGTTGAGCGTTCCGCTCGAGGTCGAGGGCGATTACCGGCTCGACGCATCCCTCAGCGTGTCGGGTCGCGTGATCGATCGCACCGAACTTCGTTTCACAGTGACGTCGGCGCTGCCTTCGGCGCGTCCGAGGCCCGAGCTTCCTCGTTACCTCGCGGAGGGACTCGCAGACCTCGCGAGCTTGCGCGCGGAAAAAGACGGAATGAGCTTCATCCTCGAGAACCGGACCCGGCCCGCGGTGATCGGCGGCATCAGCGGTCTGCGACTCGATGGCGTACCGCTCGCCCGTCACGACATCCAGGTGGAGACGCACGCCGGACGTGCTCCATTCCCGCGCCACCTCGACCTGCCCGTCGGAAGACGGCTGCGCGTTCACGTCGTCACCGGTGAACCACTCGGCGCCGGTCGCCACTCGCTCGACGCGGACATCACCGTCCCCGGCGTCGCATCTGGACGAGTGGTGATCAGCGGGAGCGTCTAATGTCTGGCCCAGTTGCGAGTACGGGTGGCATACTTCAGCACTGACGCGTCGACACGCGAGGAGAGTGCGGGTCCGCAGGCAGGTGTTTTCGCAATTGATCCATAAACGGACTCGGGACCAAGGAGGCCCCCTACCGGATGCCAGTTGAAACCGTCTATGCGGATCTCGTTCTCGCGGTGGCGGCGCTCGTCGCGGGCGTCCTCTACCTGAGGGCGCGCCGCCGCCACAGGAAGCGGAAGGCCGGTCCTCCGGTCCGCCCCGCCACCCCTACGCCGCAGGCTGCCGGTGCCAGAGGGGCAGTTGTGGCGACCTGGGTTCCGCCGCCTTCCGCGACGCCAGGGGCTGCTGTGGCGCCAACTGTCATGGCCACTCCGGCGCCGAGCTGGGACCAACCGGCCGCGAAGACCAACACGGCGGGTTGGGCCGCTCCCGGTGCGCCCGCACCGGCCTGGGGTCCGCCCGGTGGACCGCCACCTGTCGCCGCCCCGCCGCCCGCACCTCCGCCGCCTCCACCTGCGTCGACGGCTCCCGCTTCGTCGGCGGCTCCAGGCCCTGGCGCCCCCGCGCCGACGTGGGGCTCGCCCGGCCCTGGGCCCGCGCCTTCGGCTGCGCCCGCCCCGACAGCCCCCGCCCCGACAGCCCCCGCCGCGCCCACATGGGGAGCCGCACCGACGGCGCCGCCACCGCCCCCGGTGCCGGCTCCATCGTGGGGCGTCCCGGGTGCGGCCGCACCCGTGGCACCGCCGGCCCCAACCTGGGGCTCGCCCGGCCCTGGGCCCGCGCCCTCGGCGCCGCCTCCGCCGCCATCGTGGGATGCGCCCAAGCCCGCCGCCCCGCCGCCGGCGGTTGCGCCCTCGTGGGGAAATGAACCCGGAGTGGCATCGTGGGATCCCCCGGCCCCGGCCACGCCCGCCGGCTCCCCGTCAGCCGAATGGGATGCGCCCGCGCCGTCATGGGAAGCACCGGCCCCTCAGGTCCCCAGCGCTCCCCCCGGCGCCACGCCGTCATGGGACATGCCGAGGACCGAAGAGCCTGCCGCGCCTGCGGCGCCGTCCTGGCAGCCGCCATCGGTTGCTCCGCCACCACCGCCACCACCGCCACCACCGCCACCACCGCCACCACCTGCCGCTCCCGCGTGGACGCCGCCGGCTGCCGCCGCGCCGCCCGCAGCCCCCGCGCCATCCTGGTCGCCGCCGGTCGAATCTCCCGCACTGCCGACCTTCCCCGAGCCGCCTGTGGTCGCTGCACCGATGCCTGCGGCGGTCGCGCCGCCGCCGCCACCGCCGGCTGCGCCCCCTCCGGCCCCTCCGCCGTGGCAGCCTCCCGCGGCGGCGATCCCACCTGTCGCCGCGCCGCCGCCCCCGCCACCGGCGCCGCCTCCGCCCGCTCCGGCTCCCAACGTCGCCGAGACGATCCTCGCCCCGGGCGCAGGCGCCGCGGCCGCCGCAGCCCACGACGCCACCACCCTCATGCCCGCATGGCAGCCGCCCGCACCGGCTCCTACGCCGGCTTCCGGGACACCAGTCCTCGGCGGCCCCACCCGGCCCCTGCGCGCGGTCGGGGGCGCCGGCCCCCAGGCCGAGCTCACTATCGAGTCAGGCCCCGACGCCGGCCACACTCACCGCGCCAGCGAAAACGCTCTACGACTTGGGCGCTCGCCTGACAACGACCTCATCCTTCGCGATCCGGCCACGAGCGGGCATCACGCCCGCGTCGAGCGGCGCGGTGAGCAGTTCTGGATCGTCGACCTCGGGAGCACGAACGGCACCCTCGTCAACGGCGAGCCGATCCAGGAGAAGGAGCTCAACCACGGTGACCGCATCACCATCGGACAGAACGCGGTCCACTTCTCCGTCCTCGGCGGATAACAATCTCTCCGATGCGTCTCAAGGTCGCCTCGGCGACCGACCCCGGCCTCGAGCGCGAGGAAAACGAGGACTCCGTGGTCGTATGGCGCAACAAAGCCGGCCTCGACACCCTGCTTGTCGTTTGTGACGGGATGGGCGGTCACGCCGCCGGGCAGATGGCAAGCAGCATCGCGGTGACCACGCTCACGAGCGTGCTTGCGGAAGATGGCGACGAAGGTCCGGACCTCGACCGCCTCAAGCGCGCATGCAAGCAGGCCAACACCGCCGTCTTCGAAGCCGCGCGCGACAACCCGGAGTGGTCGGGCATGGGCAGCACCATGGTCGTGGCCGCGATCAGCGGTGGCGAGGTTGGTGTGCTCAACGTCGGCGACAGCCCCGCGTACCTGTTTCGAAACGGCGACGCCAAGCTCATCTCACAAGACCATTCATGGCCCGCCGAGCAGGTGCGCCTCGGCGTGATCAAGCCCGAGGAAGCGGCCACGCATCCGCTCAAGCACAGGCTGACCCGAGCGATCGGTGTTTGGGAGTCGATCCAGTCCTACACCGACAAGATGAAGATCGAAGAAGGCGACGCCATCGTCCTGTGCAGCGACGGGGTGGAAACTGCCGGTGTCAGCGTCGAGGAGATGGGCAAGCTCTTGTTGAAGGACGGCGACCTCGACAAGGGCGCCAAGCGCGTCATCGACAGGTGCCGTGAGCTCGGAGCGCCGGACAACATCACGGTGGCGGTCGCGCGGGTCGAGGTCGACGTCACGAAAACCCAGGCGCTTCCACGCCTGAAAAAAATCGGTCTAATGCAGAAAGGCCTGGACCACTAGCTCGGCCACGTGCTCGACCCGCATCGTCGAGCCTCTCGAGCGCAGTCCGGACTCGAGCTGCATCTGGCAGCCGGGGTTGGCAGTGACGATCATGTCCGCGCGCGTGCTCGCGACGTCATCCAGCTTCTCGCTCAGGATCCGAGCGGACATCGCCGGCTCGAGTGTGCTGTACAGGCCCGCCGCTCCGCAGCAGATGTCGGGGTGTCTCATCTCGATCAGCTCGACGCCAGGCACTGAGCGGATGAGGTCGCGCGGCTGCTTCTTGATGCGCTGCGCATGCGCGAGGTGGCATGCGTCCTGATATGTGACGCGCATCTTGACCTCGCGCTGAGGAGCGGGCAGACCGATCTCAACGAGCCATTCACTGAGGTCCTTCACGCGGCCTTTGAGCTCGGGATAGAAATCCTTCAGGTGTGAGCCGCACCCGGCCGAGTCGACGACGAGGGCGTCGAAGTTGGAGTCGCGATAGACCTGCATGTTGACGTCGCGCAAGCGCTCCGCGCCTTCCAGGTCGCCGTTGTGGGCGAGCAGCGCGCCGCAGCACCTCTCCGCGCGTGGAAACCAGACTTCACAGCCGGCGATCTGCAGCAGCTTTACCGCAGCCTCGTGCGATTGCGGGTAGAGGATCGGCATCACGCAGCCGACCAGAAACGCCACACGATATTTGCGCTCGCCGATCGCGGGCGCGATGCCTCCTGCGGGCGGCTGGAATCGCGTCCGCAGCTTCGGCAGCTGACGCCCAGAACGCACGATCGACGTGAGGCCTACGGCCTGGGCGGCCTTGGTGATCGCGCCAAAGGTTCTCAGCCGGCGCGGTTTGGCGACGAGCTGGCGCAGGGCCGTGCGGGCGAGCCAGTGCTTCGGCGCCGGCCGGCGAATCCGCTCCACCTCTGAGCGCCCGGCCTCGATGATCCTTCCGTACGGAACCCCGGACGGGCAGACCGCTTCGCACGTCCTGCATCCGAGGCAGAGGTCGATGTGCTTCGCCTGGTCCTCGGTGAATGGAAGCGTGCCGCGCTTCCATTGCGTCATCAGATAGATGCGGCCGCGCGGCGATTCGGTTTCCAGGCCTGTTTGCCGGAACGTCGGACATGCGTCCAGGCACAGGCCGCAGTGCACGCAGGTCGCCAGGTCGTCATCGCTGAGCCGCGCAAACAACTCTGTCGTCACACCACGAACCTGCCTGGATTGATCACCTGGTTGGGATCGAACGCAAAACGTAGGCGGCGCATCAGATGCAGCGTCGCGGGTGGGGTGCCCCAGGCGCCGACGTCGCGTCGGAATTCATCGGGCCCGGCCATCAGGACCAGCGAACCACCGGTACCAGTGGCAAGGGCGCGGATTGAGCGCACCTCATCGCTGTTACCCTCGATCGCCCAGTTGGCGATGCCTGTACCAGGCGAGGCCCACCAATGCTGATCAGGCCCCAGCTCGTTGAGTACCAGGCGAAGCTGGTGTCGTGGCGTCGCGATGCGGGCCCAGAGGGGAGGCGCTGTTTTCGAATGTTCGGTCCACACGGATTCATCAGCTTCGGACCAGCCGAGGTCAGCGACCATCCTCTTCGTCGCGTCGGGGCTGCCGAGAAATCGGGCGATCACGCGTCCATTCGAGAAAAGTTCGACGGCCGCCGGCGCCATCGGCATCGTCAGCGCCCGTTCGGCGGCGGCCCACGCCTCATTCGTGGATTCAAATGTCGATTCGACGGTGACGTCGCGCAGCGCCTTTGGGAATACCTTGAACGAGGCGGCGACGATCACGCCGAGAGTTCCCAGAGCGCCGTAATGCAGCTTCATGAGGTCATAGCCGCTCACGTTCTTGACCACGCGCCCGCCGGCGCTCGCGAGGCGGCCGTCCGGCAGCGCCACGCGAATGCCGATCAGGAAGTCGCGCGGCGAGCCGTAACGCAGGCGCAAAGGACCGGTCCAGCCGGTCGCGAGCAGGCCGCCGATCGTATGGCCGGGAGAGTTGAACGGGTCGAGCGGGAGGAACTGGCCGCTCTTGCCGAGCTCGGCCTGCAGCGCTTCGAGCGTGATACCCGCCTCGACGCTCACGACCATGTCGGCTTGCGAGTGCTCGAGCAGGCGGTCGAGCGCGCTCGTGTGAATTTCGATCCCGTCTCGCGATGGCGGGTCTCCCATCTGCGCGGCTCGGCCGCCGCCGACGGGGAAAACTGAGTGGCCTGACTCTGCCGCTTCGTGCAAGAGTCGTACAAGCTCCTCGGCGGTCGCCGGTTTTTCGGCGGTCGCCCTTTTCACCACCATTTGGCCTCGATCGCGAGCCCCGTGCGCCCGGCAAGGTGAGGCATTTTGCGCTCGGGGTCGGGAAAGATCTTGCCCGGGTTCATGATCCCGGCCCCATCGAGCGCACCCTTCACGCGTCGCATCGCGTCGAGATCGTCGGCGCTGAAGACCCAGGGCATGAATGCGCTCTTCTCGAGCCCGATCCCATGCTCGCCGGAGAGCGCGCCGCCCAGCTCGACGACCGCGCGCAGCATCTCCTCGCCGGCGCTTTCGACTTGAGGCAGCACGCCGGCGTCGCGAAGGTCGAAGAGGATGTTCGGGTGGAGGTTGCCGTCGCCGGCGTGGAAGACGTTTGCGACCGGCAGCTTGTAGTGCACTCCGATCTCGCCGACGGCCGAGAGGATCTGCGGCAGCCTCGAGCGCGGCAACACGCCGTCGTGGAGGTAGTAGTTGGGCTTGATGCGGCCCAGCGCGCCGATCGCGCCCTTGCGGCCGGCCCACAGCAGTTCGCGTTCGGATGGGCTCTGGGCTTCGCGCATGGCGTAGCCATGGTTCTCGGCGAGCACTGTGCGGATCGCCGCCAGCAGCTCGCGCGTCGACTCGGGGATGCCGTCGACCTCGACCAGGAGGACGGCGCCGGCGTCGGTCGGATAGCCGGCCTGGTAGTGCGCCTCGACGGCGCCCACGGTGACCTGGTCCATCATCTCGAGC